>Ga0335074_10000723_pt1 | contig 45676 bp, 31 predicted proteins | sample Lox_Sample_23_FD_206715 | JGI IMG/M metagenome (GOLD analysis project Ga0335074, IMG submission 206715) | Soil microbial communities from Loxahatchee National Wildlife Refuge, Florida, United States - Lox_Sample_2.3 | ecosystem: Environmental > Terrestrial > Soil > Wetlands | place: USA...
GTCTGAATTGCAATCTCGAGCACGCGCGGCATCTGTTCGGCTTGTGAAACAAGCTCGCAGTAATGACTGCATTGCGCGAAGAGATGCTCCGGATGGGTTTCCTGAAAGTATCCGCTCCCGAGTTCCGTGCTGGGAATTTGAGCGGCGATGGCCAGTACCGGGATCCGGCTCCGATGGCAATCGTAGAGACCGTTGATCAGATGTAAATTCCCTGGACCACAGCTGCCGGCACAAACCGCCAGTTTCCCGGTCAGTTGGGCCTCCGCGCCTGCTGCGAATGCGGCTACCTCTTCATGGCGCAGGTGAATCCAGTTGATGCCCGCTCGAGTGCGGATGGAGTCCGTGATTCCGTTCAGCGAGTCGCCGCTGACACCGTAGACCCGCCGTACTCCAGCATCCGACAAGACATCCACTAGCAAGTCAGCCACTCTCTTTGCCATGCATTTCCCTTCGCAAACTCCAATTGGCCTTGGCAGTCTGTCGACTGAATCTGATGCAATCGTGCTTCCAAAGTCGCCGCCCGGCGAAAGGGTCTAATGTTGCAGTCTGGAAGGTCCGAGATGGCACTGTCCAAATCCGCAGCAAAATAGTGACCAGATGTTGACGAACTGTTGACGCCTTGACAGCAGGTGGTTGGATTCAACGCCCGCAGTCACGAAGTACTACCCTCGCCTTTCTTTGCAGGTCAATCATGCAAACTCGCTCATTCCGGATCAGGAAAATGGAACGGAGGGCGTAATCTCACGAGCAAAGAGAAATCTCGCATAAATCGTTCGAGATGCAGATGTCCCTCGGGTTTCCACTGATAACTGTCAACATTCTTACGAAACGATTCGAATCACTGACGTTGTTACTGCGACCTTAACGATGCCTCGCGACACTCAAGACGCGCAGAAGGCTCTTGTGATTCCCGCCGTGAAGCGGAACGAATACGCGTCGTCATGCGTTTGGCAGCGCGCTTGCATTCACTCTTCATGTCGTTCATCTACGTGGAAGTGCGGGTATGCATAAGCTTCAAAGGGGAGAAACTCTGGAATCAGCTTTACACTGCTCGAATCAATTCGCGCAGATTGAGGAAGCGATTGCGGCGATACGCGCCGGCAAGATGGTAATCGTCGCCGACGACGAAGATCGAGAAAACGAAGGTGATCTGACCATGGCTGCGGAAAAGATCACCCCCGAGGCAATCAATTTTATGGCGAAGTTCGGCCGCGGCTTGATTTGCCTGGCGATGACACCTGCGCGGCTCGACGAACTCGACATCCCGCTCATGGTGTCGAGGAATGGTTCGCGGTTCGAGACGGCGTTCTGCGTGAGCATTGAAGCGAGAGAGCGCACAACCACCGGAATCTCGGCTGCCGATCGCGCGGCCACTGTGCTTACGGCCATCGATCCAGCAACGAAGTCGAGTGATCTGATCCGCCCTGGGCACGTCTTCCCGCTGCGTGCAAGGAGCGCTGGAGTATTGGCGCGTGCCGGGCAAACGGAAGCTGCTGTGGACTTGGCCCGGTTGGCGGGCCTGTCTCCCGCCGGTGTGATCTGCGAGATTATGAATGAGGATGGCTCGATGGCTCGGATCCCCGAGCTCCGCGAGTTTGCACTTCGCCATAACATCCTGCTGATCACAATCGCCGATCTGATCAACTATCGGTTACGGACGGACTCGGTTATCAGATGCGTGGCCTCTACAAGGCTCCCGACCGAATACGGAGAGTTCCATCTTCACGCATTCGAAAATCAGATCGACAAGCAAACCCATATTGCTCTTGTGCGCGGCGATATCGGAGATGGTCAGGACGTGCTTGTGCGCGTGCACTCGCAGTGTCTTACAGGCGATGTGCTGCGTTCAGTCCGTTGCGACTGCGGCGGGCAGCTTGACAAAGCCTTGCGACGGATCGCCGCTGAAGGTCGCGGTGTGCTGCTTTACCTAAGCCAGGAGGGTCGGGGCATCGGCCTCGCCAACAAGATTCGCGCCTATAGTTTGCAAGACGAGGGCTTTGACACTGTAGAGGCGAATGAACTCCTTGGCTTCAAACCGGATCAGCGAGATTACGGCGTTGGTGTGCAAATCCTGCGCGAAATCGGAGTGCGCTCTATGCGGCTTCTCAGCAACAATCCCCGCAAGCTGGTCGCCATAGAAGGTTATGGAATATCAGTCACCGAATGGCTGCCTCTTGAAATTCCCCCTTCGCCATCGACCCTGCGTTATCTGACGGCGAAGCGAAACAAGCTCGGGCACGTTTTGCACGGACTGTAGTCTCGAGAGTCCGAAAATACGACCCGTGTCTGGAAGCATGGCGGCCGCACCCACGCGGATGTTTACACGGCGAAGGTACGCGGTTGCCGAGTGCGGTCGGAGTATCGAGGCCGGAGTTACGACATTTTCGAGAGGAGGAACCAGAGGTCATGAACGATGCTCTCTTTCTTCACCGCATCCACTTTGCCTTCACGATCACGTTCCACTATCTGTTTCCGCAACTTACGATGGGGCTCGCGCCGCTTATTGTTGTTCTGAAGACCTTGGCAATCCGGACGGGCAACGAAAGCTACAATCGGGCTGCGCGGTTCTGGACGAAGATCTTCGGCATCAACTTTGCCTTCGGGGTCGTGACCGGTATCCCGATGGAGTTCGAGTTCGGTACCAACTGGGCGCGCTTCTCGCAATTGACCGGAGGTGTCATCGGCCAGCCGCTGGCCATGGAGGGAACCTTCTCCTTCTTACTAGAGTCGGCCTTTCTGGGCCTCTTCCTCTACGGAGAAAAGAGGCTCGGAAAATGGGGCCACTGGTGCGCCGCATTTCTTGTTTTTCTCGGCTCATGGCTGTCGGGATTCTTCATCATCGTCACGGATGCCTGGATGCAGCATCCGGTCGCGTATGCTCGCTTGCCCAATGGATCTTTCACTGTTACGAGCTTCTGGGGGCTGCTGACCAATCCGTGGGCGCTGATTCAGTTCGCCCACAACATGTGCGGCGCACTGGCCACTGGCGCCTTCGTCATGGCTGCGGTGGGTGCAATGTATCTTCTCGAACGCAGGAATCATGAATATGGCCGCATTTTCCTGCGGGTCGGCGTTATCGCCGGCGTCCTCGCTTCGATGGCTCAGGGCTTCCCAACAGGAGATCTGCACGGTAAATATCTTGCGAAGCATCAGCCGGTCACCATCGCTGCGATGGAGGGCCTTTTCAAAAGCGAGACTGGGGCCCCGATGGTTATTATCGGCCAGCCCGACGCGGAGCACGAGAGCATCGACAATCCCATCGTGGTTAATAAGGTGCTCAGCTTCCTCGTCTACGGAACTACCGCCGCTGAGGTGCAGGGCCTAAACGCCTTTCCGAAGGATCAATGGCCTACCAACATTCCGCTCCTCTTTTTCGCTTATCACATAATGGTGGGACTGGGAACCGTCATGATTGCCGTTATGGCGGCGGCTGCTTTTCTCTTATGGCGGCGCGTGCTCTATTGCGCCCGCTGGATGCTTTGGATTGTGCTGCTCAGCTTCCCATGTCCCTATATTGCCAATACCGCCGGCTGGATGACCGCGGAAGTCGGTCGGCAGCCATGGCTCGTGTATGGACTTCTGCGCACCACCCAGGGATACTCCGCGAATGTGAATGCGGCCAACAGCCTCTTCACCTTGCTCGGCTATATGGGTCTTTATCTCGCTCTGGGCATTCTGTTCGTCTTCATCATGGTGCGGGAGCTTGGGAACGGTCCGGCTGCAGCGGAAGTTCATTCAATTCAACCTGGAACTCCAATCGCGACGGCCTGAGGAGAGACATGGAAAGCACCTGGTTCATTCTTGTCATGTTGATGATCGTCGCCTATGCCGTGTTCGACGGTTTCGATCTGGGTGCCGGCACTCTGCACCTGTTCATTTCGCAGACCGACTCCGATCGGCGCACCATCCTGCGCAGTATCGGTCCCGTTTGGGATGGAAACGAGGTATGGCTGATCGCTGGTGCCGGGACTCTCTACTTTGCGTTTCCGGCACTCTATGCCGTCAGCTTCAGCGGATTCTATCTGCCCCTCCACATCGTGCTCTGGCTACTGATTCTGCGCGGAATTGGCATTGAGTTCCGTGCTCAGCTGAGCAGAGAGATCGCAGCCGGTCTGTTCGATGGGTTCTTTGCGCTCTCGAGCGGGCTTCTTGCCCTGTTCTTCGGAGCCGCGCTGGGCAATGTGATCCGTGGCGTTCCCATCGGCGCGGATCATTGGTTCTTCGAGCCACTCTGGACGACACTGCTCCCCTGGGGTGATACCGGAATCCTCGACTGGTACACCATCTTTACGGGAATCTTCACTGTGATCGCACTGGCAATGCACGGGGCTCTCTGGATATCCCTGAAAACGGACGGCGGGATTCGCGGCCGCGTCTCGATGGTGGCGAATCGAATTGCGCTCATCCTCGGGATCTTCACCATAGTCGGGGTTCCGCTCACCATTCTTGCCCGCCCCGCGACGGTGGCGAACTATCTGCGCCATCCGGTGCTCTTTGTCATTCCGGCGGCCGTCATTGCTTCTCTTTATCTTGCGTGGATCTGGAACCGCGGCGGCCGAGAGCTCCCGGCGTTTCTGGCCTCCTGTGCCTACATTACTTCAGCCCTTGCTGGAGTTGCAGCTGCGCTCTACCCGGCGCTGCTGCCCTCCAGCTACGGGCCACAGTTCGATATCACGATCTTCAATGCTGCAACGGGCAGCTACGCCCTGCGTGTCGGATTTATCTGGTGGGGATTGGGCATGGCGCTTGCGACCGGATACTTCATTTTCGCTTACCGGATGTTCCGCGGCAAACTGCAAGAAGATAGCATCGGGTAGAAACACGCATAGAAGTGAGAGCAGAGTCGACGGATCGGGAGACATCAAACGGACCCGCGGCGCTATTCCGCAACGGTACGAACAATCACCATTAGCCCTTCCGCAACGTGTGCAGTTTGGGCACTTCTCTGGGCGCATGCTCCAAGGCAACGCGCGCCGCCTGAGGCAAGTGATAGCTCTCTTCATCGGATGGAAAGAGGCGAAGCTCGACGTCTTCGCGGTAATGCTCCACGGCCGTGCGGATAAGCGCAGCGGCATCGCCATAGCGACGGACAAATTTGGCCGCCGGCGCAAACGTCAGGTTCACCAGGTCGTGAAAGACAAGGATCTGCCCGTCGCAATCCGGTCCCGCGCCGATTCCGATGGTGGGAATCGCAAGCTCAGCCGAGATGGCTGCAGCCACTTCACGCGGCACGCCTTCAAGCACTAGCAGACCAGCCCCGGCATCAGCCAACGCGTGCGCATCGGCCTTTAACCGCCGCACAGTTTCGGCGCTTCGCGCCTGCACGCGATAGCCGCCCATGCGATGCAGGCTTTGCGGTGTCAGGCCGAGGTGGCCCACCGCGGGGATTTCCGCATCAGTCAATGCGCGTACCAGTTCCACCCGCGGCCCTTCAATCTTTACTGCCTCGGCTCCCGCTTCCTTTACAAAGCGGACGGCGTTGGCCACTCCCTCGGCGACTGTGCCGTGATAGCTGCCAAACGGCATGTCAGCCACCACCAGCGCGCGGCGCACGGCCCGGCGCACGGCTCGCGTATGGTGCAGCATTTCGTCAACGGTTACGGCGAGCGTGTTTTCGTGGCCCAGCACCACCATCGCGAGCGAGTCGCCTACCAGCACGAGGTCGATGCCGGCCTCGTCCACGAAGCGCGAGGTGGCATAGTCGTAGGCTGTGAGCGCGGAGATAGGCCTGCCCTGGCGTTTCAGCTCAGCCAGTGCCGGCATGGTGACCTTTGTGAGGGGAACGCCGGTGGAAGAAGCGCAACCGCCGGAGAAGTTTGTGAGGCTCATGATTTACTCCAGTGCCGCTCCGTTAACTCCGGATGCGACCCGAACAAGTAGTGTGTACGTCCGATTGTGGTGAGAGCCCAAAGGCATTTCGGCGAAAACAGCTTCCGGCAGAGGCACGGATAGAAGCGAGGGCAAAGTCGCGGATTCTGAAGAAGCCGGGTGATCGTTCTGCGTCACTTCGCCCAACTCAGCCAAAAGAAAGCGAACAAGTAAAAGCTCAGGAAATGAGATGAATCCCGTTGCCTACATCGCCTCAGATGTCTGCTTAAAGCCTGCGTGAAAGAACCCCGATCCGGAAAATGCTCGCAGCCCTGGTTAGAAGTTGCCGATCAGCACGCCGGCCGCAAAGACCAACGCACCTCCCAACGCGACCTGCATTGCCGCCGAAACGATTGGCGTGTCCATGTAGCGATGCCGCACCCACGTGATGACAGCGAGTTCGATGAGAACAACGACAAACGCAATCGCCGTGGCCAGGTGAAAGATGGGAATTAAAAAGGGCAGCGTATGTCCGATGCCACCGATCGCAGTCATCGCCCCGCAGACGAGCCCGCGGATCCACGGATGGCCGCGTCCCGTAAGGCTGCCATCGTCGGACAGTGCCTCCGCAAATCCCATGCTGATGCCGGCGCCGAGCGAGGCGGCCAGTCCGACTAGGAAAGCATCCCAAGAATTTCGAGTTGCCAGAGCGGCGGCGAACACCGGGGCAAGCGTCGATACCGAGCCGTCCATGAGTCCCGCCAAACTAGGTTGCACGATCTGCAAAACGAAGAGGCGCCGGCGGGCCCTTTCCTCGTCTGCCTTGACGTCAGGCCGCAGCTTTTCTTCGGTTAGCTCCTGTACGCGATCCTCGTGTGCGCGTTCCTCTTGAGCTAGGTCATCGAGTAGCTGTCGAATGCTGGCATCCTGGACTCGCATCGCTGCCTTTTCATAGAATCGCCGGGTTTCAACCTCGATTGCGCTTGTCTCCCTTCGGAGTGACTCGACTCCAAGTGGCCGCATTAACCAGACCGGCTTACGCTGCACAAAGCCCTTCACATCCTGCCTGCGAATGAGGGGAATGTGCTCTCCAAAGCTTTGCCTATAAAGTTCAATCAGTCTTCGCCTGTGGTCCGATTCCTCGCCGCGCATGGCTTCAAATACCGAAGCCGAAGCGGGACAATCCTGCGTGAGCCTGTCCGCAAAATCGGCGTAAACCCGCTCGTCTTCTTCTTCAAGAGAAATGGCCAGCGCCAAGGTCTCGCGTTCTGAAAGGGCGTTGAAGTTCTTCATAGCCATCAGACGAGGGCGGCCCCGAATAGAGTTGTGCGCTGTATCGGAGCCCCGCAGACCGGCGCAGGCCGTTTCGCCAATATCGCGCGGGCCAGCGATCTCACGTCAGGGTCTTTAGAATCGGAGGCTCTTAGGAGTTCTTGGCCCGCGTCTTCTTGCGCGAATTTGCACCACATGACTCCGCAAAGAAACACATAATCGACGTTCATCGTGGACCTGTTTCAATCGGGGCGTCACACCAAAGAAGGTTCCTTTCAATCAGCTGTAGCCGGTTCGGCGCACTGACACCAGAGAAATGCAAGTGCTGTGCCACTCCTGAATAGGAGAGTGGATCATGATTGCCCATCTCTTACGAAGAGAGCGGAAAGTGACTGGGATGCTCACAACTGCCCGAGAGATTGCCATTAGCCCTCTCCATCATCCCTCGTAATTGCTGTGCGGCAACGTCGAGCATCCAGTCACTGCGTGGACATCAAGAACGGCAACATCTGAACACATTGCGTTGAAATCCTGACAATGAGGACTCTGACCTCTTGAGTGTGTACCAACATTGGGTGCCCCAAGCCCCGATTTTGGGACGTGGGCCTGGCGATCGCACGTACCAAATCATACGGTCAGAAACCTAGATGCCTTGAAACCGATGCAATCGGCTCTGTAGCTGTCCGCGCCGTTTGAACATTTGGCCTGTGGGAGATCAAGCGTGGTCTTGCCATTTGTTTTGGAACAGCAATTGCAAAGACAGATAGCGCGGGTAGTCCGCATGTAGCTTGCATCTGGCCACGAACTAGAGCAGAACACTCTATTCAGCAAGCTAAGGGAGCCCCGGGTTGGCCAATTAAATGCTCTTTACCATCGCCGCTCAGTGAGGCATCAGCCGCTGATAACCAGGAGGATTATTCATGGCAAGTTTGACTCAGCCCATCGCGGCGCCGAAGGCGCCGAAGCCGCTTCCCGCGCCCAACAGTGATTTTTACGAACTTGTCGACACGCTTCCGCCGGAGGATCTGGCGACTGTGAAAGAGGTGCGAGCCTTCATGGAAAGCAAGGTCGCGCCGATCATCACGAAATACTGGGTCGAAGATGCGTTTCCGTTTGAACTGTTGCCGGCGATAAAGAAACTCAAAATCGGCGGCTCCGGCATGAACGGTTACGGCTGCAGAGGTGGAAGCGGTCTGCTGTTCGGCCTGATTGCCATGGAGATGGCCCGCTGCGACGTTTCGATCGCGACATTCTTTGGTGTCCACAATGGCCTGGCCATGGGCTCCATCTATCTCGGCGGATCGGAAGAACAGAAGCAGAAATGGCTCCCTCCTATGGCTCGCTGGGAAACGATCGGCTGCTTCGGTCTTACGGAACCGCTGGTAGGTTCTGGAGCATCAGGCGGACTGACAACGACGGCGAAGCGTGACGGTGACACGTGGACTATCAACGGCCAGAAAAGATGGATTGGCAACGCACCGTGGTGCGACATTTCGATCATTTGGGCACGCGACGTAGCCGACGGTCAAGTCAAGGGCTTCATCGTGGAAAACAAGACCACCTCCGGCTTTACGGTGGAAAAGATCATGAACAAGGCCGGTCTCAAGGTAGTCCAGAACGGTCAGATCACCCTTGAAAACTGCCGTGTACCCGAGGAAAACCGTCTTCAGGCAGACCAGTCATTCCACGACACCGCAAGGGTGCTGAAAATGACACGATTCCTGGTTGGCTGGGAGGCCGTGGGCTGCGCGATGGGCGCCTACGAAAATGCTCTCAAATATGCCCAGGAGCGCCTGCAGTTTGGCAAGCCGATCGGCTCGTTTCAACTCGTGCAGGATCTTCTCGCAAAGATGCTCGCCAACATTACTGCATCGCAGTGCCTGGTGGTTCGGACGGCCCAACTGCACGCCGACGGAAAACTTACGGACGCTCACGCGGCGCTCGCCAAAGCGTTCACCACGGCCAAGTGCCGGGAGACGGTCGCGTGGGCTCGCGAGGTGCTGGGTGGCAACGGCATCGTGGCGGATTACAACGTGGCACGTTTCTTTAACGACGCCGAAGCGCTCTATTCCTACGAAGGCACGTATCAGATGCAAAACCTGATCGTCGGCAAAGCCATCACCGGTCTAAGTGCATTCATATAGGCCCTTCCGCAAAGCCGCGGATGGTGTATCGCACAGGAATCGCAAGATTGAATCGCAGTATGGAATGGGAGAGTAATCAATGTCTTCAATTGCTTTGAAACCAAGGTCCAGAGAATCTGCGTCAGGATCCGATTCAGCCCGGCTCTTCTTCCTGGATCTTGGCGCCGGCCGTGTGCTGACCGCAAATCCCGACGGCTCAGAGTTGAAAACCATTGTCAATGAGGGGCGGAGACTCCCGGACGGCATCGTGGTGGATGTCGAGGCCGGTTACATCTACTGGACCAATATGGGTGGCCTCAAATCCAATGATGGTTCCATCGAGCGCTCCGATCTCGACGGGACGAACATCACCACCATCGTTCATGAGGGTGGGACCTTCACACCAAAGCAGATCCAGCTCGACAAGACAAACGGCAAGCTCTACTGGTGCGATCGCGAAGGCATGCGCGTCATGCGATGTGACCTGAATGGCTCGCACATCGAGACGATCGTGGACACGAGCCAGGGCGACTCACGTCCCGGCAAGGATCCAACTAAGTGGTGCGTAGGTATCGCAGTCGATGCCGCCGGCGGGAAATTCTATTGGACCCAGAAGGGCGATGACAATGCCGGCCAGGGCTGCATCCTTCGTGCAAGCCTGGAAATTCCGGAGGGCCAGACGCCCGCGAAGCGCAAAGACATTGAAGTGCTTTACAAAGACCTGCCAGAGCCTATCGATCTGGACCTCGATCTTGAGAATCGAATGATGTACTGGACAGACCGCGGCGACCCACCGCGCGGCAACACCGTGAATCGGGCACCCATGGATTTGGCGCCCGGGACATGCACCGCCCCAGAGATTGTGTTCGATCATCTGATGGAAGGCATTGGCTTGGCCTTGGACTTGAAAGGCGGGCGCATGTTTTTTACCGACTTTGCAGGTTCCGTCTACAGCGCGAATCTCGATGGATCGAATCGGAAGACGCTGCTCTTTGCCCAGGGGAACCTGACGGGGATCGCGTACGCAGACCTCTCTGTCACAGCGTAAGAGGTCCTCCACCTATCCGACTGAAGAAGGAGAGAGTCATGGATTCGCCAGCAACTGCCCTGCAACTTAAAAACCTACTGTACGAAAAAAGGGGTCCGATTGCCTATGTGACGATCAACCGCCCAAAGGTGCTGAACGCGCTCAACAGAGAGACGATCGTTGAACTGAAAGAGGCCTTTGAAGACGCTCGGGACGACTCGACACTACGAGGCGTAATTTTCACGGGCGCCGGTGAAAAAGCCTTTGCCGCAGGCGCTGATATCAGTGAGCTGGCCAGCAAGACAGCCGTGGAAGCGGAAGAGGACACGCGCTTTGGCCAGGGCGTCACCAACCTGATTGAAAATCTCGGGAAGCCGGTTGCGGCGGCTATCAACGGGTTTGCCCTCGGCGGCGGGTGCGAACTGGCCATGGCTTGTAGCTTTCGGATCGCTTCCGACTCGGCGAAATTCGGCCAACCGGAAGTAAGAATCGGAGTGATGCCAGGTTACGGTGGAACCCAGCGCCTCCCCCGTCTCGTGGGAAAGGGCAGGGCAATGCAAATTGTCCTCTCAGGCGAAATCATCGGTGCGCAAGAAGCCTATCGCATAGGCCTGGTGAACGAGGTGGTACCAGGCGAAAAGTTGATCGCCCGAGCCGAAGAGATCCTGATCCGGATTATCTCCAACGCCCCATTGGGTGTGAAGTTTTCAATCGAAGCCGTCAATCGAGGCGCGGAAACGAGTCTCGCAGAGGGCCTAGCCCTCGAAGCCTCACTTTTCGCGCTCTGCGTTGGTACTGAAGACAAGAAGGAGGGCACATCCGCCTTCCTGGAAAAGCGAGCACCGCAATTCCACGGGCGGTAAGGAAATCCAAAATTCTGATCTGAGGGAGTGTTATGTCGACCGACAACATCTTTTCTGGTTTGAAAGTCGTAGACCTGGCCAGCTTCATCGCAGGCCCCGGGGCGGCAACGATCATGTCCGACTTCGGCGCCGAGGTCATCAAAGTCGAGCCGCCCGGATTCGGCGATCCCCACCGCCATACATACAAGATCCCGCCCCAGCCAGCGTCGAACGATAACTACGCGTGGCATCTTGACAATCGCAACAAGCGCGGAATGGCGGTTAACCTAAAATCGCCCGACGCGAAGGGGGTTCTCAAGCGGCTCGTCCAGTGGGCAGACGTGCTGATTGTCAACTTCCCGCCGCCGGTGCGCAAGCGTCTCCAACTCACGTACGAAGACGTCGCGCCGTGGAATCCCCGCCTGATTTATGCCGACTTATCGGGCTACGGCGATGACGGTCCAGATGCAAATCTTCCAGGTTTCGACATCACTGCTTACTGGGCTCGCAGTGGCTTACTGGCACTGACGCGTGATGCTGGCGCTCCGCCTACGCTTCCCCCATCGGGCAGTGGAGATCACGCCACGGCTGTCGGTCTGTACGCAGCCATCGTAACTGCGCTCTATCGTCGTGAACTAACCGGGAAAGGCGCGCATGTCACAACCTCGCTCGTCGCGGAGGGAGCTTGGTCCTGCTCGATGTATATCCAGGCCGCTCTATGCGGAGCCAAGTTCTTCCCGCTGCATGATCGAAAGAGTCCTCCGAACGCGATTTTGAATGTATACCAGAGCTCAGACTGCCACTGGTTCCTGATTGTTGTCCAGGCGAAAGACTGGCCGGCGCTTGCCCAAGCGGTTGGTCGGCCGGATCTTGCCTCAGACGCCCGTTTTGCTGATGAAAAGGCGCGAGAGGCCAATTCAGCCCAATTGACCGAAATCCTCGACCAAGTGTTTACCTCACAGCCGCTCTCGCACTGGCGCGAAGCCTTCGACCAGGCCAACATCACCTACGGCGTTGTGCGGCATCCCTCGGAAGCCATGACCGACCCGCAGCTGCTGGCGAACGACATCATTGTGCCCCTTGAAGGTGCAGGCGACAACCTGAAGTACACAATTAGCAGCCCGATCAAGGTGCACGGCATTGCAAAAGTTCTCTCACGACGAGCTCCGGATGTCGGTGAGCACAACGACGAAGTGCTGAAGGAGCTTGGCTTCTCTAGTAGCGAAATTGAAGGGCTGCGTGCCGGCGGCACAATTCCCGCGCTGGCACACGCATCAGTGGCGGCGGACTGACGCAAATTCACGGGAAATGGCAGTGCCGCGAACGATTATAGTCGCCGAGATCGAGGAGCTCCGCGAGTCTCTGCTCCGCCGATATCACGGAGGTGTTCACGGCCCACTTTGAGAAGCGTTCACTGGAGTTTCACGGGGACCAAGTGCGCAACAACCGTCGCATAATCACCCTTTGCGGCAGCGGTAAACGAAGAGGAGGAGCAGCTCATGACGCAACGACCCAAAGTTGGAGATTCTGTTTACAAAGTCGTCGAGGTCATCGGAACGAGCACGCATTCCTGGGAAGATGCAGCGAAGAACGCAGTGGAGACAGCCGGACACTCGCTCCGGGATCTACGTGTCGCAGAAGTCGTGAAGATGGACATGACTGTTAAGGACGGCAAGGTGGAAGCCTACCGCACCCGCGTGATGCTGTCTTTCAAATACGAACGTTGAGGGTACTGCGACCGGAAGCTCTCGTTCGAGATCAGTCGAATTCAGTCGAGGAACAAATGGATCAGCCACGAATCGTCATCGTCGGAGGCGGCTTTGGAGGATTGGCCGCCGCAAAGGCCCTCAGGAACACGCCTGCGCGTGTGATCTTGATCGACCGCACCAACCACCACTTGTTTCAGCCACTCCTTTACCAAGTGGCGACAGCGGCGCTTATGCCCGGTCAAATTGGAACGCCGATTCGCGGAATACTTCGAAATCAGAAGAACGCTCTGACAATTATGGGCGAGGTGACGGGGGTAGACAAAAAGCAAAAGTGCGTCTTTGTCTCTAACGCTGACCGCGGCGATGTTCGTCTCCCGTATGACTACCTCATCCTCGCAACTGGTGCTACACACAGCTACTTCGGCCATAACGAGTTCGAAAAGTTCGCGCCGGGCATGAAGAGCCTCGCGGATGCTGTGGCTACCCGAAACAAGGTCTTGCAGGCGTTTGAACTGGCCGAGGCAGAAGACGACCCGAACCGACGCCGGGAACTGCTGACATTCGTTATGGTCGGGGCTGGTCCCACGGGTGTCGAGATGGCAGGTGCTTTGGGCGTGCTCATCCGTACGACTTTGAAGGCGAACTTCCGGCGGATCGATCCATCTTCCGCTCGAATTGTGCTCATTGACATGGCGCCGAGGGTTCTGACTCCGTTTTCGGAGCGCCTCTCTCAAGCCGCCAAACGACGTCTCGAAGGCCTGGGAGTTGAGGTTCTACTGGGACACAGCGTGGAGCAGATTGACGACGAGGGTGTTGTCGTAGGCGGCAATCGGATCGCGAGCAGGACCGTGATCTGGACCGCGGGTGTTGCTCCCTCGCCGGCGGGCAAGTGGCTGCAAGCTGAAACGGATCGCGCTGGTCGAGTCCGCATTCAAAGTGACCTAACGGTGCCGGGGCATCCGGAGATTTTTGTAATTGGCGATACCGCATCGTTCGAGGAAAAAGGCAAACCGCTGCCAGGCGTTGCCCAGGTGGCAATGCAACAAGGACGTCATGCCGCAAGGGTGATTCACCGCCGTATCACGTCCGGATCACCACCTGGCCCCTTCTCTTACTTCGATAAGGGAAACATGGCCGTGGTGGGGAAGGGCTTTGCTGTATTGGAAAGTCACGAGATAGGAATGAGTGGTTTCAGTGCTTGGCTCGCCTGGGCGTTCATACACCTTCAGTTTCTGGCGACATCGAGCCTGCGTTTGACTGTCTTCCTGCAATGGGTTTGGACGTATTTCACGAACCAGAGAGCTTCCCGACTCATCGTAAATCATCACGGGCCACAACCGGTGCGGACTGCGGATGACGTCTCAACCAAGCCGGCAGCTGTTGCATAAACAAGGAGGGAGTGGATCACATGGCAAAGCAGATTCGAAACATAGCGATCGTGGGTACGGGCGTGATTGGCGCGAGTTGGGCGGCCTTGTACCTGGCTCGTGGTTTCAACGTTACAGCGACGGACCCAGCGCCGAACGCGGAAGCAAACCTCCGCCAGTACATTGACGGCGCCTGGAAAGACTTAACCGTGGTCGGGCTTTCGGCGAACGCATCGCGCGATCATTTGCAGTTCAATCCCGACATGAAGAAGGCGCTCTCCGACGCCGACCTGGTTCAGGAGAACGGCCCCGAACGTCAAGAATTCAAGATAAAGCTGTTCGCAGATATGGACGATGCGACGCCGGAAGATTCGATCATTGCGTCGAGTTCATCCGGGCTGACCATGAGCGTCATGCAGTCTGCGTGTAAGCATCCTGAACGTTGCGTCATTGGACATCCGTTCAATCCTCCTCACGTCATTCCCCTGGTTGAGGTCGTTGCCGGGGCAAAAACGTCGCCGCAAACCGTTGAGCGGGCGATCTCCTTCTATGCATCGATAGGCAAGAAACCGATCCATGTCCGCAAGGAGGTTGTCGGCCACGTCGCGAATCGCCTGCAAGCCGCCCTTTATCGCGAAGTTGTGTATCTTATCGAGCAGGGTGTGCTCGATGTTGCTGACTCGGATGTGGCGGTTTGCTGGGGGCCCGGGCTGAGGTGGGGTGTGATGGGACCCAGTCTTCTATTTCACCTGGGCGGCGGCCAAGGCGGGATTCAGCACTTCATGGATCACCTCTCGGGCCCGTTGTCGACATGGTGGAAGGATCTCGGGAAAATCACTGAATTCAGCCCAGAAGTCACGCAAACGATCATTCAGGGAGTGAAGGCCGAAGCCGGCAACCGCTCCATTGAGGAACTCGGGCGTGAGCGCGATGCCATGCTGTTGGAGTTGCTTGCCTCGCGCGCGAAGGGCGAGACTGCAGCTCAGGAAGCAATGGCGGTCGTTGCGAAGTAGGCGCGCAGTGGTGGATGAGGCACGACATAACGCGATCACGAATGCTTGAGAGCACACGATGATTTATGTCCACTCACTTGGCCGGGCTTCCCGGTACTATTCGGCGCTAGGAGCACTCGCGCCGCGGGGCACCCGCTTATCTTTCTTTGAGTTGGAACGTCGTGTTAAAGGCATAGCAGCAGCACTCAGGGCGCATGGTTTCGGCGAGGGGGACAGGCTCGCGCTCCTTCTGCCGAACGGCCCCGAGTACATCGAGTTAGTGTATGCGTGCAGTTGGCTCGGAGTCATAGCGGTGCCACTCAATACTCGCCTCTCCCCCACGGAAATTGATCGGGTGCTCGCCGATTCGACTCCGCACGGGCTCGTCCGTCATTCTTCCATGTCAACTCCGACCGTACCAGTACCCTGGCGGAGAGTACTCGATCTGGATCCGTTGGAACCTCGAAACGATGTTCCTCCCCCTGTTGTTTATGACCCAGAAGCGATTCTGGCTTTGATTTACACCAGTGGCACGACCGGCCGCCCCAAGGGCGTGATGGTCACTCACGCTAACATCCTCGCCAATATCAATCATTTGAATTATTGGATGCGATACACCGAGGGTGGCGTCTTTCTTCATGCGGCTCCCATCTTCCACATTGCTGACTTTCCAGCGATCTTCTCCGCGCCTGCATTTGGCGCGTCGCAAGTCACGCTTCCAAAGTTTAGTCCGCAGAGCTTCTGTGAGACTGTCCAACGCGAGCGAGTCAGCCACACCATTTTGGTTCCGACCATGATTAACATGCTGACGCAGTTCCGGGATGCGCAGGAGTTCGACTTGAGCAGCCTCGTGGTCCTCGCGTATGGTGGCTCTCCCATCGCACCCGAACTCATCGAGCGTACGAGGGAACTTCTGCCGCAGGTGAAACTGGTTCAGGTTTACGGACTCAGCGAAACAGGGCTCCTCACGGGCCTGCAGGACCACGAGCACACGCATGAGCGGCTTTCGTCCTGCGGTCGGCCTTGTCCCGGCATCGATCTGCGGGTCACCGACGAATCGGGGAATTCTGTCGAAGTTGGAAAGGCAGGTGAGTTGGTTGTTCGCGGGGACAACATCATGCGGGGGTACTGGAATAATTCCGATGAAACCTCACTGGCATTTCGAAACGGGTGGTTTCGCACCGGCGATATAGGCAGTCAGGATTCAGCGGGGTATTGCTATATTCTTGACCGCCTAAAAGACATGATTGTGACGGGTGGAGAGAATGTCTACTCCGGCGAGGTCGAAGCGGCCATTTACGCGCATCCGGCGGTCCGCGAAGCCGCAGTCTTCGGAATACCTGATCCGAAGTGGGGAGAACTGGTGATGGCCTGCGTTGTGACACAGCCTGGATTAACTCTCAACGCGGACGACCTGGTCGCACATTGTCGACAGAGTCTTGCCACCTACAAAGTTCCGCGGAGGATAGAGTTTATGGACTCCGAGTTACCGAAGAGTGGATCCGGAAAGATATTGAAGAGAACTCTTCGCGACCGTTTCTGGGTTCTTGAAACTCGTGCCGTGAGCTGAGATAGGGGCTCGGAGGTAGCAGCTTAATAGGCGCCAACGGCCGGACTGCTTCATCGTTAAGCTTTGAATTGCAAAACAAGGAGAATCTCTGATCATGAATGAACAACTGACTACGACTGCCGGAGCGCCGGTCGCCGATAACCAGAACAGCCTGACTGCCGGTCCCCGCGGGCCGGTGCTCGTACAGGACTATCCGCTGATCGAGAAGCTTGCGCACCAGAACCGCGAACGCATTCCCGAGCGGGTCGTCCATGCCAAGGGCTCCGGCGCATTCGGCATCCTCACCATCACGGGGGATCTCACTCCTTACTCCCGCGCGAAGGTTTTCACACCCGGCAACAAAACTGACCTGCTGATTCGCTTCTCCACCGTGGCTGGCGAGCTTGGTGCCGCCGATGCCGAGCGCGATGTGCGCGGCTTTTCCGTCAAGTTCTACACCGAGGAAGGCAACTGGGACCTCGTGGGCAACAACACCCCGATATTTTTCGTACGTGACGGTTACAAATTTCCCGACTTCATCCACACGCAGAAGCGTCATCCGGTAACGAATCTCCGTTCCAACACAGCCATGTGGGACTTCTGGTCGCTCAGTCCAGAGACCTTGCACCAGATCACCATCCTTTTCAGTGACCGGGGGATTCCGCAGAGCTTTCGGTACATGAACGGTTACGGCTCGCACACCTACAGCCTCTGGAACAACATTGGCGAGCGCTTTTGGGTCAAGTTCCACCTCAAGACCCAGCAGGGACACCGCCATTTCACCAATTCCGAAGCGGCCAGGGTGATCGGGAGAACGCGCGAAAGCGCTCAGGAAGATCTCTACCAAGCGATAAAAAAGGGAGACTTCCCCAAATGGACGTTCTTTGTGCAGATCATGCCTGAGTTGGATGCCGAGAAGACCAGCTACAACCCATTTGACCTGACCAAGGTCTGGCCACACTCCGAGTACCCCCTCATCGAGGTTGGAGAAGTGGAGCTGAACCGCAACCCTGCCAATTACTTTCAAGAGATCGAGCAGGCAGCCTTCAGCCCTTCGAACATCGTGCCCGGAATTGGTTTCAGTCCCGACAAAATGCTCCAGGCCCGTCTCTTTTCCTACGCCGACGCACACCGTTACCGCCTGGGAACGCACTATGAGGCACTTCCCGTGAACGCGCCCAGATGCCCGGTGCACCACTACCACAAGGACGGAGCCATGCGCTTCTTCCGCAACGACTCCGGCAACCCCGATGCCTATTACGAGCCCAACAGTTTCGGGGGGCCTGTCCAGGACAAGAGTATTGCCGAGCCGCCGCTGCGCATCTCGGGAGACGCGTACCGATACAACCACCGCGTCGGCAACGACGACTTCTCTCAACCCCGCGCGCTCTTCCGGCTATTCTCCCCGGAGCAGAAGCAGAGGCTCTTCTCCAACTATGCCGATGGCATGCAGGGAGTCCCAGAACACATTATTGAGCGGCAGCTTGAGCTCTTCGCTCGAGTCGACCCCGAGTACGCCGATGGCGTCCGCGCCGCCATCGATGCGCTAAAACCCGAGCACGTGTCCGGTGACTGAGCGCATTTAGAGGCCTGCTCATGGGGTCAGCCTCGGGAGCAGGCAATCGTCTTACGCGACACGTCATGGAGGTTCAGCTAGAGAAATACCGTGAGGTCGCTGAGGAGATACATTCCAATAGCAGCCATCTTAGCCGTGACCGGTATAGATTCCGGGGCTAATCTGGCATGAAGATCCTCAATGAGTTTTTGGAGCGCAAGTTACTCACCCTGACCATCTTCCCGGAAGAAGAAAATGAGCGCGTCTATGCAGATTTCTTCGAAGGACTGCAACAGGATATCTCGCGGCAGATGAAGCACACAATTCGGTGAAACTGATTCGGCCGTTGCTCAGATTGGAATAGAAAGAGATTGTAACGATGAATAGTTTCATCGACATGCAAAAGCGGCCACGCAACACATGGCGGGAGGTGCTCGACAAGAGCGCGCCGCTGCTCCTCCCCGTGGCGCACGACGCACTGACTGCCCGCATGATTGAACTGGCCGGCTTTCCCGCCTACCAGATCGGTGGCTTTGCGCTCGTCGGCTCCCGCTTTGCCTACCCGGATATCGATCTTGCGCAGTTCGGCGAGAACAGCGGGGTGATGCGCGACACGATCGCGGCATCCTCGCTGCCAGTGCTTGTCGATGCGGACGACGCCTACGGTGACGTCAAGAACGTGACTCGCGTGGTGCAGGGTTATGAGGCGATGGGCGCATCAGCGATCTTCCTGGAGGACCAGCAGGCGCCGAAACGTTGCGGCCACATGCTCGGGAAGAAGGTGGTGCCGGCGGAGGTCCACGCCGGGAAGATTCGCGCGGCAACGGCGGCGCGCCACAACCCCGACACCTTCATCATGGCGCGGACGGATGCGGTCGCGCCGCTCGGTCTCGACGAGGCGCCGCGGCGGGCAGAACTCTATCTAAAGGCGGGAGCCGATGGGGTTTACATCGAGGCGCTGGAAACGGTGGAGCAATTGCAGAAGGTAGGGAAGAGGCTGCGAGGTGTCGCGCTGGCGACGAGTATCCTCGAAGGGGGAGGCCGAACGCCTTGGATGGATCCAAAAGAACTTTACGCACTCGGCTACACTATGCTGCTCTATCCCTCCACAGTCATCTTCCGCGTGACCCGTGCGATCCAGAAGGCAGTCGCGGACCTAAACGCAGGTCGGCCGATGCCTCCCGAAGAGTCGATCACGTTCGCAGAGTATGAGGACATCCTCGGTCTTCCGCGATGGGCCGCTCTCGAAGAAGAATTCGCCAGCAAGCACCAACAACTCGGTGTGCCTGTTAAAAAAGCCAGTTGATCACGCGGCGGACCTCGTAGTGGTCACTCCAAATGTCATGTCTCTCTTTGTCGGTTGCGCCGTAACTTAGCAATCGCCCTGCGCAATTGCCGAAAAACGAGCATGATTTCAAGGACTAAACCACCGTGGTCCAATCAAGTGAGCGTCATCAACGAGTGGCCCCTCTTGCACATTCGTGTCTCTCCCCATGACTCCAACCTTAAAGATGCCTATAGCCGGCGAGACAAAGACAAATGAATTTGAAAAAGAACCGAGTCTCCCCGTGGGATATCCCTGTGCGTCAAACTCTTTCACTTGAAACTGTAGAAAACCAAGCTCAACGACTTCGCCTGTGACGCCTGAGATCTGTATCTGGTCTCCCAAACGGAGTCCCAACTTTCCAACTAGCACCGAATACCCTAGCACTGCGAGGATCACATTCTGGAGAGCTACCGCGAGGCCGGCGGTAAGAATTCCTAGGAAGGTCGCCAACGATCGCAGGTCGGGAACAAAAGTTAGCAGTACGAGCAAGAATGTGCCGGTCCATAGCAGAATTCGCTCTCCGAGCAAGATTGTGCGTCGACGGGTTGGGTCGTGAACATAGCGGAATGTGAATCGGCGTAAGGCCCTGGCAACCCCGAAGAGCACAACGATAACAATGCCAACCGCGAGCAGATAGATGCTTAAGAGCTTCCAAGCTGAGGCGTACTCGCTGACAGCCAAGGTGCGCCAGCGAGCAAGATCGGACTTGTAAAAGCTGAAGAGGGTTTTTTGCTTGTCCAGGGCGATAATCGCCGGAGCGAGAGCAGTAATCTGAGCCGAGAGATTATCAACGCGCTCTTGCTGCTGGCGCAACGCGTAAAGGTCGCTTGATTGCGGGTCTTTGCTGCTGAAGTTCACACTTTGGAAGGCGGAGTTGAGATATTGCGCAAGCGGAGTCCTGAGGTCTTGTGCGGTCCGTGCGAGTTTGCCGGTTTCCCGACTTTCCGCATCCAGGGCGTGAAGCTTTTTACGATACGATAGGACGTCAGAAATGAGGAAAGGAATGCTGAGACCGGTCGCTGGAGGGATCCCCGAGCTGATTGCACTTTGTGACTGTTGAGCGCCTTCACCTGCATTCGTCAGTTCTGGAACTGTTCGCGAAAGGTCGTCAATGACCGCGTCTAAGCTTGGATTCTGCGACTCGCTCGCGTTCATTGTACGTACGAAGATCATCAAGTTCTTGTAAGTTTGACACCCCGCCTGGTCGAGATCGAGTCTGCTTTCACTCTCCGCCAATGCGATTTTCAGTCTTGCTTTGTCCCTTTCGCGCCGCGTTTCAATTCCGGTGCGGATTGACGCGAGGTCATTGCGCGCACTTTGAGCATCGGCTTCGCATTGTGTTTCGAGATTCGTCAAACGCTGCAATTCCGTTCCAGATGAATTCGGAACAGCAGGATCCGTCGGTTGATCGGGCGAGATCGAGCCATGTGCCTCGGCTGTAGCAACGGCTTTGGCGTAATCGAAGGATAGTCGCAGGCTTTGAATGCGAAGCGATTGAGAGCTTTCACGAAAAGGAACATCCGCTGGCTGAATGGGCATTTCTCTTGTGACAGACGAACCCCGGTACCATTCGACGCTTTCTGTAAGGAAACCGATCACTTGCTCCCGGCGAGGAAGACTGTAACCCTTCTGAGGCAGCTGATCGGCAAAACCTCCGCTGGTCAGAAGCACCAGGACCAGCAACGGCGAGGCGAAAAGGCGGAGAATGGCAGAGAAACCGATCACTTTTCTGACCGCCAAATTGGTTAAGGAATCGGTTGTGGCAAGGTCAGTTCCATTGGTGCATTTGGCGGAGCGACCATTGCCGGTTTGGTTGCACGCGAAATCCAACCCGCCGCATGCCCGCCAGAAAGCGGCCAGTGGCGCGCCGTGCGATCTCGTCTGCCTGGCATTCTCCAACGTCTCCACCATCCAAGGCTCAGGGGCGCTTCGCGTGCACATTTATACAGCTCCACCTCTTGAACCGTCGCGTTACTTGATTGCATCGGCCGTTTTCTTTGTTCCATTTTTCACGTCTTCACCGGTGACCTTAGCGCCTCGTTCAATCGCTTTTCCAGACTTCTTACCAATGCGTTTGTTTACGGGTGCAGTCTTTTCTATCATCTTCTTCGTACCGCGAGCCGTACCTCTCGCTGCTTTGTCTGTGGCATGAGCGGTGTCTTTCACAGTCGTTCGGGCAGCGTCTCCAACATCCCTCGCGGAGGAATCTGCTGCTTTGCCTGTGTCCTTTGCCCCCTTGCCAACGTCTTTGGCAAGGTCTTGGGCAACTCCAGTTGCGCCTAATGTCAGGACGAGAGCGAGAATCACTGATCGCGTGAGCATCATACAGGCATTCTTCTTCCGGGAACTGCCGATCAAGTTGACACAATATCTCGTGCTTCTCAGTTGCAATCTACGTGCCAGTCTTCTTTGTGTAGACCCGTTGGGGTCCGGCCGGCTAGCCGTGCCGCGCTCGGGGCAGAGAATGACACCCACTTATCGATACCCAGGGCCGCCGGTTCCTGTCAGTAAGGGATTCGCAGCCTTACGGCTTTACCGATGCTGGGAGTCTCTGGGGCAACAGTGTTGCGCCCAAGCGTGACCGTTTTGACACGTTGCGTCGAAATTCTGACAAATTGCCCAACCGAACGTTGCATCTAGCGCTACTTCACGTTTGGCATGTCGATTGCCTCCTAGCAGATGAAGAAGCAACGAGCGAATAGGTCCCAGATCGAGATGAATCGACAAACGAGGACAACAGTCATGGATGAAAACAGTCAGCGTAAACGAACTACACCTGCAGTCGAGCCATTTGGCGCGTTGTTTTCAATGACTGCATCCGCACAACGCAACCAGCGGCGGTGGGTCCCTGGTTGGCTAAGGCTTGCCGCAATACATATCGCGCAGCTTTCAGTTGGCATCCGCTTCTCCTTTTAACAGCCGCGGCAATGGCGCGTGGTACGGGTGTTCAACCAGACACTCGTACCACTCCGTTTCACAAGCTACGTTTTGCTTCCGGCGGCAGAAGGATCGATTTCAAGGTGGCGTCTTGCATTTACTGAGCTAGAGCGCTTGCTCAGCACACTGAAGTACGAATGCTTTCAATTGCTGACCGGTACGCTGTGCGGCGCCGTTACAAGGCCGCATCGAGTGCCTTGGGGAACCAGGAAATAATAACTCTGCCATCGCTATATCTCTAGCAGCAGGAGCGAAATTAATGTCCGCGTCCACCATTCCTGTCGAGTCCACAGCACCTGAACCGAAGCCGGATCCCTCTGGCAAGGAGCAAAGTGCAGCATCGCAACCCTCGCTCCGCTGGCGGACACTCGTCACGCCTTTCCTGGTTATGCTGCTCGCCCTAGCGGTCCTGGTTACCCTTACCAGAAACTGGAATTCCTGGGAAGGCGGACACGTCGAGCAGGTCACCGACGATGCCTGTGTTCGCGGCGATCTCACTCCTCTCAGCACGAAGGTAGCTGGCATCGTTCGAAGTGTAGATGTGTCGGACTATCAGCAGGTGCACAAAGGAGAGCTCCTGGTTCAGTTGGAGGACAGCGACTATCGGGCACAAGTCGCCCAGGCGCGCGCTGCCGTTGAAGCCGCGCGCGCTGCCATCGAAAACAACCTTCGCGAGCGGCAGTTGCAGGACGCGCGTGTCCAGAGAGCCATCGCAGGAATTGACTTGGCGAAGGCGCAGATGGCGGCGGCGCAGGCCGGCAAGGAAGCTGTCGGAGCCGAGTTGGTGCGAGCCCGCGCCGAACGAACGCGCCAAGAGGGTCTCTATCAGGCTCAATCGACGACGCAGCAGACTCTAGAGCAGGCGGTTGCTGATGAAGAGCAGCTGGCCGCTGAGGCCACCAGCCGCGATGCCGATTTGGCCCAGGCGAGAGCCATGCTGCGCAGCAGCGAACTGGCAGTCGAAGCGGAACGGCGTCAGAAGACTGTGCTCGAGTCTCAGGAGGCGCAGCTCGCTGCCGACCTTCGCGCCAAAGAGGCAGACCTCATCGTTGCGGAAGTGAACCTTGGTTATAGCAGAATCTATGCACCGGCCGATGGCAACGTGGGGGAGCGGCGAGTCCATGCCGGTCAGTTGGTATCTCCCGGAACGGAGGTCATTCCGTTCATCGACCGTATGCGGTGGGTGCAGGCAAATTACAAAGAGACACAGCTCACTAATGTAAGGGTTGGAGATGCAGCCGAGATCCGGATCGACGAGTTTCCCGGACAAGTCATCCGCGGGAAGGTCGTCGAAATCGCCCCGGCCAGCGGCTCGCAGTTTGCGCTGCTGCCGCCGGATAACGCGACCGGCAACTTTACCAAGGTTGTGCAGCGAATTCCGGTCAAAATCGCACTCGATGATCCGGGATTTGCCAGCAAGTTGCGGCTGGGCCTTTCGGTCACTGCAACCGTCCGCACCAAACGATAAGCAGGCACAGCGTGGCTAGCACAACTGTCGCAATCCGACCAACACCGGTGCAGATCGCGCGTGCAACCGCGGCTGCTATTCCATCGCAAGTGTCGACCAGGCCGCTGCTGGGGATTCTGGGCGTCGTGACCGGTGCCGGGCTCGTCACGGTCACTTCGATGATGCTTTCGCAGGGGCATAAAGATCTGTTGGGTCACGTCGGCATTTCCTTCGACCAAGGTGCATGGCTCGACAGTGCCTTCAATGCGGCTCTCATGTTTATCGGGCCCTTTAGCGTCTACCTGGGAGGCCTGTTCGGACCGCGGCGCATCCTTCTGTATGCGGCTGGTGTTTTCACCGTGATCTGCGCCTTCCTGCCGGTCATCCATAGTTATAGTCTTCTGGTTGCGGCATTGATCCTCGCCGGGCTGACGTCAGGCACCTTTTATCCGCTCACCCTGACCTTTGCACTCCGCAACATTCCGTTGCGGTTTCTGCCGTTCACCATTGCATTCTACGCGACGTTCGTAGATGGAGCCGTAAATATTGCGCCGTCGCTTTACGGCTGGTACCGCGTTCATCTCTCATGGCACTGGACGTTCTGGAATTCAGCCCTGATTGCGCCGATGATGATGGTCTTTATCTATTTCGGAATCCCGGCAACTCCTCCCCGAAAGAAGGGCACTCCTGTGCCCAGCTTTGTAGGGTTCCTGTACCTTAGCGCCGGGCTGGCCATGGTTTATACCGCCATGCAGCAAGGACAGAGGCTCGACTGGTGGCGCTCCGGAGTATTCAACGCGCTATTTTGGTCCGGCTCCATCCTTATTGTGTCCGCGCTCATACGGCGGCTCCGTGGTCCCAACCCGCTAGTCGCGCTCCCCTATCTTTGGCAACGGAACACCGTATTGCTGGGTATCCTCCTGTTTTGGTTTCGGTTTACTCTCACTGGAACCATCATTCTGATTCCTGAGTCGCTTGCCATCCACGGTTTCGAAGCCAACCAGATCGGCCCGGCTTTGATCGGGAGTGCCGATCCCCTGTTGATCATTGCATTCATAGCAGGGCTCCTGCTGTCGCGCAATGTGGATCCGCGTCTGCTGATGGGTGTAGGTTTTGCCTGCACGGCCTTCGCTGTCTGCCTGAACGCCCAGTACACGACCGTCTGGTCAGCAGCGAACTACTATCGCACCGAGTTGCTTACGGGCATTGGGCAAGAGGTTGCTTTCATCGGGCTTGTGGGATGCATTGTCCTGCAGGGTGTCTTCACGGAGGGATTGAGCAAACCGCAATGGATCCTGACATTCTCTGCGTTCTTTCATACGATTCGTTTATTTGGTGGAACCATGGGGACGGTCTACATGAGCCACTTTCTCGCCGACCATGAGAAGCTGCACTCGAACCTTCTGGGTCTGCACGTGACCCGGGGAAACTGGATTACAGAGCGAGATCTTCACGCCCTGGCTGCGGGCGTTTATGCCAACTCATCCGGGGTGGCTGCGGCGGGTGCTCGCGCTATCGATCTGATCGGCGGCCGGCTGCGTCTTCAGGCATATGCATTGAGTCTCATCGAGGGGTTTCATCTCGTGGCATGGGCTTGTCTTGTGGGCCTCCTTTTGACTGCGTTGCTGCGCAAGTCACCTCTCCACTATGGCGAACTCAGCGAAGTGCAGCGAGATAAGGAGACAAACTCATGAAACTGAGATCATCAAAGTTACTGATCATCGTGCTGCTCTTCGGGACCGGTGTCTTTGCTAGAGAGCCTGGCGATGCCGCTCCCCCACGCCACATTACCTTGCAAGAGGCTGTGCAGTTGGCGCTGCAGAACGACCATGGCGTCCACATTGCCGAAGACGCGGTCGAAGTAACTCGGCACGGTAGAGAAGTTGCGAAAAGCGCTTACCTTCCCACTATTCGAAATGACAGCAGCTTCGTACATCTGACTGATACGCAGCTGATACAAATTAATCCGGGTAGTCTTGGTACAGTCGCAGGCACCCCTGTTCCGTCTGTAACGGAGACAATTAATCAGGGTGGACGTGACCTGACGACAAGTGGCACCCAGCTTACACAGCCTTTGACCACGATATTTAAAATCCGACGGGAAAATGCCATGGCGCAGGCGGATTTGAAGGCTTCACAGCAAGCAGCACAACAAACAAAAAATGACATTGCTCTGGAAGTTCACCAACTCTACTACAAGGTTTTGATCGCGCAAACCCACCGTACCGCCACAGAAGCCCGAATCAAGGCGTTGCAGGACCTTGATAGGGAACGCGCCCAGCAGGTGAAATTCGGCAGCGCGCTGGAAGAAAACCTGATCGAAAGCCAGGCGCAACTTCTGCAGGCAAAACAAGAGCAGCTCACCACCGACCTCGAGCTTTCCGACCTAACCCTGCAATTGAACGAAGTCATGGGACTGCCACTTTCAACCGTGCTGGATCTCGATCCCAACACAACAGAAGTGCAACCAGCCTGCGCACGCGACACGTGTCTGGCTGAGGCACTTGCATCCCATCCCGAGATCATCGAAGCACGCGACGAAGTAGAGAAAGCGGCTGCCGCGGTTCGCTTAGCGAAAACGGACCTCTATGTGCCAGATGTCGACGCCTTTGCTCGTTACAGCTACCAAGACAACGTTCCCTTCCTAGCCCATAATTTCGGCAGCTTCGGCGTCCACTTCGGCTACGACCTCTTCGACTCGGGGCGGAAGCGCGCGCTCCTCCGCGAGCGCGAGGCTCAACTGTCTGAGTCGAAGGAGAATCTTGCCCGGCTTACCGATGAGGTCGAAGTTGCAGTTCAAACCGCCTACAACAAGCTCGAAAGGACCCGGCAAATGCAGCAGGTATCAGAAGAACTGCTGACCCTGCGCGTCGAATCCAATCGAGTCTTGCATGAGAAACTCGCACGGGGGGAAGCTCTCAGTTCCCAGGCTGAGATGGGAATAGCTCAAGAGCTTGAGGCCCGGACCTTGCTGCTGCAGTCCCAGCTGGATTACACCCAGGCGAATGACGAAGTCATACACGCCACCGGCAGGACCCCAGAATAGATCAATTCACGTGAGGCAATGGTGAGAATGAATCTCCCGAATGTGTGGGCCGACGGAAGCTATCATGTGTTCTGCAAACGGTCTATTATCCTATATCTGCCAACTGTATTTCGAAGAGCAGCTCTCGCAGTAAGGCGTTAAAAAAGCGGAATGGCAACGTGCATGCTTCCACTCTGTTCAGGAGTCTCATATCCATGGCGCGGATACGAACGGCGGTGCTCCGAATTGCCTTGTGCGTCGTCGCGTTAGTCGCGGTGAGCGCAGTTGTGGCTCTTGTGCCTGTATCCGATCGACTCATAGCTGCCGCGCTCAGCCTTCTGATCGTTGTCATCCTGATTTCTGCTAGAGGCTGGGGTATTTTCTATGCCGTATTTCTCTCCTTTCTGGCTGCGCTCGGCTTCAGTTGGTCGATACCGCCGGGTGGAAGTGTTCATTTGGGTGATCCGCGGATTGGGATGGTTCTGACCGTTTGTCTCGTTGCTGGGGTGATTGCCAGCGTTTTGTCGGATCGGATGCGCCGGGCGCTTCTCGAGGCAAATCGGCGACCTGCCGAAGCTGTAGGCGAACGACAGCGGTTTACGGACCTTGCCAACTCGGCCGATGGCGAGACCATTACGGAGAAGAAGCAGATCGAAGAGGATGCTCGCCGCAGTGAAAGGATGCTTCGCGAGATCATTGACGCAGTTCCAGCGCAGCTCTGGAGCGCGTCGCCTGAGGGATCGGTCGATTTCTTCAATCGGCATTTGCTGGACTTTGTTGGTCTGCCCCTGGAGGATATGTCGGGATGGAGCTGGCAAGCCGCGATTCATCCCAATGATCGCGGAAAGTTCGTCGCCGATTGGGTGTCCGATCTAAAGGTAGGACAGTCGCCGGACCGAGAAGTACGCGTACGGAGGGCGGACGGGGAATATCGCTGGTTCTTAATTCGCCGAGTGCCGCTGCGCGACGAAGTGGGGCACATCCTGAGATGGTATGGAGTCCTCACGGATATTGAAGACCGCAAGCGGGCAGAGGCTCTGCTCGACGGCGAAAAGAGAGTCCTCGAACTCCTCGCCAGAGGAGGTCCTCTTTCTGAAATCATGGAAAGCCTCTGCCGGCTGGTGGAGGAACAAGCCAACGGCGCTCTCGCCTCCATCTTTTTGGTCGAAGGGGATCGGTTGAAGCGTGGGAGCACGCCCAGCCTTCCGAAGGATTACACGGATCTGATTGAGGGAGGCTCGATTGGGCCGTGCGCTTGTTCATGCGGCACTGCCGCATATTGCGGCCAACCGATTATTGTGGAGGACATTGCGACTGATCCGCTGTGGGCGAATTTCCGCGATGCGGCATTGTCCCATACTTTGCGTGCCTGTTGGTCCACGCCGATCTTGTCGTCGAACGGCAAGGTGATCGCAACATTCGCCATGTACTATCGTGAACCACGACGTCCAAGCCCGCGGGATCAGGAAATTGTCGGGCAGATAACTAACTTGGCAGGTGTTGCCATTGAACGAAAGCTGACATACGACCAGCTTCAACGAAGTGAAGCGAATCTGGCCGAAGCACAGAGGATGAGCCACACCGGCAGCTGGACCTACGACCCAGGGAGTGGGAAGACGACTTTCTGGTCAGAGGAATTGTTCCGAATCTGCAAAATCGATGCGCAACTCGGCATTCCTGGCCCCCATCAAACTTTTGAGCTGATCCACCCCGACGATCGCGGTTGGGTTGTTGAAGGCCTAACTCAAGGGTTCCGTGGCAAGGCTGAGTTTTCGCAGGATTGCAGGTTGTTGTTGCATGACGGCAGTGTCAAGCATCTCCATGCCGTTTGGAATCCGGTCTTCAACCAGCAAGGAGAGGTGGTCGAATACGTAGGCACCGCAGCAGATGTGACGCAGCGCGAGCAAGCCGAAAAGAAATTCCGGGGACTCCTGGAATCGGCCCCCGATGCGGTAGCGGTCGTGAATCGCGAAGGCGAAATTGTTTTGGCCAATGCGCAACTTGAAAAGCTGTTTGGCTATACACGAGAGGAGGTATTGGGGAAGGCAATCGAATTGTTGGTGCCGAAGCGGTTCCGCAACCAGCATCCCAGGCACCGCACGGTATTCATGACCGATCCTCGCACGCGGCCCATGGGGTCTGGGCTGGAACTGTACGGTTTGCACAAGGATGGCCGCGAGTTTCCAGTCGAAATCAGCCTCAGCATGCTGGAGACTGAGGAGGGAATGCTTGTTACCAGTTCCATTCGCGATATAACCGACCGAAAGCAGGCCGAAGAGAAGATTCGGCAGAGCGAGGCGGAGCTTCGCCAACTGATCGATGTGATTCCACAGCAGGTCTCCGTATTCAACTCGGATTGGAGTCCACTGTTTGCCAATAAACGGGAGAGGGAATACTCTGGCCTCACTCTCGAAGAAGCTCAGTCTAAGGAGGCATTAGATAGAGTCATTCATCCACAGGACCTGAAGAGGTTGGAAGCGCTCCGTGAAAGTGCACTCATGGAGGCTACCCCTTTTGAGCTTGAGGCGCGAATCAAGGGAAAAGACGGACAGTATCGTTGGTTCCTAATCCGAGATAATCCGTTGCGGGATGAGCTGGGCCACGTCCTACGGTGGTACTGTACGCGCACGGACATCGAAGGCCGAAAGCGTGCCGAAGAAGCGCTGTGCCGCAGCGAAGCTTATCTGGCGGAAGCGCAGAGGCTTACTCACACGGGCAGTTTTGTCAACGACGTCAACAGCTTGGATATCCTCTATTGGTCCGAGGAGGATTTCCGAATCTGGGGCTTCGATCCGCAGCAGGTCACTCCGACCCGCGAAATGGTGTTGCAGCGCATCCATCCAGAGGATCGCGACAAGGTACTCGAAGTCGTTCGGAAAGCCAGTAGCGAGAGGACAGATTATGATGCCGAGTTCAGAATCGTGCTTTCTGACGGAACCGTGAGACATATCCATGGAGTCGGCCGTCCAGTTGTTGATGCGAACGGACAGGTGATCGAAATCGTGGGAAGCCACCTCGATGTGACGGAACGCAAGCGTGCCGAAGAAGAACGTGAGAGGTTACATAAGTTAGAGGAAGAACTTGCGCACATGAATCGGGTGACCATGCTCGGTGAATTGGCCAGTTCTCTTGCACATGAAATAAACCAACCGATTGCTGCGGCCATCACAAGCGCCGACGCCTGCCTGCGCTGGTTAGCGCATAATCCGCCGGACCTGAACCGAGCTCGTGCGGCCGTGACGAGAATAGAGAAAGACGGAAACCGCGCTGCCGAGATCATTCAGCGCCTGCGGATGTTTTCCCGGAAAGGCGCCCCGCCGCAACCTGAGCTGGTCGACATCAACGAGGTGGTTGGCGAAATGCTTCTACTACTGAGGAGCGACGCAACGCGCCGCTCTATATCACTCCGCACGGAGCTCTCGCCCCGGTTGCCGCAGACCATGGCGGATCGTGTGCAAGTGCAACAGGTGCTGATGAATCTGATGCTGAATGGCATCGAGGCCATGAAAAATGTGGCCGGCGAACTTACCATTCGATCCCAGAAGATCGAAAATGGGTTCCTGTTGGTCTCCGTGAGCGATACTGGAGTAGGCCTTCCACTTGAAAGACCGGACGCAATATTCAATGCTTTCTATACGACCAAGCCTCGAGGCACCGGCATGGGGCTTGCTATCAGTCGTTCGATCATTGAAGCACATGGCGGCCGGTTGTGGGCCGAGGCAAATGTACGGTGCGGCGCAACATTTCATTTCACTGTGCCTTTTGAGGTGCGCAAATGAGCGTTGGAGATGCGATCAAGGTATTCATTATCGACGACGATGCCGATGTGCGTGAATCGATCGAAGAATTAGTGGAGTCGGTAGGCCTGCATGCCGAGTCCTTCGCCAGCGCACAGGAATTCCTGTCAAGCAAGCGGCCGGACGGTCCCAGTTGCCTGGTGCTGGACGTAAGACTTCCCGGTATCAGCGGATTAGATCTTCAGAATGAATTGAGAAGGGCGGGAATCAGAATTCCCATCATTTTCATCACCGGCCACGCGGATATCCCGATGACTGTACAAGCTATGAAGTCTGGCGCCATCGAGTTCCTCACGAAGCCATTTAGGGATCAGGATCTGCTCGATGTCATACAGCGCGCACTCAACGGTGACCGCCAATTCCGCGAAAACGAAAGATTAGTAGCTGAACTGCGGGACCGATATGACAGCCTTAGCGCACGCGAACGGGAAGTCATGAGCCTAGTGGTTTGCGGAATGCTCAACAAACAGATTGCAGGGGAACTTGGGGCCAGTGAAACCACAGTAAAAATCCACCGCGGCCATGTAATGCAAAAGATGGAAGCTAAGTCTCTGCCCGAACTAGTCAGGATGGCCGATAAGCTCAAAGGTCCGCGATAACTGCTGCTGTCCGAAATGCGTTGGCCACGTCCATCGCCTGCGTAATTGGCAAGGATTTATTCACCCTTGCGAAGCGCAGGGCTGCAAGATCAGAATTCTTTAAGAGCCTAGCTTCCGGCTTACCCCTGCACCTGGTGAAGCGGGCGTCGACCAAGAGAGCGTCGTCTTAAGCCGAACGAATGCCCCATTATGCCCATCGGAAATAACCGTTCCTCTACCTTTTCCGGCGTCTTGCCAACGATGGGTTGCGGTAGTAGCCTTGACACCATGACCGCGGCCAGAGCCCCGCATCCAAAAACTGAGTCGCTCGCAGCCCCGTTAAATTGGTTCGAGCTGGATCGTTCCGCGCATTCCGTCCAGTTCTACTTGGACGAGGGTTTTATGCTGGATTGTCTCTCCCGGTTCATAAGCAGTGCCCTCGGAGCAGGCGATTCTGCCTTGATTATCGCCCCTCCGGCGCACCGGAATGGCCTTACGGAGCGGCTGAATCAACGAGGAGTCAACCTGGCCGCGGCCGAGGAAATGGGGCGATACGTATCTTTAGACGCCGCGCAAGTCCTCTCACAATTGATGGTCGACGGAAAAATGAACAAGGAGCGCTTTAACGAGCTCGTACGCGAAGTCGTCTTACCACTGAAAGCCGCCGCAGGAGGCGATCCACGGCTGTTGGCCGGATGCGGACAGATGGTGCAACTGCTATGGGCGGAGGGAAAGGTGGAAGCCGCGGTCGAGCTTGAACGTTTCTGGAACGAGTTGGCCGGGCAAGGCTCCTACTATTTCCGTTGCGTATTCCCCATAGCATCCTTTTCTGATCCTCGACACAGTGAGCTGTTTCTGAAGCTCTGCGCGCAGCACACAAGCGTGATCCCCACTGAGAGTTACTCGGCTCTGCCGACCGAGGAGGAGCGGCTTCGCCACGTTGCCTATCTTCAGCACAGAGAGCAGACCACAATATGACGCGAGAGTCAACGAAGTATCTTAAGGGACAGTGCTCTGCGAGAATCCGGTCCGAGCAGGAGCCACGCAATTCGAACTTAAGACCCGGCTCAATCTGATATTTTGTGAATCCATCCAATGTAAATCATCGCCAACATATCAAGAACCTTGATTTCGTGGTCCGGACGCTCCGCATCGGGAAGTTTCATTACCAGGTCGAGAGCGTGATGTAGAATCGCGGCGGCCTCTTGCGGGGCAAACCGGCGTCCCGCCGTATCCGCTGCAACCTGCAAATATTTGATGGCGCGCCGCCAGTCTCTGGCGCGCTCGAAATGATGTGCTAGCTCGGAAGCAACGTCACTCAGCCGCTGCGCGTGCAGGGCCTCCAACCGCTCACCCATGTGCAAATGTAGTTCCGCTCTTCGTCGAGGCGATTGCCGCCGATAGAACGCCTCGCGATATAGCGCATGGAGAAACTCGTACTGGACACATTCGTATCGATCAGGGGCGATTCCGTCTGCAGACGGCTCAGGATATGATCGACGCAACATCTGGTGCCTCCGCGACAGGCGTTCGCACGAGTCTTCAAACCTCTCAACGGCCATGTCCACGACCGCGCCGACAGCGGTTGAAAACAAAACGCCCGCGACGCTCGCTGCTTCTAAGACTCGCTGCTCTTCTTCGCTCAGCCGTTCAATCTGTAGTTCGATCATTTGCCGCAAACTCTCGGGAGCTTCCAGGTCAATCGTTTCCAGCGGCACCTTGATTTGCCAGGTTGCGTTCTCGATAGCGATCAGACCGCGGTCTCGCATGTGGTCCATGGTGGCCACCATGAATAGGGGATTGCCTTCGGTATGACGATAGATCAGTCCAGCTAGGCCCCCGGGCACTGCGAGCTCTGCCGCCTCAAACGCCAGATATTCGGCCACGTCGGCCTCCCGCAGCGGCTCAAGAGCAAGTTCCCGACATAGCTGATGCACTAGCAGATTCTGCTTGACCGTCTTCAGCGGATGATCTGCAGCTACCAGGTCTACGGAGCGGTAGGTCCCGATCAGCATCAGCTTTGCGGGACCGCGTCGGCGTGCGAGAGATGAGAGGAGATCTACAGTCGATGCATCTACCCATTGCAGATCTTCTAACACCAACAACAAAGGTACATGCGAAGTGATCGTCTCCAGCGCCTCGCCAATCTCGCGTAGCATTCGATCGTGAGTGGCTCCCTGAATCTCCCGCTCCAGCATATCTCGCTGTTCACGCTTCAAAAGCGCGGGATACTGTACCAGCCAAGTGGGTGCCTGTTTGGCCAAAACCTGAACAACGAGCTCTCCCTCTGACCCCTTGCATAAGTGACCCAAAGCTTCCAGCACAGGGTAGTAGGCTTCTTTGCTGCCATAACCTTCCACACATTGCCCGCGAGCCGTCATTCCGAGGGCCCCAACGGCAACCTGGCGCTGGAATTCGTCCACCAAGGCGGTTTTTCCGATTCCGGCCTCTCCCGTGACAATGACGACTTGGCGTTGACTTTCCAATGCTTTCCGGAAAGAATCATGCAGCTCCCTGAGTGGCCGCTCTCTGCCAACGAATACGCCCTGAGTCGGTATCGGGGGCACAGGGGGGGGCGCCGAGAGTGTTTCCCGAACCTGGGCAATGAACCGGTAACCGCGTCTGGGTAGAGTTTCCACGAAAGTAGAGTTCTTCGCACGGTCCCCGAGAGCATTTCTGACTTCGAGAATGTGACTCTTCAGAACTTCAGGTTGAACGTGTGTGTCTGGCCACAAGGCGTTCAGAAGTTCGTGATGTGTCACGAGTCGCCCGGAATTTTCTATAAGATAGCGAAGCACGCCGAACACCTTAGGTGATAGAGAGACGCGCTCGTCTTGCCCGGTATCCGTACGACGCCAAAGGCACTGATTGAGGGTATCCAAGCGGAATGGCGGAAAAACCTTCATGAGGTTCCCAGATTCGCCTTTCATTGTTGTGAATCGGCAGCCGCGACAACCCGATCAGCTGCTTCGAACAGCCCGTTTGTTGAACGATTAAGCATCCTCCAAAACCAAGCGGTTACCATTTTTCCACCAAAACATGACTCCCGCAACAAGGGAGTGCGCGTACCCTAGCGTTGTCGTTCTTTGTGATACGAGCGTTCGTCTGATTGATTTCGACCGCGGCATCAAACTCGAGCGCATAGACACGGCATCGATGTGCTGGACAATCAGGAGCAGGATTTAAGATTCGTGCTCGGCACAGCCTCGCAGTTGACCACGGTGGAAAGGAAGCACAGCAGCTGAAGATACGGCCTACGCCGCCGTCAGCACCCTGATTGACGATTGTTTTATTGCGCCGTCCGAAAGTGTGATTGCTTTCCGATGCTCGTTGTCTTATCGTGCTGGCATGATGAAAGGCCAGGGTTCACACGTGATTGTGATCGTGGATGACGATAAATCGGTCCAAAGTGCGCTGCAGGACCTGATTGAAGCTGATGGCCTAACGGCGAAGTGCTTTGGGTCGGCGGAGGAATTCATTGAGTCCGGCCTGCAACGGAGAGTGGCGTGTCTGATCACCGATATCCGAATGCCTGGAATGTCGGGCCTGGAGCTGCAAGCGAAGCTTAAAGCGGATGGATACAAGACTCCAATCATCTTTATCACCGCCCATGGAGATGCAAGAGTGCGGATACAAGCAATGAGAGAAGGCGCAGTTGAGTTCCTGATGAAACCGTTCGATGATCAAGTTCTGCTGAGCAGGGTCCGCGCCGCACTCGATATGTGAGCAATCGATTAGAGAGCACGGAAGGGCCGTGCGGCAAGATTGCGGGGGTCTTCTGTGAATACTTCCGAAGCCAATTCGCGCGCAGAAAGAGAACAACCCGAGCGTGCGTTTGAGCAGATCATCGGAAGCAGTCCTGCGCTTGAATCAGTACTTGAGCAATTGGAGCTTGTTGCGGCTACAGACTCCACCGTTTTGATTCAAGGTGAGACCGGCACAGGCAAGGAGCTCATCGCGCGCGCCATTCACAAGGCAAGCCCGCGGTGCGGGTGCGCGCTCATCAAGCTGAATTGCGCGGCTATTCCTCATGATCTGCTGGAAAGCGAATTGTTTGGTCACGAGAAGGGGGCCTTCACCGGAGCGATTACGCAGAAGATCGGACGATTCGAAATGGCTGATGGCGGCACGTTATTCCTGGATGAAGTAGGTGACATTCCACAGGCGCTACAGCCAAAGTTGCTTCGGGTACTTCAAGAGCAGGAGTTTGAGCGTCTGGGCAGCGGGCGCACCCATAAGGTGAACGTGCGTCTGGTCGCTGCCACGAATCGAAATCTGCTTGAAATGGCCGCCCGGAACGAATTCCGATGTGACCTCTATTACCGGCTGAACGTATTTCCGATAATGTTGCCGTCTCTCCGCGAACGTCGGGAGGATATTCCAGCTCTGGTGCAGCATTTCGTCGAGACCTTCAGTCGCCGCATGGGTAGGGAAATCCGCCACATTCCCCCGGAAACCATGATGGCCTATTTGTCGTATCCCTGGCCTGGCAACATACGTGAACTACAAAACGTGGTGGAACGCGCCGTAATTCTCGCGCAGGATGGCATACTTTCAAACACACTGCCCGCATGCGGGGCGCCCGTCGCACCTCCCACCTCAACGGGGGGTCCGTCAGCAGCCCCAGAGCCGCTTGAGCCAATGACACTCCGAAATTCCGAACGCGCGCTGATACTCCATGCGCTGCAAGCGAGCGGCTGGAGAATCGGGGGCCCAAAGGGGGCAGCCGTCAAGCTGGGTTTGAATCGAACAACCCTGATTCATCGGCTGAAGCGGCTTGGCATCGAACGGCCATTTCGGCGCGCTGCTTTAGCCGACAGCCCGATGACGCCCGAGCAGCCTGTGTCACCGGCGGGACTGTGAGAACTCGGGTTGTTTTGTTGGCACAAACGTGAGTTGCGATGCCGATTCCCTCGGGGTTCCCGACTTTTCGTTGGAATTCCTCCGGGCGCGATAATTCCCGGCATCGACCGTCATGAACCGGAGGAGCAAATGAATCCATTTCGAGCCGTTTGCGTCGTCCTCTCAACCCTTTTGGTGCCGTCGCTCTCGGCCCAAGTGAGCGCCACGGGAACGATTGCGGGACAAGTGCGAGACGGCAGCGGTGCGGCAGTTGCTAGCGCGCAAATCGAGGTCATTGAACAGGAAACGGGCATCTCTGTGGCCGCGAAAGTCGCGAGCGACGGCTATTACATCGTTCCGCTGCTCAGCCCAGGTCTTTATTCGGTGAAAGTTATGGCACCCAGATTTGCAGGCGCCATTCGTCGGGATCTCGTCCTCCAGATCGGCCAGAGCATTCGACAGGATTTCACATTGAAAGTTGGGGATGTGACGCAACAGGTGACGGTCACCGGCGCTGCGCCGCTGCTGAACACTGAGTCAGGCGAGATTGGCAGCGTTATTCCACTTCACGCCGCGGAACAACTCCCGCTTAACGGGCGGAACTTTTCTCAACTTGCCTTGCTTCTACCAGGCACAAATCCCGGCCCTGTGGGCGGTATCCGCACTCAGGGGAACGGCAATGAGACGCAACGCGCAGGGGCCGAAATCATCGCCGACGGCGGTCGCGGCAGCTTCAATACCTTCATGATCGACGGCATTGATGATCGGGACCAGTCGGTGGGCACTATCAAAGTGTTTCCAAACCTCGAAGATATTCAGGAATTCCAGGTCCAACTGGGCAACTACGATGCGCAAGTTGCGTCTGGAGGCGCAGTTGTCAACGTCGTCACCCGATCCGGCTCCAACGCACTGCACGGATCGGTATTCGAGTTTCTGCGGAACGACGTCTTGGACGCACGGCAGTACTTTGACGCAAGCAAACCGCAGTTTCAGCAGAACCAGTTCGGATTCTCCGTTGGTGGGCCGATCCGCAAGAACAGAACATTCTATTTCGGCGACTATCAAGGACTTCGCATCCATACGGCCGCTACCTCAATCCTCTCCGAACCGACGGCCGCCATGCGGGCGGGAGATTTCGGCGCCTACCCGGGGGTTATCTATGATCCGAACAGTTTCGATCCCGCCAGCAACACGCGAGCGGCGTTTGCGGGTAACCAGATTTCGCCTTCTCGTATTGACCCGATTGCGAAGAACCTGCTCGCGATTATCCCGCTGCCGAACCTGCCTGGGGTTACGAATAACCTGCGCATCAATCCGCTTCTCGTACAGGCAGAAGACGAGTTCGATGTTAGGGTGGATCACTGGTTTTCCGACCGGGACAGCGCCTTCGCACGTTATACGTACGGAGGGGCAAACATCACTTACCCGGCCACACCAGTTGTGCTAAACGGGGACATCAACCCGCTAGCGTTCGCTCAGGGAAGTTCTACTTCCGGCTCTCTCAAGTTGAACCATGCTCCCAGCCAACAGGCGACGTTGCAGGAAGTGCATCGCTTTACAGGGAACCTCCTCAATCAATTCGCGCTCGGCTACACCCGCTTTGCACTGCGAGTAACTTCGCTTGACGAGGGCCTAAATCTTGCCAGCCAGCTCGGTCTGCAGGGCGCCAACACCGGCCCCAACGCCGGGGCCATGGCGAGTCTCACCATCTCCAGCGAGTCCGGTTATAGCTCGGCCAACCTGCCGGAAGTTGTCCCGCAGAATACGTACGAACTTAGCGACACCGTCTTCTACACCCATGGCGCACATTTGCTTCGGCTCGGTTTTAGCGCCATCAACAACCGATTTGGTTTTTTCCAGCTAGGCAGTTCTTCCGGCGCGCTGAGCTTTACCGGAACTTACACCAATAATCCCACAAGCCCTTCCGGCACCGGTGCAGGCTTCGCGGATTTCCTGCTGGGCTTGCCAGTGAGTGCCAGCAAATCCGCCTTCCTGCAAGGAGCACCCTACGTGCACTATTACGAGTGCGGCGCTTTTATCCAGGATGAGTGGCACACGACCAGCCGACTCACCGTCAACCTGGGGCTCCGCTACGACCTGTTCACACCGGTGTCGGAGCGGGAAAATCGGCTCTCGGACTTGTTGTTCCCGTCAGGAACTATGCTTATCGCCGGGCAAAACGGCGTTTCATCCGGAATCCTGAACCCGCAGAAGCATGATTTCAGTCCGCGCATCGGACTCGCATACCTTGTAGGCAAGAAGACCGCAATCCGGGCAGCGTACGGGCTGTTCTATTTCAATGAGCAGGGCGTCGGCGGATCCACGCGCCTATTCATCAATTTCCCGTTCGCAGCCCAATTCAGTGTTTCGTGCAGTTCAACTACGCCCTGCCTGAGCACCTCGATGGGTATTCCGCAGACGCCCGGTGCTGACAATCTCCCGAACGCTGTATACCAGCCCATCAGCAACCTGACGCCTAATGTTGAGCAATGGCACCTTATGATCGAACGGGAGATCGTTCCCTCGCTGGTCATGCGTGTAGCCTACGTCGGCAGCCACGGCAATCATCTGAATATCAACATAAACGAAAATGTCGCATTCCCCGGGCCTGGTCCGATTGCGCCTCGACAACCGCTCCCTGACTATTCCGCAATTTCATCCTGGGAGCCTCGCGGCATTTCGAACTACGATGCGCTGCAGCTATCGGCGGAAAAACGCCACGGTAGCGGTTTGTCTTTTCTTGCCGCCTATACGTGGAGCAAGAGCCTGGACGAAGGCGGGGGAGGCAATTCTTCCACAGGCGATCCCCGCATCAATATCCAGAATCCTCGGAACATCCCAGCCGACTACGGGCTTTCCAGCTTCGACTATCGCCAACGCTTCACCTTCAGCACCGTTTATGAGCTTCCGTTTGGCAGTGGGCGCAAATTCATGAACAGTCCAAATAGGCTCACGGAGATCCTTGCAGGCGGGTGGCAGATCGCCAGCATCGTGACTGCGCAATCGGGGGCCCCGTTTTCGGTGTCTCTGGCGACGCCGACAGCCAACACCGGTACCTTTACCCGCCCTGATCGCATCTGCAATGGCAATCTTTCCGCAAATAGGCAAAGCATTGAGAAATGGTTTGACATCTCTTGCTTCGCAAACCCGCCGCCCTACACTTTCGGAAACGCGGGCCGCAATATTCTTATCGGGCCGGGCCTGTTCACCTCGGACCTTTCTGCCGACAAAGACTTCCGCCTCAGTGAGCAATTTGGGTTGCAGTTTCGATCCGAGTTTTTTAACTTTCCGAACCGGACCAATTTCGGACTACCGAATGCCAGCGTCGGTTCCGCCGCTGCTGGAACCATCACGTCGGTGGTCACGAATTCCCGCCAAATCCAGTTTGCGTTGCGTCTGCACTGGTAGCTTTGCCAAAGGGGATCTGACTCATTAAGCCCGGCGTCAGCAAGTCTGCTGTATGTGTTCATGCATTTGGGAGGGAGAAAGAGCTTATTCATAAGTGCTCCTCGCGTCCGGCGAATTCGTGAAGGCGGAACTGCGGGTCCGCCCAAGTACATTCGAGCAGTAACAGGACTGGCCTTTTCGCAAAGGGGTTGTGGCGGTGCAACAGATAGGGCTTCAACGGACGCACAAATCGTGTCAGTGCGATTTACGGTTCCGCATCGTATAACATAGTACCGCTCTTGCCCTCTGGAACAGACTGAAATTATGGAATCGCTGTCTTTCTCTCCGAAATGTTTGGGAAGGGATAATGGGCGAATCGGGGGAAGTCGTTTGCAAATGGCGAGCAGCATCTGCTATCCATTTTGTCCTCGCGCTGCTCTTCGCAGCAACTCCGCCTGGTTTCTGTGAGCGCCCGTCCTACGCTCCGACGGTCATTCGAGTGCCGGTCAATGACGCCAACGATCTCGTCTTCACCCGAATCTCCTTCGGAAAAGGACCATCCCACGGCAGAGTGCAGTCGATTGTTCAGGACCGCCAGGGATTCCTGTGGTTTGGCACCAACAGCGGCTTAGAGCGGTACGATGGCTATCGATTTAGGGAATTCCGTCACGATCCTAACGATCCCAGCAGCCTGAGGGGCAGTGTGATCCACACAATCTTCGAAGATGAGTCGGGTAAGCTCTGGGTTGGATCGGATCAGTTTCTGGACGGCTATGACCCTCCCACCGAGACCTTTACCCATTATCCAGCCACTTTTACTGGCTCAGACATGATGGCCTGGCACGGACTAGAGGATCATAAGGGAGCGATTTGGCTGGCTACATTCGATGGACTCTATAGAATTGACCCAGCTACCGGGAAATCTCGTCATTATCGGTACGGTCCCGGCGATCCCTCCAGGTTGAGCAGCAACAACGTGGCTGCGATTCTGGAAACGAGAGAAGGGACGTTCTGGGTCGCTACTCCGAATGAGATAGCGTCCATTGATCCGAACACGGGAAAGATAGGCCGGCATTTTCCCCTCCCGTCTTCAACATTCGTCCAGCCGGTCACTGTTCTATTCGAAGGTCATTCCGGTAAGGTGTGGATCGGTTCCGAAGATGGCCTGGCGGCACTCGATCCGCGAACAAATCAGCTCGTTCAGTATTCCTTTGAAGGCTCAGGTCTGGAGCGTTCACCTCTCAAAGGCGTACGGGCGCTTCTCGAAGACGAGAATGGAAATTTATGGATCGGCACAGCGAATCAGGGTATCCTGAAACTCGACCGCGAACGGAAGCATGCCTTTCAATACCGCAACGACCCCACTAATCCTCAGAGCCTGAGCTCGAACCAAGTGGTCGCGCTTTACGAAGATCGTGAAGGCAACATATGGGTTGGTACTACCGGGGGCGGGGTAAACCGCTTCTCCAGCAGACCATTGCCATTCACGCGCTACAGGCACGAGCCGGGAAATCCCAACAGCCTGGACTCGGATTACACATCGGCTGTCTACGAGGACAGCCAGGGATCATTGTGGATCGGCAGCATGGCAGTAGTGACCCGGATCGACCGTAAATCCGGGCACTATACCTTTTACAGGAAGACCGGAGGCCCCGGGGATCTTTCCAGCACCTGGGTGCTTTCGATAATCGAAGACCGCGAGGGATATCTGTGGTTCGGAACCCTGAATGGTGGCTTGGATCGATTTGATCGGCGCACGGGGCAATTCAAAGTCTACCGTCACAATCCGGCCGATCCTCATAGTCTCAGCAACGACACTGTGTATGGACTAACGATTGGTCGCAACGGAGTGCTTTGGGCCTCGACGGCCGATGGCTTTAATGCGCTCGATGAAAAAACCGGCGAGTTCCGCGTGTACCGGGTACCGGGGGATCCTTTGACCCGATACAAGGAAATTGTGGAAGACCCAACCGGAGCATTGTGGCTAGGGACATGGGACCGCGGTCTCTACCGCTTTGATCCGGCCACCGGCCATTTCACCATCTACCGCAACAACAATCGCCCCGGCAGCCTGAGCAGCAATAGGGTGAATTCAATTTGCATTGGCCGCACAGGGACAATCTGGCTTGGCACAGACAATGGTCTGGACCGATTTGATCCTGCAACGCACACCTTCGTCACATACAGTGTGAAGGATGGCCTGCCCAATGGTACGGTGAACAGCATCCAGGAAGATCGACAGGGCAACTTATGGTTGAGCACGGGTAACGGGCTCTCGCGGTTCGATCCACGCGCCAGAACCTTCAAAAGCTATTACACCTCCGACGGCTTGCTGGGCAACGAATTCTACAATTACGCGGGATCTTACAAGAGTCCGGCCGGAGAGATGTTTTTTAACTCCTATGCAGGAGTGATCGCTTTTTTCCCTGACCGACTGATTGCTGCGGACCGTCCGTACTTACCACCGGTGGTCATTACGGGGTTTCAGCTATTCGGGAGACCTGTGTCCATAGGAGATCGCTCGCCGCTCAAGCAGGCGATCTCGTTCACCGATTCCATGACGCTGTCCCACGATCAAAGCATTTTCACGTTCGAGTTTGTCGCGCTCAGCTATGCGAGCCCAGAGATGAACCACTATCGATACCGGCTTGAGGGCCTTGAGAAAGATTGGAATTACACGGATAGCGATCATCGTTCGGCGACATACACTACACTGCCTGCCGGAAGCTATATATTTCGTGTGCAAGGCCGGACGGACCGTGGCGAATGGAACCAACCCGGCGCCAGCATTAGAATCCGGATCCTTCCCCCATGGTGGGGTACGTGGTGGTTCCTGACAACCTGTGTGGTAAGTCTTATGGTTCTCGTCTCGGGTTCCCACCGCTTTCGCGTCCACATCTTAAAACAGCGCCATGCCGTCATAGAGCAGCATCAAGTCGAGATTCGCTTGCTCAACGAGCAATTGATCAAAGCGCAGGAGGCGGAACGGATGCGCATCTCCGGAGAACTGCACGACGGCGTTCTCCAGCAGATTACATCCCTTGTTTTAAGGCTAGGCAAGGTGAGAAATCAGATGCCATCGGATTCGGAAGCGAAAGGAACAGTCGCTGATTTGAAAAAGCAACTCATCAAGATCGGAGAGGACATCCGTCATTTGTCGCATGAGCTTCACCCTGCATTGCTGCAAGAGTCGGGCCTGCCGGCGGCCCTCTGTGCGTATTGCGAAGAGTTCAGCAACGTGCGCGCCCTCCGTGTGTCGTGTGAAGCGGACGAGAGTGTGGAGGAGTTGTCGCCTGGGGCTGCGCTGTGCCTCTACCGCATCGCACAGGAAGCTCTCGGCAATGCCGCCAAGCATTCGGCGGCGAAGAAAGTGGAGGTTCGGCTTACACGCGCTGACGGTCGCGTTCGACTTTCAGTCTCCGATGACGGCGTTGGCTGCGATCCCAACCAGACGGGGAAATCGGGAGGGCTTGGGGTGATCAATATGCGAGAACGTGTGCTTCAGCTGGACGGGACATTCGAGTTCGACAGCGAGCAAGGGCACGGAACCACGGTGAGGGTTGAAGTTCCTTTTCGGCCCGCGTCCTGAGTCTGCTGAAAGCTTGGTCACTGGAGCCTCCAACCGCCCGGAGGCGACCCAGCAGTGTAGGCCGATTGTCCGACGCGTCGTTTCAAAGAGCGGGCGAAGGTCACCAGTGCATGAGGCTGCGACATTCCGGATTGGAGCAAGAAAACAGTAGGGGTGTAGGAAAAGCACGCGTATGGGAAAAGCGCAAATGAGGGCGGGCATCTGGCTGGCTATCATGTTGGCGTCCAGCGTTTGCGCCTTTGCGCTCGATCCTACGCTCGACGTCAGCCAGTATCTGTGGCTGGCTACGGAATTCGGTTGGTTTCGCTTTGACGGCCTTCGCAGAGGCGGCCGGTAGATTCTTCATCTGGCACACATAGCACATTTTAGGCTTGATTTACGCGGATTCGCTGCCCAGCGGATCAGGGTCGTAACTGCTTGTTTCGGAAACCCTCCAACTGCGACGATGGTGGATTCTGCCATGCTGGACTGATTGTTGCGCGGGTCCGGAAAGCGGTGAGCAAGATCCCAAAAACTAAGATCACAGGAGCGTATGCAGGCCCGTTGAACCGGCCGGTTCCCGGCAGCCACTGCTAAAGCACGGGTCGTGCGCAGACCCACAGCGCCAGCCCTGCCTATTATCGGGCACGGCAGAACAGATTTGCCGGAACCGTACCTTGTCAAGCACGGTAGCCATCTACCGTGCGTTCACAGGTCCAGGCTCCCCCCTCGTGAGAACTGTGCCACGGAGAGGCATTCCATGGGTTGGTAAAGGGATTCTCAGTTTGATCCTACGAGGCACAGTCTCTAGCCTGAGTCTGATTCGAGACGCATGCTCAGGCTGGGATCGCACAGAAAAGCCAAATCTGCACCACCCACTTTTGGTCGTGCTTACGCCGCCAAACGGCGGCAATGGACCTATGTCGCCGTTTGTTCAAATCGATATGAACAAAGCCCGGGAGCAGACGCCGAGGCTTCAATGATTCCATATGAGCAAGCATTAGCACGAGACTGCTTCTACCCTCTGCGCCGAATTAGCTCATTTCACCATTGGGCTGACGCTCGTGGCTTTTCCTTTCTCATATGCGGTCCGGCGGCCTATGCAGAATGACAAATGGTACATCGTTCGACACGCGCAACCGTGTATGGGTTCCCGGGACTCGAACCACGATCGATCATGCGGAGGGGCCATGGCACTCGGAACCTTCGGTGGAAGCGACTGCCTTCCGATTGGGATCGTTGGCTGGGCTTACCCATTCAAGATGGCGCAATGAGCGAAGTTTACGCCATCACTCCCGCCGGTCTAAGCACTTTGGGGGCAACTCAAAAAGGGGATTTTCGAGTTGCCCCGCCCCGATGCCCTTGCGCGCGCTGGCTTCCCGCGGAAGCCCTCGGACGTCGGCGGACAGAGAACTCGCCATAACTGTTTCAAACAAATGGTTTTAATATTGGCCTTGCGGAAGTGCTGGGATGTCCCTGGAAGTGGCTTTGGCTCCTCAGGTAGGACTCGAACCTACAACCCTTCGGTTAACAGCCGAATGCTCTGCCATTGAGCTACTGAGGAACACCTTGACGTTGATGATCCCTTATCAAGTTATCAGAGCGGGCGAAATGCGTCAAAATGAGGCTGCCAGCCTGCCGGGTGCGAATTTCCGTTTCAGCACCACATGTCCCCCCCGGCCGGGAACGGTACGATGGAAGTTGCATGAGAGTTGGAAGGAGGCTCTATGTCCCGCATTTCAAGGCTCGACCGCAGCCAGGTAACCCCCGACATCGCGGCGCTGTTCGACAAGATCTTTGCCCAGCGCGGCAACGTCCCTAACATGTTCCGTGTGATGGCGCACCGACCTGAAATCTTCGCAACCATGCAGGCCCACTTTGCCGCTGTGCTCAATACAGGTACGGTCTCGACCCGGCTGAAGGAACTGATCATCGTCCGGACCAGCCAGGTGAATGCGACACCTTATTGCCTGGCCAGCCACACCATCCTGGCCCGGGGGTTGGGATGGACCGACGACCAACTCGATCATCTCGCCGACTGGAAGCAACGCGAAGACTTTACCCCCGCCGAAAAAGCCGCTCTGCGCCTGGCGGAGACCGTTACGCGCGACGCCCACGCTGTGAGCGACGAGCAGTTTGCCGAGCTATGCGGTTTTTACTCGGAAGGCGAGATCGTGGAGCTGTTGTGCGCCATTGGCCTGTTCAACTACTTCAACCGCTTCAACGACGCACTCAGGATGGAGCCGACCCGACCGGGCGAAGGTGGTCAGCCGCGGCAATCGGAACCGGCGGCGGAAGCCGCAGCGGCGCGTTGATGCCGCGCCGTCGTTCCCGATCCTGACCTGCTCGCTATCTGACACGATCCGGTTCTCGTCCGCATCTTTTATCCAGGGAGTCTTACCCCGGAATGAAACTGAATCTGCCTCCCGGCACGTTCCGGGCCTACCTGTTCGATTGCGACGGCACCGTCGTCGACTCCATGCCCCTCCATTACATTGCCTGGCGGAGGACGCTTGCCGAATGG
>Ga0335074_10000724_pt1 | contig 45662 bp, 32 predicted proteins | sample Lox_Sample_23_FD_206715 | JGI IMG/M metagenome (GOLD analysis project Ga0335074, IMG submission 206715) | Soil microbial communities from Loxahatchee National Wildlife Refuge, Florida, United States - Lox_Sample_2.3 | ecosystem: Environmental > Terrestrial > Soil > Wetlands | place: USA...
CCAGCAATTTCAATCATGTAATTCTGGATTGCTGCCGCGTCGCTCGCCAGCTTGGTAAGCGCTGCCTTGTCAGAATCAGACAGCGTGGAGTGCCCCGTATCGAAAAACAGACCGGCTTCCACTACCGTTTTATAGTCGGCCAAGTCGGAGACCCGCTGATTCACCAGCGCGACTGACTGGGCATCGGTAAGGGCAATAGTGCCCGCGACAGCAGCCGCTTGTCCAGCCTGATTGGCGGACGCCTGCGCCACGTCAGCCGACGCTTGCGCCACATCAGCGGATGCCTGGGCTTGATTGGCGGACGACTGGGCTTGGTTCCCAGTCGACTGCGCACGGGCGGCAGCAGCTTGGTTGGACTGAATCTGCTGCTCCTCAGCCACTTCAATTGCAAACACGTTGGGATCGAAAACGATCTTGTTGGCATCGAGCTGCCCCTTGGCATTGCCGACACCCTCCACGTCAATCGTCAACCCCGGCACCATGGCGGTGATATCCATGTCTGCTCGGCGCAGGCGAAAATCTCTCTTACGCTCGACCTTTGTGGTGTCGGTAAGGTCGATGACGGCGGTCTCGCCCGTCTTTTTCACTCTGATTGTGACTAAGTCCCCGTTGCGCGACTGTATCGTCCCTGTAACCTTGGCCTTCTTACCTGTTTCATACTGCTGTGCACCTGCATTCAGCAGGCCGGTCAGCAGAACTACACCAACCGCACACCGGAACATCGCTAGTTTCCAATTCCTCGTACCGAATTTCATTGGAGATCCTCCTCTTTACATCTGCCTGCAAACCTCTGAGTGAGACCCTCCGGTGGGAGGTCGATGATCCGATGCTCGAACAAGGGGCTCTTCGTGCTGTTGCTACTTCACAACAAATGGTCGTTGACGAAAACTGTCACTTGCGACAGGTGACGCAGGAATTTCTTCGTTGTCTCATGGAACGTGTCGACGAGCTACGCTGATGGGACACTTCGCCTAATCGAGGTTTTGACAGAAGAAAGATGAATTCAAGCGAAGCTCACCCTGCGAGGAGGTCTCGTGCATTTTTTCGAAGGCCAGAGAAAGTTTTGGTTCGCGATCTTGTTGCTTTTGGGTCGAGATGCTTGCCTTTGTCAGTTGCCGCCGCCGAATGCTGCTGTCGCTGCGCCGATCGGTCAGCTCTTCATAGTGAAGACCCAAGACTCGCAAGAGGGCTCTCGAAACTCCTCAAATTCACTGGCCGACAAGAAATCGAAAGAGGGATCTAAAAAGCCAGATGGGAAAGATAAGGAAAAGAAAGACTCAGATCATAGCGGTTCATTTGTGGTTGCCCCGCTGCCGATTGTCAGTCCCGCCCTCGGATCCGGGATCATCCCAGTTCTGGGCTACATTACCCCGATTCCGGCAAAGGACCGCGGATTAAGCCCGTCCGTAGTTGGTGCGGGTGGATTGATCACGAACAATGGGACCCGTGGATTTGGCCTTGGTGCAGATCTCTACCTCGATCAAGCCCGCTATGAAGTGGAATCCGTGTACGCGCACGGAACTTTAGATTACAACCTGTATGGCGTGGGCTTTGTAAGCGGGAATACTGGCCTCAAGTTGCCCTTGGAGCAATCAGGTCAGTTCTTCTTCTTCAAACTCCTGCGTAATATTCGCTGGGATACTTATATTGGCGTCCGTTTTATCAGTGGAAGTTCGTTCATCACGCTTAAGCCGACCGCTGGAGAAACCCCGGCGATTCCGCCAGACATTGGGCTCCATACCGATCTCCGAGCGCTCGGGATCGAGGTGTGGCGCGATTCTCGCCCAAACCGCTTCTATCCCTTGAAAGGGAGTGTAATCGACTTCACAGGCGACTTCTTTGGGCAAGACCTGGGCAGCAAATATTCCTTCCAATCTTACAAATTCACCTTTAATAAGTATCTAAGCCTCGCCGACAAGCAGGTGCTCGCGTACAACTTGTATGTTTGCGGCACAGCTGGCTCGCCTCCGTTTTATGGTAATTGCATTTACGGAGCGAACAATGAGCTTCGCGGCTATACCGCTGGGCGATACCTGGATCGCTTTATGTGGGCAACTCAACTGGAATATCGACTGGTCCTCCCTTGGCGGTTCGGCTTAGTTGGCTTCGGCGGCATCGGAGCGGTCACACCTGGCGCAGACCAGTGGCGTGTCAACCAGCTGCTTCCCAGCGGAGGCACCGGTATTCGCTACATGCTAAGTAAAAAGTTCCACGTCAATCTGCGGACAGATTTCGCATGGGGCAAAGACAATTTCACGTGGGGTGTTGGCGTTGGTGAAGCGTTCTAGGACGGGTTATGCACTGCACGCCAGCAGTTACGAGCGCGTCCGTCCATTGTGCGATCACTGCACGGCTTTGGCGGTGGCCTTGCCCATGTCTTTTACACCAACCGCGGTCTTCTCTCCGGATTTTTCGGTGTACTTAACGGACACTTTGCTGCCTTCGGCGATGTCTTTGCCCAATTCTTTGCCGCCTGCCACAGTGGTTTTGTCCGTCCATTTGATAGTGTGTTCGGTTCCATCAGCAGTCTTGACTACCATGGTTTTGGAATCCTTATCCACGGACTTGACCACGCCTTTGACTATGTGAAAGACGTCTTCCTGGGCAGCTGCATTTTGCCACAAACCAATACTCAAAACAGTCGCAATGGCAATTAGACATGCTACACGGTATCTTGATCGGAACGACATTGGCATTCTCCTTTGCACATCCCTCAAACGGTGATTTATTGCCTGCTCGTTACTTCACTACAGGCGGAACCTTCCAAAAACTGTCAGTTTTGACAGGTCAAATCAGCACCTTCACAGCAGGTCGGCCACGTCATCCAACTTTAGAAGCGCTGCATCAAAGTCGAATTCACTGATTGTCTTGCTGAGGGCATCTAGCCGTGACCTCTCGACGGTCCCGGCTAGAATGCTCTCGACGGCCAGAAATGCTTCGCCAGAAGCCCCATCGCTGGCTGCGAGGAGAACCCTAAGGCGTGCGATGGCTGCTAATGCCGCTTGCGCATCGAAATCTTCAAAATTGTCCTCCCTCGGCAGTTCTTCAGTCATCTCTTGCATGGCTTGCTGAATGGCCTGAACCTGATCGCTGTGCACAAGTGCGAATTCGTTGAGCAGCGCCGGCTCCACTGGATCCCCGTGATGGATTATTCTTTCGAGCTTTTCAGCGGCAGCGAACACTTTCCCCAGTCCAATATTTCCAGCCACACCCTTTACCGTGTGTGCAATGCGCTCGGCCAGCTTCGGATCTCCGCTCTCGATTGCGGCCGAGATCTGTTCGGGAGCATCGGCGTGCCTTGCCGCGAACTGCGCCAACAGGTCTCGGTAGAGCCGTTTGTTCCCGGCTACGCGCTGGAGTCCCCCAGTCAGGTCAACACCTTCGATCTCGGACAGAATCACGTCGCCCGCTATCTTTGCCGACAAAGCTTCAGTTCCGCCAGCACCTGCCCGACGTGGTCTTGACCAGCGCAGCAGCGTCGTAAAAAATGCATCGAGATCGATCGGTTTGCTCACGTGGTCGTTCATCCCCGCATCCAGGCAGTTTTGCCGTTCCTCCACCAACGCATGAGCTGTCATCGCAATGATTGGTAAACCTTGGAGCTGCGGCTGCGATCGAATAAGCCTCGCAGCCGTGCAACCATCCATCTCAGGCATTTGCAGGTCCATGAACACAACGTCGAATGGCGGAGGCTGATCCTCCGTCGTCAGAATTCTCACCGCCTCGCGACCATGATTTGCGATCGTCACAGTAGCACCCGCGCTCTCAAGGAGTTCGGTCGCTACCTGCTGGTTGACCTCGTTATCTTCGACCAGAAGAATTCGGATGCCGCCTGCGTCATAGGAACGAGCACCCTCTTCACTCACGGCATCGCGGCTCCTCTTCTGTCCGGTCGCACCGAACAAGTCCATCAGTGTGTCGTAGAGTAGCGACTCGCTGATCGGCTTCAATAGGTAGCCTTCGATCCCCATCTGCTCCGCCCGCAAGCGGATGTCCTCCCGTCCGAAAGCAGTCATCATGACGATCTTGGGAATATGCTTCAATCGGCCCTCGCCTTTGATGAGGTGACTGGCTTCGAGTCCGTCCATTCCCGGCATCTGCCAGTCCATCAAGACCAACTGGTAAGGGTCGTACGAATCGGCAGCCGATAGTGCCCGGATTGCGTCTTCGCCGGAGATGGCCGAATCAACCCTGAGACCGAATATCTTTAATGCCCCGGTGAGAATCTCACAGGCCGATTTGTTATCATCCACCACCAAAGCTCGGATGCCTGCCAGGTCGGGGATGAAACGCTTTCGTTGTGGCTCCGTCGCAGCGGTGCCAAACCATCCGGTGAAAAGGAACGTGCTGCCGACGCCGTAATCGCTCTCCACCCAGATCTCGCCGCCCATCATCTCGACTAGGCGTTTGGAAATGGAGAGACCCAGCCCGGTACCACCGTACTTTCGGCTGGTCGACGTGTCGGCCTGGCTAAACGCCTGAAACAGACCAGCCGTCTGCTCCGCCGTCATCCCGATGCCGCTGTCACGAACGGAAATTTTCAGTTTGACGCGCTCGGAAACTCTCTCTTCCAGAGCGACCGTCACTACGACCTCGCCGCGATCGGTAAACTTCACCGCGTTGTTGACGAGGTTGATGAGGATCTGACCGAGCCGTAAAGGGTCGCCGAGGAGATTCTGCGGCAGGTTGTTCGGTGCGTCGATGAGGAACTCCAGATTCTTGTCGTGAGCTTTCTGACTGACCACAGAGGAGAGGTTTTCAAGCACTTGATCGAGACGAAACTCCGCTTTTTCCATGTCCAGCTTCCCGGCTTCAATCTTCGAGAAGTCCAGAATGTCATTGATAATTCCGAGCAGGGCCTGAGCGGCAACCCTTGTTTTGGTCAGATAGTCGTGCTGCTTCGGTGTCAACTCCGTCTTTAAGGCCAGATATGTCATGCCGAGGATCGCATTCATCGGCGTGCGGATCTCGTGACTCATGTTGGCCAGAAACTCTGACTTGGCCTTCGTCGCAGCCAAAGCCTCTTCTTTGGCAGCCACGAGATCCGCTTCCGCCTGCTTGCGATCTGTGATGTCTTTTGTCATATTCAGAAGATACTGTGGCTTTCCCGCACCATCCCTGATGACCCGGAAGTTCCCATCTGCAATGACGATGCGGCCGTCACTACGAACGAATCTTTGTTCCCACTCATCCTTGTTGCGCTCACCACTGATGAGTTCCGCATATCGTTCTGCGCCCGAGACACGTTCATCCGGATGGACAAATCTGTCCCATTTCTCAACTGAATCCACATCTTCATGACTGCAACCCAGCATCTCGTGCAGTGCGCGGTTGGTGAAATATTGTCCCTTGGCAACGTTGTAGAGGCTGATTCCGGTCTGAGAATTCTCAAAAATCGACCGGAAGAGCTGCTCGCTTTCTTGCAGTGCGTTCTCGCTACGCTTGCGTTCCGTGATGTCCTCGGTTAGACCGACAATGTACTGCGGCTTGCCCGCCGCATCTCGGAGCAACCGGAACCGCCCATTACCAACCACGATGCGACCATCGCGGCGAATGAAGCGCTGCTCGTATTCGTCCGTGTCTCGCTTACCTTGGATGAGCTCCGCATATCGCTGCGCGCAAGCGAGACGTTCATCCTCAGGAACAATCTCATCCCATTGTTCCAGGCGACTGAGCTCTTCTCCGCTGTAACCCAGCATTTCTTGGAGGGCGTTATTGGAAACATGTTCCTGCCTATCAATCCTGAAGTACGCGATCCCAAGCTGGGCATTCTCAAAAATTGAGCGGAAGAGCTGTTCGCTGGCCCGCAGCTTGTCCTCAGTCCGCTTGCGTTCTGTAATATCTTCCATTAATGAGGAAACGTATTGTGGTTTTCCCACAGCATCCCTGAGCAATGAGAGCCGTGCGTTCGCCACCATAATGCGGCCGTCTCTGCAAATCAGGCGTTGTTCGCATTCGTCCTTGTCGCGCTCGCCGCGGACGAGTTCCCCATATCGTTCCGCCACAGATTGACGTTCATCTGGGTGAACGATCTCGTCCCATTTTTCAAAGTGGCTCAGTTCTTCTGCGGAGTAACCCAGCATCTCGTGCAAAGCGCGGTTAGAGAAAACCGAGTGGCCATCAATATCGAAGAAGGTGATCCCAAGCTGGGCATTCTCGAAAATCGAGCGGAAGAACTGTTCGCTCGCCTGCGCACTGTCATTGACATTCAGGAGCACTGTGTCTCTCCGGAATTCTGCTAGACCCTTGTCGCTGACTTGCTCACGCCTGGCATGAAGATCCTGATTGCATAGGCGCCGGGAACCGGAGACCACCGATGAAGCGATACCCAAAACACAATACTCCTTCGCCGCATCGGGAATCTCCGATAGAGATGACCGAATATTTCTTCGCAACGCTCCACTAAACAAGCGCGTTGTCATCGTTCATCTCTAATTTCAGTAGAACGGTCGATCGATGGCAACTGTCACTTGCGACAGGCCGACCCTGCGAAAGCCAGAGGCTCAGTCGTGATAAGGCTGTGTTCCCACACGTATCCCCCTGGCATGCGTCGCCTTCGCGAAAATTGTTAATTCCCCACACTCGTGTCGGTATGTCGTGGTAGAAGTTGTGGCATGGCCTCAGATCTGCTTAGGCATCCATTCCTGGTCTTCGCTCTTTCCTTTGTCGTGCTCTGGTTCGCAGCGTGGAGCGGGGCGTTCTTGCGCAGCAAGTTGGGATTCAAGCTGCCGGGCGATCTCCACGAGGACTTCAGCGTCATTCTGGCGGCGAGTCTGACGTTGCTCGGTCTCATCATTGGATTTAGTTTTTCCATGGCTACAAATCGTTACGATCTACGCAAGAATTACGAGGAGGCAGAGGCCAACGCCATCGGAACCGAGTACGTCCGTGCAGACCTCTTGCCTCAGGCCCATGCCGCGCAGGTTCGGGCGTTGTTGCGGCAATACACTAATCTGCGCATTCAGTTCTACGAGACAAGCGATCGTGATCAGTTGCCGCGCATCAACCAAGACACAGCGCAGCTACAAAATAAACTTTGGGCGGCAGTCGCGGAGCCCGCAAACGCACAGCCAACTCCAGTAAGAGCGCTTGCCGTCTCCGGGATGAACGATGTATTGAACTCTCAGGGCTATACACAGGCGGCGTGGTGGAATCGGATTCCGCCCTCCGCGTGGGGCATGATGATCGCGATTGCGGTCGTCGCCAATGTGCTCGTCGGCGTGGGGGCGCATCACTCCAAGGCCACGCTCTTCGTGGTAGTGCCACTGGTTGTCGCTGTTGCATTCTTGCTCATCGCAGACATCGATAGTCCACGCGGTGGCATTATTCGCATACACCCGCAAAATCTCGAGAGTCTTCACACCAGTTTGAGCGAGCAGTGAACATGGGTGCCTCCCGATAGACGCCGTCTTTATCTTCCGAGCGAAGCATGGCTTCTCTTCTTGGAGTGCTTTTTCGGGTGAAGGAGCTGAACTAGGGTGTTATCGACCTTGAGATGTATATTCGTCCTACCAGAGCCTCGCGGATGGCTGGAATCAGATCGGTGGTTACATCTGATTTAGTGACGTATCCAGAGGCGCCAGCTGAAAGCGCAGCGGCAACGAAGTCTCGGTCTTTATGTACCGTCAAAAATATGATCTTGACTCGGCGGTTTTTGGCCTTCAGGCGGTCGGCCGCTTGCAATCCGTCCAGGACTGGCATTGATATATCAATTACCAGCACGTCAGGATCGAGACGTTCTGCTTCTGCGACAGCGTCGCGCCCATTGTGTACCGCGCCAACGACGTCAAAGTCCGTGGCGAGTATTCCGCGTACCCGGTCCAGAACTGTTTGATGATCATCAGCAAGCAACACACGGATCTGGGTCATACACTTCACCCGTCTTAGCCGCGAGACTAGAGAGCATTCTTTCCTACCCCGGGAGAGCTGCCCACTGTCCAAAGTGACAGTCGCCAACCCTTTTTTGCTTGTTCCGATTGTGGTGTGGAAATTACTTGGCCAGCGGTGAGGGAATGATCGCGTGCTTAATTGCGTACTGCACGATCTCTGAGTTGGTCGTGATGCCCAGCTCCTCCATAATGCGATATTTGTGGAAGCGCACCGTTCGTTGAGAAATCTGGAGAGTGTAGGCAACTTCCTTCATCGAGCGGCCTTCGGCCAGCATTTGCAGGACCTGGCGCTGCCGATCACTCAGGTGCTTAGGGCGATTCAGTGACGCAGGGTCGCGGATGAACCTCTCTTTCATGGCGCGGCTGATTTGCGGAGTCACGTAGGAAACTCCGCTGATCGCGTTACGAATTGCTTGCAGGAGCTCCTCGCCTTGGGAGTTCTTCAGCAGATAACCCGAGGCTCCCATCTGGAGTGCTTCGCTGGCTACTTCAGGATCGGGATTCATGGTAAGAAAAATGATCTTTATCCTGGGCATCAGCTTTTTTAGCTCGCGACCTGCATCCAGCCCGTTCAACAGCGGCATACCCACGTCAACCAACACCAAATCTGGCTTGAGCTCTACCGCCATTTTTACTAACGCGTGACCGTCTCCAACGCAACCGATCACCTCGTATTCAGGCTCCAGCAATTTCTGGAGGGCGGCACAAATCATCGTGTGGTCGTCAGCCAGCAAAATATTAATGCGTTTCATACCATCCCTCTGGTACTTACTGTCTCCTCAATCGTTCTGTTTTCGAAGGATCTTTGATTCTCACTCGCCAGTGACACGACCGCAAAGACCCTCGTTCCCGTTCCTGGCTCCGATTCGACACAGGAGACTTCCGTATACCAGATGGACTCGTTCGTGCATACTGACAAGTCCCAGTCCGTTGGTTTTCCTGGACGATTCGACGTCAAAGCCCTTGCCCTCGTCTCTCACGATGAGTTGAATCTCATCTTCGGTTGCAGTCAACCCCACCCCAACCTCGCTTACCCCGCTGTACCTCACAGCGTTATGCAAGGCTTCCTGCGTCACTCGAAACAGACAAAGGGAAATATCTTTGGGCAAATGGCGAGGCACATCGCCTTCCGTGAACTTGATGCTGACTTCGCGTTGCCTGGAAAACTCATGGCAGAACCCCCGGATGGCAGCTGCGACGCCAAGATATTCGAGTTTCGACGAGTGCAGCTTATGCGACAGGGATTGAACGTCACCCGCAATTTCTGAGCAATGGGCCCGGATCTCTTCCAGGTTCTTCTTCGCTGACTCCGGTGACTGGTGCGAAGCTCGATCCGCCTGCTCAAGCTCCATCGACAAGAGCGCCAGCCTCTGGCAAATGTCATCGTGCAGTTCTCTCGCGATCCGGCTGCGTTCATTCTCCTGCGCCTCAATCAGGTCTCCAGCGCAATCTGGTGCTATGCCTAACACCGTTGCCGACTCTTCTCAGACCGACCTTTAGGTTCTCAGTAATCTGCAGCGATCTTGTCGTTTCTTGAAAGCCAGCGGAAGTCCCGCGACGCGCTTCGCATGGAGGTAGACATCCACCTCAACGCGGTTAGCGATCCTGATGAAAGGAATGCCGCTGTTCATTCCGTAATCCTTGCGGTCAAAGGCCATGCTTCCCTTAATCTCTTCCGAGCCTGTACCCTCGCCGGAAACCGTCAGGGTCAGGGTCTCGAGACCCCGCGTATCGTAAAGGTGCCCACAATATCAAACGTATTTGGACCGGTCTGAACAATTTTTGTTGAATGGAAAGTGATCAACGGATCGTGATCGGCATTGAAGAAGTCCCCGCCCTGAGCTTGTCATCCTTCATGCCGCTTCCCGTATCCACGCTGGCTGCCTGAACCTTGATATCCAGGACGCCGGTCGTGACATCCGGAGATGCAAGGTCAGCGTTGCATCTTACTTATCGAATTTGCCGGCAATAGCGATCGAGGCCTTCACGAAGAAGGTGACCGTGCTATCTTGCGGCCCTAATTTAGAAAGGGGGCGCTTGTGCCAAGCTTTGTGGCGTCAGCACGGCGGATGCTACAACGCAGACGGCGGCGAATCGCACGGCGCCCATTCGGTTGAGCACCAAGGCCGAAACGCTTCTTCGCATATTCACGGTCTTGCTCCTTCTCGTGGAATTACGAGCTTGCTCGGTGATCACATAAAGGGTCGATAGCGAGAAGCGAAAATCATTCCCCGCCGTTTACTTGAGGATGACAAGCTCCGCAGTGCCATTGCCACACATACCGTAAATCGCTCCGGAAAGACAGGCTCCCGCGGAAAAGCGGTAACAACCCGGCGTCTTGGCGGTTACAGTGATCGACCTGTCTGAACCTCCCACGATATCGTCAGGAGGATCGAAGGGCGAGGTCGGTCCCATATCCACAACAAACCCCTGATGCTTGGTGTCGCTCTTCCAGGTGACGCTTGTGTCCGCCTTTACGCAGAAGGTGGAGTTTCCCTTCGCGCCCGGGATGCTCGGAGTTGCAGAAGCGGCGTTCGATGTGCGCTTGACATCGACAGAGCAGGGCTCTGAGGCCGATCCGCATGTGTTAGCAGCAGTGCAAAGCGTTGTTGGATCTGTTTCTTTGCAAGCGTATGGATTTTTCTTTTGTGCGTGTGCGGTTTGATTTTGCACCAGCAGAACGAGCGGTAGCGCGAGCATCACGCACCGGGTGATATAGAGTCGGTGAACCGTCATAACTTACCTCGCTTAATGGACGTTGTTCGTCAACCGTCCTAATTGGTCCCAGCGGTGCCTTTCCAATCGATAAGGTCTGACAACCTCCAAGGATTCTGATTGAGGTCCCACTGCAGCTTGCCATCTTTGTTGAGAACCAGTTGGGCTGCCGGATAGAGTGTCCCGGTGCTCTTGCTCTTGTCCTGATCGTTGAGTTCGAGGATACCGGCGGTCAAATCGAAGGACATCGTTTGGCTGTCGGTCCAGGCCTCACCAAACCTGATTTGTCGATTTGTGACGAAGACGATCTTCCGACCCGTCGGCGTCGGAGTCATCGCAATATAAGCGCAATCGAAGCCGAGGGTGCCCGTGATCTCGATGTGCCCTACCGCTCTCATTTTCTGGAGCGCATTCACCAATCCCTGGTTTTGTCCCTTGTCGTATGCCTGGACCAGAGTTGTCCTATCGGCCGGAGTCGAGAACTCGTAGATATTCAGGGTCACGCCAATATTCGCGCCCAACTGAGTGCCCGTGCCGAAGGCCTGGGCATCGATCGTTTCATACCTGTCTCTTGAAAATGCAGTGCTGCTTCCAACCACTATCAGCATCGCTGCAGCTATCATTGCCGACTTCGAGATACTCCCCGGTATGCGCATACTCTCGCTCCTTTCGCGACCTTGATGGTGCGCGCTGGCCTTCAGGATGCCAACCTACGTTACAGGCGAAAGTCCGGCAACTGTCACAAGTGTCAGTCTTCGCATAAAAGATCACAGCGGGCGCATGGATCCTGGTTCGACGCAGAAGCTTCTGCCGAGGAGGATCGGGAGAAAGACCGTTGAGGCTGCTGTTCAACCGTGGGGATAGAAAGACAAGTGAAGATGCTGGGGATCTCAGCTTATAGATGGTGTGTAGGAAGAGATCGGGTCGCACGATGATGAGTCCCTGCAGATAATGCCAGTGTCAAGGCTCTGGACCGCCAAACGTCCGAGCGAATCTCCTTGACTTCAACGAGGTAAACGATGCCGACTCCAACAACCAGAGACCTGATGCCACCCTCCAAACTTTTTCGCTTGGATGACTGTTGAGCCCACATCGAACCGCGATGATGATCGGCTCCTCAACGCTCGCCTCCGCACGTTCTGATTGTGTTCATAATGGTTGCGGAGCCGTGCCACTTGGGGAAATCAATAGAGAGTTCTTCCCTGCTCTCGCGGGCTGGACTGAACATGAACCTTGGCGTTGATTATCTGATTTCAACCAATAAGAAATCACCAGCAAGAAATTGTCGGCTAGTGTACGGATAAGTCTACGCGGCCGAAATTAAACGGAAAACTGAAAACAACGACAACGTAAGGTTTCTCTCAGGCGAGGAGGAACGCACCCTACTCCGGGCGACAGATCTTCGTTTTCATTTGCACCTGCTTCTGTCGGTTCATACTGGTATCCGCATGAGCGAACAATACAGTGTCAAGTGGTCCCAAATCGACTTTGAGCGCCGCCAAATTCACCCGCCGCCCTGGAACAAGAATGTAGACCTACATGACGTTCGTTTGAATAGGGCCCGTATTCTAGTACTCGAACGACTGCGAAAAGAATCGGATGGAAACCTCGTATTTCCAAACGCCGAGAGTCCCGTGGCTGGTTCCTCTGCGCTGTAGAGCGAGCTGTACTCAAAGACTATACGTGGCATTGCAATCGCCATACCTTCGCCAGTAGACTGGTGATGGTCGGCGTGGATCTGCACACGTCGGAGAATTCCTGGGGCACCGGACAGCACAAATGACCAAGCGACATGCGCATCTTAGCGTGGATCATAAGCAGGCGGCGGTGGAGCGCATTTCGGCGGCACAAAGTGCCATCGAAACTGCCACCGGCAGGAGCAATGCCTCCAAAGGCATCTCGAAGACGCTGTAAACAAAGCGGAGAGGTGGCAGAGCCCGGTTGAATGCACCTGACTCGAAATTCCCTCCAACATGGTCCTGAATGTTGCACTATTATCAAGTACTTGCAAGAACGCGCGTCATACTCATGTCATAGTTACGCCACAGTCGTTATTTTGCGCGCCATCCCGATCGCGTACATTTTGAGAGATTCGGAAGAAGATGAGGCTCCCGTTCGGGCTAACCGACAGAATTTTGCAGCGATCCTAGTAAACAGTCAGTGGGGGCGGCTTCCTTGGGTGATCTCCATTCGCGAGAGAGCCTGTCTAAGTCGGTTCGAATCTGCGGCGCTTCTTCGTGCCGATTCTCAAAGACCGCGGTTACAATTTTTTCTCTAACGCTTGGTACATCTTGGCCTAAGAAGTCGCTATCCGCCCGTCGGCATAAGTGTGAAGATTCCGTGCAGGGGGGTCATGATCGGCTCTCTCGTTTGAAGGATCCGCGCGGCGGGAGCGAAAGAAGACATATACGGCCGGCCGCAACCGAGCGCGGCTGTCAATAAGATCTATTCCTAACCGTAGCCTCTCCTAACCGTGGCCTATTGATTATGGGAGCATCGGTGGCGCCAAGTCACCCTAAAATCCAGGCTCCGTACCGTCGGTTCCCTGCTCACCGCTGTTAAAAACAAACAGATTATGGAGCGACGTCGCAGGTATTCCGCCAGACTATGGTCATCAACGCGCGCTATATTTGGCTAACGAGCGCCGAAAAGATCACACCGCAGACCAGCGTACAATTTGATGCGACATTCGGTCTTGCGGTCCTTTGAGCGAAGGACCTAGAAACACTCGTTTACTCGCCGCCGATCTGCACGTGTGATTCCTGGCTAAAATTCTCTACAACAGCGGATTCAAAGCCATCGCCCTATACACGAGCGGTGAAGCGATCGAAGCTAAGTAGGCATTCCGCTCCGATGAGCAATTAATGATAGGCCGAAGAGCGCTGCGGCGATCATCGATTCCAAGGTAGAGCGTTCTCCAATCTTCAAGGGTCATAAAGTCGTAACGCTCGGTAAAGCGGAAAGGGCTATTGCGGACGCGCGTAATTGCGTCAAACGTCCAACACCGAGACGGCGAATAACCCACCGGTCGCATCTCTATAATCGTGCTAGTTGGACTTTCTTTGCCTAGCTAGATTCTGTCCGTGCCCTGGATGTCTGAAACGCGCGGTATTGTTATTGCTGAGGGGAACTAGGAGTCTGCAGGTAGCGCACTAACGTTGAGCATTGCTGAGGGGAGTAAGGCAGTATGTTTCCGGAGACGTGGCCTTCACTCTGTGCTTGCGCGAACCTTCGGCGAGCAAGCCGCGCCGTATGCCATTTGTACGATCTGGTCCTGGCTCCGACGGGAATTAGGGTCACACAGTTCATCATTCTGAATGTTATTTATGAAGCGGGAGAGGTGGCGCACTGCGACTTGGCTCGTCTCTTCGCGGCGTCGGAGGAGACCTTCTCGCGAAGACTCGCCTCAGCGCGCCGTTCCGGGTGGGTTCTAATGCGAGAAGATGATCGGAGACGGCGGGTTTACAGCCTCACCGAAAAAGGGCGACAACTGAGGGAATCGGCGTTGCCTTACTGGGAAAGGGCCCAGAATCGCCTTTCACTCGCCCTTGGTGATCGCGATTGGAATGCATTGAGCGATTTTGCGGATCGCTTAACAGAAGCCGCGACGCTAGCCGAGATTATACCTGCCACGAACGGTCGGCTTCACGCCAAGGTCTAAAAAACTCTCCCTTCGCACCTTACAAGGCCGCGGAACGCGGATGCTGTTGCTATAGCAACTAAAAGCGGACGCGATCTCAACGAACCATAAGCGGCGGTTCGACATCTACTTCGTCATTCTGTAGCTGAACAATCTCGATTCGTTCCTCTCTAATTTCGTTTGTTGCTCCCTATTCGCCGCCCGGAGTTCGCATGAGTACTGCTGCCGTCGAACAACGTCTGAAAGAAATCTGGGAAACGCCAAAGACGCCTTGGGGATGGTTCGCGACTGTCGACCACAAGGAAATTGCGCAGCGATATCTCTTCACCGCGATGTTGTTCATGGTGATCGGGGGGATTGAGGCGCTCATCATGCGAATCCAGTTGGCCCGGCCGAATCAAATGCTGATCCCGCCGGAGATGTACGACCAGCTCTTCAGCATGCATGGCCTCACCATGGTCTTCTGGTATGCGCAGCCGATCCTGTCCGGCTTTGCCATTTACGTGATCCCGCTCATGATCGGAGCGCGTGACATGGCGTTTCCACGGCTGAACGCCTTCACTTATTGGTTGTACCTGCTGTCTGGTCTTTTGCTCTATATCTCGCCATTCATGGGAGAGGCTCCGCATGCGGGCTGGTTCTCATACATGCCGTACACCAGCTATCAGTACTCGCCAAGTCACGGACTGGATTTCTATTCGATGGCGCTGATCCTGTTCACGCTCTCGATGACAGGCGGCGCGATCAACTTCATCGTAACGATCATGCGGCTGCGGGCGCCGGGCATGGCGCTCAGCCGCATGCCGCTCTTTCTCTACAGCACCCTGACGATTTCGTGGGTATCGATTTTTGCCATGCCCGCCCTCTCGGCAGCCTGTGTCTTCATGGAACTGGACCGGCGTTGGGGCACTCATTTCTTCGGAATCGCGCAGGGCGGAAATCCGGTGCTATGGCAGCAGTTGTTCTGGTTTTTCGCGCACCCGTGGGTGTATATCATCTTCCTCCCGGCCACCGGCATGCTGTCGATGATCATCCCGGTTTTTTCCCGGCGGCCGATTGTCGGCTACGCGTGGGTGGCTACAGCCACAGTGCTGACGGGCGCGGTGGGCTTCAGCGTGTGGCTGCACCACATGTTCACGGTGGGTATGTCCGATATGACGATGAGCTTCTTCAGCGCCGGGAGCATGCTGATCTCGCTCTTTACCACCCTTCAGGTGTTCGCATGGGTGGCCACTCTTTGGAAAGGGCGGCTGGTGATGACCGCATCCATGCACTTCGCACTCGGAGCTGTGGCGGCGCTGGTCATCGGCGGACTGAATGGCACATTCACGGGAATTATCCCTGTCGACTGGCAGGCACATAACACCTATTACGTAATTGCGCACATTCACTACGTGCTGATCGCGGGGAACGTCCTTCCTGTATTCGCCGCGTTCTATTACTGGCTACCGAAAATGACCGGACGAATGCTGAACGAGAGGCTTGGCAAGTGGAGCTTCTGGATCATGTTCGCCGGCCTGAATCTGGCGTTCTTTCCCATGCACATTGTTGGATTGATGGGAATGCCGCGGCGCATCTTCACCTATGAACCGGGACTGCATCTGGGCCCGCTCAACATGCTGGAGACGATCGGCGCCTTCATGTTCGGCATTGGCATTTTACTCACGATCATCAACATCTTTCGCAGTCTGAAGCACGGCGCGGTTGCCGGCAGAAATCCCTGGAACGCGGACACGCTGGAATGGGCTACCGATTCTCCACCGGAGCCCTATGCGCGCGTGCATCTGCCCACTGTCGTTACGCGCCATCCGCTGTGGGACGACCATGACGAGGAGTATGACCCCGACGACGAGCGTGTATTCGCTGAGGGCAGGCTGACGCTCGTCAGCCGATGGCTGGACGCCGAACCATTTGCCATTTCGAAGATGCCCAAGGAAACCATCTCGCCGTTCCTGCTGTCGCTGGCGCTGTTCGTCTTCTTTCTTGCCCTCGTCTTCCAGCAGATGTGGGTCGCGCTGGGCTCTGTTATTGTCTCGCTGCTTCTTACTTATTACTGGCTATGGCCCCGCGCGCGGGGAGAGGAGATTGCGTGATGGCCACGCTCGCTCAATCCGCCGACTCTCGTTTTCCCCGTCAGCCGACGACAGGGTACCCACTGGACGACAATCGAGGCACGTGGGCAATAGCTCTCACGATTGCGACGGAAGGCACGCTTTTCGTTTGCCTGTTCGCGAGTTACTTCTTCCTCGAGAACAACAAGAATCGCTGGGCGATCGACCATCCGCCGAAGGAACTTTACGCGTTCATTATGCTGGCTATCCTGGTCAGCAGCAGCTTCGTTCTGCACTGGGGTGAACGGCAGGTGAAGCGCCAGCGCTACGTTGCGGCGCGAATTGCGCTGGGAATCACAATACTCATGGGGCTGGTTTTTCTGGCTATCCAGTCTGTCGAATATCTCGATCACTGGAAAGACCTGACACCCTACAGCGATTCCTACGGATCGATCTTCTATACGATTACAACCTTTCATGCGGCACACGTGATCGTAGGCCTACTGATTCTCATCTACACGCTGATTCTGCCCCGGTACAGTCCCGCGTTGCGCAGTCCGTACCGCCCTTACCACGTGGCGGCTCTGTACTGGCATTTCGTGGACATCGTCTGGGTCTTCGTTGTCGGCCTGTTGTACGTAATGCCGAATTTGCGGATTTATGGCTTCTGAACCCACAACTCGGGTTGCACCTATCCGGCCGGGACGGCTGTGGTTTGGGGTGGCGGCTTCGGCTTTCGGCTGGTTTGGTCTGGGATTTGCCGAGATGTTCATCAACTGGCGCGCCTGCATGCACAACGAGCAGTTGGGGAACGCGAGCTCGCACCCCTCTGCCACCATAGCCGCATTTGTCGTTTCCTTCGTGCTGCTGGCACTGGTGGCGGCCGCGGGCATCATCTCCTTCATTGACTGGCGCCGGCTCTCGTCGCAGCGCAGTCTCGTGGAAGCAGAAGGGCGCGGGCATCTCGAATTTGTCGCGCTGGTCGGAGTATTTTTCAGTATCACCCTTGGTGCAGGAATGGTGTGGATGACGCTCCCCCTATTCATCCTGCGGTTATGCGCGAGGGTGCGGTGAAGCCGGGAGGCCGGCTCGTCGCGGGTCTTGCCATGCTGGCCGGCGGTCTCGCTGGCTGCATGGCAGGACAACAGGTGCCGTCATACAACCTCGCATTTCCGGGCAACCCTCACGTGGGGAAAGAGCTGATCGTCTCCAAAGGTTGCGGATCCTGTCATGTAATTCCAGGCATTTACCAGGCACGGGGTCTGGTAGGTCCACCCCTGTATTTTTTTGGGCGCAGAACGATGATCGCGGGTGAACTCCCGAATACGCCGCAAAACCTGGTCCGCTGGCTCAGGAATCCGCCTGAAGTAGAACCGGGGACAGCCATGCCCAATCTCGGGCTCAACCAGGATCAGGCGCAGGACATCGCGGCTTACCTCGACACGCTGCATTAGATGGAGCGAATCAGAATGCAAATGGCAGGAAGAATCGCAGGCAGAGCGGTATTGACAGCAGCGTTGACGCTGGTGGTTGCGGGCTGGAGCGGCGCGAAGGCAGCCGGCGGGAACGACAATGCCAAGCCTGCCGGAACAACGGACATTCCCGGGGCGTTGCCCGGCATCCACTTGGTGTCTCCCGTTCCCAACGGAGAGTGGACCCTGCCCGCAGGCGACTTCGCGAACACACGCTACAGCCCGCTGTCACAAATCAACACCGGCAACGTACAGAATCTCAAGGTTGTCACAACTGCCTCCACGGGAATCCCGCACGGACATGAAGGTCAGCCGCTGGTGGTCAATGGAACGCTGTACATGGTCACACCGTTTCCGAACAATCTGATCGCACTCGATCTCACCAAGCCCGGTTTCCCGCAAAAATGGGTGTTTCGTCCTTTTCCGGATCTTCGCTCCCAGGGTGTTGCCTGCTGTGACATCGTAAATCGCGGCGCCAGCTATGCTGATGGGAAGGTCATTTACAACACACTCGACGACCACACTGTCGCCGTGGACGCGAACACCGGACAGAAGGTCTGGGAGACCGAAGTCGGCGACTGGCGGCTCGGAGAGACGACGACCATGGCTCCGCTCGTGGTCAAAGATCGTGTCTTTGTCGGAGACAGCGGCGGGGAGCTGGGCGTGCGTGGCCGCCTGACCGCTCTCGATCTGAAGACGGGCTCCATCGTTTGGCGCGCCTTCGACAGCGGCTCGGATACAGATGCGCGGATCGGCCCGGACTTTCATCCCTTCTATGCCAAAGACCAGGGGAAAGACCTGGGTCTGAAGACGTGGACGCCAGGCCAGTGGAAGCTTGGCGGCGGAACGATATGGGGGTGGATCTCTTATGACCCGGAGCTGAACCTGATCTTTTACGGCACCGGCAACCCCGGCGTATGGAACCCGGACATGCGGCCGGGTGACAACAAATGGTCGTGCACCGTGTGGGCGCGCGACCCGGAGACCGGCTACGCGAAGTGGGCGTACCAGGTTAGCGCGCACGATGCCTGGGATTACGACGAGATCATGGAAAACATTCCCGTCGACATGATGTGGCAAGGAAAAGAACGCAAACTTCTGCTGCATCCGGGACGCACCGGTTTCATGTTCGTCTTCGATCGCGAGACAGGTGAATTGCTGTCTGCGGAGAAGTACGAGCCCGTGAATTGGGCGAACGATTACAACCTCAAGACCGGATTGCCGGATGAGAATCCCGACAAGCGGCCTCACTTCGGTCGCTATGCGATGGATATTTGCCCCTCATCCACCGGAGCCAAGGACTTCATACCCTCAGCGTTCTCGCCGCGCACCGGATATCTATATATACCCGCTCATAACACCTGCATGGATTACGAAGGCACCGCCGTGAATTACATCGCCGGCACGCCATATCTCGGAGCCAGTGTGCGTATGTATCCAGGGCCGGGAGGCTACCAGGGCGAACTGGTGGCCTGGGACGTTGAACACGCAAAGAAAATCTGGAGTGTGAAGGACGATAAGTTCCCGGTATACAGCGGAGTTTTGGCCACCGGAGGCGATCTGGTTTTCTACGGCACGCTCGAGGGCTGGTTCCGCGCGGTAGATGCCCATTCGGGCAAGGTGCTCTGGCAGTTCAAGACATCATCCGGAATCATCGGCGATCCGATTACTTTCCTCGGTCCGGATGGAAAGCAGTACGTGGCGATCTACTCAGGCATCGGGGGGTGGATGGGCGCCAGCGCGTTGCCATCGATATCGACGGACGATCCTTATGCGACGCTCGGCGCAAACGGGGCAATGCGCGACATCAAGGCCTACACGCAGCCCGGAGATACGATGTATGTCTTCAGTTTCTAGAGCGCTGGCGCTGATCTGCCTTGTCGCGACGGCTACGGCCTGCCGCGCCGTGCCGATACTGCGAGTCTGCGCAGATCCTGACAATCTGCCCTGGTCGAACGATCATCAGCAGGGCTTCGAGAACCGCATCGCCAACCTGCTCGCCACCGATATGGGTATGCAGGTGGCCTACGTATGGTTTCCGCAGCGCGAGGCTTTCTTCCGCAAGACACTGAACGCCGGAGTCTGCGATGTGGTGATGGGCGTCCCGGTGGGCATGGATGAGGCAGCGACCACCCGTCCTTACTACGTCTCGAGCTATGCATTCCTGTCCCGCCGTGACCGGCATTTGCGAATCTCCTCGCTGGACGATCCGCGGCTCCAGACGCTGAAGATCGGCGTTCACATTTCCGGAGAGCAGGATGAGAGCCTTCCGCCGGCCGAGGCGCTGATTCGGCGAGGTATTGTCAGAAATCTGGTTGGCTACAGCATTTTTGGAAATCTGTACGAAACCAATCCGGCAGCGGATTTGATCAAGGCCACAGTCCAGCGCCAGGTGGATGTGGCCGTCGTGTGGGGGCCGTTGGCCGGGTACTTCGCCCGCCAGTCGCCGGTGGCTCTGGACATAACTCCCATTACAGCGGATACGAAGAATCCTGAATTGCCGATGGCGTTCGCGATCGGTATCGGCGTTCGCCGAAACGATGAAGTGCTGTTGCGGCGTCTGGATGCGGAACTGGCGCGCCGTAAGCCGGAGATCCAGCGATTGTTGGTCCGGTACGGGATTCCGCAGGTGAGCCCGGCGGCTCCGGCGTTCCAAGGAGGTAACTGAAGCGATGCGCATATGTGTGATAGCTGGGACGATATGTCTGGTGCTGGCTACCACCGGCTGCCAGCGCAACTCCACACCCGTGGCGGCGGGCGCCGAACCGCCAGTTCCAACAACCGTCGGGCCTGTTCCGGGCGGTGTAAGCATGCCGGTCGAGAGGACCAATCCCTACGCCGGCGATGTGGTGGCCGTTCAGGACGGGCGGCGGCTCTTTAACTGGTATAACTGCTCGGGATGTCACGGAGGTCACGGCGGGGGCGGCATGGGGCCGAGTCTGCGCGACAAGGTCTGGCTCTACGGTGACCGGGACGATCAGATATTCGATTCGATCTCCGAAGGCCGCTCAAACGGCATGCCCGCATGGGGTACAAAAATCCCGGAACAGCAGATCTGGCAACTGGTGGCTTACATCAAGTCCATGCGCACACTTCAGGAGGCTGATCCGCCGAACGAACCTGCGAACGAACAGACGCCTAATCCCGAAAACAACGATCGCATCATGGTCGGCACCCAGTCGGCCCACTGAGGAGAAGCGATGCGCAGAGTTTTCATCCTCGGTCCGGCATTGGCGCTCCTCAGCGGCTGTGAGGCCGTCCAGTCCACGTTCAACGCGCAGGGGCCGGCGGCGCATCGAATCGCGAACCTCTCATGGCTGATGACGATTGTCTTTCTCATAACCACTGCCGCGATGTGGGCGCTGATTGGATGGGCCGCGGTGCGGCGTCGGGGAACGCTGGAAGAGCACGCACCGGTGGACGTTGGCGGCGGACAAGGGTGGATTACGATCGGGGGACTCGCGATTCCTCTGATCGTGCTCTGCGCGATATTCATCCTCGGCCTGAAGCTGATGGCCAGCTTCCCCATCCATGACGGAATGAACCAGCAGGCATTGCCGGCCGACATCCTTGTGACCGGGCATCAATGGTGGTGGGAAGTGCAGTATCTCGATGGACCGGTTGACGAGCACTTCACTACGGCAAACGAGATCCACATCCCCGCAAATCAACCCGTGATGATAGAACTGCGATCTGCCGATGTGATTCACGCCTTCTGGGTACCCGCGCTGCACGGCAAGGTAGACATGATTCCCGGGCATCCGAATTTTATTCGCATTGAGGCAAACCATGCGGGTAACTTCCCCGGACAGTGCTCGGAGTACTGCGGCGAAGAGCACGCGCTGATGCGGCTGCTGGTGGTCGCACAGAGCCCAGACGATTACCAGGCTTGGAAGCAGCAGATGCTGAAGTCCGCTGCCGAGCCTGACGGTGCCGCGGCGATTGCCGGGCAAAAACTGTTTCTGAGCGGACCATGCTCTATGTGTCACTCCGTCCGCGGAACGTTAGCCGGCGGCCGGGTGGCTCCCGACCTGACACACCTGGCCAGCCGCCAATACATCGCGGCGAATGTATACCCGAACAATACTGCTTATCTGGAGGCGTGGATCACTCACGCTCAGTCGTTGAAGCCCGACTCGCAGATGCCCGATATCACTATGTTCACCGGAACTCAGTTGCGGGAACTGGTGGCCTATCTGCAGCAATTGAAGTAATCAGAAAATTTCCTCGAGGAGCAGCATACATGATGATGAATTCGAGCTTGCGGATCCTGGCCATAACAACAATGGGAGCGGTATGGCTGACCGGTCTCACTTGCCGGGCGCAGGGGAAGCCCGATTGCTCCGGTCTGCCCACCGCCGACACCTTGAAAAGTGCTGTCCAGGCTGTCGTAAAAGAGGGTTCTTCGAAGAACGGCGGCATGGGCAACCAGGAGTGGGCGGTGATCGTAAACCGCGACGGCGTCGGCTGCGATGTGGTGTTCAGCGGAACGAATCGCAGCCAGGAATGGCCCGGCAGCCGCGTGATCGCCGCGTCCAAGGCCAACACCGCGAACGGCCTTAGCAACTCGGACTACGCGCTGTCCACGGCGAATGTATACGCAGCGTCGCAGCCCGGCCAGAGTCTTTACAGCCTCGCAACCAGCGCTCCGCCAAACGCCCAGGCGGCCGTTGGTAACCCGGTTTCCTTCGGGACATCGAACGATCCGATGGTCGGCAAAGCAGTGGGCGGAGTGATTGTCTTCGCCGGCGGCCTCGCACTCTATAACAGTTCGGGAAAGATCGTGGGTGGCCTGGGGCTGAGCGGCGACACTTCCTGCACCGATCACATCATCGCGTGGAAGGTCCGGCACAACCTGCACCTCGATCATGTCCCAATGGGACCCAGCCCGGCACACGACGACAACATGATTCTCGATTACAAGAATGGCTACAGCCCAAGCGGCTTCGGTCATCCGGACTGCAAAGGAGGCATGGAGCCGTCCTATATCATCCAAAGCCTCTCGAAGGATTTTCCAACCGGCGCAAAGATGAAGTAAGGCCGAAAAGTCAGGTTTAACGAAGGGTTTCGAGATACGCGGTAATGTCACGGGCCTGCTGGTGCGAGATTCCAAGATCGGGCATCGCGGTCTTGGGCTTCATCGTTTGCGGCTCCATGACCCATTGGGCCAGGGTATCGGGAGTGTTGGGAAAAATCCCTGCAATATACCCGCGTGCGGCCATCTTCATGAGTGGCGGTCCGAACACACCATTGGCATTATCGACGCCAGGAATGGTGTGACAGGATCCGCAACGAAATTCCGAAAGAAGCTTTTTCCCGTGATCGGCGTGGCCGCCGGTGAGAACCGTGTATGCGCGCGGTTTCTGGCCGCCCGTGCAGCCCGCAACCAGCACGGCAGCAAGAGAGAGGATCGTTACGGCTGATCGGCGAATGCTCATCAGGGAAAGTTCGCGTTCACTGTCCACTGTTTTTGATGAACTTTGAGGTGAGGCCAGTGAAGAGCGGATAAGTTGCATTAGCAACCTGTCTTCCGCAGGCAGCGCACATCGGATCGCAGCGGCAGCGCCATCAAAAAGACCGTGCCCATCCAGCCAGAGAAGGTGCGTGCGCGGCGCAATCGCTTCGGTCTGGGGGTCGTGCTGCTCTTCGCGCTGTCTGCTACCGTTTGCATTCCGGGCGCCGACGCACAAACCCAGTCGTTGAATCCTGCCGGCACTCCCTCCAACCCGAGCGCTACACCGCAGCCTCTGCCCGGAGTAACAGTGTTCGCGCAGCACTGCGCGGTGTGCCATGGGCAGCAAGGCGAGGGCCGGAGCGCACTCATCTCAATCGCCGGACCCTCTCTCCAGGCCGAGCATGACCTGAACCATGTACTGGGCGCGATACGAGAGGGGCGCGGCGTAATGCCCGGTTTCGCAACCACCCTGCGTGCTCAGGACATCCAGGACGTGGCCGGATATGTCACCCGAGGGTTGGCGACCATCCCTTTGCAAGGCGGAAATATCGGTGAGGGCGGCGAGCTTTACAGCATGTATTGTGCCGCCTGCCATCGCACCGCAGCCCGCGGAGGCGCCCTCGCATTCGTAGGAGTCAATGCACCCGATTTGATGAACAAGTCTCCTGCGGTCGTGGCCGGGGCGATTCGCTGGGGGCCGGGACCGATGCCGGCGTTTCCCGCCACGGTCCTGAACGATCAGCAGCTCGATTCGATTGTGCAGTACGTGAGCTACGTACAGCATCCGGCGAAACCGGGAGGGATAACGCTTAACTGGTATGGCCCGGTAGCGGAGGGCGTCGGCGCGTGGGTGTTTGTTTTCGTGCTGGGAGGTTTCACGATGTGGATTGAAAAGGGAGGCAAGGGATGAGCGACGAGCGGGAGAAGAGCACAGAGGCAGGCGCAGCTTTTTTCCTGGGCGGCGTTCTCGGCTGGCTGGCCAGAGGGCTCGGAAGGCCGTCGCAACGAGTGACGCTGCCCGCAAGTCCACAGGAGATCGCCTCGCTCCCCAACCGGCCCGGCCAGTCCACCCCGAAAAACACTGAGAGCGTCAGGGATTGTGGATGTGCCGAGAGGCGGCGAGCCGCCGATCGAAGTCTCGATCCCGTAGGAATCAACCTCATCAGGCGCGAGCGCTCGGGCGCCTTTCTGGTAGTGCTTCTGTTTGCGGCCGCGATGGGCGGCAGCATCGGCTTTCTTGTGACGTACTGGACCGGCGGCAGCAATCAGATGCTTGGTGGCACGCTCACACTGTTTTTCGGCGGACTCGGCGCGGCAGCCGTGATATGGGCGCATAACCTCACTGCCAACAAAGAGGCCGTCGGCCCGCGTGAGAGGGGCGACGCTGCGGAGGCGCATAACGCCGCAGCAGAAACCTTTGCTGAAGGAACACGCGACATCCAGAGAAGAAAGATGCTCGCATGGATGTCCGCAGGCGGCGCCGGGCTGTTCGGAGCCATGGTGCTCTCGGCGTTCCGCTCGCTGGGGCTTTCACCCGACACCTCCCTGTATACGGAGGTATGGAAGCGCGGGCAGCGTTTAATGACGGTCGATGGCAAGCCGGTGCGGGTAGATGCCCTGACCCCGGGCAGCACGACAATCGTGTTTCCGGAGGACAGCGTCGGCTCCGAGAAGGCGCAGACTGTGCTGCTGCGCGTCGACCCTGATCTGCTGCGTTTGCCGCGGCAAAGGGTGGGTTGGGCGCCGATGGGAAATCTTGCCTATTCGCGAGTCTGCACGCATGCCGGGTGTTCGGTCGGCATGTATGAGACGACCAGCCACCAGCTGATGTGCCCGTGTCATCAGTCCACATTCGATGTGTTGAACGGAGCAGAGCCGACCGGCGGACCGGCTGCGCGTCCACTCCCGCAGCTGCCCCTCTATGCAGATAACGACGGAATCCTGAGGGCTGCAGGCGGCTTCAGCGAACCACCGGGGCCGGGCTTCTGGGGTATGCCGTCATGAGCGACTTTCCGCCACGATGGCTCGATTCGCGCGTGCGGATGGCGCGCTTCCTGCGAAACGCAATGAACCACATCTTCCCGGATCACTGGTCCTTCATGCTGGGAGAGATTGCCTTCTACGCCTTCGGGATTCTGGTCATCACCGGAACCTTCCTGGCGCTGTTCTTCAAAGGCAGCTCGCTGAAGACGATTTATCACGGGCCGTATCATCCGCTGGACGGCGTGCAGGTGTCTGCCGCCTACCAATCGGTGTTGCACCTCAGCTTCGGCGTGCCGGCGGGACTGCTGATTCGGCAAATGCATCATTGGGCGGCTGACATCTTCATCGGTGCGATCATCGCGCACATGGCTCGCATCTACTTCACCGCCGCGTATCGTCGGCCGCGGGAAATTAACTGGCTGGTGGGAGTAACTTTACTTTTCCTGGCACTCGTAAACGGATACCTCGGCTATTCGATCTGTGGCGATCTCCTGTCGGGCGCAGGACTCCGCATCGGATACGCCATCATGCTCTCGGTGCCCGTGATTGGGCCGTGGCTGACCTTTCTGGCCCTGGGAGGGACGGTGCCGGTGAATACGACAGTGCCCCGCCTCTATGCACTTCACATTTTCCTGGTTCCGGCTCTGATTTCCGTTCTGCTCGCGGTGCACCTGGGAATCATCTGGCGCCAGCTCCATACGAACTATCCCGGGCCGCAGCGCACCGATGACACAATTGTCGGCTCGCGCCTGTGGCCTTCGTATACCCTCAAGTCTCTTGGGTTGTTCCTGCTGCTCTTCGGCGTGGTGGCAGGCCTGGGCGGCCTGGTCCAGATCGATCCGGTCTGGATTTATGGTCCATACAATCCCGCAGCCATCCTGCCCGGGGCACAACCGGACTGGTACCTGGGCTGGGTAGAGGGAGCCATGCGTCTATTCCCGGGAATAAATTTGCATCTTGGGCACTGGCTGATTCCGGAGGTGTTCTTTCCAGGGGCACTCTTCCCAATATTGGTGTTCCTGCTGTTGTACTCGTATCCGTGGATCGATAAGCTGATCTCCCTCGACACGCGGGAGCACAATGTGCTGCGCCTGCCCCGGCAGCAGCCGTTCAACACCGCCTTCGGCTGTTCGGTGTTGGTGTTCGTGCTGATATTACTGATCGCCGGCGGGGATGACGTTGTTGTTACGGCAATGGGCAAGTCTGTCGTGGCGTTCCGGGACCTTCTGCGATGGCTAGTGTTCGTTGCACCCGCTCTAACGTTCTGTGTGGTCTATGGGATTTGTCGTGGGCGGGCGATGCCGACAAGCTCTCCGAGGTGACGACGCCCTGACCTGCCCCGTTTTTCTCAGCCAGCTGTAGCTGGAGTTTCTCGATTCAAGTTTGTGGGCGAGTATATCTCGCCGCCGTCGTAGTCGGGGCTGTGGGGATGTGGGAAGCGCTGTTTACTTTCCACATCTCCATAGCCCGAGGCTCTGCTGAACTCAGCAGGTGTTCTGTAGGCAAGCGAGCTATGCGGTCGTTCGCAGTTGTATTCCTGACGCCAGTTGTCCAAGGTTCTCCGCACATCGTTCAGCGTGCGGAACCAGTTTGCGTTGAGACATTCGTCGCGTAACCGTCCATGGAAGCTCTCGACGTGTCCGTTCTGCATCGGTCTTCCCGGCTGGATATGAATCAAATTGATCTTGCGTTCTTCCGCCCAGCCAAGCATGCGTCACGAGGTGAACTCCGGTCCGTTATCAGAACGGACGTTTTCCGGCTGGCCGCGCTGTTCGATCAGCCGATCGAGAGCCCGTGTCACGCGACTGCTGCCCAGGCTCGTGTCAGCCTCCAGCACCAGGCACTCGCGGGTGAACGCATCAACTACACTGAGGATGCGGATCATGCGGCCGTTCGCCAGTCCATCCACGATGAAGTCCATCGCTCACTCCTGGTTCGCACGTATCAACCGCGCCGCGATCAGCTGTTCCCGCACCAGCCGTTTACGCCGTCGCACCGCCAACCCTTGCTCGGCATACAGCCGGTATACTCGCTTCACGTTCACCGCATGTCCGCGACGCTCCAGCACTGCGTGTAATCTCCGGTAGCCGTAGCGCGGCTTCTGCCTGGCCAGTTTCACCAGCTCTTCGCGCAGTTCCGCGTTCCCATCCGGTCTTGGCTCGTAACGATAGCTGGCTCAATCCACACCCAGCAGCTTGCAGGCCCTGCGTTCACTCAGATGAAAACCGGCCGAGACGAACGCAATGTCCTCTCTCAGACCGGCAAGCTCCAGCCGTTTTTTCGGATGACTGCCTTCAGCGCTTCCTTGTCCAGACTCAGATCGGCAACCAGCGCCTTCAATCGACGGTTCTCCTCTTCCATCTGCCGTAAACGCTGCGCCTCGCTCACATCGAGGCCGCGATACTTCGCCTTCCCGTTGTAGAACGTAGCGTCACTGATCCCATGCTCGCGGCAAAGATCCGCCGTCTTCACCCCAGCCTCATGCTGCTTCAGCATCGCAATGAACTGCTCTTCCGTGTACCGGCTCTTCTTCCCATCCCAGTCCTCCCGTTCACATTAAGAGAGAACTCCAGCTTTTCCCTGGCTGAGTTTTTCGGGGGCACGTTAGTTCGCGCCGGTTCCACAAATGAACCCATCTTCATGAGGTCGGACGAATCCGATATGCCCGTAGCCTGCACGCCTCTTCTAGAGAAGATCCCCACTCTGCAAGCGATGCCGAAACAAACTATCAGCTTTCTGCGCAGCTATTTTGGGTAGTACCGAATGGTTGATCCGGCGATCTCTCAGTGCTTCGGTAGGCACAACCGGGACTCTAATCGAGGTGTCCATCCGAACCCCTCACATTGAAACCATCAAAGTGAAGGGGTCGGCATCAAACCACAATTGCGCTCTACGGACTTTGAGGCGGATGCTTCATATCGCCGTCGATTTGGACATCATCCCCAAAGTTCCGAAGTTCTCATCGCTTGAAGAAAATAAGCGCACTCAACTAATCACGCCCCAGATCGAAGAAAAGATCGCAGCGGAACTCTCAACTCGCACCCGGAACTGCTCGTTGAACGCTGCGCTATATCTGATCCTTGATTGCTGCTGCGGCCAATTGAGATCGTCAATCTGAAGATCGAAGACGTGAACATGTCGCAGGGTTCCATTAGGGTCACGAAGTCAAAAACCGAGGCGGGAAAGCGTCTAGTAGAGATGACAAACCGAGTGAAGGAAGTTCTCTTTGCTAAGGTTGGCAAGCGCGCCGAAGGTTGGCTCTTCCCTTCCCCTCGCTATCGCGGCCAGCCGATTAAACGTCATGCACTCACGACTGCATGGCGCAGGGTGGCTGATGACGCAGGCGTCTCACCATGAACGCAAGGAACGAGCTACGTCATAGTTCACGTCATAGTGAGCGGATGGTACAATGAAGAAGCCACGCAAGTTGTTGTAAACACAGCTGGAGAGGTGGCAGAGCCCGGTTGAATGCACCTGACTCGAAATCAGGCATACTCGTAAGGGTATCGGGGGTTCGAATCCCTCCCTCTCCGCCATCTAAATCTGCGTCCTGCTCATGGCTCTAGTAAGACTAGCCAATACAATTACTTAACTGATCTCTACGGCCTTTTAATGCTGCGCGGCCCTCCGTTTCAGTTTGCGGTTTCGCATGACCGCGAATCGGAGAGAGCGTTTTGCCGTGCTGTTGCAACAGACGTTGGATCGCCCTGGACGCCCGTTCGCCGAGCGCGTATCTGATTAAGGGCGATCTGAAACGGCCGTTATGGATCAGCTCATTCCAGGCTGTGCAGGCGGGTCGACGTCCCCTGCTTCAGGGCTAAAGCAGCGTTGATAAGCGCGATGTGCGAGAAAGCCTGAGGGTAATTGCCTATCAAGCCGTGGCTAGCGTCGTACTCTTCAGACAACAGGCCCAGTTCATTTCGCAATGACAGAAGTTTCTCGAAATGCGCTCGTGCCTCCTCATGTCTTCCCTGCAGCACGTAGACCTCGACCAGCCAGAAGTTACACGCCAGGAACGCGCCTTCCCCCGGAGGAAGGCCGTCGCTGACCTTTGCCGTGTCATATCTCAGCAGCAAGCCGTCGCGTAACAAATGCTTCTCGATCGCCTTCACCGTGCCTGTTACGCGATGATCCTGAATTGGCAGAAAACCCACTAACGGCAGGAGCAACAGGCTTGCATCGATTTCTTTGACACCGTATGCCTGCGTAAAGCTGTTTCGTCCACGATGAAAGCCTTCTTTGCAGACCTGCGCATGGATCTGTTCGCGAACTTTTCTCCAGCGATCGACCGGACCTTTGACGCCAAACTTTTCGATCATTCGAATGCCCCGGTCGAAAGCCACCCAGGCCATCACTTTCGATTGCGTGAAATGCCGCCGCTTGTTGCGGAATTCCCAGAGCCCGGCATCCGGCTCCTTCCAGATCTTCTCAAGATGCATGAGCAGCGGCGCCTCGAGAGACTGCCCGCTATCGTCCTCCAGCGGATAAAGACCGTGGCAACGCGCACGATAGAGCGTGTCCATAAGCTCGCCGTAGGCGTCCAATTGCAACTGATCGGATGCCTTGTTGCCGATGTGTACAGGACTTGATCGCTCATAGCCGGGAAGCCAATCCACCTCCCATTCACTATGTTCGCGCTTGCCGCTGATCCCGTACAAAATCCTGAGAGCACCGGGATCGTCCTGCACCGATCTGCCCAGCCATTGCATCCATTCGTTGGCTTCCTCAAGGTAGCCGCAATGCAATAGACCCAGCAGGCTGAAGGTTGTGTCACGCATCCAGCAGAAGCGGTAATCCCAGTTGCGGATGCCGCCAACCTTTTCGGGGAGAGAGGTCGTTGGGGCTGCCACGAAACCTCCCGAAGCGGCATAAGTCAAGGCTTTCAATGTCAGGAGCGATCGCTGAACGGCTTCGTGGTAGTTGCCGTCGTAACGGCTTCGCGACGCCCATTTGGTCCAGCTTTCGATCGTCTCCCGCAGGGCGGCGGCGGCGTCGACGGCGGGCGGTTCTAGGTCGTTGAAGGACCGGCTGTGCTGCAGAACGAAGAAGCTGACGTCACCGGCACGCACCGCCCATTCGCCTACGATATCTCCGCGTTCGCTACGCATGGAAACGTTGCTGCGCAGCATCAGCCGATGGGGACCGGTAATGGCGGTCCAGGTACCGTCTTTCCGCTGGGTCAGTCGCGATTGAACACTGCCGTAGTCAAAGCGTGGAGCCATGCAGACGCGCATCATCGTTCGCCCCCTGATGCCGCGCACGATGCGGATGATGCACGAGTGGCCATTGCGAACCGGCATGAAGTCCGTGACGGTGACTGTATTGGCGAATCCGTGCGTATATGCAGTTTCTAGGATCAGCGTTCCCGGAATATAGCGTCTCTTTGAGGTGCGGTACGAGTTTGGGGCCAGGCTCCAGTGGCCATTCTCTTGCGACCCCAGAAGGCTCGCGAAACATGCCTCGGAATCAAAATCAGGCCAGCAAAGCCAGTCGATGCTTCCGTTTTCGCTCACGAGGGCAGCTGTTCCAAGATCGCCAATCAGTCCATAGGCATCAATTGTTTCGCCCACTTATCGCACCTCTCCTGCGCATGTAATAACAGAGCCCTCGCCACCGTCCGCGATATGCGGCCTCGTGCGTCAACTATCATGCCATTGGATGCAGGATCAGCGTGACGACGTCGGAAGTGGGAAAGTGCCGGCACCGGGCAGGGCTCGCTATGAGCATCTTCAATCCGTAAGCTTCGCGAAAGAGGTGCTTCAGCCTAGTGCTTCTGCTTGGTTATGAAATCAATCGACTGATTGTCCCGGATCTGAAAATCAGCTGCCCAGTCAGCCCCGTACATCAAGCACGTTCCGGTTCAAGTTGTAGGTGAGCCACCGCTCTGGGGCAGGGCAATCCGTTAGAATTTGTTTTGCGTTGGATCAGAGAAATTCGAAAGTAAATACCTCAAAGGCGACATGTCAGCTTGCTTTCGACAAGGAGTTTATGACCTCTCTTCAAGAATTCAGATGTGAAGTGTGCGGAACAGTAGCCAGCAACCCCACCCATTGGTTTGTAATCCGGTGCGGCGACTCGGAACTGACTGTACTTAAGTGGGATTCGGAGACCGCAACTGCCGCTGGAGCACGACACTATTGCGGGGAAGCCCATGCTCAGGTATACATTAGCCGATGGTTTGAGTCAGCGTGTTCACCTTCGAAACCAGACTTCACGAGGTCCAGCTGGTCGAACTAGCCGTGAGGATTCGTTGTGGGGTCCAAATCCGAGTCCGGGATGCGCTCCCGCTCAAAACTGACGCAACCGCTACACCAAAGCATGTAGCCGGTTCGTGTTTTCCCCTTGTTTCTCGGGGCGGAACGTTGATTCTGCCAAATCGTAATTCAGGTTAGGTCCGAGCCATCGCTCAACTTCTGCGAGGCTCATGCCCTTGCGTTCGCGATAGTCGGTGATCTGATCCCGCTCGATCTTCCCAAGACTGAAATAGCGAGATTTGGGGTGGGCGAAGTAAAGCCCGCTCACACTCGCGCCAGGCCACATCGCAAACGACTCCGTAATGACGATGCCGGTGTTCGCCTGCACATCGAGCAATGACCAGAGCGTTCCCTTCTCTGTGTGATCCGGACATGCCGGGTAGCCTGGAGCCGGCCTGATTCCGCGGTACTTCTCCTGGATTAGCTCGGCGTTGCTGAAGTGCTCAGCGCGACCGTAACCCCACTCATCCCGCACACGCTTGTGCAGGCATTCGGCGAACGCCTCAGCGAGACGATCCGCGACGGCCTCTGCCATGATCGCGTTGTAGTCGTCATGCTTGGCTCTGAAGCTGTCGCACAACTCCTTGAGACCCATCCCGCTGGTCACTGCGAATGCACCGATATAATCAGGCAGACCTGTTTCCTTGGGCGCGATGAAGTCGGATAGCGACCGGCAAGGCTCGCTCCCTTCCCTGTTCGCCTGCTGGCGAAGGAAGTGGAATCGCGTTAAGACCTTTTCGCGTGTGGCGTCGGTGTACAGCTCGACATCGTCGCCGACGGCGTTGGCTGGAAAGAACCCGTAAACGCCGCGCGCTGTGATCAGGCTTTTCTCGATGATGACGTCCAGCAAAGCGTTGGCTTCAGCGAAGATCTGACGCGCCTGCGCGCCCTGTCTCTCGTCGTCAAGGATGCGGGGATAGACGCCTTTAAGCTCCCAGGTGTGGAAGAACGGTGTCCAGTCAACGAACTCTCGCAAAGTCGCGAGAGGAAAGTTGTCCAGAACGCGCACGCCGGTGAAGGCAGGCCCGGGAATATCTTCCGAGCGCCATTCGATCGGAGTTCGCCTCGAGCGGGCGGTCTCGAGCGAAACGCCTTTCTGCCGCGGCGAAGAGTGCGCCTTGCGGATTGCCTCGTACTCGGCGCGATGCTGTGTTACGAACTCCGCCTTTCCTTCTTTGCTCAAGAGACTGGTCGTGACGGGTACGGCGCGGCTGGCATCGAGCACGTGGACCACCGGTTCGCTGTAGTGCGGCGCAATCTTGATCGCGGTGTGCGCACGGCTTGTGGTTGCTCCGCCGATAAGCAGCGGCAATTTGAAACCCAGCCGCTCCATCTCGCGAGCCACATGCACCATCTCGTCGAGTGAGGGCGTGATCAGGCCGCTGAGGCCGATGACGTCGGCCTTTTCTGCCCGTGCGCGCTCGAGGATCTTTTCGGCATGCACCATCACGCCCATGTCGATGACCTCGTAGTTGTTGCAGGCGAGCACAACGCCGACGATGTTTTTCCCGATATCGTGAACGTCACCCTTGACGGTTGCGAGCACGATTTTTCCCTGCGTCCTGACCTCCTGGCCAGCCGCCGCCATGGCCGCCTTCTCTGCTTCCATGAATGGCGTCAGATAGGCCACGGCTTTCTTCATGACGCGGGCTGATTTGACCACCTGAGGCAGAAACATCTTGCCCGCTCCGAAAAGGTCTCCCACCACGCTCATCCCGGCCATCAATGGGCCTTCGATCACCAGCAGAGGACGGCCCAGTTTGACACGAGCTTCCTCTGTATCCGTGTCGATGTAGGTGTCGATACCTTTGACCAGGGCGTGAGTCAGGCGCTCCTCAACCGTGCCGTTGCGCCATTCCTCGGTCTTCTTTTCGCTGGCCACCGTGCCCGGGCCGGCGGCCTTCAGAGCTTCGCCGAACTCGACGAGGCGCTCTGTGGCGTCTGGCCGCCGATTCAGAAGCACGTCTTCAACCAGCACTTTAAGTTCTGGCTCGATCTCTTCGTAAATCTCGAGTTGACCGGCATTGACGATGCCCATGTCCATGCCTGCCGCGATAGCGTGATAAAGAAACGCGGAGTGCATGGCCTCACGAACTTTATTGTTGCCGCGGAAGCTGAAAGAGATGTTGGAGACGCCGCCACTCACCTTCGCATGCGGAATATTGGCCTTGATCCAGCGCGTTGCGTTGATGAAGTCGACCGCGTAGTTGTTATGCTCCTCCATGCCGGTGGCAACGGTGAGGATGTTCGGATCGAAGATGATGTCTTCGGGCTGAAGACCGACTTCGTCGACCAGGATCCGGTAAGCGCGTTCGCAGATGCGGATTTTGTCCTCGTAAGTCGCCGCTTGCCCCTGCTCATCGAAGGCCATGACCACGACCGCGGCACCGTACTTGAGCACAGTAGCAGCGTTCTGCCGGAACTTCTCTTCGCCCTCTTTCAGCGAGATCGAGTTCACGATGCCTTTGCCCTGCATGCACTTCAGCCCTGCCTCGATGACCTCCCACTTTGAGGAGTCCACCATGAAGGGCACCTTGGCCACCTCGGGCTCACTCGCCAGCAGCAGAAGAAATCGTGACATCGCCGCGACACCATCGATCATGCCCTCGTCCATGCAGATGTCGATAACGTTGGCGCCGTTCTCGACTTGTTGCCTGGCCACACTTACCGCTTCTTCGTATTTCCCCTCCTTGATCAGCTTGGCAAACTTCGGCGAGCCGGCCACATTGGTCCGCTCACCGATCATGATGAAGACGCCGGTTTGCTGGGTGAACGGCTGCGACCCGGAGAGCCGAAGAGGCTTTGGTTGCAGGGCTTCGGCTGCGGTCATGCTTTGACCCCGTCCGCGTAGGACTCGACGGCGGACGCCATCTCCAACTGCCGGGGCGGCCGTCCTTCCAGAGCTTTGGCGATGGCCGCGATGTGCTCGGGCGTATTTCCGCAGCAGCCGCCGGCAATATTGATCAGCCCTCCGCGCGCAAAATCGCCCAGGTAGCGGGCCATGTCCGCCGGCTCCAGATCGAACCCGGTTGGCGAAAGCGGATTGGGCAACCCCGCATTCGGGTAGGCCGAGATCGCCACGTCGGCCTTTTCGGCGAGCTCTTCCAGGAAGGGGTACATCAGATCGGGACCGAGAGAACAGTTGAGCCCCACCGACAGCGGCTTCGCGTGCTGCACCGCATTCCAGAAGGCCTCAACGGTCTGAGCAGAAATCATGGTTTCGCCACCGCGCCCGACGGCCGCGGAAATCATCACCGGCAGTTCCCTGCCTTGAGCAGTAGCCCCGTCCTCGTCGAACACCTCGCGGATCGCGACGAGCGCAGCCTTGGCGTTGAGCGAGTCGAAGATCGTTTCGACCAGCAGCAGGTCTGATCCGCCGGCGATGAGTGCCCGCACCTGTTGGGCGTAGGCTGCTTTCACCTGATCGAAGGTAACTACACGAAAACCGGGGTCATCGGCATCCGGCGAATTCGAGAGGGACACGGTCAGCGGCCCGATGGCTCCCGCGACGAACCGCTGACGTCCGGTTGCGTTTGCAATGCGGTCGGCCCATTCGCGGCACTGGCGCGCGGATTGCTCGTTAATCTCCCATGCCAGGTCGTTGAGGAATCGATCGTCGATGATCTTCTGATAGAAGGCGGGATCCTTCCGGCCGCCGTGCTCGCGTGGATCGTCGACGAAAAACTCACTCTGAGAGATGCTGGTCGCGCCGAAGGTGTTCGTCTCGATGATGTCCGCTCCGGCTTCCAGAAAACGGCGATGGATATCACCGATCATCGCTGGCTGAGTCAGAGAAAACAGGTCTCCATTGTTCAGCAGGTCTTTCTTCGACCCTTTGAAGCGCTCCCCGCGGATGTCGGCTTCCTTCATGCCGTAGGTACGGATCGTCGTGCCCATCGCTCCATCAATGATGGCGATTCGGCTCTCGAGGATATCTTGTAGAGGATGATGATGGTGGGTTCTAGTCATGTCTCCCTGATCTCTCCTGAGTGGGCATATCCGAGTTGCTTTTCCTGACCTCATGCAGCCGCAGGGCGCGCTAGATTGGCCTTGCCCTGGGGCGGCGCCGTTCGAAGCGGCGGTTTCCGCGATGGATCGGCGTCGCGACGTCTATCTATTTGATTATCTCATTCGCATTCAGAACCTTCGATTGTTTGCGCGGCACGCGGACGGAACCGGCCGCGCTCCTTACTTACCCATTTCAGAGGCGTCGGAATTGTTCTAGACTGCAGGCGTCGGCCCTGGGGGCCTCGACAACGATGAGCAAAAAGGGCCAGAGGCAAAATAGCCAGCAAAAGGCCGCTCCGGTTTCGCGCGGTGTCTGGATCGTGCTTGCGATAGCGGCTGTGGCAATTGCAGCGCTGTTCTACCTGTCAAAGCGGCAGAGCATGAACTCGTCGGCGAGTGTGAGCGCTGGCCCGGCAGCAGCCGCCGAGATGCCGGCGACCCCAGCGCTGGACAAGACGAATGTCTCCGGGAAGGATGCCCAGTCAGGATCGTTCGGTCCGACCGTTGCCAATCGCAACCCTGCGCCGGAAGCTCCGCCTGCAGGCATGTCATGGATTCCAGGCGGTGAATTCTCGATGGGCGCCAACGATCCTCCAGACATGGATGAAGTGGGAATGAAAGCCACACTGGACGCAAGGCCGATTCACCGCGTCTACGTGGACGGCTTTTACATGGATAAGACCGACGTCACTAATGCCGAATTTGCCAGGTTCGTGAAAGCCACCGGATATGTGACCGTGGCAGAACGCAAGCCGAAAGCGGAAGATTTTCCCGGCGCGCCACCGGAAAACCTGGTTGCGGGCTCGGTTGTCTTCGCCGCACCCGATCATCCTGTTCCGCTGAACAACTATTTTCAGTGGTGGACATACATTCCCGGCGCGAACTGGAAGCATCCCCTCGGCCCGGACAGCAGTATCAAAGGGAAAGATAGTTATCCAGTTGTTCAGATCGCTTACGAAGATGCACAGGCCTACGCGAAGTGGGCCGGCAAACGGCTGCCTACCGAGGCTGAATGGGAATTCGCCGCGCGCGGCGGTATGGCTGGCAAACCTTTCGTGTGGGGTGATCAGTTCCGGCCAAACGGTAAATGGATGGCGAATACGCACCAGGGCCATTTCCCCGATAAGGACTCCGGAGAAGACGGATATGTGGGCCTCGCGCCGGTGGCGAAGTATCCGGCGAATGGCTACGGCTTATATGACATGGCGGGAAATGTCTGGCAGTGGACGACTGACTGGTATCGTCCCGACTACTATAAGCAGCTGGCTGCGGCGGGCGGAGTTGCTCGCAATCCTCAAGGTCCGGATTCATCTTACGACCCCGCAGAGCCGGGTCAGCCGAAGAAGGTTCATCGGGGAGGCTCGTTTCTTTGTACCGATCAGTACTGTTCCCGCTACATCGTGGGCACACGCGGCAAAGGCGAAGTGAGCACCGGCACCAATCATCTTGGCTTCCGCTGCGTGAAGGATGCGACGCAACTATCTGCGCATAGCTGAGACTGCGTGCCCGCGATGAGATTAACCGCGGCTCACGGCAGGGTCACAGTCTGCTCTCCAGGATGCAGACGATAGAGGTTGCCTTTCCAGGAAAGCTGCCCATCGAGGCCAGCGGGGAGCGTGACCGTGGCCTTCCACCGAGCGCCATCGAGCTTGTAGACCGTGTGGATGATGCCGCCAACATGTGGCATGGACGCGTCAAGCTGATGGAGTCCCTGCAAATGCGGCTCGATGTGTACGGTCTTGAATCCGGGTGATCCGGGCCGCATACCCGCTACTACAGTGAGCAGGTCGTAGTTGGGGCTCGCGCTCCACGCATGGCAGTCGGAGCGCGTTGGCTCGGGCTGCTCTGCCCAGGTGGACAGTCCAAGGCGGAGCATGTCACGCCAGGGCTCCAGTTGTCCCAGATACAAGTCGGCCAGACCCGCATGCTCGAGGGCGCGGGTTAGATAGAAGCGGAAGTAATAGCTAGGAATCGACATTGGAGGCACTGGAGGCCCATCCACGTCGACGGATTGATGCTCCCTTGAAGCAATCAGCCGGCGCAAAATGGGGGCCTGCTGGTCATGGGGAGCGACATCGAGCCAGACAGCGAGGATATTCGCCTCCTGGCTGTAGGTCTTCTTTGCGGGGGTGTCCGCATAGAGCGAGTATTTGGGATCCCAGTTCTGCTGATTGAGAGCCAGCGCCGACTTGCGAATCATGCCTTGGTATTGCGCTGCCCGTTCCGCGCTGCCCCCCCGGCCGATATAGGCCGATTCCATTTCCTCCGCATCGTGCAATGCTTCGATGAACTGCAGTGTCAGGAACGTTGATCCACCATCAGCCTCCTGCGGAGGCGAGCCCCCGGGATAATCTTCTGTCCAGTCGGCGAACTCCCACCACTTCACCGGGCCAAGCAGCCCGTCGGGCCGCAGCCGGGACGCAAACCAGTCGAGCACGGTGCGGGTGTGCGGCAGCGTCTCCTCGACAAACGGCAAGTCGTCCACGTACATCCAGTAGTCGTGAACCATGTTCACCCACAGCAACGAGAATGGCGGTATGAACTGGGGCAGCGCAGATGGGTAGCGGCTCTGGGTGATTCCTTCGGGCGTGCGCGAATCATCGATGTTCGCGATCGCCTGCTTCGCCAGGCGGCTGTCCCCGGTCATCGCGTAGGAGATGAGAGCCTGGATGCGGGTGTCCCCCACGTACTGCATCTGCTCCCAGTAGGGAGCATCCATGTAGGTCTCGTGGGCGCAGAGGCGCGCTGTGCGCCAGCCGGTGTCCCATAGTTTGCTCAGGTCCGGAATGTCTCCGCTAATGGCCGCCCTCGCGTCGAAGGGGTATGCGGAGAACCAGGCGTCCAGCGAATCGAGTCGCAGTGGAGATTCCTTGGTCGTTACGTCAATTTGCAGATACCGCCACGTTCGCCACCACAGCGGTTGGAACCTACGTGTGTCGCCACCACCGGAAATGAACTGGTCCGTGATGCCTTCGATATGGCGGCCTTCAATTTCGTCGCGATTTCCCTTGTCTCCGTGCGCGTCGTAGAGCGCCTCGGAATAGGTCACCGATATCTCTGCATCTTTACCGCCGGTTACTGTCAGCTCGGGATACGCCGTTTGCAGCACACGGTTGTCGAGCAGCAGTGTGATATGCGAATTGGCGGGAATCTCCAACGGCGCGGCGGGAAATGTACCGGCAGAGCTAAGCCCACTGGTGCGCACCACCGCACCGGCAGAGACCTGGCGGTGTTCCATCGGCGGCAGCGGGTCCTGGACGAGTTCCCAGTTGTTGTCGGCGTCCTGCGCCTCCCGTGTCGCGGCGCGACCAACGAGGCGAGGGGCTTCCCAGCCGGTTCTGTCAACCTGGGACTGATCCCAGGTCCAATCGAGTATTCGTCCATCAATTTTCTCCGCGGGCCCCGCGGCGTAGTAATCACGCACGCCGTTGTGACCGAGGGAGGCACGGCCCGGCTCCTCGCGAACGCGCCAGCCTTCGTTTGTGTTTGTGGCGCCGGTGTTCACAGCAGCTTCGGCAGGAGTATCGCCCTGCATCAGGAAGCCCGTGCGGTTGCTCATCTGAGCCACTGGAGCCGACTCGCCAAAGTTCCACACCACCGCCGCCAGCAGATTCTGACCAGGATGCAGCAACGGCGCGAGGTCGATCGTCTCGAAGCGCCAATGAAACAGGTCGCCGCGCGCCGGACCTTCGGCCGCATAGTGACCGTTTACATGCAGCAGAAACCGGTTGTCGGCGCTCACATGCACCCAGTAGTGAGCGGGTACGCTTGCCAAGGTCAGCTCTCGGCGGAAATAGAAAACTCCGGCGGCTTTCGGCGATGCGGTCGGGCTGGCGATCCAGTGCGCGGGCCATTTGGAAGCGACGAGATTTGGGTTGAGCGGCCGTCGAGGCTGTGCGACAGCAGCGAGGAAACAGCAACTCAGCAGAGCGATCGGCAGAGTACGCAGCATGATCGAGAGGTTAGCAGAATGGAAACGCTGTGACGCGCACGGCGAATCTCACGCTGCGGTCAAAGGCGGCGGCCGCAATCCCGCAAAGGATTCACCAGAATTGTTCGCTCACTCCATTTCACATGCAACGTATTGGATTACAGACTGGCGCTCAACTTCGAGAACTACGGCGTCACCTGGCTTGAACATGTCCAGTTGCTGACGGAGACCTTCCGTATCGATGACGGGCTTGCCGTTGATGGACCTGATCACGTCTCCCTGTTGAAGGTCGGCCAGGGTTGCCGGTTCTCCACTGAGCAGTCCAGCCACCAGGACCCCCGTGCCGGATCGAGTTGGCACAGCTGAAGCGAGGGCCCCTTTGAGATCGACGACGAAGATGCCCAGGCTAGCTATGAGATCGGTTTTGGGATTGATCAGATCGGTGTAGTCGTCGACGGTCAGCGGTGCCTCGGTTGGCATAATGGAAGCCGTGACTGGCTTGCCGCTACGCAGGACTTGTATTTGCATCGGGTGGCCCGCGGAGTGCAGATACAGGAAGGCCATGTACTTTGGCAGCGAGTCGATGGGCACACCGTCGACCGATACGACAACATCGCCGGCGTTTAGGCCTCCAGCCTGGGCTGGACCGCCATCGTCTACATCGGAGATGATGACGCCAAAGTCCTGGGGAAGCCCGAGACCTTTTGCAAGATCCGGCGTGATGGTCTGGGCGTGGGCACCGATGGTGATGGGACGAATGCTTCCGTGCTCTTTGATTTCCTTGTAGGCAAAGCGCACGATCGGCTCGGGGATGGCGAAGCCGAGGCCTTCGCTTCCTCCGCCGGAGCTGTAGATGAATGTGTTGATGCCGATGAGGTTGCCATCGCGATCGATCAGCGGACCGCCGCTGTTGCCCGGATTGATCGGCGCGTCAGTCTGGACATAGACCATTGGTTTGTCCAGGTCGGGTTGTCTTCCCACCGCGCTGACAATGCCCTTGGTGACGGTGTGGTCCAGACCTTCCGGCGAACCTATCGCGAGGACGGTCTGCCCGAGACGGACGTGAAATAGCTCATCGGGCAGGGGAATGAAGGGGAGGCCCTTTTCTTCTATCTTGATCACCGCCAGGTCCGCAGTGCGATTTGTGCCGATGAGCTTGGCTTCGTATACACGCTGCCGGTGAGCCAGAGAGGTGTGATATGGCACCATCTCGACGGTGGTGGGCGCCAGAGTGACGCGAATGCGCAGCGCTCCGGCAACTACGTGGTTATTGGTGACGATGTAGCCATCGGGATCCACGATAACCCCCGAACCCAGAGATCTCTGACGCTGGAGCAATTGAGAAGAATTGCTCTCGTCATTCTCAGGAACTCCATAGCCGGTCACATCTATCTCGACAACTGAGCGCATCGCCTTTTCGGCAACCTCATCGATGGCATGGTCGAATTCCTGCAAAACCGAGGACGCCGGCGGGGCTGGCGAAACAGGTTGCTGCTGGCAATGCGCAGCGGTCGAACAAGCAAATACAACGAGGAAGACACAAGAGAATCGCGTATTCATTCCGGTTAGCTCGCTGGCAGATAGGGTTCGGTTGGGTGAAGGGCCGGAGATGCGCTTCCGGGTTTCTCGACTTCTTCCCACTGAAGGATCTTCAAATCGAGAACGAATATTGCATACATCACTGGCACTTGCAGCTTGGTAACGATGGTGGCGATCAGCAACCCGCCGATTTGCGCGTAGCACAGCGGCTTCCAGAGCGGACCACCGTGAAGAGCGAGAGGAAACAGCGCCAATACCGTTGCAAAGACGGTGATGAGCACCGGACGCAGGCGCAGGATGCCGGCGTCGATGAGTGCATTTTCGAAATCGTCACCGACGGCATGGCGTTCTTCGATGTAGTCGAAGAGAACAATGGAGTGGCTGACGATGACTCCAACGAGACTGGCGACGCCAAGGAACGCCATGAAGCTGAATGCCTCTCCCATAATCCACAACGCGAGGAAGGCACCGATCATTCCATAAGGGGCGGCTGCAAGCACCAGCAAGGGCTTGATCGCGTTCTTGAATTGAAAGACCAGCGCAAGAAAGACGGCGACCGTGGAGATGGCCATCACCATTGCCAGATTCTTGAAGCCGGTTTTGGTCTTGTAGTACTCGCCGCCGATCTGGATTTGATAGCCCGGAGGCAAAGAAGCTTCCAGGGCCTCGAGCTTCGGCATGATCTGCTTAAGCACCTCAGAGCTCAGATGTCCGGCGGCCGGAAAGCCGCGGATATTCATCGCGCGGAACTGTTCGTAACGTACGATGCGCCCGGTCACCAGATCATGATTCACGCTGGATATCTGGGAGAGTGGAATCTTCGAGCTGTCCTGCGAGCCGTAGACGTACAGGTTTTCGACATCGGATAGGTGCGCTCGATCGGCCATGCGTGCGCGAGCCACAATCGGAATCTGCTTCTGCCCTTCCTGCAGCACACCGACTGTGGTCCCGCTGATGGCTGCTGTCGATGAATTCGCCACATCCATGTTGGTGACGCCGGCGAGATTGGCACGATCGGGATCGACCGTCAACTCGACGAGCGCGCTGTCATCACCCCACTCATTTCGGGTGCGTTCGGCAAGCGGAGACGAGCGAAGAATAGCTTCGATCTGGTCGGCAATTCTTCGGAGCTCGCGGGTGTCGGACGCCTCCTGTGTAGCGTTAACGTCAGCAGTGCTGGATACGCGAATTTCGATGGGATAGTCGATGGGGTTTGTCAAGAGCTGACGTGCGTCCAGCCTGGCTCCGGGAATGGATGTAGTGAGTACAGGTTGAAGCTCCCTGATGAACTGGGGCGTGATCTCCTTGTCAGTGACTTCGATCAGCACCTGCGCATAATTTAATTGCCGGAGTTGCGGAGAAGCCGCAAACCAGAAGCGCGGACCTCCGCCACCGACGAAGGTCGTAATATATTTCAGGACCGGGCCGTGCTCGCTCTCAGAGTGCTCTGCGGAAAACTTCTCAGCCTGTCTGCGAACAATCTCCTCGACCTTCAACGCGGTCTCATTGGTGGCGCCCAGGTTTACGTCATTCGGAAGCCAGACGTCGATATAAGACCAGTACTGCACATCCTCAGGGAAGAAGGCGGTCTTCAACTGGGCTAAGATGACCACTCCAAGTCCCAGAAAGACGAGCGATCCTAAAAAGAATTTCCAACGGTGCTCGATCGAATAGCGAGCGATCCTGGCATACCACCCGTAAAAGCCCACCTCGCGCATTTCTTCGATTGATTTTTCCTGCTTCTTTTCCGGACGCAACAGGTAATAGGCGAGCAGCGGCAGAAATGTCATCGATACCAAACGCGATGCGATGAGCGCGCAGGTCATGACAATGGGCAGGCTGTACAGGAAGTCTCCAGTGCTGCCAGTGACCATGAGGAACGGAAGATAAGCGACGATATTTGTAACTGTCGCGTACATAATTGCCGTGGCCAGCTTTGTCGGCCCCAGCCACGCCGCAATGATGTTCGGATGGCCTTCGGCGAGCGCTCGCTTGATCGAGTCTCCGGCCAGCACCGGATCGTCGACCAGCAATCCCAGGGCGATGATCAACGTGGCAACCGAAACCTGCTGGATATCGATGCCCAGCAGATACATTGCGCCGAAGGTCATGGCGAGCGTAAGCGGCATGGAGATGGCCATCAGCAGCGCCGATCGCCACTCCCAGAATCCGAGCCATGACACGAGAACAACGAGCGCGATGGCCTCGTAGAGCGCGTCCATGAAAAGGCTGATATTTTCCTCTACCTGCAGAGGCTGGTCGGAGGTGCGAGCGATGATGAGGTCTTCGGGCAGATACTGTTTTACGGCTGCGAGTTTTGCTTCCACGCTACGGCCGAACGCATCGACCTGCTCGCCGTTCTTCATTTGCACGGAGATGGTAACGGCGCGGCTGCGGTGCCATTTGCCATCCTTGTCCCAGGTCAGATAGTTGAGGTACTGAGCGGGGCTTTGATAAGCGCGGGAAATCTGCACCAGATCACGCAGATAAACGGGGCTTACTCCGGCTGAAGAGCCTGCCACCGCCGAGGAAGCCGCCGCGGCCGCCTGCGAACTTGCGCCTGCGGCCGAAGTCGACGACGTACTGATGACGACATCGCCAATCTGCCGGGGATCGGTAAATTTGCCCGATGGATCGATCTGGATGTTCTTGGGACCGACCTCTAGCTGGCCGCCGGGAAGAGTGATATTGCGCGCACCGAGGATGTCTTTGAGGTTCGAGGGCTGAAGTCCATAAGCGGCCAGCCGATCCTGCGAGTAAGTCAGATAAATCTGCTCTGGAAGCACGCCCTTGCGATCGATCTTGGCAACTTCAGGAGCACCTTGCAGGGTCCGTCCGACGAGATCGGTGAAGTTGTCGAGCTGGCGATATGTGTACCGGTCGCCGGCAACGGCTGCAAGCTTCGACTCGGATTGGGAGGGATCGCGAATGAAGACGGCCGGCCATGAATCGGGATGAATTTCCGAGCGGTGCAGGTTTTCTCGGATCCACTGCTCTCCGATCGCCCGCAACTGCTCGTCGGAGAGCTTGGACGTGACGTCGACGCCGATGAAGCCGCTGCCTTCAAAGAAATGCGGATCGGAGATTGTTCTGTTCTCTACGCCACCAAGAATGACGGCTGTGAATGCTTCGCGCATTACACCTGCTGCTACGGAGGTCGGAAAGGCGGAGACGATGCTTATGCGCGGCTGCCGCGTATTCTTGGGCTCCGCGGCCCGGGTTTGCTCAATGGCCCGCTGAATCGAAGCAGCGCGCAGTTCGATGTCGATTGAATTTGCCGGAGGGCTCGCAACCGTCAACATCATGGCGGCGGTATCACCGAAATCGCTGTTGAACTGGATCGGTCCGGCGCCTTGCGGCAGCTTGCTGTTGAGCGCATTCAGCTTGAGATTGATATCGGCAAACTGCTTCTTGGTGTCGGAGACGTTATCCCCGAGCTGCACATAGACCAGCGACAACCCCGGAAAGCTGATGGAGCGAATTCCGAAGTCTGCGGGTGTCGGCGCTTTAATGAACGGGTTCTGCGCCATGGTCTGTTCCACCGGGCGGGAAACAAGCTGTTCCACTTCCTCCGCGGTTGCTCCTGGCCAGGATGTCGAGGCGACCGCGACCCGCACAGGGATAATCGGATCTTTGCGCTTCGGCATGTGCGCGTAGCCGTACCATCCCCAAACTGCCACGGCGACCAGAAGCACCATACCGACCTGGCGGTGCTCGGTGAAGAAGCGCGCCGTGTTATGCGTGTTGGCGATGTATTCGGCTTCGGATTTGTGGCTCATGAGTGCTTTGCTCGTCAGCTTGCTTACGGAATTACGCGGACCTGCTCGCCGTTTCTAACCAGGGTTGCGCCGGTAGTGACGACGCGCTCCCCGAACCTGAGGCCGCCGTTCACGCCAATCATGTCTCCGTAAACATCACCGAGCTCCACGGGGCGCAGGTGCGCCGACTCGATCTCGCCGTCACCCTCCGCGGTGAGCACAGCAAAACCGTTGACCCGCTGCGGGTCGTGAATCACGGCGGAGAGCGGCACGGCCATAACTGAGCGCGGCAACGGAGAGCCTTCAAGCGAGAGTGACGCGATCATGCCCGATTTCAATTCGTCTTTGGGGTTGGCAATCGAAACCTCCACGGAGAAGACGCGGCTCTTCGCATCCGCTGACGGAGAAATGGCGGTCACTCGCCCCGGGAAAGTCTGCGGAAGGGCGTCAGTGGTGATGATCTGCGACTGGCCGACCTTCACGCGGCTGATGGATGTGTCGGGAACTCCAAAGACCGCCTTGACGGTTCGCGTGTCGGCGATGGTGAAGCCGTTGGTAGCAGCGCTAACGAAGCTTCCGGTATCCACGCTTCGCTTCACGATCCATCCATCGAAGGGCGCCTTGAGTGAAGTGTAGGCTAGCGCGGTTTGCGCTTCGCTGATCTGCGCCTTTGCCCCGTCTACCTGGGCGGCGCTGGCGTCGAGCTGTGCCTGGGCTGAATCAAGTTCAGGCTTGGTTGCGCTCTGCGTGGAATAGAGCGTTGAAATGCGGTCGAAGCTCAACTTGTCTTTCAAGTGCTGAGCCTGCGCGCCTGCCAGCTGCGCCTTCGCCTGCTCTAGCTTGTCCTGATAGTTCTGCTGGCTCACCACGGCGAGCACAGTTCCCTTTGTGACCCAGTCGCCTTGGTCGATGTTACGCATACCGCCGCTGGCGCTCTTCACCTGGCGCACGTGGTCCACGTAGCCGC
>Ga0335074_10000726_pt1 | contig 45623 bp, 44 predicted proteins | sample Lox_Sample_23_FD_206715 | JGI IMG/M metagenome (GOLD analysis project Ga0335074, IMG submission 206715) | Soil microbial communities from Loxahatchee National Wildlife Refuge, Florida, United States - Lox_Sample_2.3 | ecosystem: Environmental > Terrestrial > Soil > Wetlands | place: USA...
GGTGCCCGGGTCGCCTGGTACCAGCTGCTGCAGGAAGAACGTGGCGGTAGCCACCACAAACAGCATCGGAATCGCAAGTACCAGGCGACCGAGCGCCGCCCTGATGACGGGCGTCACGTCCCTGCAGGCCGGAAGGTGTAGAGCGGGCACACCGACCGCTGGCCGATCACACAGGTCGTGTGACTCCCGGTCACGTAAAGGTTCGCGGTATAGCCAGGGATCAGGAACCAGGCCTGGGTGTTGACTGCCTGGACCAGTTGCGTGAGCGCGGTGGTCTGGGCACCACCGCTAGTCTGCTGCGTCTTCGCTAGCAGCGCGTCGATCTGCGGGTCAGTCGAGTGGTCGAAGTTACCGAGACCGGTTGGCGACAGCAGCTCGTCCATGTTCTGGGCCGGTGGAATCGGCGTCCAGGCGAATACGACCGCGCCCCACTTGCCCGAGTACGCCTGACTGAGGAAGTCGGTGGTGTGGTCCGCGATCTGGACGTTCACCCCGACAGCGCGCAGGTACCCCGCCATCGCCTGGACCAGCGTGTCTGCCACAGGGCTGCTCAGGACCGGCAGCGTGAACCCGTGCGGGTAGCCTGCTGCGGCCAGTAGCTGCCTTGCCTTGGCGGGGTCGTAGCCGTAGGCCGCGTTCGCGGATGCCGAGTAGCCCGGCAGGCCGGCCGGCATGACGAGTGAGCCAGGAATGCCGAGTGGCCCGTACACCGCCTTCATAATGGCGACGCGGTTCAGGGCGTAGTTGAGCGCCTGCCGTACCTGGACCTTCCCGAGCGCCTGCACGTCCTTGCCAGACCGGTCTGCCAGCCAGATTCCGTCGAAGGCCTCCGGCCTGGACTCCTCAACGCGCAGCCCGCTGGCCAGGTCAGCCTTGACCAGGGTGGGTGACTCCGGCGCGCCCTGCAACTGGCCCGCGCGCAGCGCGTCGTCCTGGGCCTGCGCGGAAGCGTAGCTCTTCAGTACCAGCGTGCTGTACGGATACTGCGCGGCGTCCCAGTACCCGGCCCTGCGGGTGAACGTCCATTGCTGTCCAGGGATCGACGAGGACAGCACATACGGCCCGCTGCCGGCCGGCTTGGTCGTCAGCGTAGATGGGTCCTTGAGTGCCTTTGGGTTCACTATGTATCCGCCGCCGGTCGCAAAGTCCGTGAGCAGGTCGGGTTCAGGATTCGGCGACACCAGCTTGAGCGTGGTGGAGTTCACCACGGTCGTGGTCAGCGCCGCGATGTAGGCGTTCTGCTGCGCGGCGGGGGACGCAGTCTTCACGTAGTCGAAGTTCGCCTTGACTGCCGCGGCATTGACTGGCGTGCCGTCACTGAAGGTGACGCCGGAGCGGAGCGTGAGCATCAGGGTCGTTGGGCTGGTGAACGTCCACTTGGCCGCCAGCCCGGGTTCGATCTGCCCGTCCGGGCCGATGTGAGTGAGCGAGTCGTAGACGGCGCCTTCCAGTTGCAGGTACTCGTTGTCGCCGTCGGGTGACAGCCAGGGATTGAACGTCGCGCTTGCCAGCGCCGCGCCGAGCGTCAGAGTTCCGGCGCTGGATGAGGACTTTCCGTCGGTGTTGGACGGTGCGCCGCTGCCGCATGCCGCCGCAGCCGAGGTGATCGTGACGACTGCTGCGAGCGCGGCGGCCCGCCGTATTCCGCTCATGTTGACTCCCGATCTGTGGTGTTAGCCTCGTGCCGCAGAGCGCGCTCGTCTGCCGGCCCGGCGCACAAGCTAGCATCGAAAACCGAATGACCGCTAGGTTTTAGCCGGGGCGTATCCGGACACGTTTTAGTCACGACTCGTGTCTGCCGTCGCGATCGGGAGGCCGCCAATGCCGCAGGCGCAAGTGCCACGACGTTCGGGCCCCCCGGCGGCGCGAGAGACTACTGGCGGCGACGGACCACGGCCGTCCCGGCGCGGCCCCTATCGCAAGACCGCAGCCCGCCAGCAGGAGATCCTCGACGCCGCCCTGGCAGTGTTCGGCCGGTCGGGCTACCGGAGCGGGTCGATCCGGGAGATCGCCGAGGCAGTCGGGATGAGCCAGGCCGGCCTGTTGCATCACTTCGAAAGCAAAGACGCGCTGCTGACCGCCGTCCTTCGGCATCGCGACGAGAGGTCAGGGTCGCTGTTCTCGCAAGCACGCGGCATCGAGTTCCTGGTCAGCGCCGTTGAGGCGTTCAGGGTGACAGAACGCGGGACCGCCGAGCTGTACTGCGTGCTGTCCGCCGAGGCCACGGCACCCGGACACCCTGCGCACGACTATTTCACTGAGCGTTATGCCTGGCTCCGGTCGGTTCTTACCGATGCGTTCGAGCGGATGGCGTCGGCCGGGCAGCTAGTTGCCGGAGTCGTGCCGGCCGCCGCCGCCAGGTCCACGGTCGCGGTGATGGATGGCCTGCAGCTTCAGTGGCTACTTGACCCGGCTTCGGTCGACATGGCCGCTGACCTGTCCGCCTACTTCCGATCCCTCGCGACCGAGAAGGCCTGGGAGGCGGCGATGGCCAGCCGGTTCGCGGGGCCTGCGTAATCGCCTGTCACGGCCAGTCGATCTCCTCGGCTCGCGAACTCGCGGAAGCCGGGCGGTTACTCGAAACGCGCGATGAGTTCGGGTGGCAGGGTGGTGGCCAGCACCTCGCAGTACGTGCGCAGCGCCTGGCCGTGCTTGTCCCGCCCCGCCGTGGTGAGGACGAGATTGATTCCCCGGCGGTCGTCGACGCAATTGCTCCGCTCTACCAGGCCGTGCCTTTCCAGCCGGTCGGCAAGCCGGGATAGCGCGCTCTGGCTGAGGTGCACCGCGTCGGCAAGGCTCTGGGACCGGCAGCCGTCAGGCTTGCTAACCAGGTAGTCGAGCACCTCGAAGTCACTCACGCCGAGTCCGTGCGACTCGCCGAGTTCGCGTTCCAGCGCGTTCCAGGACGCGACCTTAGCGGAGATAAGCGCGTGCCATGCGGCCTTCACCGCCTCGTCGCGTTCCCGGAGCCCGGACTCCCCCGTCCGGTCTGACGGCGGCTCCGGCCGCGTCCGGGCGGCTGCGCTCATTGCCATGCGCGCATCTTACCCGGCCTCCCTGATACTTGCAAGTACATTAATTGCACTTGCACACATTGCACGTACATGCATATAGTCGGCGGCATGGCTCCTCCCCTAAGCCAGCGGGAGCCGCTGGCCACCTCAACAGAAACCACCTGGACACCCCAGCTCTGGGGAATCCTCATCGTTCTCGGCGGCGCGCTGCTGCTCGACGGCCTCGATGTGTCGATGGTCGGAATCGCGCTGCCCTCTATCCGGACTGCGCTGCACATGAACACCTCGTCGCTGCAGTGGATCGTGAGCGGATACACGCTCGGCTATGGCGGCCTGCTGCTGCTCGGCGGGCGCGCCGCTGACCTGCTTGGCCGCCGCCGCGTATTCGTCACCGCGGTGGCCGTGTTTGCCGTCGTTTCGCTGCTCGGCGGCCTCGTGTCAAGCCCGGGCCTGCTGATCGCGGCCCGCATCGTCAAGGGCATGGCGGCGGCTTTCAGCGCCCCGGCCAGCATGTCGCTGCTGACCACCACGTTCCCTGAAGGCCCTCTGCGCAACCGGGCGTTCAGCATCTACTCGGTGTTCGGGGCCAGCGGGTTCTCGCTCGGCCTGGTGCTGTCCGGTCTGCTCACCCAGGTCAGCTGGCGGTGGACACTGCTGGTGTCTGCGCCAGCGGCGGCTCTGGTGCTGCTCGGTGCGCTGACGCTGATCCCGCGAGGCAAGCCGGGCACCCGGACGAGTCTGGCCTGGCACCGGTTTGACCTGCCCGGAGCGGCGGTCATTACCGGCGCCGTCCTGCTGCTGGTGTACACGGTGGTGGATGCCCAGCAGGCGGGCTGGGCATCGGCGCGGACGATCGGCTCGTTCGCGGCGGTCGTGGCGCTGGGCGTGCTGTTCGCGGTGATCGAGACGCGCAGCACTCATCCGCTCGTCCCGTTCGCGATCTTCAGGTCGGCGCCGTTGCGCCGGGCACAGATCGGGGCGATCACACTGTTCGGCAGCTATGTGTCGTTCCAGTTCCTGCTGACTCAGTACCTGCAGTCGCTGGCGCACTGGTCGGCGATCTCGACCGCGCTGGCGTTCCTGCCGGCCGGCCTAATCGTGCTGGTGCTATCGGTGCGCGTCGCCGGACTGCTCAACCGGTTCGGCCCGGGCACACTGATCGTCGCCGCCTTCGCCGCGCTCGTGGCCGGCTACGCCGTGTTCCTGAGGGCGGGCGTGACACCCGACTACCCGGGGGTGATGCTGCCGTCGGTAATCCTGCTTGGCGTGGCGTTCGGATTCGGATTCTCCGCGCTGACCGTCTCCGCGACCTCCGGGGTACGGAACGAGCAGCAGGGACTGGCTGCGAGCCTGTTCCAGACCTCCTTCCAGGTCGGCGGCGCGATGGTGCTCGCGGTGGTCACCGCGGTCGTCGACGCGGCCGGCGCGAACACGCTCACCTCGCCCGCCGCGGCGCTGTCGGCGTACCGGCCTGCGCTGTACCTGATCACCGGTGTCGCGGCGCTCGGACTGCTGGCCGCCCTGCCAGGCCTGCGGCGCGGTGCCCGCCGGGTGCCCGACGAAGTGACCGAGTTTCCCGCGGCGGAAACACTCGCACCGACCGCGGTGCCGGAGGCGGTCAGAGTCGCTGGCCGCTAATGCTTGCAGCACCGCCCGGCTCTCGAGCCGGGCGGTGCTGCAAACGGCCGTGCAGCAATCACAGTCGGATGCGGCCGGTCATGACGGCGTGAGCGAAGCGATCCGCTCGCCGCACTGGGCTACGTCGTAACCCGGCAGGCTAGCCAGCTGACGGAGCAGCCAGGACGACGACAGGGCCCGCAGCAGGCCCTGCACCTCGCGCGTGCCGGTCATGGCGAGCGGGATAACCAGATCGAATCGTTCCGCAGTGAGTGGCACGAAAGAGAGGCCGTAGGCAAGGGCGGCCGGTTCACTGGCCACGCCTGCATCGGCCAGCCCGGCCGCGATCGCCGCCGCCACCTCTAGGTGTCCGGTTGCCGTGGTGTCGTATCCCGCCAGGCCGGGTCCGCTGACGCCGAGCCTGGCCAACTCTCGGTCGAGCACACGCCTTGCCTCGGCGCCTGGCTGCCGGTTCACCAGGCGCAAGCTAGCGGACACAACTCCGGCGACGTCACGCACCTGGCCCGCATGCTCGGGCCGGAGTACCAGCCCCTCGCGCCAAGAGCAGAAGCCGATCACGTCGGCGCCCTCGCGCAGTAGTTCGCTGGCTGCGGCAGTGTTGTAGTCGCCGGACCGGCCGCGGAGGTGCGCACCCGCGGCGTGCACGAGGCCGGCCGCCGCCAGGCGGAGCGCCTCCTGGCTGGCGCAGGGCCACCAAAGGAACTTCACTGCCGGATCGAGCAGGCTCAGCGGCAGCTCTAGCAATGGCAACGCTGGGTCACATCCGGCCACCAACAACGTGGGCCGGTCCGGTTCCAGTGGGATAACCTCCTGCGGCCCGCTGACCCGGCCGCCAGCCGGCGCGAAGCCCCCTCTGGTCACTGTGGCGCCCGACAGCGGCATCGCGACGAAGTCGTCCCCCATGGGGGCGAGCGACACGCGGCTGCCGTTGCCGCCAACGGGTGCCAGCGGGCGCACTGGCACCGCGGCCTCGGGCATGGCCGGCCCGAACAGTTCTTCCACCGTCAGGCCGAGCGCCCGGGCAAGCGTCAGCGCGACCCGGAGCGACGGATCGGACAACCCGGCCTCGACCGCCGAGATCGCCTGGCGGGAAACCTGCGCCATCCGCGCCAGCTGATACTGGGACAGGCCCCTGGCCTGGCGGGCCGACCGCAGCCGCGCACCGGCCGCTCCAGCGCCTGGCTGCTGCGCGCGGCCGTCGTCAGCGTTGTCACGCGGGGCGAGCGCACCGTCGCGGTCCGGCGGACCGGTGACTCGGTGCCGATCCGAAGCTGCCGGCTGACCCAAGCCCCCTCGCTGACTTGTCATGGCGCGCAGCCATCGTACAGTCGCCGACCCGGTCGGCCGTCCTTCTGCCGCTTACACCAGAGGCGCCGGATCATCTCGGACTCCTTGAGTTCCAGCGACCTCCGGCTCCGACCAGACCGACACAGCCTCCCTGTCAGTCTCTACCCGGCAGGCGGCACCTACGCTGAGGTCGGGTATCTCCAGGCTCCTGGCCCGGAGCTCGATGCCGGAGGACAGCGCCACGACGACCTCCACGGTGCGGCCTAGGTCGACGACATCGGCCACCCGACCCAGGCCGAAGTCCACAGCCGATCCGTTGGCGCCTGATGGCGACGGTCCCAAGCGGACCCGGAGGGCTTCAGCCGGCACCTGCCATAGCATCCGAGCACCGCTCGGCAGACCGGTAGCGAGACCGACCGGCAGTCCACCTGGAACGCTCAACGCGCGGTCCCCCGCGGCGACAAGCACGCCGTCGGCACCTGCCACGCCCTCGAAGAGGTTGTCGATGCCGAGCAGACGGCCGATCTCGGCCGATGCGGGACGCCGGTACACGTCGCGGCAGCTCCCGGACTGGAGTACCTGCCCGTCGCTGACGACAACGATCTCGTCGGCCAGCATCGCCGCCTCCTCCGGGTCGTGGGTGACGAGGACCGTGGACAGGTTGACGTCGCGCTGGAGCCGGCGCAGCTCCCGGCGTAGCTCGGCCCTGACCGGGGCGTCGAGCGCGGAGAACGGCTCGTCGAGCAGCACGACCTGAGGGTCCCCGGCGAGCGCCCTGGCCAGGCTGACGCGCTGGCGCTGCCCGCCGGAAAGCTGCTCAGGCAGCCGGTCGAGGAGGCCGTCGAGATGGAGTATCTCCAGCCACCAGGCGGCTCTGGCCGGATCGGCGTGGACGCCGAAGACTGCCTGCTGCCAGACCGTGCGTCCGGGGAGCAGGCCAAAACCCTGGGGGACGTAACCGAGCCGGCGACGCTCGGGCGCGATGCGGCTCACATCGATGCCACCGTAGGTTACGGTCCCGGCGTCCGGCCCGAGCAACCCGGCGAGGGCCCGAAGCGTCACCGACTTACCCGAACCTGACGGTCCGACGACAGCCAGGCGGCAGGTGTTTTCGGGGTGCGACACTTGCAGGCGGAATGTCCCGACCGTGGCGTCGATGTCGAAGCCGACAGGCATCGGCGTTGCCGGCACGGGAGCCAGCGGCGCCCGAGCAGGACCGCGCCCGACGCGGGCCGGGCGCCGGACACGGCCCACGACGATCGCCAGGGCGGCGACGCCGAATGCGAGCACCGTCGGAGCCTCGGCCTGTGACAGTGGCGCGGAGGAGAACAGGTTGTCGACGTAGATCGGCAGGCTGTAGGGGTGGTAGGCGAGGACTACGGTCGTGCCGTACTCGCCGAAGGCGCGCAGCCACATGAGGATCATCCCGGTCCAGAGTCCGTCCGCTGCGGCGGGCACGTCGACACGGAGGAACCGAGCCAGCGGGCCATGGCCGAGAGTAGCGGCGACATCGTCCAGCGACGGATCGACGGCACGGAAGGCGCTGCTGGCCACGACGACCAGGAATGGTGCGGAGACGAACGACTGAGCGATGACAAGCCCGTACATCGTCTGGGTGAGCCGCTCACCCGACAGCTGACCGAGGAATGAGTACGGGCCGACGATATAGATAAGCAGGATGCCGGAGATCAGGGGAGGCACGGCCAACGGGAGCAAGACGATCACGCTCACCGCCGAGGACAGCCACCCGCGGCTGCGGGCCAGCACGTAGGCCAGCGGGATGCCGGCCACTATCCCGATGAGCAGCGAGATGGTGGAACTCTCCACCGACACGACCAAGGCCTGCCAAAGCCCGGGGACGTTCCAGCCTTCGTCGTGCCCGCCGATGACGCGAACGACAAACGCCCCGAGCGGATACGTCAGATAGAGGACCAGCAGGGCGCCGAGCCAGCGAATAGGGCGCGGCGCCCTGCTGATTGTCACGACTTGAATAGGCTCTTCAGACCGCTGGGGACTCCGGACCCGTTCACCTTAGCCGGCGAGACGACGACGAACTTGTCGGCCGTCATCTCGTGTTTACCGGTTGAGCCGAGCAGGAACTTGATGAAGGCCTCGGCCGCCGCTAGGTGGGGGGCCTTATTGACGATCGTGATTGTGTAGTCGCCGGCCAGGTTGACGCCGGTGAGCTTCACGAACGGGCTGTTCTGCGAGATAGCGTCGGCCTCGTACATGAACGAGGCGTCGAGCTGCCCGCTCTGGATGTCGGCCTCTTCGGTGTCCTCTACATACTCATCCGACGTCTCCGTCGCGAGCGTCTTCAGCGCCGGGAGATGCTGCGCAGTCGCTGTCTCCTCGAGGGCCTCGGCGGCCAGCACGCCGCCGGGGTCCTGGGACGGGTTGGTCCGCCCAAGGCGGAAGCCCGGCATGGTGATGACCTTGTACCAGGGCATGGTCTGCAGGTCCTTGGCGAACTTGCTCTTGGGGTAATACCCGAGGACCTCCGGCGACGCGGCAAAGTCCGCGTACCACGAGACCCAGTTCCCGTTGCTGGCGCCTTCCAGGCCCTTAGTGTCCGTCGGCGAGGCGCTGACGAAGACGTCGGCGACATCGACCTTGTTCTTGATGTCGGCCTCCAGGGTTCCTGACCCGCCCGAGGTGTCGACCATCGTGTAGCCGGTCGCTTTGTGGAACGCCGGCCCGACCGTCTTGGTCATGAGCGTGTCCAGCGACCCAGCGGAGAGCACATCGACGTTTCCGCTGTGCTTCGAGGAACTCGTGGAGCTCGGAGAGGAGCTGCCGCAGGCAGTAACGGCAAGCCCGATGCAAGCAATGGATACAAGCGCGGCGATCGGCATCGCGCGCCGCTGAGTGAGTGCCACCATCTGCCAGACGATAGCTAACGTTGGTTGCGCATCACAAGAATGATGGACATCCTGTGACCTTACTTGCGACTCCGGTGGGCTGCGCGACTGGCAGTTTACTTAGCTGATTAAACTGTTCAGCTATGCAAGCACCTTTGGGTTCGGGAGGCGTCATGACGGCGGGCAGCCGTACGCCGGCTTGGCGGGCACGGGTCGCGGCCCGGATAGCGGAACTGCGCCCGGTGGTGCTAGCGCTAACGCGCGAGTCGGTGCCCGACGAGCTGCAGGGTTTCGGGCAGGCGACCAGCCGTCAGCTACAGGCCCTGGCCCGCCTGCCGCTCGAGGGCATGACGATGGGAGAACTGGCCGCCTTCCTCAAGGTCACCGGCGCGGCGGCCAGCGTGCTGGCCGATCGGCTCGTGGCCCAGGGCCTCGCAGTTCGGCACCCTGATCCCGGTGACCGGCGAGTGGTCCGGCTGGCTCCGACCTCGGAGGGGATGGTGGTGGCCGAGCGGTACCGGGACAACCAGCGCCACGCGGTGGCAGCGCTGCTGGACCGGCTCAGCGACGGCCAGGTCGCGGCGTGGCTGGACATCATGGAGGCCCTGGCCGCCGGCCATAAGTCAGTGCACTCGGCGGCGGCGCCAGAGCCAGCAGTGACGGCCCGGTGACCCGCTCCCGGTACGAGCAGACGGGTGTGTCTGCTCCGACGCAGGTGCCGGAGGCTGACCGGTACCGGGGCCGCTGGTCGGTGCTGTCGAACACCACGCTCGGGGTGCTGATGGCCACCATCGACGCGTCGATCGTGCTGATATCACTGCCCGACATCTTCCGCGGCATCCAGCTGAACCCGCTCACCCCCGGCAACACCAGCTACTTCCTGTGGATGCTCATGGGGTACATGCTGGTCACTGCCGTGCTCGTAGTCAGCTTCGGCCGCCTGGGAGACATGTTCGGCCGGGTCCGCATGTACAACATGGGCTACGTGATCTTCACCGTGTTCTCGATCCTGCTGTCGGTCACCTGGATGCACGGCCCGTCGGCAGCGATCTACATGATTGTGATGCGCGTCTTCCAGGGCGTCGGCGGATCGTTCATCATGGCGAACTCGGGCGCGATCATCACCGATGCCTTCCCCCGCGACCAGCGCGGGCTGGCGCTGGGCATCAACGCTGTCGCCGCCATCGCCGGGTCGTTCATCGGCCTGGTGCTCGGCGGCATCCTGGCGCCGATCGACTGGCGGCTGGTGTTCTGGGTGTCGGTACCCGTCGGCGTGGCCGGTACCGTGTGGGGCTACATCAACCTCAAGGACCGCGGCATCCGCACGCCAGCACGGATCGACTGGGCCGGCAACGTGACCTTTGGCATCGGGCTTGTCGCGCTGCTGGTCGGCATCGTGTACGGCATCGAGCCATACGGCGGGCACGTAATGGGCTGGACCAACCCGCTGGTGATCGCCGGGCTCGCGGGCGGCGTAGTGCTGCTCGGGCTGTTTGCCTGGATCGAGACCAGGGTGCCGGCGCCGATGTTCCGTATCCCACTGTTCAAGATCAGGGCGTTCACCGCCGGTAACCTCGCCAGCCTGATGGCCGCCCTGGGCCGCGGCGGGCTGATGTTCATCCTGATCATCTGGCTGCAGGGCATCTGGCTCCCCCGGCACGGATACAGCTTCGCCCAGACCCCGCTGTGGGCCGGGATCTACATGCTCCCGCTGACCGCCGGTTTCCTGATCGCCGGGCCTGCCTCGGGCTGGCTGTCGGACCGGTTCGGCGCCCGCCCGTTCGCTACCTTCGGCATGCTGCTCGCCGCTGTGGCGTTCGGCCTGCTTGAGGTCCTGCCGGTCAACTTCGCCTATCCGGCGTTCGCGGTGCTGCTGCTGATGAACGGGCTGGCGATGGGCCTGTTCGCGTCGCCGAACCGGGCGGCGATCATGAACAGCCTGCCTGCCGACCAGCGCGGCCAGGGCTCCGGGATGAGCACCACCACGCAGAACTCGGCAATGGTGCTGTCCATCGGCATCTTCTTCACCCTCATCATCACCGGCCTGGCCGCACGCCTGCCTTCCACGCTCTTTCACGGACTGACCGCGCAAGGCGTTCCCGCCGCCGCGGCAGCCAAGATCGCGCACCTTCCGCCCACGGCCACCGTGTTCGGCGCGTTCCTTGGCTACAACCCCGTTGCCAGCCTGCTCGGCCCCACCGGAATCCTGGCCAGGCTGCCTCATGCCAGGGCCGCCTACCTAACCGGGCGGAGTTTCTTCCCCAGCCTGATCTCCGCGCCGTTCGCTAGCGGACTGCACGAGGCGTTCGACTTCGCCATCGTGGCCATGCTCATCGCCGCCGCCGCCTCCTGGCTCCGGGGCAAGCACAGCACCCAGCGCGACGACGGCTGAACAGGCAGCGGGCGGCAACGCTCACTCCTTGGTTGCGCCCTCGCCGGTACGGACGATGTACCGCTGGAAAGTGAAGAAGATGATCGCCACCGGCAGCGTCATCAGCAGTGCGGCTGCCATCTTGAGCGGATACTCAGTGGAAGCCGCTCCAAGCTGTCCGCTCACTAGGCGGCCCACCCCGGTGGTCAGCGTGTCGAGCGAGGGACTGCTCTCGGCGACCAGGATGTCAGGGAAGTCGTTCCACGATGCCTGGAACGACAGGATGGCCAGTGTCATGAGCGCCGGCCTGGCCAGCGGCAGCATTATGGACCAGTAGATCCGGATGACTCCCGCGCCGTCGATCCTGGCCGCTTCCTCCAGGCTCTCGGGGATCGACTCGAAGAACTGCTTCATGATGAACACGCCGGCCGCGTCGGTGATAAGCGGGATGATCATCCCCGTGTAAGTGTTGTAGATGCCGAGCTGAAGGTAGACCAGGAACCTCGGGATCAGCAGGACGATGCCGGGCACGCCGAGAACGGCGACGAATGCCGAGAAGAGCGCTCGGCGGCCGTGGAACCGGATCCGGGATAGGGCGTAGCCCGCCATGGAGTCGAAAACCAGCCTGCCGACTGTGACGGAGACGGCCAGGTAGACCGAGTTCTCGAACCAGTGCGGGAAGCCCTGATCGCTCAGTTCGGTGAACGCCGCGATCACCCAGTTGTGCGGGATCGGGTTGGCCGCGTGGGCTGTCGCCTCCGGATTTGTCTTAAAGGCAGTGCCGAGTTCGATGAGGAACGGGTAGATGTACAGCACCGCGACCGTGACCAGGACAAGGTAGGTCAGGGCTCGCAGCCACGGGCTTCGGCGCCGCCACCAGGTCACCCTCGAGGGCGTCGGGACGGGGCGCTGCCGCGCGCGTGACCGCCGGCGTGTCCGGGCAATCCCGGCCTCGGGCTCACTGTCGAGCATCGCCGTCACTCCCCGCTGCCGCACGGGCTCGGGCGGCCGCCGCACCACCGACAACGCCCACACCTCCGGCCAGCGTGGCGCCGCGTAGTCCGCGGAGCGTCCTGCGGCCGCCCGTGAACTCTCGGCTCCACAGCCACCAGCGCGCAAGCAGTACAACCACGATGATCAGCCCGAATAGCAGGAAAGCGATCGCTGCGCCCTGTCCCCACTGCTGGTCGCTAAACGAGGTTTGGTAGGCAAGGAAGGCCGGACTCAGCGTCGTGCCCTCTGGGTTCCCCGCCGTGATTATCCAGATCGAGTCGAACACCTGCCAGGTGCCGATTAGTCCGAGGGTCAGGACGAGAAACATGGTCGGGCGGACGAGCGGCACGGTGATCTTCCAGAACTGCCGCCACGATGAGGCGCCGTCGACCTGCGCAGCCTCCTCGACCTCGGCGGAGATGTTGTACAGAGCTGGCAGGAAGATGAGCATGTACGTGCCGGACGTGGTCCAGATGGCGAGCATGATAAGTGCGCTCATCGCGACGCTGGGTCCTGCCAGCCACTGCCACCAGGAGATTCCGAGCAGGCCGTGGTTCACCAGCACGGCCGGCCCGTTGCGAACGCCGACGGCGCCGAGCAGGTCCTGGATAAGGCCGCTGGGATCGGTGAACCAGTTGGGCCCGTGCACGCCGATAAAGCTGAGTACAGCGTTGATGGTGCCAGTCCCGCTGAACAGGAACGAAAAAACGACAGCTATGGCGACCGAGCTGGTGATCGACGGGAAATAGTAGGCCGTCCGGAAGAAGCTTCTGGCGACCAGCCCTTTCCTGCTGACCACCACGGCGAGGATCAGCGCCAGGAATGTCTGGATGGGAACCACGAACAGCACGTAGTAGAAGGTGTTCCTGATGCTCTCGCCAAACAGCTGCTGGGCGAGTCCGGGCTCAGTCAGTGTGGCCTTGTAGTTGGCGAAGCCAATCCAGTGCACGCCAGCGGCAAGCGGGCTGCCGATGCCGTCCCAGTTGCTGACGCTGACCCATGCGGCCAGCCCTATCGGAATCACCAGGAACAGCACGACCAGGGCTAGGGCGGGCAAGCAGAACAGCCAGCCCGCTAGCTGGTCACGCCAGCCTTCACCGGGACGGGGGCGAAGTAGCCTGGCACCGCGCTGCGCCTGCGGGACGACGAACACTAGTGAATCCTCTCGGCGGATTGTGTGCCCGGGGCCTCCGGGCGTTTCCCCTGCGTGCTGGCATGGGGAAACGCCCGGAGGGGTGGTGCGTCAGCCGCCGGTCTTGTCCTGATTGACCACAGCCTGCAGGTTCGTCTGAGCCGCGGACAGGATGCTGCCCGGACTCTGGGTGGCGAGCTCTGCCAGAGCCGAGTTGAAAGAGTTGAGCGCATTGGTGTCCCCGGCAATGTTGATGTCGGGGTGGGCATAGGCGTTGGCCTCAAGTTCCGGCGCGTTCAGCGGGAACGTGCTTTCGAACCAGCTGCTGAGGGTCTGCAGCGACGGGAGAACCCCGAACGCCTTAGTGAACCGCTGCTGCTGGGCGGTGGTGGTCAGGAACTTGACGAACTCGATCGTCCCGCCGAGGTTGTCGTTGATCTTCGGCACTCCCCAGCAATTGGTGAACACGAGCGTGCCCTTTGCCCCGGTCGGGCCGGCTGGCAGCGGGTGCACGCTGTAGGAGACCTTCGGGTAGTCGAGCGACATCTCCCCTTCCATCCACGGGCCACTGATGATCATCGCTGTCTTGTTCTCGCCAAGTGCCGGAATCTCGTCGGACTCGCTGAGCTGCGATGGGAAGTCCATGATGTGGGCCTTGAGCATGCTCTGCACAAAGGTCAGCGCCTTCACGTTCGCCGCGCTGTCGAGAACAACCTTGGTCCCCGAAGCGTTGAGTACGCTGCCGCCCGCCTGGTACAAGAACACGTCGAGCCGTGACTCGCTCGGGTCTGTGACGAGCCCGACCCGGCCGTGCGTGGTGAGCTTCTTGGCCACCGCAGCTAGCTGCGTCCAGTTCTGCGGATAGTCAGCCGAGGTCAGCCCCGCCGCCTTCCAGTCAGCGTTGTTGATGTACAGCGAGAGTGTTGAGCTGTCCTTGGGCGCGCAGTACAACTTCCCGCCGTAGGTGAACGCCGACTTCAGCGACGGGTAGAAGTCACTGATATTCGGCAGGTTCTGCGCGTAGGGATACAGCGCCCCTTTGGGCGCGTACTCCTGGAGCGAGGTGGGGTCCAGGTAGAACAGGTTGGGCGGCGTGTTGCCCGCGAAGTCCTGGGCGAGCTGCTGGGTGAGGTTCGCGGACGGAACCACGTTGACCTTTATCCCGGTCTGCTTCGTGAAAGCTTTGCCCGCTGCATTGTCGGCTGCGGTCTCGGCAGTTCCGCTTGACCCGAACAGCAAGGTGATCGGCTTCTTGTTGGGCGTGAGCGCGCTCGACGCCGAGTTTGACGAACTCGGCGACGAGCCACAGGCAGCCACGACGGCGACTACAGCCATCGCGGCCGTGGGGATCGCAAGTCGGCGGGCAAGGCGACCCAGGCGCCGGTCCTGCACCGGCTTGATCATGAACATGCTGATACCTCCGTCGCTGGTGGTATGGGGCAGGTCTTCTCGCAGGGGTGTGGCGGGATAGCTGCGCGACGGCCGTCAGGCGTGCCCCGCGCATCGAGCGCCGGGTGCGGGGTTCATCCCGACTCCCGGACGATGAGCTTGGGTGCGAGCAGAACCTGGAGCGGCGCGGTCGTGCTCGTGCCCGTGGTGCGGTTGAAAGACTGCACGCAGTCGACGCACACCGCGGCGGCGGCGGAGAGTGGCTGTGCGACGCTGCTGAGTCCGATCATCGAAGCGGTCGGCGAGTCGTCGAATCCGATGATGGCGACATCGCGGCCGGGTCGGCCGCCGCGCGCGGTCACTTCAACCCACGCGCCGACGGCGAGGGTGTCGCTGACGCACACGATGGCAGTGGGTGGTTTCGGCGAGTCGAGGAGGCTGGCACAGGCCTGCCGCCCTTGCTCAAGCCCGTCCTGGGTGCGGCGTGACAGATCCCGGAGGGGCAGCCCGGCCGTACGGCACGCCTGCTCCCAGCCCGAGAGGCGGTCCTCACCGACGCCGGAGCCGCCAGGCCAGCCGATGAACGCGATCCGCTGGTGGCCAAGCTCGATCAGGTGCTCGGTTGCCTCCCGGACGCCGCCGGCACCGTCGACGTCCACCCAAGGGTGGGCTGCCTTAGTCCCCCACGGGCGGCCGAAGGTGACGAACCGGGTGCCCTTGTCGAGAAGCCACGGGATGCGCTGGTCCCCGCGGTGCGTGGCGGTGAACACCAGAGCGTCGATGTCGTAGTCGGTCAGAAGGTCGTTGTACGCCCTTATCTCGGACTCGTCGTCCGTCGCCGTGACCAGCAGGATGCGGTAGCCGCGCCGCTGGGCCTCCTCGGTGAGAACATGAAGGAAGCCTTCGATCAGCAGGTTCCTGGTACCGCCAGCATTGGGGATTCCGACGGCGATGAGGTTGGAGCGGCGGGTCCGCAGTGCCTGTGCCGTCTTCAGCGGCCGGTAGCCCGCCTCGGCGATCGCCCTCTCGACGCGCCGCCGCGTCTGCTCGCCGACTCGGTGCGGCGCGTTGATGACGTTGGAGACGGTCTGCCGGGAAACGGCAGCCGCGCTGGCCACGCTGTCGATGGTGGGGCGGCGTCCGTCGTCCGGTGCCCCGTCCGGCCGCTCATCCGCCGGCTCTGCTTGCCCGGATGGACCGGACGGGCCAGTGTTCTCCAACCTTCCCGCCTTCTCGAACATTTTGTTTGATCGATCAACTAGGCCTACGGGCCGAACTGAGCGTTTTATCCTGGGCATCCACACCCCCATTCCCGCACGGGCCTGGCACTGTGGATCTTGATCAGTACATAGGTGGTGATACAGATTTGATCGTTCAAAGTGATAACATGCACTTGTCATGATGGTTTGTCAAGCTTCGGCCGGGGGTTTGATGTCTGCACTCGATCAGCCCTGGCTGCACGAGCTCGTTACCGCGCTGAGCGCGCCGACAGCGGTGCTGAGCGAGTCAAGCGGGCAGATCCGGGCGCTAGGCGCCCAGGGAGTCCTGCACGCGGACATCCGGGTGCTCTCCGCGGCGGTTCTCACGGTGGGCGGCGCCGAGCCTAGCGCCGTCAGTGGCGGGATCACGGGGGCGCGTACGGCCAGGTTTACCGCCGTGGCGCGGGCGCTCGGTGACGACTGGACTGTCGATCCCACGGTCCAGGTCGACCGCGAGCGCATCGTGACCCCCGGCGAGGTCAGCGAGCGAATCCGGCTGATCTCGTTCTCGGACTCACCGGTTCAGACAGTCCTAGCGCTGACGGTCGCCGCCGACATGGCTGGCTTGCCGCAGATCAAGTCCGCTCATCCCGCCGCACCGGTCCTCCTGCGCCCGCTCGCTAGCGCTGGTGCGACGCTGAGCTGGGAAAGCGAGTCGGTGCGCGTCACGCTCACCACGGTCGACGCGAGCGTGTCGCTATCTGAGGCCGGGACCGAGGCCGTGCTGAGCTGGCCGGTGCGACTCGAGGGCCGCGGCGTGCACGAGGTTAGCTGGTGCCTCTCGGTGCGTGACGCGGCAGCCGCGGCCGCTCCTGCTTCATCGCCGCCGTGGCGGGTCTCGGCGTTGGCCGACGATACGCGGCTTCCCGCACTGCTGGCGCAGTCGCTGGCTGACGCCGACGCGCTGAAAATGACGACACCAGGCACGCCAAGCGACGTCTTCCTCGCTGGCGGGGCACCATGGTTCTTCACCTTGTTTGGCCGGGACAGCCTGTGGGCGGCGCGCCTGCTGCTGCCATTCGGCTGGCAGCTGGCGGCGGGCACGCTGCGGACTCTGGCAGGGCTGCAGGGCACCAGGCATAACCCCGTCACCGCTGAGGCTCCCGGCAAGATCCCCCATGAGCTGCGCCGCGGTGGCTACGTTAGCTACGAGACCATCGACGCCACGCCGCTGTGGATCTGCCTGATGCACGACGCCTGGCGCTCCGGCATGCCGGACGACCAGGTCGCCGCCCTGCTCCCGAGCCTGCGGGCGGCCCTCGAGTTCCTGCGCTGCGATGGCGACTCCGACGGCGACAGCCTGCTGGAGTACGTCGACGCCAGCGGCGGCCACGGACTGTCGAACCACGGCTGGAAGGATTCCGGTGACGCGATCCGTTTTGCCGACGGCACGGTCGCCGCATCGCCGATAACGCTGTGTGAAGTTCAGGGTTACGCACACGAAGCCGCGGTCCACGGTGCCGACCTGCTGGACTACTTCGGCGTGGCCGGCGGGGACCGATGGCGCGAGTGGGCGGCGCGGCTCGCGGAGGCGTTCCGCGAATCGTTCTGGGTCAACGGATACCCGGCCCTCGCACTCGACCGTGAAAAGCGACCCGTGGACTCCCTCACCAGCAACATCGGCCACCTGCTCGGTACCGGGCTGCTGACGCCCGACGAGGAGGCACTAGTCGCCGACCGGCTTGGCGAGGACGACATGAACTCAGGGTTCGGGCTCCGCACGATGTCCGCACGAGACGGCGGCTACAACCCGCTGAGCTATCACTGCGGCTCGGTCTGGAGCCACGACACCGCGATTGTCGTCCGGGCGCTGTTCCGGGCTGGCCATCCGAAGACGGCGGCCTCGCTGGCGGACGGCCTGCTTTCGGCGGCTGCCGGATTTGGCGGGCGGTTGCCGGAGTTGTACTCAGGGGACGCTGGCCAGTGGCCGACACCGTACCCGGCGGCGTGCAGGCCACAGGCGTGGTCCGCTGCCGCCGCAGGAGCGCTGGTCCAGGGGCTGCTCGGCTTGGAAATCGACGTGCCGGCGGGCACCGTCGCGGTGCGTCCGCCGGGCGTCAGGATCGGCGGAGCCGGACCGCGGTTGCATCTCGACGGCCTGGTAGCAAGGACCGAGACCTTCAGCGCCGGGATAACCGAGGCAGGCGATCCCTACGTCGGAGGCTGCGGCCTGAGGCAGGTTCCGTAGCGCTGCTAGCCGCGAGCGGCCAGCTGGCCGGCATTCACCGGCGAGCGGGGTGTTTTCCCGGTTAGCACGCGGACCACTTCGTGGGCAGCGAAAGCGCGGACCGTGCTGATCGACTCTTCTGAGTAGTAGGCGGCGTGCGGCGTGATGACGACGTTGGGCAGGCTGAATAGCGGATTGGCCGGCTTCCAGTCGCGTTGCTTGGCGGGTTCTTCCTCGATGTCGTCCAGGCCGGCTCCGGCGATCCAGCGCCTCTTTAGCCCCTGATACAAGGCGTGGTCGCTGACGATCGGCCCGCGCGCGGTGTTAACCAGGATGGCGCTCGGCTTCATCCGTCGTAGCTCCTCTGCTCCGATTAGGTGGTGGGTCTGCTTAGTGAGCGGCGCCTGGATCACCAGGAAGTCGGAGTCCGCGAGCAGCTGGTCAAACGAGACGGCGGTAGCCCCGTGTGACTCGATGTCGGCCGTCGGCATGTAGGGATCGTGGACGATGATCCGCATGCCAAACGCCATGGCCCGGGTCGCGATGGCCTGTGCTATTGAGCCGAAGGACAGCAGGCCCAGGTACCGCCCAGCGAGGCGGTGGATGGGCTCGCCGGACTGCCATTGCCAGGCTCCGGCGCGGGTAGCCCGGTCGTAGATGCAGATTTTGCGCGCGGTGGCAAGCAGGAGCGCCATTGCGTGGTCTGCGACCTCGTTCTTGCACCAGTCGCTGGGCACGTTCGTGACGAGGATGCCGCGGCGGGTCGCAGCGTCAACGTCAACGATGTCGACGCCGGTGCCGTACCTCGCGATGACCTGGCACCGGGTCAGTTCACCGATTGCCCTGGCACCGACGGTGGCGTACTGGGCGATGATCGCGTCGGAGTCCCGCGCCGCGCCGATGACGTCATCCTCGGTCTTGCAGTGCGCGGCCTCCAGGCGGAGTCCGGCCGCTTCGACGATCGCGCGCTCGATGTCGACGTCGCCGTAGTCGTAGTCCGCGATGACGACTGTTTCTGTGCCTGTGGAGTCCGCCATGTCGTGCCCCTCCCTGCTCCGGCGAGCGAGGTTTCCTGGATGCTGGCCGGCTAGGTGATGGACGCGCCTTCCGCTGCAGCGCGCGCCACCCGCGAGTACAGCGAGAGGATGCCGGTCTCGTGCCGCGGCCGGGGCGGCTGCCAGATTCGGCGGCGTTCGGCGAGCACTTCATCAATCTCTTCAGGATCGCGCGTCTCGCCAGCAACGCCCACGATGTCCAGTCGTCGCCTGGGGACGTCGATCGAGATCAGGTCGCCGTCACCGGTGCTGGCGCTGCCCATGAACTGGCAGGCCCCGCAAGTCGGGCAGACTCCTCGTTGCGCGATCTCGAGGTCCTGCTTTGGCACATCACCGCGCTCTACCTCGGCGCCCATCGACCACAGCTTGTTCGAGGCGACGTAGTCGGGCGCGTTGAGCTGCGTTCCGCCGGGCAGGTGGATGGCGGGTATGTCGCAGCGGGCGATCGCGAGCAGGTGCGCGGGCACGGACTTGTCGTTGCCGGAGATCAGCAAGTAGCTCATCCCGCTGGTCGCCTGCACCACCCCGTCGCAGATGTCGCTGACGGCAAAAACACCGGGCTTGCCGCCCGCCTCGAAGATGCCGTTGCTGACCTCTTCGATCAGTTCCCTGAAGTGGAACGTGCCCGGGTGACCCTGGCCGTACGCGCTATCCACGAGCACCTGGGGCTTGCCGAGATCCTCCTCGGTCCAGTTCATGCCCAGGCGCAGCGCGTCGCCCTGGTGGTTGATCAGGCGCAGCCGCTGGCTGCGCAGCTGGTCGCGGGACTGTGTCATCGCGCTGGCCCGTCCGAGCCGGCCGGGTAATCCTGGAGCGGCACCACGTCTTTCGCCCAAACCTCGAGCACTGGGCTGACGACTCGCCAGGACTCTTCGGCCTCGTCGCCGCGGATCGCTAGTGCGCTGTCGCCGCTGAGCACCGAGTGCAGCACCTGGCCGTAGGCGGGCAGCTCAGGCGGTTCGAGCTGGGCTGTCAGGGACATGGGCGAGAGGGCCTGCGGGCGCGGGCCGATGCCGGTGAGCTCAAGGGTGACGGTTTCGGGGGCGAGTCCGAACCTCAGCAGGTTGGGCTCTTCGTCGCCGCGGTGCGCGAACGGCAGGTGGGGTACGTGGCGGAATCGGACAGCGACTTCCTTGCGGTCCCGTCGGAGAGCTTTGCCGGTTCGGAGCCTGAATACGGTGTCAGACCAGCGCCAGTTATCGAGCCTCAGCTCGATCTCGGCGAAAGTCTCGGTGCGGTGCGCCGGGTCGACTCCGTCCTCGTCGGCGTAGGCGGGAACGTCGCGATCGCCGATCCGGCCGGCGGTGTACTGGCCGCGACGCGTGCCCCGCGCAATGTCATCGCCGGCCAGCGGCCTGACTGATCGCAGGACGTCGACCTTGCGGTCACGCAGGTCCCGTTCGCTGAGGCTGACCGGGGGTTCCATCGCCACCAGGCACAGCAGCTGCAGCAGGTGGTTTTGCATCATGTCCTTCAGAGCGCCGGCACCGTCGTAGTAGCCAGCCCGGCCCTCCAGCGCGAGCGTCTCGTCCCAGACGATGTCGACCTCGGCGATGTGGGCGCTGTTCCAGATGGGCTCGAATACCCGGTTGGCCAGCCGGGTGCCGAGCAGATTCTGCACGGTCGTCATGGCAAGGAAATGGTCGACCCGGAACACTGCCTCCTCGGGGAGGGTATCGGCCAGCAACCGGTTCAGCTCGACCGCGCTGGCAAGGTCCTCGCCAAACGGCTTCTCCAGGACGATCCGGCTGCCCGGCGGCAGGCCCGCGTCATGCAGCGCCGATACCGCACCGGGGAACACCGCGGGCGGAAGCGCAAGGTAGCAGGCAACCGGCTCGTCTCCGGCGATCACGCCGGCAACGCTGGCCGGGTCGGTGACGTCCGCCTGCCGGTAGGTGGCCGCCGATGCGACTGCCGCCCGGACGGTCGCGGGCAAGTCCTCGGCGTGCCAGGCGAGCTGGGCATCCGCCCAGTCACGAAACTGAGAACTGGACCAGTCGTCGCGCCCGGCCGCGATGAGCTGGAATGCGTCACCTGTCTCGCCCGTGGCACGGAGCGCCGCGACTGCGGGGAGCAGGTACCGTGCGGTCAGGTCGCCGGTTCCGCCGAAGATGGCAAGGCGGTTGATCACAGTGTGGTCTGCCTTCGCGTGAGGCTACCTATGAGAAGGTGATGAGCGGCTTGATGACGTCGTCGAGTTTCTTGTCGGAGACCTCGAATGCGCGGTCCATCTGGTCAAACGGGAACCGGTGCGTGGTCATGAGCGTCGGGTGGGTCGACGCGTCCTGTCTCCAGGATCTTCAGCAGCCGCTCCATCCGCAGTCGGCCGGGATGGAATACGTCGACCTCGCTGCCGACCTCGTGCACTACGCCGGCCGTCTCGTGGCCGAGGGTGAGGTTGTGCCGCCGGCCGATCCCGCCGCCAACCGTGTGCGAGTCAGACGTGCAGATCAGCGCCTGCGTCGTTCGCACGATCGCGTCGCCAGGGCCCGGCTTGGGCATCGCCTTGTCCATGAAGCCGACCTGGCCGATCCCCCTCATCACGAACGCTTTCATCCCGGTTTCCCCCCCGGTAGCCGGATAACCCGGTCCTGTCACCAGGCCTGTCACCAAGATCACGTGGCGGGCGCGCTATCTGGACATGTTCCCTGCCCGGAGCGCTGAATCACCGGCCGCCCAGTCCCCGCACCGGGATATTGCCGACCTCTGCGCGGGTAGGGGCCAGTGCGGGCAGCCATCGGGGTGCCCGCCACGGTCCGTGCGCGAGCACGAAGAGGAGGACGGGGAACGCAGTGACCCACCTTCCCGGTCAGGATTCGCATCCCACGCCAGGCGGGAGCCCGTTCCCCGCGATCTCCGACTATGCCTTCGTATCTGACTGCGAGGTATGCGCTCTCGTTGCGCCGAGCGGGAACGTGGAATGGATGTGCCTGCCCCGGATGGACGGGCCCAGCGTGTTCGGGGCGACTCTTGATCGCGACGCCGGATCGTTCCGCCTCGGCCCAGCGGACGTGACGGTTCCCTCCGGCCGGCGGTACCTGCCAGGAACTATGGTGCTCGAGACGACCTGGGGCCTGCCAGGCGGCTGGGCGGTAGTCCGCGACGCTTTGCTGATGGGCCCCTGGCCAGACGGCTCGCCAAGGTCGCCTGCCCATCAGCGGGTGCCCACCGACAACCGTGCCGAGCATGTGCTGCTGCGCACGATCCGCTGTCTGAACGGCTCGGTCGACATGCTGCTGGAGTGCGAGCCCGCGTTCGACTACGGCCGCCAGCGCGGCACGTGGCAGCACACAGGGGCGGGTTACGGCCAGGCGGAAGCCCTGGCGGGTGACCAGGTGCAGTTGCGGCTGACGACTGACCTCAAGCTGGGCTTCGAGGGCGGCCGGGCGATGGCGCGCCGCCAGCTCCGCGCTGGCGAGCAGGCATTCTGCGCTCTGTCCTGGGGCGACGCGAACCCTCCCGCAGACTATGGCGAGGCGCACCGGCGGCTGGGCGTGACGGCTGACTTCTGGCACGACTGGCTTGGCCGCGGCCGCTTCCCCGACCATCCCTGGCGCAAGCAACTGCAGCGCTCCGCGCTGACACTCAAGGGGCTGATCTACGCTCCCACCGGCGCGCTGCTCGCCGCCGCCACTTGCTCGCTGCCCGAGACGCCAGGCGGAGAGCGCAACTACGACTACAGGTACACCTGGCTGCGCGACTCGACATTCATGCTCTGGGGCCTGTACACGCTCGGCCTTGACAGGGACGCCGACGACTTCTTCTACTTCCTCGCCGACATCGCCGAGCAAGACACCGACTTGCAGATCATGTACGGCATTGGCGGCGAGCGCCAGCTAGTTGAATCCGAGCTTGATCACCTGTCGGGCTATGAGGGAGCCCGGCCGGTGCGTATCGGCAACGGGGCATGGGACCAGCGCCAGCACGATGTCTGGGGCGTCCTGCTCGACTCCCTCTACCTGCATACCCGCTCAAGGGACCGGCTCGACGAACGGCGCTGGCCGATGATCAGGCATCAGGTCGAATCGGCACTCAGGCACTGGCGCGAACCAGACCAGGGCCTGTGGGAAGTCCGCGGCCCGGCGCAGCACTTCACCGCCTCCAAGATCATGTGCTGGGTTGCCGCCGACCGCGGCGCCAAACTAGCTCGGCTCCGTGGCGACCAGGACCTAGCAGCCAAGTGGCGGCACGCCGCCGACGAGATCCACGCCGAGGTCTGCACGCACGGCGTCGACAAGCGCGGCGTGTTCTGCCAGCACTACGACACCACCGCCCTGGACGCATCCGTCCTGCTGATCCCGCTGGTGGGCTTCCTGCCGCCCGGCGACGAGCGGGTACGAGCCACTGTGCTGGCCGTCGCCGACGAGCTCACCGAAGACGAACTTGTCCTGCGCTACCGCGTCGAGGAAACCGACGACGGCTTTGAGGGAGAGGAGGGCACGTTCACCATCTGCTCGTTCTGGCTGGTCTCCGCGCTGACCGAGATCGGCGAGGTAGCGCGCGCTCGCGCCCTGTGCGAGAAACTTCTGTCCCTGGCCAGCCAGTTGCTGCTGTACGCGGAGGAGATCGACCCCCACACCGGACGGCACCGGGGAAACTTCCCCCAGGCGTTCTCCCACCTGGCCCTCATCAACGCCGTCATGCACCTCATCCACGAGGACAGGCGGATTACGTCCAGCACCGCCCTTGCCTGCGGGCTGGACCCGGTCGAGCCAGACCGCGACTCGGCCCCGTAAGTCCGAAAGTGGATTGATACGAGCCCCGCTCGTAGTTGCCGAGCAGGGACAGGGGCTAAGGTGGCGGTCGCTCTCCCCGATGCTTGAAACGCCAAGGCCGTGGACCCTAGAGGAGCAAGTCATGACTGAAGAAAGCCCTACCGGGCCCGTGCTGTTCTGCTTCGACGGTTCTGAGGGATCGCGAAGCGCTTTGAGAGCAGCAGGTCAACTGGTCGAGCGGCCGGTGGAAGCGGTGGTGCTGACGGTATGGGAAACGATCGAGACTCAGCTAGCCCTGGCCGGCGGTTTCGCGGTCGGCATCCCGCTTGACAGCGGCGACCTCGACGCGGAAGAGGAAGCCTCGGCCAGGTCCGTAGCCGAAGAAGGAGCGCTCCGAGCGTCCGAGCATGGATATAAAGCAACCCCAATGGTGAGGCAGTCGAACCAAGGGATTGTCAAGGCCATTCTGGAGACCGCCGACGAGCTTTCGGCGCGCCTGATCGTGTGCGGTCAACGAGGGCGCGGCACCGTGCGAACGGCACTACTGGGCAGCGTCTCTCACGCGCTGGCCTCGCACACTAGACGCCCGGTACTCATCGCCCCTGAAGCTCCAGCCGGCGGCAAGTGACGGGAAAGACGGCGACTGTGCCCGTCATCGGCTGGCCGACATCGACGCGGGGGCGGTCCTGGTCAGGGTGGCTACGGCCGCGCACATGATCACGAAAGCCGCGGACCCGAGGGAGAGCCGCAGCGCGTTCTCGGTGAAGTACTCATCGAAGATCCACACACTGAGCGCGATGCTCATGATCGGGTCGACGATCACCAGGAACGGCTGGGAGACGCTGAGCGGTCCGACGTGCAGCGTTGCCTGTTCGAGGAGCTCAGTCACGGCACCGGATGCAGCGAGCGCGTAGACCGGCCAGTGCGCGAACATGCCGCCGACCCCGAACTGCGACAAAGTGTCGGTCATCGTCTTGATGAAAGTGGCTACCAATGCCCACATGACCGCGGTCGCGCAGGCGAGCAGGGCTGCCCGACGCTCTGGCGTTCCTCGCATGGACAGTAGCGTCAGCAACGCCGCTGCGCCGATCGTCGCCCCGCCGGCGCTCAGCCAGGCGTGGCTGGCCGGGAAAGCCCGGCCGCCCTGCGGCTCGGACGTTGCCAGGAACACCGCGAGCCCGACGCAGGTCGCCACCGCGGCCCACCAGGTCACCGCGCGGATCGACTGGTGAATCCAGAACCGCCGCAGCACCAGCGCGAACACCAGCTCGGTGACCAGCAGTGGCTGCACCACAGACATCGGCCCGGAATGAAGCGCGAGAGCCTGGAAGACGAAAGCCGCCGCCAGCGCGATCCAGCCGAACAGCCACAGCGGGTTCCTGACCAGGTACATGACGAAGCGCCAGCCGCCGGACCTGCCCGGCGCGCTCACACTCGCGGTGTGCTGGGTTATGACGTTGACCGCGTTGCCCAGCGCCGCGAGCAGTGCGTAGACGATGGTCACCGGGGCACTGACAGCCGCGGTACGGTCATCACCGAGTGCTGCCCGGTGCCCCCACTTCCTACACGTTGCGCTGAGCCGCAGCGGATTGGGGTGTGTCCAGTCCTTCGGCTTGAATCAGTTGGTGTGACCTGTGGGCGCAGTCACATAGTCGAAAGTCCACGCTTGACCGCCGTCGCCATTGCAGGTCGGTCCCACCATTACTAGCGGCTCTTCCATATCGGAATCGGCACCAACTTCCATCGATGACAGGCAGATGCCGGTGGTGTTGTAATACGTCGTCAAGAGCCCGACGTCTCCTACCAAGTCGTATATCAGCCAGTTTTGCACCTCCACGCTGTCATCGCACGGCTGCAGGTCGACGGTTCCTTCACCCTTCGCGTCTCCTGTCGGCCCCCCAGTCGACCCGGCGTCGAAGGTGGCGCAGTCGGAGGTGCCCTGGTACCGGTACAGGACGTAGCCCAAATATTCGGTGCTGGGGACCTGACACCAATACGACGCGGAATCTCCCGCGTAGGCCCAAACCTTGGCATTGGTTGAGGCATCGGAAGCCGTGGTATACCACCACTGCCCCACGTTGCTGGCGAAGTCACCTAGTTGGGTGTCGGGGTTTCCCGAGCAGATCGTGGACGCTTGCGCAGCGGGGACCGGCCCGGCAGCGAGACTAGCGATGCCGATAGCAAGGGCGACCGGCATCCGGCAGAACCATTAACCGTCTCATTCATACTCCTTCTGCGTAAGAAAGGCCGGTGCTGCTGCGACCGGTCTTCCCCTCAGAAGCTCAGATCCTCACGCCGTCCGTCGCGGCAACGGCCGCGTGCCGTCGCCTCCCGCCACGACGGACCGATGGAGAGTAGAATGTGCTGTATGCCCGCGCACGCACTATTTCATACTGCACCGCGCTGCGTGGAGATCAGGGAACTTGCCACGCCGCGAACTGCGGCCGGTGAGTTCCTCGTCCGCACCTTGTGCTCTGGCATCAGCGGTGGCACCGAACGGCTCGTGTACCGCGGCGAGGTCCCTGCCGAGTTGGAGCTCGACGACACGATCGACTCGCTGGGCGGTACGTTCTCCTATCCCTTCGCCTATGGCTATGCGTGCGTTGGCCAGGTAGCGGAGTCCGGCCAGACCGTCTTCGCCTTCCACCCGCACCAGGACGTCTTCGCGGCACGGGCTGGTGAACTGATTCCGCTACCGGCCATCGATCCCGCATCCGCCACCTTGTTCCCGCTGGTTGAAACGGCATTCCAGGTGACGCTCGATGCCGGGGCCGGATATCGCGAGCGGGTCATCGTGCTCGGCGCGGGCGTGCTCGGGCTCCTATCCGGCCTGCTGCTGCAGCGCGCGGGGTGGCGACCGCTGATTGCCGAGCCGCAGGCGTGGCGCCGCGACGTGGCCAGCAGTCTCGGTGCCACCGCCGCCGCGCCGGAGGAACTGGCGGAAGAAAAGGTGCCGCTGGTCATTGACGCTAGCGGTAGCCCGGATGCGCCAGCCATGGCGCTGAACATGCTGGCCCACGAGGGAACCTTGCTGATCGCATCCTGGTTCGGCACCAAACCAGTAGTACTGCCCCTGGGCGGGGCCTTCCATCGGCGCCGCCTGGTCATCCGCAGCACCCAAGTTTCGACAGTGCCGGCCCGGCTGTCCGGGACCTGGACCCGGTCCCGGCGCAGGCAGGAAACGATTGAGCTGCTGACCGAACTACCGTTGGCACAGCTGTGCACCCACGTCTTCGCCTTCAGTCAGGCAGCCGAGGCGTTCCGAGCCGTAGACGCGGGGACACCGGGGCTGATGCATGCCGTTCTTGACTACGACAGGAGTGCTGCCGGTGACGTGTGAAGTCGGGTTGAGCCGAAGCGTCCGTGCTTTCCATGTCATGCCGGGACTGCCCGGTCCGGAGGGGCAGCTGCATGATCATGACTACCGGATTGAGATCGTGGTGGACCGCGAGCAGCTCGACAACCGGGGCATGGTCTGTGATCTGGATGTGCTGGAAGCTGCGCTGACAGAGCTGACCAGCCAGGTCGAAGACCGCAACCTGGAGGAGATACGCCCAGCCGAGGCCGAGGCGGTCACAGTCGAGGTGTTCGCCCGCTGGGTGCATGACAGCCTGGCGCCCGCCGTCGCGGCGGCGGGAGGCGAGACGCTAGCAGTGCGGGTGTGGGAAACTCCCGTCGCGTTTGGCGGATACCGGGCCCAATGCTGACGGCATGCCTCACCCAGGAGGCCGTCCTGACAGGCTGAACCGACCTGGCGACATGTTCCGTTTTGCCATGATAGAAACGCCGACACAACATTTTCGTCATCTTCGCGGGACAGCCAAATGACACTGGGCTGGGATAATCCCACAGCAGCTCCCACCACCACCGTCCTGCTACGGCACGGCGATACTCGGCTCTCGCCCGAGCACCGCTTCAGCGGGCTGAGCGACATCCCGCTGAGCGACAACGGCACTCGGCAGGCCAAGGCCGCCGCGTGCCGCCTCGCCACCGGTGCCCCGATCGACGCCGTGGTGAGCTCGCCGTTGCAGCGCGCTGTCGCCACCGCCGCCATTGCGGCGCATGAACTGTCCCTGACCGCAGTCATCGATGATGATCTCCGCGAAACCAACTTCGGTGAGTGGGATGGGCTCACCCTCGAAGAAATCCAGCAGCGCTGGCCTGCAGACGCGGCAGTCTGGCGACGCGACCCCGAGCAAGCACCGCCGGGCGGCGAGAGCTTCGCGGCCACCGCACACCGGGTAAACCGGGCCTGCGACCGGTTGCTCAGGGACAACGGCGGGCGGACCGTATTGGTGGTAAGTCATGTCACGCCGATCAAGATCCTGCTTTGCCGGGCACTCGGTGTCCCGCTTGGCACCCTTTACCGGCTGTATCTCGGGTCCGCCTGCATCAACGAAATCCAATGGCACGGCCGCGGATTTGCTTCCGTCCATCGCGTCAACGACACCAGCCACCTGCCCTGACTGACCGGCCCCCGGTGTTGCGGGCCGGTGGGTTAACGCTTTTGAGACGGGGCCGTGCTGAAGGCGGCGAGAAACTTGTTGCGGAAGCCGCTCAGTACCTCGACCGGAGCGTGGCGACCGGGCACCAGACCGTCTTGCCAGCGCCAGGAAGCAATCTGCCTGAATACCGACGGGTCGCGGGCGACGATCGAGATCGGCACGTAGTGGCTAGCCCCTGGGCTGGTGATGGGGGTGTCGGGTTGCTCGTCGCCGAGAAAGATGAGCACGAGGTTCGGGTCGTTGAGCTCGGTGACCCATGAGGTGAGGGCCTGCAACGAGTACACGATCGACTTGGCGTAGAACTGGCGCACGGTGTTTGCGCTGCGGTCGATCGTGCTCGGGGATTCGCTCTCAGCGGGCATACGGTCGAAGATCGAGCCGTTGCCGACCTTGTTCCAGGGCACCATTTTCGGCAACGGGGCCCACGGCCAGTGCGAGGAGGTCGTGTCGATCTCGGCCATCACCGGCTTGTGACCAGGGCCGAGCTCGAGCCGCTGGAACTCGGCATAGGTGTACTGGTCAGGCATCGGGGAGTAGCTGAATGTCGGGCCGTGGTAGCCGACGTTGCCCGGGCCGTAAAGCTGGTCAAAGTGGTAGAACTGCGTGCCGGCCGCGAAACTGTCGTCGTCGGTAGCGGGGCTGTCGCCCACGGTGTCCCATCCGGCCTTATCGAAGGCGTCGGTGAGGGTGAAACGGTGGCTGTCGATGAGCTCGTCATACCGCTGCCTGCTGTTCACCCACACCCCCGCCTGCAGGGTCGAGTGCGCCTCCTGGCTGATCCCGCCGTAGCCAGGGGCATCAACCCAGGCGCTCTGCGTGGACCAGCCCGCGCGGGCCAGCGATGCGTTGTCTTTGCGCAGGGCGGCGTCGATGCCCTTAGAGAAACTTGTGCCCTCGATGGAGACCTGTCCGTAACTCTCGACGAAGTCGATGATCACATCCTTGCCGCGCAATCCGGTGAGCAGGTCCGAGGCGGGGATCCTGGCTTCGGGGTCCGGGCTGTTGATGGCCCGCTCGAAAAGGCGCTGGTCCCTGAACGCTGCCTGAGTGGCGCGCACCTGCGCGACGGCCAGGCCGACGGCGCTGGTCGAGGCGATCGGGGATCCCGGCACGAGTTGCAGTGACAGGCCCGCGCACACTGCCCAAACTGCTGTGAGGCCGACGAGACCGCGAACGGCGAGGCGGCGATGCCGGGCGGCCACGGTGGTGAGGTGAATCGTTGCTGCGGTAATTGCGCCGACGAGCAGGATGAGACCCAGCCCGAGCAAGACGAGCGCAATATCTGTGCGCCTGGGGCCGAGCGTGTCGCGGACCACGCCCAGCGCCGAGCCGATTTCAGCCCAGTCGAACACCGGGTTGAACGCCCGATCCTCGTATTCGTAGAACGCAATGTTGAGCATGTTGGCGAAAGTGAGCACGCTGAGCAGAATTCCAGCGACGGCGGCCACGATTCGTCGCGGCCGGGTGGGCAGCACCAGCGCAACGGCGACCAGGACCAGCCCCTCCAGCGGGATGCGGATAAAGGCGGCCGGGGTGAACAGCCAGGCACGGTCGGGCGCGATGAGGTCACTCCACACGAACGCGATCGCAAGCACGGCAATGGTCAGCCGCAGAGCCAGGCGAGTGCGCCGGCCGGCGCCGGTGCGGTACAGCCAGATCACGTCGTGGCCGAACGACTCGGCCAGGAGCAGCAACGCCACAGCGACCGCGATCAGCCCGGTGACGAGGCCGAGGAGCCCGGACACGGCGATAGTGAGCACGATGCCCTGGACCGCAGCCACAACCTTGCGCCAGTACCGGGGCGGCAACGGCGCGGCCAGCCACGGGATCAGCCAGCCAGCCAGCAGGAACGCGTAGCGGGCGGCGCCGATGACCAGCACCCAGCTGCCGTAGGACCGCGACACGGCGATACTGAGCAGCAGGATGAGGAAGGCGTCGACCTCGCCGTCGATACGACCGCCCAGCGAGGTGGCGGTGCCGGTCCGGCGCGCCACCTGCCCGTCCACTGCGTCCAGCGCTAGCGCGACGGCGGAGAGGGTGACCAGCGTCGCAATCGACACCGGCCGGACGAACGAGGCGGCGACCAGGCCCGCGACCGCGGCGCACAACACCGCCCTGGTTAGGGTGACCCAGTCCGCCGGGTGTATCGCCGGCTCGTCGCTCCGCGCGCGGGCGGTGACAATCAGTCCCGTCGCCGCCGAGCCGGTAGCCAGCCCGGCGATCCACCCAACGACGCCGAGACCAGCCGTGGCGGACACGACACCGAGCAGGGCGGCAGTGGCGAGGGTCCCGGGAATGAGCCGGATCGCGCCTTTCAGCACCGGGCGTGTCGCCCGCACCACGGTTTCTTCCGCCACGGTTTCTGCCGCCACGGTTTCTGCCGCCACGGTTTCTGCCGCCACGGTTTCTGCCGCCACGGTTTCTGCCGCCACGGTTTCTTCCGCAGGGCGAATCGCACGCATCGCGCCTCCAGTTGCGTAACCTGCTGTCGCCCCGCCCCACCGGGACAACGGGTCCGCGATCAGGACGGTTCAGCGTGACGGGTCCCCTAGGGGGTTACTGTCGCCGGACGGTTGAACTGCGTATCCGGCGGGGCCGTGTAACCGGGTATGGCGTCCGTAGACTCAGGAGCGGTCGGGTTCGGTTCGGCCTTCCGCCGCCTCGGCTTGCCGCTGCTGCGCGTGGCCGCGGCTATTGCAGTGCTGTGGTTTCTCTGGCGGCACGTGGGCGCGGCGCCGTTCAAGGACGGGCTGCGCGCGGTCACCTGGCCGGCGGTCGTGGCGGCCCTCACGCTCACTGCCCTGACCACGGTGTGTTCGGCCTGGCGGTGGCGGGTCGCTGCCCAGGCGCTGGGCATCGGCATTGACCTGCCAGCCGCTGTCCGCGCCTACTACCGCTCCCTGTTCCTCAACTCCGTGGTCATCGGCGGGTTTGTCGGCGACGTGCACCGGGCGGTCAGGCACGGCCGGCGCAGCGGAGACGTGGTACTGGGGCTGCGAGCGGTGGCGTGGGAACGGCTGTGCGGTCAGGTCATTCAGGCCGTGGTGACCGCCGTCGTGTTGCTGACCCAGCCCTCGCCGGTCCGCCCGGCGCTGCCCTATGTCCTGGGGGGTATCGCGGGTGTAGTCGGATGTGCTGCGCTGGTCTTGAGGCACACTGATCGCCGCGGCCGGCCGAAGCTGGCCCGCGCCATCCGGGCCGTTGCCGACGACCTGCGTCACGGCATGCTTGCCCCGCACGTGTGGCCCCAGCTGGTGCTGGCCTCGGCGCTGGTCGTCGCCGGGCACACAGCTGTGTTCGTCATCGCGGCCCGGGTCGCCGGCAGCACCGCACCCCTAGGCGAACTGCTCGCGCTGCTGATGGTGGTCCAGGCTGCAATGGTGATCCCGTTGAGTGTCGGCGGCTGGGGGCTGAGAGAAGGAGTCGCCGCCTGGGCCTTCGCCGTAGCCGGGTTCGGCGCGGCCGCCGGGGTCACGATCGCCACTCTTTATGCAGTACTCATGCTGGCCGCAGTCTCCCCGGGCGGCGGCCTGCTGCTGAGAGACGCCGTTCGCCGGCGTCGCGGCAAGGCACAACCGGGCGGGTCGAGACGACCCGATCCGGCGCCGAGGGCGTTGGAGGTCGTCAGTGACTGACCGGCCAAACCCCTGGCTCGTCCCGTGACCGGACCGATCCAGGCGGCAGCGATCCGGCGGCGGATTCACATCCCGCTGCGCTTCGCTGACGGCTACTCAACCACCGCGACGGCCGTCAGCTTCACCGGCCTGACCGATGCGCAGCAGCACGTGGCCCTCGAACTCGGCCGGCCCGCCGCGGCCGCACTGCCGCTGGTGCGCTTGCACAGTGAATGCCTCACCGGTGACGTATTCGGCAGCCGGCGGTGCGACTGCGGGCCGCAGCTTCGCGAAGCGGTCGAGCGGATCACCGAGCACGGCGGCTACGCGCTGTACCTGCGCCAGGAAGGGCGCGGCATCGGGCTGTATGACAAACTCGACGCCTACGCGCTGCAAGATCGTGGGCTGGATACCTACGACGCGAATCTCGCGCTCGGTCACCAGGCCGACGAGCGCGACTACACCAGCGCGGCCCAGATGCTGCGCGCGCTCGGCGCCGACCGCATCGTCCTGCTGAGCAACAACCCGGACAAGGGTGCTCAGCTGGCCCGGCTGGGCATCACGATCGCTAGCCGGGTCCCTACCGCTCTGCACCTCACCGGGGCGAACGCCGCCTACCTAGCCACCAAGGCCGGGCGCGGCGGGCATGACCTGCTGTCGCGGAGTTTTGACCACGCCACCGGGCCGCGCCGACACCCCGGTCCGCGCGCCGGTCCCGCAGACCTGGGGTTCGAGGCCCGATGACAGACATCCGCGAGGATCCGCCGCCTGCCCCCGAGCCAGCCGCCCCGGCTGCGCGCGTGATGACGGACGCCCGCCCGGGCCGCGTCGTGGGCCTGGACGGAATCCGGGGCCTAGCCGCCCTGTACGTCGTTCTGTACCACATCTTCTTGCGTGCCTGGTCGGGATACCCCGGCTCCAATCACGCCCCCTGCTGGGCGACCTTGCTGAGCTACGGCCGGGGTGCGGTCGCGATCTTCATCGTGCTGTCGGGCTTCTCGCTGGGCCTCGGCCCGGCGCGCACGGGGTGGAAGCTCCAGTCGATCGCGACATACGCCCACCGACGGGCCTGGCGCATCCTGCCACCGTACTGGGCCGCGCTCGGATTCAGCCTGGTGATGACCTGGTACGTGGTCGCCCAGCCCAACCTGCCGGTGCCCAACGGGAAGTCCGTCGTCGTCTACGGCTTGCTCGTGCAGGACGTCTTCTCCGTGGGCAGCCCTAACCGGGCGTTCTGGTCGATCGCCATCGAAGCCCAGCTGTACGTCCTGCTGCCGTTGCTCCTGCTGCTCGTCCGGCGGATCAGCGCCTGGGCGATGGTGAGCGTGGTGGCCGCCATCGTCGTGACTATCGGCGTGCTGGGACCCCATGTCGCGCTGATGAACACCGCCCTGGTCAAGTTCACCCCCGACCTCGCGGTGCTGTTCGCCGTCGGCCTGCTAGCCTCCGGGATCGTCACCACCGGGGATCGCACCCGATCACGGCCATGGGCCGGGTACGCGCTGGCCGCCGCGGTGCCGGCAGTCGCATTGATGGTGGTCAAGGGCTCCGCCTGGTCGTACTTCAATCTGTTCTGGCTCGACCTGGCCTGGGCACCGGCGATTGGCTGCTTCCTCGCTGCGATCGCCACCTCGCGCCCTCGGTTCGTCGTCCGGTCCCTCAACAGCCGCATACCGCGGAGCCTCGGCTCCTGTTCCTACAGCCTTTACCTCACGCACCTGCCGATAGTCATCGCCGTGTCCTACGGGCTGGTGGTGGGCCGCGTCACTCCAGGGGCGCCGATGTTCTTCGTGCTGGTTGCGATCCTGCTACCGACGACGGTGTGTTTTGCGCGGATGTTCGCCGCCGTGTTCGAGATCCCTTTCCAGCGGCACCGCGGGTGGATCCCGCTTCGGCAGGCGATGTCGGCCCGGCTGCAGCAGCTGGGGGCCGGAAGAGTCGGCTCCCGTCGCCGTGCGCTGGCGGAGCACTAGCCGGGCGAGCGGCCCGCGAAGTCAAGCTGGTGAGCGATGTAGACCAGCTCGCCAGCAGCCAGCTGCCGACAGCGGACGGTCAGCCAGTCGGCCAGGTCCCCCGGTTCCACCCAGTCCGGGCGATTAAGCAACGCTTCCCTGATTGTCTTAAGGATGCTGCGCAGGAAGTAAGCCTCATCGGCCGGGTACTTCCCGTCCCCGGCCGGGTACACGACCCAGTCCGACGACCCCGCCGACAGCGCGGGCGCCCTCACATCCCGCAGGCGGCGAAACAGGAGTCGACCCGTCCGGCTTTCCCCGGCCGGCCGGCCATAGCGGATGCGCTCGTCCATGTCGCGGTGGTATGCGGCCATGATCTGGTCATCGAGCGGATGGCCGGGCTCGAAGATGGTCTCGCCGTCGTAGTTGATCGTGAACCAGTAGACGCCGCCGGGGACAAGCAACCGGAGCAATCCGGGCAGGACGGCGGGCACGTCCACCAGGTCAAGGACGGCGTTGGCGATCAGCACATCGGCCAGCTCCTCGTGCGCGAGCTCCAGGTAATCGCCAAGCTCAGCGTGCACCAGCCGGACCCGCAGATCGCCCACCCGCAGGCCCTCCGGCAGTAGGTCGGTGCGGACACCCCGCGCGGCCGCCCAATCTCGCAGCCACTGGCGCGAGCAGTCCAGCAGCTGCCGATCCGCATCCAGCAGGACGTACTCGCCGACGCTGACCACTCCCCAGTCCAGCAGACGGGCCACCATTGTCCCCAGGCCGGCGCCGACCTCCAGCACCCGCGGCGCACCCGCTGGCATCAGACGGCGCAGCTCGGCCAGCACCTGACGGTTGAGCGCCCGGTCATCCACGGTCGTTTTCGCGGCCAGGTAGTGGTCATAGCCGGAGTCGTCCGCCACGGTCTGCTGTGTACCATCCTTGTCAGGTATGAGGGATCGAGTCCACGTAGTAGTCCCCCAGGGTTTCGACAATCCCGGCCAGCCTAGCGGCGGCAACATCTACGACCGGCGGGTCTGCGCCGGACTGGCCGAGGCCGGCTGGGACGTGCTGGTCAAGACCGTCGCCGCGCCGTGGCCGGTACCCGACCCGCGCGCACGCGCAGACCTGGCCCGCATCATTTCTGTCATCCCCGACGGTGAGATTGCCCTGATCGACGGGCTGATCGCCTCGCCGACCGCACCGCAGCTGCTGCCACACGCTGGCCGGATATCAATGACCGTGCTGCTGCACATGCCACTGGCCACCGCCTTCGAGACACGTCATGATGCCCGCGCGCAGCGCTCCGAACGAGCCGTGCTTCGTGCGGCCACGAGCGTGGTCGTTACCAGCGAATGGACGCGCCAGCAGGTCCTGACCCGACACGAGATCCCGGCCGACCGGGTGCATGTCGCCCGGCCCGGCGTCGATCGGGTCGCAGTGCCCGCCCGACCCGTCCCCGGTCACCTGATCTGCGTCGGAACTCTCGGTCGCCACAAGGGGCAAGACCTCCTCGTCGAGGCACTCGCCGAGCTGGGCGACCTGGACTGGCATTGCGTGCTGGCCGGACCGCTCGACCGCGACCCGGACTTCGTCGGCCAATTGCAGACCCGGATCACTCGCCTCGGCTACGAGCCCCGCGTCCGGCTCGCCGGCGTCCTGACCGGCGCCGTCCTCAGCCACTCGTACGCCACCGCCGACCTGCTTGTCGCCCCGTCCCGCTCGGAGACTTACGGCATGGCTGTAACCGAGGCGCTTGCCCACGGTCTGCCTGTCATAGCTGCCGCGGTGGGCGGGCTGCCCGAAGCACTCGGCTCCGCGGCCGACGGCACCCGCCCCGGCCAGCTCATCCCTCCCGGCGATCCGGCTGCCCTCGCCGCCGCGATCAGGAACTGGCTGGGCGACGAACGCCTCCGGCACTGGCTACGTGCCGCCGCAGGAAAGCGGCGGTCGAATCTCCGCGGCTGGGAACAAACGACACAAGAGATAGCGAACGCACTTACCGCCCCCTTAGGGGGAAAACCAGCGGCCGGGCCTGAACCTGGTGGGTGCGGCTCACGTTTTTTGTTAGGTGCAGAACCTTACGCAACCGGACAATGATCAACGCAACCGCTCGATGACAATCAGGACAGAGAGCCGCCTAACAATCGCCAGCAGCGTCCGTGAGGTATGGGAGTACGTCTGTGACGTCGGACGCTGGCCCGAATGGGCGCCGACAGTTCTCGAATGCTGGGTTCGCGGAGGCGGGCCGCTTCAGCCGGGCTCGCGGGTGGAGCAGCGGGCGAAGGACCTGGGGCGGACTCACGACCGGAGCCAGGAAGTGACCGCTGTCGAGGCGCCCGGCTACGTGGCGTTCGCCGGGCAAATGGGTACCTCGCCCTCGCGCTGGGCAATGGAACTCAAGCCTGTGGACGACAAGCAGACCGACGCCATGATGTGGATTGAGGTCGACCTCGCGGGAATCATGCGCGCGGTTCCCGGCCTTCTCAAGGGCAGTCTTCAGCGCGTAAGTGATCGCGAGATGGTGGCGATCAAGGCAGCGATCGAGTCCGGCACGCGAGGGAGCACACCGTGAGCCAGACCGACTACAGGCAAGATCGCCTGATCGAGACGTACCGCAAGAAGGCGAAGCACTACGACATCACCTCCGCGCTCTACCCCGTGCCGGGCTACCCTCATCGGGTACTACGCCGCCGGGCTGTCCAAGCGCTCGGTCTTCGCGCAGGTGACAGCGTGATCGACATGGCATGCGGCACGGGCCTGAACTTCCCGCTGCTTGAAGAGACGATCGGTCCCGGCGGCCGGATCATCGGCGTCGATCTGACCGACGCGATGCTCGCCCGTGCCCAGGATCGGATAGCGGCGAACGGCTGGAGCAATATCAGCCTCGTGCAAGCCGACGCGGCCGAGTTCGACTTTCCAGCCCGGGTCGACGCGATCCTGTCCACCTACGCCATGTCGCAGGTGCCCGAGTGCGCGGAGGTCATCGCCCGCGGCACGGCGGCCCTGTCCGCAGGCGGGCGCTGGGTCGTGCTGGATGTCAAGGTTCCCGACAAGACGCCCGCGTGGCTAGCGCAGCTCGGAGTTGCAACTGTGCGGCCTTTCGCCGCCATAGACGAGTGGATCGTGCGCCGTCCGTGGGAGGCGGCTCGTGCAGCCATGCGGAAAGAACTGGCCGATCTCTCCTGGACCGAATTGCTCTTCGGATCCGCATTCCTCGCTGTCGGGTTGCGCGACCCTGGAACCCCGGGTGCACGACCGCCGAGGCGTTCCGGCGCAGATTGACGGAGAACCACTAGGTGAGAATGAGAGTCACCCAGCGTCGCCGGCGGTGAGCTGGCGCACATTTGTCTGAGTTGCCAGGACGACCATCCGGATGGCCGCGCCATGTTCGCGTGCGGCGCCGTGGATAGTCCGGAACCAGTAGCGGTCGGTGTCGTCCACGGTTTCGCTACCCGGACGGGTCAGCACGACAACGGCGGTGCCCCCTGGAGCCTGGTGAGCCAGCACGTCGGCTATTACAAAGCACAGGTTTCCAACAAATTGCGGGTCGGGCCGCTTGGGCACGCCGTCGATCGGGACCACGACCGGCAGCGACACGCCGTCGCTGGACAGGAACAGCAGCCACAAGCTGCGGTTGCGTCGCGAATGCTGGTCCACTAACCAGTCGACGCGGCGAAGCACGTCCTGGTCTGTCGACAGCGGTGCAGTGAGGTCGAGATCGGGCGCGTCGCCCGCAGCGGATGTTCTCATGCACGATAGTCAACTTCACGGTACCGACAGTCGGCCTGTGCTGCTCAAAGCGCTAGCGGTAAGCCATCCGCCCGTGAGCGACTCGAGCGCCCGTAATCGGGCACCGGTCATCGTCCGGGCCGTGCTCAATGCCATGTAGAACAGCGTGATCGGCGTCTGCGCCCTCTATCTCACGCAAGACACGCGGCAGCTACCAGATCGTGACCAGCGCCCGGCCCGCCCGGCAGATACACCCGCCGCTGCGGACTTGCCGACGCCGTAGGTCTTCTTTGGGGCTGGAGCGGAGATACCTGTTGGAGTTCCGGTGGCCCGCTCGTGTCAGGCGGATTCCGTGGCGGCGGGGCGGGGGCCTGGCCACCAGATGCGGTCGCCGATGGTGATGAGCGCGGCGGGCACGAGCACGGTGCGGACCAGGAGGGTGTCGAGGAGCACGCCGATGGCGATCGCGGTGCCAGCTTCGGTGACGGAGACGGACGGCAGCTGGGCGAGGGCGGCGAAGGTGGCGGCGAGGATCATTCCGGCGGCGGTAATCACGCCGCCGGTCACGGTGAGGCCGCGGAGCGTGCCCTGCCGGGTGCCGGCCTGCCGGCTCTCTTCCCGGACGCGGGCGGCAAGGAAGATGTTGTAGTCGGCTCCCAGGGCGGCGAGGAAGATGAAGATGTAAAGGGGGATCTGCGGGTTGACGCCTGGATAGCCGAATCCGTATCGCCACAGGAGGCAGGCGAGCCCGAACGAGGCGCCGAAGCTCAGTGCCGTGGTGAGAATGAGCACGAGGGGTGCCAGGACCGCTCTGAGCAGCGCCGCGATCACGAGCAGGATGACGAGAAGGGCAAGAGGGATGACCAGGGCGGTGTCCCGGCCCGCCGCCTGGGTGATGTCGTACTCGGCCGCCGGGCTCCCTCCTACCAGCGCGCCCGGCGCGGCGCGGGCGAGATCGCGGCGCAGGGAGGCGATGGCGCTGAAGCCCTTGGCGCTGTAGGGAGCGACGGACAGGTCGACGGAATCGGCGACGTAGCCTGCGACCGGGGGATCAGGGGTGACGGTCGCGACACCGGAGGCGTCCCGCGCTACGTGCGCGGCGGTCCGCGCCTGGGATCGCGGGGCAAGCAGGACGAGGGGGGCAATCGCGCCGGCGGGGAAGTGCTCCGCGAGCAGCTGCTCCCCGGCGATGCTGCCGGGATGTCCCTTGAGGTCGTTCAGGGGGTCGCTGCTGACCCGCAGCGACGCCAGCCCGGCGCAGGCCAGGCCGAGCAAGAGGACGGTGCTGAGCGTGACTGCGGCCGGGTGGCGGGCAGCCCATGCCCCGATGCCCGCCCACACGCGTGACGCTTCCGCCCCCTGCGCCCCCGGGGCCGGGACGCGCGGCCAGAACGCGGCTCGGCCGAGGATGAGCAGCAGCGCTGGGAGGAAGGTCGTCTCGGCCAGGAACGCGGAAACGATGGCGACGGCGCCGATCGGCCCGAGTCCGTGCAGCGACCCGGACTTCGCGGCGAGAAGGCACAGCATGGCTGCCGTGACCGTCGCCGCGGAGGCAGCCAGGGTCGGCAGCGTCTTGCGCAGCGCGGCGGCCATCGCCTCCTCGCAGGCGGGGCGGTGCCGCAGTTCCTCCCGGTAACGGTGCACGAGAAGCAGCGCGTAGTCGCTGGCCGCTCCGAAGACGAGCACGATCACGATGGCCGAGGACAGGTAGCTGACCGTCAGCCCGGCCGCCGCCAGCCCGTGCGCGGCGGCCCGGGCGAGTTCGACCGCGCCGGTCGCGGTGACCAGCGGCAGCAGCCACAGGACCGGGCTGCGGTAGACGAGCAGCAGGATGACCGCCACGATGATCAGCGTGGACAGCAGCAGCGCGCTCAGGGTGGTGCTGCCGCTGTCGGCGGTCACCGCCGCGTCCCCGGTGACGGCCGCCTGCAGCCCGTCGCCCGGCCGGCTCGCCGCCGCCGCGACGACCTGGCGGATGGCCGTCACTGCGCGGGTGTCCGCGCTCGTCACGCTGTCCTGGGGCGCGGACACCGGGACCGTGAACAGCGCCGCGTCGCCGTCGGCCGACCGCTGCACCGCACCGGGTGACCCGAGCCCGCGGACCGGGCCGGCCAGGGCCCCGGCCGCGCCGCGTGCCGCCGTCACTGCCGCTACGTCGCCCGGTGTCAGGCCGCCTGGCCGGGCGAAAACGACGATGGCCTGCTGGCTTACCAGGTGGCCGGGCGCGCGTTGCGCTTCCTGCTGCAGCTCAGCGACCTCGGCTGACTGCGCAGCGGACGGCAGGTTCGCCGAGGCGGTGTCGTTGGTCACCGCCGCCAGGCCGCTGGCCAGCGGCACCAGGACCGTGATGCCCGCGATCCACAGCACCGCCACCGGCCAGCGCAGCCTCCGCAGCACCCGCGCGAGGCGGCCAGCCGTGGTTGCGGCCCGTGGCGGGCCAGCGGACTTCTTGCCGGATCGGACGGTCATCGCTGACCCCGTTACCGCTGGCGTGAGGATGAGAAGGAATTCCGCTGCCCCGTTGCGGGCGCCATGTCGCGCTGCGCGGTCTTGCGGGCCAGGTACCAGCCGGTTCCGTAGGTGAGGATGGCGCCGGACCAGCCGGCACCCATATAGTCGTCGGCGCTTCGCCGCAATGTGGTGACGTAATCGCTCCCCGATGCGAAGGCCAGCAGCACGAAAGCCAGGCCGGCGGCCGACAGGATGATCCAGTACGGGTTGCGGCTGCGGATGGACATGACCAGCATGATGATGGCCATGACAACGATCGCCACGGCCACGATTACATGAAGGAGAAGGGCCGGGTGCGCGGCCACGAACTTCCAATTGCTGGCCGACGACCTCCCCGCCGGGAAATTGATGTTGTAGCCAACCAAAGCGGCGACCGCAGCCAGCGCTATGACCAGCCCTCTGGACAGCTTCTTAAACGTTACCGCTGCCATCGGCACCTTCCTGGCCTGGTGGGGCAGATCCGCGACCACGCGCATATCGCAACTCTCAGTTGCGATATCCTGATCCTACGCCGGACCGGCAGGAACGCAACAGGGAGTTGCAATGAGACGGGAGCCAGTCACCGCGAAGCGGCCCCGTCCGCCCGGGCGCGGCCCGAAGGTCCGCGCCGCGGTCCTCGCCGCAACGCTCGGCGAGCTGACAGATAAGGGTTACGCCGGGCTGACCGTCGACAACGTCGCCCGCCGCTCCGGCGTGCACAAGACGACGATCTACCGGCGCTGGAAGGACCGCGAAAGCCTGGTCGCAGACGCGGTGATCGACCTGGCCGCCGCCAGGGTGCCCTTCCCCGACACCGGTGACATCGACGCGGACCTCCGCGAGCTGGCCCGGTCGTTTGTCAGGTTCCTCAACAGCCCGGCCGGTGAGGCCATCGCCGCCGCGACGCTGTCCGACGCCGGCCGGATACCGGAGATCGCGGACGCCAAACGCCGCTTCTTCTCCGACCGCTTCCGGCGAGCAGAACCTGTCGTCTCCGCCGCCATCGCGCGCGGCGAGCTGCCGGCCGGCACCGACCCGGCCGAGCTCGTCAGGACCCTCGTCGCGCCGATTTACCTGCGGCTCCTTGTCACCGCCGAGCCAATCGACCAGACCACCGCCGACAACGCCGCAAAGGCCGCCCTCGCCGCCGCACGCGCTGGCGCGATCGAGGTTAACACCGGGATGCTCGCCCAAAGATCAGGCAGGTGCTGCAAGGCCAGTGGCCCGACCACGCATATCAACACGCCGAGGCCATAACCGTCTCTTCTCAGTCAATCCTCGGGATTCGGCTTGACGATCACGCTCCGTCAGCAAAATGGGCGGCGGACAAGCCGACCCAGGCGCGTGACACCCTCAGCGCGATCACCCTCTTCTACATGGCATTGGGGCCGTGCTGCGCACCGCAGCGGCAACAGCAGGCACTCCAATAGCCATTTGGTGGCGCCTTTGTTGATGAACGTCGAATCACCACTAGCTGGTATGACATAAGGCCCGGCCGAGGTTGCACCCTGACGGGCACGCGGCCCCACGACGGATCCTGGAGAGGATTTACATGCCCGACCAAGCACCGGCGCCTGCTCGGCGGCGGATCGCCCTGATCGCGCACGACAATAAGAAACGAGACATGCTGGAGTGGGCCGAGTACAACCTCGACTTGTTGCATGAACACGAGCTGTTCGCAACGGCTACGACCGGTCACCTCCTGATTGAGGAGCTCGGCCTGCCGGTCACCTGCTTTCGCAGCGGCCCCTACGGCGGCGACCAGCAGATCGGCGCCCGCATCGCCGAGGGCGAGATCGACCTCCTGGTCTTCCTGTGGGACCCGCTGGAACCCCACCCGCACGACCCCGACGTGAAGGCGCTGCTGCGAGTGGCAGTCGTCTGCAACATCCCGGTCGCCTGCAACCGGGCGACCGCGGACTTCATGATCTCCTCGCCGCTGATGGGCCGCGGCCACGACCAGTGGGACCCGGCGTCCAGCCAGGCCAAGCACAACCACGCCGCCCTGAAGATGATGCGAGCCGGCTGAAACCGGCACGATGGCCAGTGAGATGGACGGTGACGACGCGGCTGCTATAGGGGCTCGCTGACCCACCGCCAGCCGTTGAGTTCGTCACAGACAGGCCGCACCACACTCGCCTCGGCTGCGTCAGACAACTGGGTGGCAATCCTGATGAGCTGGCGGTGGAAATCATCCGGCGTGGATGAGCCGCCAGACACCGGCGCGACGAGCGTCACTGCAGACCCCTCGCCCCCTGCCAGCCGGGCAGTGATGTTGCCGTTGTAATCACGGCCAACTCCCGCGATGGCGTCGGCCCGGATGACGTCGCTGCCGTCGTCCTTGGCCACCCACACGGTTCGCGCATCCACACGCCTCACCCCGTCCTTGTGGCAGCACCTACTGACACTGTGTCACAAGGACTCATGCAGGGGGTCTATCCCAGGACCGGTGTTTCCGGCGGCCATTGTTAGTAGGTCTCGGCGGACGCGCATAAGGCCTGGCGGTCGGTCGCCGCAGGCGCCAGCTCCGGCAGACCTCCGCCCGGCTTTCAGAGGTCCCTGCAGCGTAGATAGGTGCGAAGCGTCCAGGCAGATGGCCGCTACGCGGGCACCTGTGTGCCGACGGCATGCAGGTAGCGCAGGGCTTGTGCGTATGAGCCGATCAGGCTGGTCTGGCAGTACGGCAGTCCGTGCTGCTGGCAGAACTCTCTGATAAATGGCTGCGACGAACGCAGGCTCGGGCGGGGCATGGACGGGAAGAGATGATGCTCAATCTGATAGTTCAGGCCGCCGAGAGCGAGGTCGGTGAACCAGCCGCCGCGGATGTTGCGGGAGGTCAGCACTTGCCGACGCAGGAAGTCGTGCTTGTCTTGCTGGCGCAAGACGGGCATGCCCTTGTGGTTGGGGGCGAAGGAGGCGCCCAGGTACACCCCGAACAGCCCCTGCTGGATCAGGATGAACGCCACTGCCTTCACCGGGCTCAAGACCAGGAAGACGACCGCCAGATAGGCCGCGATGTGCACGGCGAGCAGGGCAGCCTCGGGCAGACGGTGCTGCCTTGCCCGGCTTGACAAGGCCCGGATGCTGGCGACGTGCACGCTGAAGGCCTCGCCTAGGAGCATCGGGAAGAACAGGACCGCCTGGCAGCGGAACACGATCTTCGACAGGCCGTGGCTTGAGGCTGCCTGGCCCGGCGTCATCGCCAGGACGCGCATCATGATGTCCGGGTCGGCCCCTTCGGTGTTCGGGTTCGCGTGATGCCGGTTGTGCTTGGCCACCCACCAGCCGAAGCTGAGACCTATGCCCAGGTTGCTTAGCAGGATGCCCAAGATGTAGCTGGTCCGCCGGGACGCGCAGATCTGCCGGTGCCCGGCGTCGTGGCCGAGGAAGCCGACTTGCGTGAACATTACGGCCAGGAAGACGGCCACCGCGAGCTGCCACCACGAGTCCCCCACCAGCGCGAACACGGCCCAGCCTGCTGCCAGCAGGAAAACGGTGATCGCGATCCGCCAGGCATAGTTCCCCGTGCGCCGGTCCATCAGGCCGGCCTGCCTGACCGCGCGTGATAGCCGGGCATAGTCGCTGCCGCCCGGCCTGGCCGGCATCTGTTCGCTTGCACGTGCCTCGGAGTCGGCCGTCATCACCGCGGTTCCGTTCCGCCGACTGCCGCCCCGGCGCGCAGGCAAACGGGCAGTACGCTGGCAACCTCCGCCGCCGGCGCGGCCAGGCGCCGCCGCAGGCATATCACAATCAACGGGCAGGCCATGGACGCAAAACCCCTCCGGTACCCCAGTGTTCTGGCCACCATCGGCGGCTGAGACCTATTTCTCGCTTGCCACAGTATACTGGCAGAAAATTACTAGCAAATTTCTTCTAGAATAGAAGAGAAGACTGGATGTCGACTGCCAGCTGGACCTTCCTGACCAACCATGCCCAGGTGCTGCTGTGCATCGCGCGTGATCCCGGCATCCGCCTGCGTGATATCGCAGACCGGGTAGGCATTACCGAGCGCAGCGCTTACGCAATCGTGATGGATCTGGCTGAGGCGGGATACATAGTCAAGGAGAAGTCCGGCCGCCGTAATCGCTACCAGATCCAGACGCACCTGCCGCTGCCGGAGCCCACGAGCAGGGAACGCACGGTTGGAGAAGTGCTGGCCCTGCTGGCCGGCACCGAGTTGCGGTCGGCCGCCGACCAGCCCTGACGCAACGGGCCGCCTAGCGCGGGCACGCCACGCGATGGTGTTTAATGGGCGACGGTTGTAGTCGAAGTTCGTTCACGTGTCACAGCGCCTGCGAATTCTGACAGCGGGCGCCTTTGTCTGGAACGAGCCAGACACTCTCCGGCAGGCGATCGCCACAGCCCTGGGGCGCGCAGCGGCGCGTCCCAGAAGATCGCTCTAGCAGGAGGAAAGTACATGGCTCAGGGCACAGTGAAGTGGTTCAACGCTGACAAGGGCTTCGGTTTCATCGCCCCCGACGACGGCACCGCCGACGTTTTCGTGCACCACTCAGCAATCCAGACTGACGGTTACCGCAGCCTTCAGGAGAACCAGCGCGTCGAGTACACCGCCGCGCGCGGCCCGAAGGGACCCCAGGCCGAGCAGGTCCAGCCGCTCTAACGGGGGCATGCTGGTCGCCAAGCGACTCTGGCGCCGGGCGGTTCTTCAGAACCCTGATGAACCGCCCGGCGCCATGCCTTCCGTAGTTACAGCTTGAAGAGCTTGGCGCACGGCAGCCCTACGCGCACTCGGCATGTCCCGAAGTCGACTAGCACGTCGGATTGATCCTCGACCCCAAGGACACTGCCAAGGCCGTACTTGTCGTGCGTCACCAGATCACCCGGCTCGTAAGTCTCAGCAGGCTCCTCAACGACGGGGACATTAAACGGACTACCGGGCAGGTACCGCCGCGGGGCGCTGGAGCGCGTTGGCTTCATCTCTCCACCGTACGCGCTTGGCCCGCAATGTGCGGGCATCGGCAACACGACCCTTGCAATCCCACGCATCTATCCTCAGCAACCGCCGCGACTAGCTCGCGCGTAACCACGCTGACGCAGGCCGATGTCGGCGAGCGGGTCATGATCCGATGGCTGGTCGGATCAGGTGCGGGCGATCGGTTTGGCTGCGGCCCGGCGGGTCATCGAGCCGAGCTGCCTGCTGCCGGTCTGCTTTGCGCTCAGCCTGGCCTCGTCCGGCCACCGTACGTCGTACGCCCAGCCGAGCTTCTCGCAGAACCAGATCAGCCGCGCGGCGATATCGATCTGGCCGCGCAGTGCGCCGTGCCTGGCGCAGGTGGGATCGGAGTGATGCAGGTTGTGCCAGGACTCGCCGAACGACAGGACCGCCAGCCACGTCACGTTCCGCGACTTGTCCCTGACCTCGAAGTCCGTCTTGCCGAAGGTGTGGCAGATCGAGTTGATGGACCAGGTGACGTGGTGCAAGAACGCGACCCTGACC
>Ga0335074_10000727_pt1 | contig 45581 bp, 45 predicted proteins | sample Lox_Sample_23_FD_206715 | JGI IMG/M metagenome (GOLD analysis project Ga0335074, IMG submission 206715) | Soil microbial communities from Loxahatchee National Wildlife Refuge, Florida, United States - Lox_Sample_2.3 | ecosystem: Environmental > Terrestrial > Soil > Wetlands | place: USA...
TACCTCCGCAATGGTCCGGTACATCGGACTATGTCCAGCAAATCCCACTGAGTTGCAGCGGCTCGTTTGGATCCGACAGTTCAATCTCAAAATCGGTTGCCCATGGATCCCGGTTCTGCTCCTGGTCGCGTTGTACATCGACGCTACCTGGGCCTATGCGGTGCTCGGCATGATGTTTGCCGCGGAGGCCTGCAGCCTCGCGCTTCTAACGCGTGACATTCGGCGGGCTCGCCGGGCCGAGCCAGCTACCTAGACCGCTGCAAGTGGGGAGCAGCTAGATCCTGGCGTGGAAGTTGCTCTGCCACACATAGGCTCACTTCCGCTCTGGGAGTAAAGGCGGCAGCGCCGAGACGGCCGCTCCCGTCCGCCGAGCGTTCCCCATCGGAGGCGTCGATACCGCTGAGGCTGGTCGAGTAAATAACCTGGTGCCCGTGTCCGACGAGGTCCAGATCGAGGAAGTATGCGAAGTCCTCGGTGGCCTGGTGCCCGCGATAGACGGACTCGTGAAGCAGCTCTCGAGGTCGGCTGCGCCGCCCACCGAGGCTGAGCTGAACGCGATTGTCGATTCCGACGCGTCGCGCTTGCTGATTGCGCGCGATGCTGATGGCACGATCGTCGGGATGCTGACCCTGATTCTGTTCCGCATCCCGACGGGCGTGCGCGCGTGGATTGAAGACGTCGTCGTCGACACGGCGGCGCAAGGCCGTGGCATCGGCCAGGCGCTGACGACCGCCGCGGTTAAGCTCGCGAACGAGAATGGAGCGAGAACGGTTGACTTGACCTCGCGCCCCTCTCGCGAGGCGGCCAACCACATGTATCAGAAGCTCGGCTTCCGCGCTCGAGAGACGATCGTTTATCGGCTCGAGGGCCGAGTCGAATAAACCGTCAGGCCTAGCAGACCGTGACATCGCGGTCGCCGCTGGCGTTCGTTGAGCTTTCCTTACCGGACGGCCGCCCGGCTCTGTCGCGCGGGGGTGTTGGGTGCTCACTCCTCGTCTTGGTGCTCCTCGGAGAGTCGCTGTTCGGCTTCCTGGCGCCAGGTCTCGCCTATCTCGTCTTCGAGGATGTCGACGCACAGCGCTACGCATTCGTCGCACACGTACACGCCCGGTCCGGCGATCAGGCGGCGCAGCTGGGGTCGCGGCTTGCCGCAGAACGAGCAGCCGGTCGCGAGGTCGATGCTGGTGGCGTTGGCCAGGGTCTCGGTGATCTGGTCCGTCGCGACTGCGACCGCGTCGTAGGCTGCGGCGTGCTCGCCGAAGCTCGCATCAGGGTCGTCGAGCGCCGCCAGTAGTCCCTGGAAAGAACGGTCGAGCGCCTGCCAGGCCTCGATCGCTCCGGGACGGAGCGTCTCGGTGCGCAGCTCGACCGGAGGCCGCCAGTCGTCCCTGGCCTTGACTCCCTCCGGCACGAGTCCCGCTTGGTGGAGCGCTCTGAGCGCGTTCGCGTGCTCACGTGCAGCCTTCCCGAGACCTCGCAGCCGGGCGGGGAGGCCATGGTGGGCGGCGAGCGCCCGGTTGAATGCGGCTTGCGTTCTCTTCGCCGTGTCGCGGAGCTCGTCGGTCTCGCGTGGCGTCTCAGCCGGCTCCTCGCGCGGCTCGGCGCCCGCACGCCACCACGCGCCGGCCAGGGCGCTGAGCAGGGCGACCAGCACGATCAGGATGATCAGGACGGGACGATCAAGCACGCTCAGCGCTTTCGATGGCTCGAATGATGATCAGCACGCTACGCCTACCGGCCCGGAGAGCCAAACGCCCTGGGTACGCGGTTCGCGACAGCCCAAATCCCGCGACTCACCGGCGGCGCGTGAGCTCTCGTGGCGAGCGGTTGCCGGCGGCGCGTCGCGGCTCCGCTTCGGCCACGGCGGTGCGTGCCGCCTCAACGGCCTCGCGGGCTTGGGCGAGATCGGCGAGCGTTCGCGCCTGAATGGCAGGCTCGGGCACCTCGGCACCGGCGAGACGCGCGCGGAGCTGCTCGCGTCGCCGCGGGTCGTCGAATGCGCGCGGCGCGTCTTGCGCGGCGGCCGCCGCATCGGGCGGCTGGCCAGTGGCTTGGGCCAGCGCTGTCTGGTGCGCGTGCTCGAGCTCTTGGACGGCTGCGAGCGCGACGACTTGGGTCGGGTCGAGCCCGCTGCGATCGTGCACCTTCTCGCGGATCCGGTGGGCGGCGCGGTCGAAGATCGTCGGCTTCGCGGAGCTGGCGTCGGGGTCGCGCCAGCTATTGGCCTCCCCCCACCTGCCCGCGATTTCGTGAGGGCCTGCGGTCTCCCACCACGCGTCCTCGAACACTGGCCGTAGGCGCTCGGCGGCGAGCAGCCGCTGCGCGTCGATCCGGGCTTGCGCGGACCGGGCGGCCTGGTCGCTGTCGCGCCTAGCCTGCTCGAGCGCCTGGCCGCGGGCAGCGATCGCCCGCCGGGCGGCGATCGCGGCGGTGGCGAGGGCGAGCTGCAGCTGGCCCTCGACCTCTTCAGCGATTCCGTCTGAGGGTTCGTGCATCGCTATTCCTCCTTGAGGGTGGGTGCGGGTGACCATCACGGCTCGGCGACGGCGCTGACTAACCATCGGCCGCGCGTTTGCGTGAGGGTGAGGATCAGCTCGTAGGCCTCGCGGCCGTCGGTGACGTTCGCCAGCGCCTGCCAGGCGCCGCCCTGGCGCTGCATCCCAAGCGCGGCCAGGTGCGGGTGAAGCCCGTGCATGCTCGGCGGGATGTTGGGCGGGTGCGTCGTCAGCGCGGCGAGCAGCGCACCGGTGGCGTCAGCGTTCGCCGTGACCGGCCCCTGCCCGTACAGCCACGGCAAATAGCCGTGTAGGAACCTGCGCGCGGTCGCCGCCGGCGCGGGCGATCCGGTGGGCTGGGGGATCGGTCGCGTCGGCGGCCCGACCTGGCTGTCGAAATCAGGAGGCACGAGCCCGACGACCAGCCCGCGACCGCTCACCGCGGCGACAGTGAGCTGAACGGTGAAGCGGTGCGCGCGATCGGCGAGCTGCGCGATGAACGTCGAGCCACCGGGAACCGGCGCCACAGACTGCACGGCGAGCGGGCCTCGCCGAGCCCGCGCCGGCATCAGCTGACCTGGCTGCGCACGGACCCGCGCGCTGGCGTCGGGCAGCGCCGCCGCGGGGAGACTGGCGTCGAGATAGTGGGCATAGGCGGCGGTGAACGTCCTGGCGACCTGCAACAGGGACGGTGACGCCAGGCCGCGCGGGTTCGTCCTTGTTGCGCTCGCTGCCGCCGACGTGGACGATCCGCGCGTCGACGCTGCTGGCGAGCTGCTTGAGGGCGTGTGGGTGCTGCTTCCACACCCGGCCAGCACGGCGGCGATTGCCATGCCAAGGAGGGTGGGGCGGCGCATCACAGGCCTGAGGGGTGGCGGGTTGACCACACGTTGCCGTCTTGGAGCTGAGCCGGGATGATCGACGCCGGCTGCCACCGCGGACCGGTTGTGGGCCCGCCGTTGGCCGGATCATCGGCGGGGAACGAGTCGGGGACGCTGGCCGGTTGCACGGGGGCGTAGTGGCCAGTGTCGAGCACGATCCCGGCCACCTCGATGAATGCGTGACCCTGGGACCCGTAGACGGTGATCCACTGCCCGGACCCCGGCTGGCCGTAGGACTCAAGAAAGCTCGAGTCGCCCGCCACGCCACCGCCGACATCGACCAGCGGCGTGTTCCCGAGCCCGGAGTTGAACAGAACGAAGTCAGTGCTTCCCGAGCAGTCGTAAGAGTCTTGAACCTGCGTGAGCATGTTCGTCCGGCGCTCCTGCGAGTAGAAGGTGTCGATGATGCGGTTGCCGGCGGCGATCGCCTCCTGCACCTGTGGCGGCGCGCCGGTCGGGATCGCCGCGGTCCCGTTGGGCAGGATCTTGGCCACGGCTCCCGGCGTGGTCGGGCCGCTGATCGGTGCGCACCCCCCGCTCGAAACCGGCGCCGAGGTCGTGGTGCCTGTGGCGGTGGCGGAGGTTCCGCTGCTCGCCACGCCATGGGTGTACTGCGCCACGAGTTGGGTCACCTGCGCAATCTCAGGCGCGTAGTTGTTCCACGCCATGAGCGCGGCCTGCCAGTCGCCGGGTGCCCCCCACTCGCGCAGGAGAGCAGCGGCAGCGTAGACGGCGTCGACCTCGTTGTAGATGCTCGGCGGGTGCACGCCGCCGGGAACGTTCGGCGGGATCTCGCCCACCACGTTGTCCCAGTTGTCGGTCGCCTGCCCGCCGATTCCGATCTGCATCGGACCGGCTGCGCCGGCAGAGTTGGCGCCTGACAGCACGCCGGTCCCCGGTCCGTCGTTGGTGGCGAAGGTCGACTCGGCGTCGTTGAGCGCGGCGAGGTACGCCCAGCCGTCGCTGCCGAGGGCGAACTGCTGGGAGGCGCCCTCGAAGATCGGCAGCAGGTTGCTCGGAATCCCGGGGACGCTCGAAGGCCCAGGCCCGGCCGGCGTGCCGCACGCTGCCTGCGAGGCGGGATCGAGCGCCAGCAGGATCATCAGCGGCAGCCCGATCGCCAGCAGCGCGACGAACGCCCCGCCGAGCGCGCCGGCCGCCCGCAGCTCCTGCGTCATGGTCCGAGGCGGAGCGTGTGCTCACGCGCTCGTCCAGCGTCGCGTGCGGCCGCCGGCGCACCGCCCGCGGCCGTGACAACGGTGGCATCGGCGAAGTCCTCGGGTTCGAACATGCCCTCGGGCGGCGGCTCGTGTGGCAGCTCCTCGAGAGGATGCTCGCCGTGGTTGCCGTCGCAGCCTTTGAACGGCCCGTCGGCGTTCAGCAGCACCGTCATGTGATGATCGGCGTGGTCGCGGAACCACACCGACAGGCCGGTGGCCGGGTCTTGGCGCAGGTGCTCCCACGCTCGCCACAGCGCTTCGAGACGGGCGACCGCCTCGGCGTGCTTCCACCACTGCGGACACCACACACGGTCGTGCCCGCGCACCGACCGGCGATACACCGGGAACAGCCACTCGTGCACCCACTCGTCGAGCGTGAGGTAGTACAGGCCGGGCGGATCGGCCAGCTCGGCGAGCTGCCGCTCGGCAGCCTGCAGCGCGAGCTGCTCGATCTGCGCCGCGTCCAGCAGCCCGCCCGCGCGCCGGTCGAGGACCTTGCGCGTGACGGACGCGACGTGCTGTTCAAGCACACTGCGTACCGTCTGCTCGACCAACGGCGCCGCTCCGTCGAGCGACTCCCGCTGCTGACTCACGCTCACGCCGGCGTCGTCCACGGAGCCTCCTGGGCTGGCTGGGTGTGGCGGCGGGCGAGAACCTGCGGCGGGTCGTAGGTCGCGATCGACTCGCGGATCAGCTGGGCTTGGCCCGTGTTCCACCAGTAGACGGGCTCCGCGAGCACCGACGGGGAGCCGGAGGGCATGACGATGATACGGTCGCGTGGGAGCGCCGCTAGGTCGGCGACGGTCAGGATCGGCGTCGGGGTTAGCTGCCAGCTTGTGCTGGTGCTGCCGCCGCCCGGTGCGCGCACGGCGCTCGGGCTGGCGACCAGCCGGTTGTACTCGCCGATCAGCTTCTCCAGGTCGGAGAGGAACTCTTCCTCGGCCGCTCCGCCCCCGTATACGCGGACATTGCTTGCGCCCCAAAGCTTGCGCATACCGGTCTGCCCCCATACCTGCGCGCCCTGGGACCACGACTGAAGGAGGGTTAGCAGCGGGATCCCACGCGAGCCGTAGTGGCTGTAGAGGTCGGGGAGTTGCCGCCAGCGGCAGATGTTCGCCGCTTCGTCGAGTACGCCGACCAGCGGCACCGCGAGCCGGCCGCCGGGGGAGCGCTTCGCGAGTTGCTCCCCCGCATCGCACAACGCCATCGCGAGCGCCGTCACCAACCCGGCACTCGAGCCTTGGCCTTCCTTGCTATGCAGATACAGCGTGTCGCTCGACGTCACGAACTTGGCCAGGTCCAACTGCGGGCGGCGATGCGCGGGCCCATCGCGTGTGACCCAGCGAGTGATGTCCGGATCGCGCAGGAAAGAGAGGATCTGCCGGGCGGTGCCGAACACGCCGCCGCGCTGCTCGAACGGCGCGTGCACGTGATCGAGCACCGAGGCGGCGGCGAGCTCGAGCCCGTGGTGCTCCAGGATGCGCGCGGGCTCGTCGTCGTTCGGGCGCGTCGACCACAAGAACGCCTGCGTGATCGGCCGCTCGGCTAGCGCGGCCGCACGCAGGAGGTGACTGACGAGCTCTTGGCCGGCGGGGTCGAAGAACGGGTCAGGCCGCGCGTCCGGATCGCGGTAGGCGCCGACGAACGCGTCGGTCAGCTCGAGCGCGCGACGATCGGAGGTGACGTAGGTGAGCGGGTTCCACCACCAGTCGGGCTCGCCCGCGGCGAGCTGCTCGGGATCGAAGTTCCACACCCTTCCCTCCCGCTCGCGCAGGCCCCGGGTGGCGGCGTACAGGTCGGGCTTGTTCGAGGTCGCGAACGCTGCCCCGGGTGCCGCCAGCACGGTGGGGATCGCGCGCGAGCTGGACTTGCCTTTGCGCGGCCCCCAGATGTCGCACTGCATGTCCTCCCACGTGGCGTACAGCCGCTGGCCGCCAGCGATCGCTTTGGCGATCGGCAACCCGGGCTGCTCGACGCCGAATCGCGCAGCAGTCGCGCGCGCGTTCTGAAGCGACACCGAGAGCGCGCTGCGGCCAACACCGAGCAACCTCGCTGCGCGGTCCGCGCCGGTCGCCGGCCGGCGGGTGCGCAGGACGACGACCAGGCCGATGGCTAGCGCGGCCGCCGCGCCGACCGCGATCAGGATCGGCGTGGCGGTGGGCGGCCACCGGGTGCGGCCGTCGGCGAGCTCGAGCGCCAGTGCGAGCGGGTCAAGCGGCGGACGGTGGTGCCAGTGGTGGATCGCCGCACCCCCCTGCGCGGCGGCCTCGCCGACGACGCCCGCGAGCGCGAGGAGCGCGAGCGTCCCGGCCAGCAACGGCGAGAACGGCGCCGGCCCGGTCGCGTGCCGATGAGCGTGGCTCACCGTCCCCTCCCGGGCCTTCGGTGGGGTTCCGGGCAAAGAGCGGGCGACGCAGCCGACCCACAGGACCGCCCCCTTTTTTCAGACCGACAGGCGATGTGGGCGAGTCGCGAGGCCTCCTCGCTCTCGCTCGGAGCGTGAGCAGATGTCTCGGTCTCGCGCTCGGCCGTCCGGTGCTGGTCGAGGCTCCAGCCGCCTCTGATCGTCGGCTCGTCCGCGACCGTGCCGTACACCCACATGATCGCCTGACCGGACGCGCGCAGCTCCTCGAGCGCTTGATGCAACTCGCTCGCCTGAATCCAGTAGAGGCCGCTGGCGAACTTGCCCTGCCGGGTGCGCGCGCGAATGTGCGCCAGCGCGAGCCTCGCCGACTCACTGAGCGCCTCGCGCTCAGCAGTGCTCGCGGAGCCGTCTGGGACGTGGCCCAAGCGCGTCACGACGATGCTCCTGCCCCATTGGCGGAGCGGTGCGCGATCGCGGGCTCGCCGCGGCGGCTCCTCTCGTGCCACAGCTTGTTCGTATCGTGCAGCCGCGCCTCGGCCGGCGTGAGCGTCACCCGGAACGGAATCCCCGGCCGGCCGCCGATCTTGATCATGAAGTTCCCGCGCCCCGGCGGCGCATCGTTACTTGCGGCGGCCGACCACGCCGGCGGGTCCTGCCAGGAGGTCAGCTGCCGCTGCTCAGCCACGCTGAGGTCCTTGGCCAACGCGAGGCGCGGCATCTCCTCCGGGGGCAGCGCGCCGCAGATCAGCATCCCGGAGCGCTCGATCAAACCCACGGCCTTCATCCGCTCGTGCTCATCCGGCAGGCTCAGCAAGTCCTTGATCGTGTGCGAGCACATCACCACCCCCACCCCCCACTGCCGGTTCAGCCGAGTCAGACTGTTGGTGCGGTCGACCATCCCGCGCCCGGCGATCAGCGCCCGCCACAGCTCATCGAGGATGATCAGGTAGTGGCGCATCGGCGCCAGCCCGGCCTCGGCAAGCGCGTGCGTGACGTTCACCGCCCCGAACCCGATGCCCCAGCACGCCGACAGCGCCGCCCCGACGAGCTCGGTCTCGTCCTCGGGGATCGAGGAGACATCGAACACCGCCGGGCGATCCAGATCGAGCGCCACGGTGCTGTGCCGGGAGAACATCTCCCCCACCCGCCCCTCGCCCAGCAGCGCCTGCAGCGTCACCTGCAGCGGCTCGACGAGCTCGCGATAGCGCTCCAGCGAGCCGCGGTCAAAGGCAGCCGACCGGACCCGCTCGGGGGCGCTCTCGATTGTCTCGAGCAGGTCGCCGAGCACGGGCGCGCCCGGATGACGCTCGTCGAGCACCTTCAATGCCGAGGCGAGGATCGAATCCTCGCGATCGCTCGGCGGGTGCCCGCGCTGAATCGAGATCAGCGCGGAGACCATCGTGTGCCGCCGGCCGACCGCGTCGGCGAGCAGCTCGCGCCCCAGCTTGCGGTGCTCGCCGCCGCCGAGCCGCTCAGCGGCGCGCTTGGCGAGCTCGATGTCGAGCACGTTGACGTAGCCGCGGCCACGGCCCAGGCGGATCACCTGCCCGTCGAGCGCGCCGATCAGATCGACGTAATCGGGCTTCAGATCCCCGAGCACCAGCGGCAGGACGCCGAACCCGGCCAGCGCCAGCGCCATCCGCCGAATGCAGCTCGACTTGCCGAACCCCTGCAGGCCCATCACGAACGCCGTCGGGGCCGTCAGCAGGCTAGCGCGCTGAAACCAGCTGATCGGATCCCCGCACACCGTCGCACCCGTCAACAGGTGCTTCCCGAGCGGCGCGCCGATCAGCGGCGCGCCGGCGCCGACCGAGAACGGCCACAGCCCACACGCCTGCACGCTCGTGCCCCGCCACTCCCCCGGCGTCTGCAGATACACGCTGCGACCAGCGCCCGCCCCATGCCAGCCGCGAGGGCCCGGCACCGGCGGCCCCTCCCACACCTGCTGCCTCTGTCGGCGCCGCAACGGGCTCATAGCGCCTGGCGGATCTGCTCGGGGACCTTCAGGTGCGCCGGGAGGAACACCCCAACCGGCAACGCCGCAGCGAACGCCGAGTCCTGCGAGCCCCACACCGGCCGCAAGCCAACCCGGGCCGTCGGAGCGAGGTTCGCGAGCGCCGCGGTGGCGAGCTGCAGCTGCTCCTCATCCAGCACCGTCGTCGTGACCAGCATCCCGAAGTTCACAAGCGCCGCACCGCGCGCCTCTTCCTGAGCGGTCGCCCGCGCGGCCTGCTGCTCGACGACTGCCCGCGCGGTCGGCCGGGCCGCCGAGTTCACACGGAACTCGGCGTTGTGAAGGTCTCGCTCGACGATCCTCGCCGCCTCACCCGGATCGATCACCCGATAGAGGAGCGTGACGCGCTTGCGGGCGATGTCACCGTGCGGCGCGATCAGCCGGGCGAGCACGTTCTCGCGAACTTCGCCGCGCGGCGCCTGTGACATCGACCAGGTCACGCTGACCGCGCCATCGTGCCAATAGGAATCAGCACGCGCGTCCGCGGCCGACGGCCCGACATCCTCCCAAGCGAGCTCAGCGGGGCCGCCGGAAGCGCGCGCTTCCTCGAGCAGGTCCGCCGCGCGGGGGTTGTAGGCGGTGTGAACGATCTCGCACAGCCGTTGCGCGTCGACCGGCATCGCGACGCCCGCTCCGGTCGCGTGCAGCCGATGGGTGATCCCGCCCAGCCGGGTCGCGAGGTCGTGCGCCAGCTCGGTCGCACTCCGCCGCCGGCCAGCCGCGATCATCGTGAACGTCAGCGCGACGCGAGCCTTCAGGTCGGCCGCTCCGGCCGGGTAGACCCGCACGATCTCCCGCAGCGTCTCACGCGCGAGCGCCGGCGCGTTCGGGTCCTGCCGCCCCTGGATGGCATGCCGCAGCCGCGTCCCCGGATCCGGAGCCGTCTCGACCGACACCTGGCAGGCGACCAGCCCGGGCTCCTGCGAGAGCGCGGCGATCCACTGGCCGTAGTGCGCGACCCACTGATCGACCTGCGGCTGATCGACCAGCGCCGCCCCGTCGGGCTCCGTCTCGAGCACGACCGTCAGGTGCTGGGCCCATGGGTGGCACAGGACCGCGAACGGCCGGTCGTAGGAATCCCGCGCCTCCGACAGCTGGCTCGAGGCCAGCAGCCCAGGCAGCTGGAACGTTCCATACGGGACTCGGCCGAGCGGGCCGGAACGGTACAGGTGCGAGCGGGCCCGGCGAGCCTCCCGCCAGCCGAGCCGCATCCCGAGCCGCTGCATCGCCGTCTGCCCGTGCGGATCCGGGCGCAACGTCACCGCAAACACCGGCAACATGACCGCCAGCAACACCAGGCCGGGGAGCAGCCCGACGAGCGCGATCACGACGATCGCCGCGATCAGAGAGACGATGAACAGCACGCTCGAGATCAGTCCCAGATGCCACAGACCAGGCGGCCGCGGCCGCCGCCAGTTCCCGTACGTACGCTCAACCTGCGCGTCTGCCGCCACCTGCGCCACCTCCTATTCGTTGCGCGTCCCGGACGCCCCCGTCGGCGCGGGCCCATCGCCGCCATCCGCGTTGCTCGGCTCGACCGCCCCCCGGGCCGCCTGCTTGGCCGCCCCATACGCTTGAACCATCGATCCTGCCGCCGCGCCGCCACCGCCTGCGCCCGCGGCGGCTGCCCCGCCGGTCGCCGGAGTCCTGGCGGCGCCGGACGCACCACCCGAGGACGCCCCGCCCGGGCCGGCGCTGCCCGAATCGCCGTCGCTTCCATTCCCGCCGGCCGGGCCCGACGAACCGATCGCGTTCGTGCCCGCCGGCCCCCCGGGACCTCCAGGGCCGGCGAGTGCGGCGCCCGACGGGCCGCTGCCGTTCTGCGACTGGCCGTAGGCGCTCGCGGGGGCGTGAGCGACCGCCGCCGCGCCGGTCGGCATCCGCATCGCGATCGCCCCGCCCGCCGCGCCGGCAACGATCGCTCCCGCGCCGCCCGCCCCCGCCAGCGCGCTCGTCGCCGGCACCACAAACCGCAGCAGCGCGGGCAGCGTCAGGATCGCGAGCACCAACATCATCACCCCGTCCAGCAGCGCCAGCGCGCCCTGCTGGCCGGCCAAGTCGAACGCCACCGCGTACACGACCGCCGCCGCCGGCTTGTACAGCGCGAACGCGATCAGCCACGCCGAGGCCTTGCGGAACCACTGCAGCCCCATCTCCGTGTTCGAGAACGCGGCCACCAACGGAAGCGTCCCCACCAGCAGCACCAGCATCCCGCCCCGGACCAGCATCAGCATGATCTGGATCACCGTCCCGAGGAACGCGATGATCCCCAGGACGATCGCGATGAACGCGGTCGTGACCGTTCCCGCCAACCCGACCGTGAACCCCGCCGGCGTTCCCGCCGCCTGGGACGTACTCGCGGTCGCGACTCCGAGAAGATTCGCGAGGTGATCGGCAAAGCCCGACCCGGCGCTCGCGCGAGTGATGAACCAGGATGCCATCTGATCGCATCCGCCGATCAGCACGCTCGCCGCCCCGGCGGCCGCACCCGACACCAGCACATAAGTCGCGAGATACCGGCCCAGGTCGCGCAGCTGCGCGGCCTTGTGCTCGTGGTAGACGATCCGCCCCGCGCCCAGCAGCGTGCACAGAACCGCCAGCCCCGTGGTAAACACGAGCAGGTTCTGCTGAAGAAACGCGACGGTCCCCGTCGCCTGTCCGCCGGCGCCGGCGACGGGTGGTGTGCCGATCCCGACCCACAGCGTCGAAGCCCACTCCACCGCGTGCCCGAGCGCCCCGAGCACCGACCTCGCCAGCGCGGTGATCGCATCCCCGGCCAGCGAGGAAACGGCGCCGCCCGCCCCCTTGCCGATCATGCAGAGCGGGTTGATCCCGCACCCGAACAGCGCTCCCGCCGGCGCGGGCGTCAGCAACAGCAACAGCAGCGCTGCCGGAAGCGCGCACCGCCCGCAGCGCCGCACGCCGCACACTAGAAAGCGCTCCACGGGACGTAGCCCGTCAGGTCGGGGATCACTTCCATCGCCGGCGTGCCGCCTGCGGGGAACAGGTACTTCCAGTCCTCGTTGTGCCACACCATCGCGGTGACAACGGCGAGCAGCTTCCCCCCGGGCCCTTGGAACACGACCGCCACCTGCGCCTCCGCGGACGTGTAGGAGTCGAAGCGGTAGCCGGCGAACTGGACCGGCCCGTTCGAGTTCAGCTCGGCGGCGTTGCCGAGGTCCGTCGGCGCGCCCACCGCGAGCCGCTGGAACAGCTCGCCCGCGGGCACCGCCGTTCCCTCCGCCCACAGGTTCATCGCGGCCAACAGCGCGCCCGCGGGGTCGTGCGCAAAGCACGTGTTCCACGGTCCGCTCGAGCGCTGCGGCCCGAACACCGCCGGGTTCTGCGGGACCTGCATCGCACCGACCGTCCCCCACTGCGCCGGCGGCGGGCTGCCGGCCGGAATGGCCTGCTGTCCCGCCGGTAGGCCACAGCTGCCACCCGCCGCGTCCCCAGAGGCGGACGCGCGCTCGTGAGCGGCCGGCGTCGACGCCTGCGCATCATGTACGACCGCGCCGCGGTCGCCTGTGACGGCAACGATCACGCCCAGAAGGACGAGGGCAAGCAAGAACGCGCCCGAGAGCAGCACGCCCGGGCGGCTCCACGGCGAGCGCTCGCCAACAGCCGCGCGCTGAGCCGATGCTTCGCTCACCTCGTGCCTCCTAGCTGAGGGCGCCCACGATCGCGGCGGACGAGCCGGCGATCACGCACGCCACGAGCGTCCAGGCCAGGCTGGTCGTGTGCTGGTTCGCGCCGCCATACCCCTGGTTGTGGGCGTGCGCGAGCTTCGCCGCGCTGATCAGCACCCCCGCCACGCACAAGGCAAACACCCCCCACGCCGTCCATTGCAGAATCGTGGTCAGCTTGTCCGCCCCCGGTGGCGCGACGCCCTGCCCGGGGTTCACGACAGCGAGGATCAGTAGATGCGACATCAGTCCTCCTCGTTTCTGTTGGCGTTCACCGAGGCGGCCGGCTCGGTCATCGCTTGCAGGTCCTCCAGCAGCCCGCCCACGACCTTCGGAGCGTTCGCGGGGCCCGGCGGGTCCCCGATCCGCCAGGCCTCGATCCACGGCAGCGACCACACCGCGGGGACGCCCCCGGCGATCAGATCGGCGAGCTGGCGCAGCGCGTGCGGAAGGCGCCCGGGGGCGTCGGCGATCAGGACAAGGCCGAGGAGCAGCACCGGCAGGTCCCCGGCCGCCCATTCGCGGACCGCGCGCTGCGCCGCCTTCAGACCGTGCGCGTTTGTGCGCGCGACGAGCACGACGCGCGCCGGCGGCTGGCCGACCGCGTGTATCGGCCACGCGTGCTCGGCCGCACGCGACCCCGAGAACAGCTCCTCCAGCGTGCTCTCCCCCGCTCCCCCGTGCGCTCCCACCCACCACACCGCCGCTTGTTCCTCGCCCGTCACCTCGCGGCGGGGCAGGCAGTCCTCAGGCGCCGGCGGCACCACCCCTCCCTGACCGGCGGCCCCGCCCCGCGGAGCCTGCGGAGCGACCGTCAGGCGGCGCCCGGCGCCTTCGCCCGAGAAACTCGCCCTCACATCGTTATTGACGTAAACCAATATCATTGACGAATAAGCGCTATCATACACCTGTGCCGGCCGGTCAGCGCACCAGCTCCGGTGCCTTCACGCCAGACGGCGTCATGCACAAGAGCCGCGAAAGCACTCGATCCCTCCCCCCTCCGCGCGGAATCGAGATGGCTGCCGGCACCGCGATCGTGCACCCGCTGCGGCCAAATCGCTTCAAGGTCGCGCGGCTCCCTTCCCCTTGCCCCACGGGCTGCGGTTCCGCTCCGCCTAGCGGGCTCATCCTCGGCCCTCGTCAACCACCCCGATCCCCCAAGAAGGAGGACCGAACATGCAGCGCTTGTGTGTTTCTTGGAATTGGCTCCAGGTGACGCACACCGCTGACTGTGCGCTGCTCACGCCGTCCGGGGGAGCGGATAGATGCCGGTGTTGATCACGGCATCTACCGAGGAGGTTGGGATGGACCTGGGTCCTGAGGAGCGCGCTATCGCGCGACGCGACGAGCCGGAGGCGAGGAGCGCCGCGCGGTGGCGCGGGCGCGCCGCCGCCCCCGACGCGCTCATCGAGCGGTGGCCGGAGCTAGCGTCGTGCTCTTGGGTGGGGCGGTGGCTTGATGTGCAGCGCGATCTGGGGCGGTCGCCTCAGACGGTGCAGGCGTCCGCGCGGTCGCTGGTCGATTACCTCGAGTACTGCGAGCGGGCTGGCGTCGACGTTGTTGCCGCCAGCCGGGCGGATGTCGCGGGCTATCTGGGTGATCTGCGGGAGCGCCCGAGCCGCCACGGCGCGAACGTGATCGCGATCGACTCGGGTGCCGGCCTGTCGAACGCGACGCTGCAGCTGCGGATCACGGTCGTCCGCCTGTTCTACGACTTCCTGGTCGAGGAGCGCGTCCGGGATCGCAATCCGGTGGCGCGCGGGTACCGCTCAGCGGACGGACGCGCCGGGCGGCGTGGCTTGGTCGTTCGGCTGGATCCGCTGCCGTGGATCCCGACCGAGGCGCAATGGCGCGCGCTATTGGGGGTGGCTGCGGGCGAGTCGTTGCGCAATCGGTTGATGCTCGCGCTGGCTTACGACGCCGCGCTGCGCCGCGAGGAGCTGTGTCTGCTTGAGAGCGATGACCTTGATCCGGCGTACCGGACGATCACGGTGCGGGCGGAGACGACGAAGAGCCGCCGTGGCCGGGTCGTTCCCTATTCGGCTGTCTCCAGTCTGCTGCTGGGCGATTACCTCCGGCAAAGGCGGACGATCACCACGGCGCGGGGTGCGCTGTTTGTGTCGGAATCGCCGCGCAACCGCGGCGTTGGGGTCACGGCGTGGACGTGGTCGAAGGTGGTGCGGTCGATTGCGGTCCGGGCCGGGGTGCCGGCGTTCAGCACTCACACGCTCAGGCATCTGTGCCTGACGGACCTGGCCAGGTCGGGGTGGGAGCTGCATCAGATCGCGACGTTCGCGGGGCATCGCTCGACGGACACGACTCAGCGCTACATCCATCTGTCCGGGCGTGAGTTGGCCGAGCGGGTCGCGAGCGGGATGACGCAGATCCATCAGGCGCGGGTCGCCCAGCTCGGCGAGGTCCTCTCGTGACCCCGCTAGCCGCGTTCTCACGCGACGGCTGGCGGGGGCGTTGGCCCGGGGGCGGTCTGCTCGGCGATGATCTCGGCGCAGAGGTCGACGCACTCGTTGCAGATCGCAATGTCGGGGGTTTGACCGCAGACGATCGCGGCGACCTCGTCGCCGCGTTTGCCGCAGAAAGAACATCGCACTCGATGGAGCACCGCCGATCTGGCCGAACGGTCGGTGGGGTCCATGCCGGGAACGCTAGCGCCGGGACGGTGTGGGCATGACTGCGCGGGCGGCGGCGCGCGAGCGGGAGCGGCGGTGGACACCGCTACTTGACCCCTCGCGCTACGGGCGCGCGGTGATGCTGACGCGTGGGGAGCGGGACGCGCTCGGGTTGCTGGGAGCGCATCGGTATCGGTGGCCGGCTGGGACGGCGGGCGCGCTGGCACGGTTGACCGAGCCGATCGATGACGCGCTCGACGTGATCGTGTCGCATCCGGGCTGGTGGGGTCGCTCCTCGACGAGGTCGCTGCTGCTGCACGGCGCACACGAGCACGGGATGGCGTTCTGGGGCTGGGATCGAGACCGGTGGCTGCAAACGCTTCGTGGCGCGAATAACAACTACCGCCACGCCGTCGCGGCGGTCGCCTACTTACTGTGCGACCAGCGCGACCTGCACCTCGCGTTTCGTGGCTGGAAGACGCGGCTGTTGACCCGCCGGGTGTTCGGCCCCAACCCGGTCGACCACGCCCTCGCGAGCGTCCAGCATCACCTCGACGGGCTTGGCGCGGCGGCGGTGCTGCAGCGACCGAACATGCAGTGCGCGCTCTATGACCTGATGCTGCTCGTCGGCAGCCCGCTGCTCGAGGACCTCGCCGATCACGGCCAGCTGCTGGCATGGCTGCGATCCCGCGAGGTCAACAACGCGCGCCGCTACGGCGTCGAGCAACTCGCCCGCACGCTCCTGGACATGGGGGTGCTCGAACGAATGCCGTTTCAGACGCAGCCGTCGCGGGAGGAATGGCTGGCGCGTAGCCAGGCCGGCGAGATCGACGTGCCCAAGCCGTGGCTTGAGTGGACGCGCCGGTGGTTTGAGACCTCGACGCTGTCGCGCACGAGCCGCGTGCACACCTACTATGCGCTGATCAAGGCCGGTCGCTGGCTGCACGCCGAGCATCCCGACCGCGCCGAACCGGAGAGCTGGGATCGCGAGCTCGCCGCCGCCTGGATCGCCACGGTTGACCGGCTGAAGGTCGGCGAGCTGTCCAAGTCGCTGAACGCCAACGCGATGCGAGCGCGCTACGGCGAGACGCTCGCGCCCAGATCGAAGGCGGGCCTGATCGGGTCGGTCAGGACGTTCTTCTGCGACCTGCAGGAGTGGGAATGGATCGAGCGGCGGTTCGACCCCTACCGGGCGCTGGTGCTACCGCGGTCGATCAAGGCGCTGCTCGGACCCAACCCCCGCGTGATCGCCGAGGAGGTCTGGGCCAAGCTGATGTGGGCGGGCCTGAACCTCCAGCGCGAGGACCTCCCGGTTCACGCTCGCAAGCTCACGACGCCGCCGTCGCGGAGTCTGGCAGAGCCGTGGTATCCGCTCGAGCTCGTCCGCGCCGTTGCCATGTTGTGGCTGTTCGCCGGCCTGCGCGTCGACGAGATCCTGCGCCTGCGCGTCGGCGCGATCCGCTGGCAGGCGAGCCCAAACGACAGCGACGGTGATGGGCCGGTGTGCCTACTCGACGTGCCGGTCAACAAGACCTCTAGCGGGTTCACCAAGCCGGTCGACCGACTCGTCGGCGACGCGATCGAGGCGTGGCAGGCCGTCCGGCCTCGGCAGCCGAGGTTCCCGGACCGCAAGACCGGCGAGTTGGTCGACATGCTGCTGGCCCACCGCGGCGCCCGAATCAGCGACAAGTACATCAACCGGGTGCTCGTGTCTCTGCTGTGCCGCAAGGCCGGCGTGCCGCGTGAGGACGTTAGGGGCGCGATCACCAGCCACCGCGCCCGAGCGACGATCGCCACCCAGCTCTACAACGCCAAGGATCCGATGTCGCTGTTCGAGCTCCAGGCGTGGCTCGGGCACCGCTCCCCGCACTCCACCCAGCATTACGCACGGATCACGCCCCTGACGCTGACCAAGGCTTACACGGACGCCGGCTACTTCGCCCGCAACGTCCGCACTATCGAGGTCCTGCTCGACCGCGACGCGATCACCTCAGGCGCCGCCGCGACAGGCGGACCGTTCGAGTTCTACGACCTCGGGCACGGCTACTGCACCTACACCTTCTTCGAGCAGTGCCCGCACCGGATGGCGTGCGCCCGCTGCGACTTCTACCTCCCCAAGGCGTCCTCACAGGCGCAGCTGCTCGAAGCGAAGGATGGGCTGCAGCGAATGCTCGTCCAACTCCCGCTCACAGAAACCGAGAGCGCGGCGGTCAAGGGCGACCAGACAGCGATCGACCGGCTCTTGACCAGGCTTGCCGATACCCCAACGCCCGATCACCCGTCGCTTCAGCGCACGCAGTCTGGAGATGAGAACGACGATGCCTGAGTTGACGTCGCCGCGCCCGACGAGTCGGTCAGCCTGTCAGCGACCGAGCGGGAAGCGAGTTCAGGAAGCTCGTCACGGCTTCGTGCCACTGGTCCGGCCGGTCGAGGTGAACGTCGTGTCCCGCGTCGGCGATCTCGACCAGTTCGGCATGGGGAAGTCGCGCCAGCATCTCCTCGGCAGTATCGGGGTCAAGTGTTCCGTCGCCGGCGCGCACGATCAGCGTCGGGCAGCGAATCAGCTCCCACTCGTTCCAATACGCCTGGCTGATCGCCTCGCGCAACGTCTTCTCCATCACGTCGACTTCAAACGCTGGCCACAGACACCCGTCGTCTCTGGATTCAAGGCCGTCCGCCCACGCCTGCGCCCAGAGTGTCTGGCCGCCGAAGTGCGCGATCGCCGCCTCCCGGTCCGCGAACGGGACCGGCCACTCCCGCAACCACCGGCCGACACCCGCGACGGTCTCCTGCACTGCGTCACGGTCACCGCCGGCGGGACTGGCCTCAGCGATCACCAACGCTCGCACGAGATCAGGACGCTCCGCTGCGACCAGCAGCGCGAGGTGCCCACCGAGCGACTGACCGATCAGCACTACCGGGCCCAGGTTCAGCTGCTCGATCACCGCAACAGTGTCCGCGATGTGCGCACTCCGGGAGACGTCCCGCGGGACGCGCTCGCTGCGACCGTGACCGCGCTGGTCGAGCGCCAGCACGCGACAACACTCCGACAGCCACTTCGCGGTGTCAGCCCATTCCCCGGCGTGGCCAGCCAACCCATGCAACAACAGAGCCGGCGGACCCGTTCCACCGAAGTCGCGCGATACCAACCTCACGCCGTCTCGCTCGAGCACACCGCCAAGGATCGCAGCCCGCGATCAACGCTTCACGAACCGGCGCGTGCCACATGCACCCTCGTTGATACCCGCCCCGGCGTGGAACCAAGTTGCCTTCACCCGAGTTTCGCCGACCAGCCGGCCATCTCGCTTCAAGGTTGCCAGCTCCCTTTCCCTCGCTCCGCTCGGTTCCGCTCGGCCGTCAGGCCGGCATTGCGGGCTACGTCAACCACCGGATCCCCACAAGGAGGGAACCAAAGATGAGCGCATCAGCTCCCGCCGTCAACGTCGTGACCCTCGTCGGCAACCTGACGGCCGATCCCATTGTCAAGCAGCTCGACGATGACCGCAAGGTCTGCCAGCTCCGCCTCGCGGTCAACGACCAGAAGGACCAGCCGCCGATGTTCATCGACGTCGCGACCTTCGGTGCCCACGCCGACGCCTGCGCGAAGTACCTCACCAAGGGCCGCGCCGTCGCGGTCACCGGCCGACTCGTCTACCGCGAGTGGGAAGCCGAAGACGGCACCCGCCGCAGCCGCCACCACGTCGTCGGCCGCGTCCAGTTCGGCGGCAAGCCCAACGACGACAACCCGGACGCTGAATCGACCGAGCCCTCCCAGGAGGCCACCGACTTCTAACCACCCACCAGCGCCGGCGGCACCTCGTCGCCGGCGCCCACCGACTGTCGAGTCCCGCCCCGAACCAAAAGCGAGCCGCCGTGACAACAATCGCCCCCGACAAACCCACCCGATCCCAATTCCAAGTAAACACCTGCACAGGCCGACTGACCCGCGACCCCGAGCTCCACAGCTCCCCGGTGGTGGAGCCGTGTGCAAGCTCCGCCTCGCCGTCGATGACATGGCGCGCGGGCGCGAGACCGGCTACATCAACGTCTCGACGTTCGGCAAGCCGGGCGAGGCCGCCGCGGAGATCCTCTCCACCGGCTGGCTAGTCGCCGTCGACGGGCGCCTCGAATACCACGAGTGGCAGCAAGACGGAAGAACCCGCCACGACTACGAGGTGATCGGCCACGTCGAGTTCCTCGCCGCGCCACGCAACACCGCAAGCGGCGCAGCCGAACAGCCCGTCGAGGCGGCCGCCTGAACCGCCAGGGGCGGGACGCCGGAGCTCCCGGGCGTCCCGCCCCGCACGTTCCCGCCCAGCGATGAGCAACCACCAGACCCACAGCCGCACCTACCGAGTCCTCGTCACCGACCAGCTCACGCCCGGACTGGCCGACGGCCACAGCCGCCACTACGAGAGCCCGCCCCAGACCGAGCAGCAAGCCCGCGAGCTCCTCAGCATCCTCGTCGGCGCCGGCACCCACGACCCCGGACCCTGGCGCCAGGCGATCGCCGGCGGACAACGGATCATCGAACTCAGAGGCGGCTCATGACCCACGGCACCAAAGACCTCGACCGCTACCTAAGCATCCTCGCCGGCGACGATCCCGCGAGGCGACTGATCGAAATCCGCTCCACGACCCCGGACGGCATGCGCCAGACCTTCACGCCCGCCACCCGGCCCGAGCTCGCCGCCAAGACGATCACCAGACTCGCCGCCCGCACCGACGTGTACGTCGGCGTGCTCCTCCGCCGCCGCCGCCACGGCGGCCGCGACGCCTGCGAGCGCTCGCATCTCGCGTTCATCGAGATCGACCAGCCCGACGCCGCCGAACGCCTGGCCCAACACCAGTGCCCGCCGACCATGATCATCGGCTCTGGCGGCTCCCCGGGGCACGCCCACGCCTACTGGCAGCTGCACGAGCCCATCAGCCTCGACGAACTCGAGACCGCCAACCGGCGCCTGGCGATCCGGCTCGGCGGCGACCTCGCCTCCGTCGACGCCGCCCGCATCCTCAGGCCGCCCACCACCAAAAATTGGAAACGCACACCACCCAGCCGCGTCGAGCTGCTCGTCTTCGAGCCGAGCCGGAAGTACACGCTCAACGAGCTCACCGCCGGCCTCGGCGACCCCAACTTCACACCGCGGTCCTCCTCCCCGGCCACGCGGGGAGCGATCAGCGAGCTCGACCGGCGGCTGCTCGCGATCCCCGCCGCGACGTACATGCCGGCGCTCACCGGCCGCCACCCAAACCGCGCCGGCAAAATCTCCTGTCCCTTCCACCAATTATCCGTAGGTGAAGCGACAGCGGGCGGTGTATTGCCTGCTCGTTCATTTGCGGACGCGTCTTCGAACGATCGCGTCTCGCCCGATCCGCTGCTGTTGGTGCCGCCGCCGGTGTATTTCGAGCGGCTGACTGGGCTGCGGGTCGGACGGTCGGGCAAGCTGCGCTGCATGTTCCATGACGACCAGCACCCCAGCTTGCACGTGTATCCCCAGCCGGGCCGTGGCTGGTATTGCTTCGGGTGCGGCCGCGGCGGCTCGATCTATGACCTCGCGGCGCTGCTTTCGGGCCGTGGCACTCGGGGCCGGGACTTCGTCGAGCTGCGGCGCGAGCTCGACGAGCTGATGTTCGGCGAGCAGCGAACGTCCATTTGAAACGCAGTAGTTGAATGCTCGTAGCCGCGGGCGTGATGATCTGTTGGATCGAGCAGCCGGATCTAAGCCCAATCCCAGCAGTGTCAAAGCGACGGGTCGGCTTCACGGACTGTCTTCGGTCGGCGATCGCCGGTGATCCGGCTTGTCGCGACGATTAGAGCAGCCCGCGTCGGCGGAGGTCGGCGACCTGGATGTTTGCTGCGAGCAGCTCGTCATGGGAGGTGCCCGCATCGATCCACCAACCGTCGAGTATCTCGCAGCGCATCGAGCCCTCCTGGACGTAAACGTTGTTGAGGTCTGTGACCTCGAGCTCGCCGCGGGCGGACGGGGCGAGCTGGTCCATGAAGGAGAACACGCGCTCGTCGTAGAGATAGATGCCCGTCTGCGCCAGCGACGATTTCGGCTCGGCGGGCTTCTCCTCGATTCCGATCACTCGCTCGCCGTCGAGTTCGACGACGCCGTATTGCGAGGCGTCATCGACCTCCTTGGCGAAGATCACCGCGCCGCTGTCCTGGGCGGCGAATCGCTCGACGCTGGGACGCAGTTCCTGGGTGAAGATGTTGTCGCCGAGGAGCATCAGCACTTTGGAGCCACGGGCGAAAGGCTCGGCCAGCCCGAGCGCTTGCGCGATCCCACCCGGCTCCTCCTGCAGCTCGTAGGTCAGTTGCAGACCGAACTCCCTGCCCGAATGCAGCAGCTGCAAGAAGTGCCCGGCGTGCTCGGGATTGGTGGTCAGCAGAACCTCCTCGACGCCCGCTCGCGCCATCGCCTCCAGCGGGTAGTAGATCAGGGGCTTGTCGTAGATCGGGAGCAGGTGCTTGTTCGTCACCTGTGTCAGCGGTCGTAGCCGGGTCGCCTTGCCACCCGCGAGTATCACGCCCTTCATTCACGACAAGACTAGACGTGACGCCTCGTTCGAGAGTTCTTCTGAAACCGCTGGAGGCGGCTGCTGATCGACTCGGACGTTGCCAGGATTCTGGGTTTCAACAATCATCCGGGACTACCGAAGACGCTCTTGGAGTCCGCCTGCGTTTCACGACGCAGCTTGGTCGAGCGGCAAGATGTGACGTCGTGTTCAGTTGAGCTCGAGCCGAGCGTTCAGGCGATTGGCGTTCGGGCGTGGCGGGCGAGCTGGCGGCGTAGCTCGAGGTTCTCGCCGTGCGCCGCGGCGAGCGCGGCCTGTAGATGCTCGGTCTCGGCGCGGTGGCGCTGCCTGAGCTCGGTGATTTGTGCGGTGAGCGCACGCACGACGTTGCTTTGCGTCGGGGTAGCGCTGACCTCGACTAAGCGCGGCGGCGGGGCGGCGTGTCGTTCGGCGCGCAGTTGCTCGATCCGCGCGCGCAATGGCGAGCGATATAGGACGTCGACTGAGACGCCGGCGGCCCTGGCCAGGCCGCGGAAGGTAATCCCGCTGCCGTCGCGATCGAGCGCGTCGAGAGCGGCGGTGGCGCGGGCGACGGCGGCTTGGTGCTTGCTTTGCGCGGCGGCTCGCAGGTTCTCTGGGTTCCCGCGCGCCATCTCAGCTTTGATCGGTGGCGGGATGGTTGGTGGCGCGGGCGCTGGTGCCCGGGCCGCGGACGCCCTGGTCGGGGTGCTCGGTGAGCTCGGGCTGCTTGAGCACGGTGATGATCTTCTCCAGGGCGCGTTGCTCGGTCAGGCGCTGCTCGAGCCATACGTTGCTGGGGCTCATGTCTTCGCCGGTGCGGGCGCGGAACGCCGTCTGGCGGTGCTCGATCAGCTCGGTGAGCTTTTCGAGTTGCTGCTCGTGTTCGGACAGGTAGCTGGCGTCGGTGGTGAACTTGTCGCAGGTCAGGCAGGCGTTGCCGCGGTTGCAAGTCTGGCGGGGCGGGAGCATGCGCAGACCGTTGGGCAGCACCCGGTCGGTGCGGTTGCCGAGCTCGATCAGTGCGAACAGGTCGCGCGGGTCGAGATCGAGGTCGGCGCCGTCGGCGGTGATCTTCTTGAAGCGCAGGAACTCACGCTCGTGCGTCTCGCGGAGGGTGTGGGCGTATCGCATCGTCATCTCGGCCGAGAGATGTTGGATATGCCCGAGGTAGCGCTGGACCACGTGCACCGGGACACCCGCGTTGATCAGGCTCGTCGCGCGGGTGTGCCGGAAGCGGTGCACGTGCGACAGCGGCGGCCGCCGGCCTTCACTGTCGCGGATGTCCGCCAGCTCGCCGAGCTGGTGCAGGCGGTGGGTGAGCGTGGTTTTGGGGTAGGAATGGCGTCCGTGATGGTTGCGAGTGGCGGCGAGGAACAGGTAGCCGGGTGGGGGCGCATCCGGGTCTCGCCGCAGGGTTCGAACGTGGTCGTGCACCCACTCCTGCTGGTTGCGGATGATCGCGACAACCTCGCCGTCGACGAAGATCGTGTTCGGCGCCCCCTCGATCTTGGTCTGCTGAAACCGCAACCTCGCGACCACCGCGTCCGAGCTCGCGTCGGCCTGACGAGCCGCGATCCCGGGGATCGGCAGCAGGCAGTCGAAGTCCAACAGCAACAGTTCGCTGGCTCTCCGGCCGGTGCGAGCCAACAGCATCAGGATCCGCATCGCCTGCTCGTCACCGATCCCGCCCTCCTCGGGTGGCGCGCCAAGCCGACCGGCGTGACGCATCACCTGCGCCATCGTGTACTCGTCGAACCAGACGTCCTCGTCAGGCGCCCGTCGCGCGAGCGGCTTCTCCCCTGGGCGCCAAAGGCGCGCGTGATGGTCACCCAGCGCCTGCCAGCGCGGCTCGCCGAGCGCGCGTGCCGCCTCCTCCTTGTGATCGACCATGAACGCGTAGAAACGCTCGAGGTGGTTCATCTGCAGGCGGACGGTTCCGTTGGTGACCAGCTTGCCTCGGTTCGCGCCGCAGCGCGCACGGCGCTGCTTGACGTGCGCGAGATAGTCCGGCGCGAGCAGCCTCAGCTCAGCACGATCGGCACACAGGCGCGGCTCATCGATCCCGCGCCCGGCGATGAACCGGCTAAAGACCGTCAACGACGTCACGCGGGCGAGCACCGACGTCCAGCGCAACTGCCCGGTCTGGAGCGCGATCTTCATCTGCCACTTCAGCGCCTCGCGCAGCCACGGCTGCTCGATGACGGTGAAGTCATAGCCGGCGCGCGCGACGGCCGGCTCGTGGTCACGCAACGGGATGCGCGCGTCGAACCGGGGACTCCAAGCATCGTGCTGCCACCACTCCCGCGGGTCATAGGCGATCAGCAAATGCCGATACGAGCCGCGGAAGGTCCCGGTCCCGAACTTCGGCCAACCCAGCTTGCCGCGACGACGCGCACGCTCCTTGATCAGCTCGTGCTCCCACTCAGAGATCGAGCGGTCGATCAGCGAGCGCAAGGGCGGGCGTCCGGCGCGATGCTGATCCTCGGCAAGGTGGATGAACCAGTTCACCAGCTGCCAGTAGGGCGGGTTGATCGTAAGACCGGAGTCGACCACCCGCCAAATGCAATAGGCGAAGTCGCGCTGCATCGGCTCCGGCAGCGGACCGAGATCAAACCCACGCCACTCCGGACGGCACCCCAGCCGCCACCGGAACGCCGGATGATCCGGCAGCGTCCGCGGCGAGAACTCAGTCAGCCGCAGCTCCGGCGGGACCTGCTGCCACAACTCCAGGTTGCGCTGCTCGGTGTAGAGGCCGCTCCCGTCCAGCGCCTCCACCAGCGCAACGCTAGCGACCTTCTGACTCACCGGCCCTCCAGCCGCCGGTCAGCGATTGCCATTGCGCGACGGTCCGTTGTTCTGCGTCCTCGGAGACCCACCCGTAGAGGTTCTGCGTGGTCTGGATGTCCGCGTGCCCGAGCCGGCGGCTGACGACATGCTCCGCGATCCCCGACATCAACAGCGCCGTCGCGTGCGTGTGACGTAGCCAGTGTGGCGTGAAATCGGCTGGTAACTGATCGGGGAACCGGCGGCGCAGCCGGCGGACTTGCCACGCGATCGTTTCCGCGCGAAGCGGAGCGAACCGCGGCTCGCGGGCGAGGTTCACGAACACCCACCACGAGTCCAGACCGCCGACCGCCTCGTCCGCACCGGCGTCGCACAGCCGCCACACATACTCGCCGTAGAGGCGATCGAGTTCGTCGGAGACGAAGATCTTGCGGTAGCCGCCGTTCTTGACCCGCAACCCGTGCGGGTGATCGTCCCGCGGCACCACCTCCACGAACGGCGAATCGCCCAGGCCGGTATGCCAATCGGAGTGCTTGATGGCGAGCGCCTCCCCGAGCCGCATCCCCGTCTCGGCCAACAGCGCCCACAGCAGCCTGTCGCGGACCGACCCATCCCAGTCGCGCTTGCGTTCATCCCACCGCGCGCAGCTGTCGAGAATGCGCCTGACCTGCTCGGGCGTGAGGGTCGGCGGCGTCGCCGGTCGTCGTCGCGTGACGCGCACGACGCGGTGTTCATGTCCGTGCCTGCGCGCGAGGTGCTCAAGCATCGGCTTGTAGGCGGACCGGCCTGAGAACACGCGCTCGTAGAGACGCGACGCGGCATCGACCCCGTTGAAATGCTGATAGCGGTAAAACGAGCACACCGCCTGCAACCGCACCGCGATCGTCCCTTCGCTGAACCGCGTCTGCCGGCGCTCGATCGAGACCAACGCCGGCGAGTCACCAGTGCGCAGCCAGCCGAGGAACCGGCCGAGGTCCTCGAGCACCACCGCATCCCACGCAAGCTCGAAGACCGAGAGGAACTCCCACCACAACGCCAACGCCCGCGCGTAGGACTTCACGGTGTTCGGCGACCGACCGAGCATCCGGAGGTACTCCAGGAACTGCTCCGCGGGCTCGGCAACACGATGATCGCCATCCAGCACGGTCCAGGTCGGCTCGCCGCCCGGCAGCACCACGCGCTGGGTTCGGCACGCGCACGGAGACTGAGTCAGGGACGGGCCGATCATCAGGGCGGGGCATCATGCCGCGCTCACCGGACATACTCCCCATCGAGGAGAAACCCGTGCTCGACCGCAAGTCAGCACACCTCGGCTCCCGCTCCAGCGGCTGGGAAGAAGCTCACGTCACCCCGGGAGCTTCAAGTTCGAGGTCAGGCATGGTCGCGTTTCCGAGCATCCAGGGCGCTCTGCGCAGGTGGCTGGATGCCGTGCGTCAACGAATGCAGGTCCGACGCGCTGGAGGGCGCGCCGGCACGCGGCGCTCGGCTCAGGCCGAGATCGCCGTCTCCTCCCCGGTAGTGACCGAGTCCAGGAACCACCGTACTTCCCGGCGGCGTCGCAGCACGATCCGTTCCCCGTCGAACGTCGCGAGCAGATCTAGCAGCGTCGGTCTATGTCGACGGCGAAACGAACATACCCAACGCAGGAATTCGAAGTTGATCCGGTCATAGACCCCAACGTCCGGACGCAGCCCACCGCGGTAGCGAAGCCTGCGCCGCAGGATCCCGCTCAGGCACTCGCGGGTCGGAAGGTCCAGGTAGATGACAGTGTCCGCGCGCGCCAACCGCTCACCAAGCACCCCGAGCTTCATCCCGTCCATGACCCACTCCTTCTCGGAGATCAAGCCGTGGTGGCATGCCCTCCACTGCTCAGGCGTGGACTCGACCCGCTCGCCGTCGACGGTCCTCCAGTAGTGGGAGTCGATGTGCACAATCGGGAGATCCAAGCGCGCTGCGAGTTCGTTCGCGAGAGTGGTTTTGCCCGAGCCCCCACATCCGATCACCGCGACCCGCCGCATCCCGCGCACCGTAGAGGGCACTGCGGACAGCTGATCGCGTGCGCACGCGCGACAGTCGCGAGCCGCGTCGCACCGCCGCCACAGACGCGCCCGTCGGCACCGAGCGGTCGACCAAGCCGGCGAGCGCCCTGGCCCCCGCGCAAAGCTGGTGTGCGCCCCGACGTCGCCGAGACACCCGTGCGACAAGACGAGCAGGTGCAACCGTCATCACCGGGACTCCGCTCTACGCTCCACACCTCGAGTAGCAGCGTTCCTCGTGTAGTCCCCGGGCGCTTGGCGCATGTCGTCCGGCTGAGCCGGTGAGCCGCGCTAGGGTCCGTCCGATGCGTGAGATTGCTCCCGGGCTCTGGCGCTGGACGGCACCGCACTCGGCGTGGAGGCCCGGTGCCGAGCGTGACAGCCCCGACGACTGGGACGAGTACGTCGGCTCGGTGCTCTACGTCGGACGCGAGGCCGCCGTCTTCATCGACCCGCTGTTGCCACCCGACGAGGAGCAGTTCTGGAGCTGGGCCGACGAGCGCGTCGCGGGACGCAATGTCGTGGTCCTAACAACTCTCCCACCGCACCGGCGCAACCGTGACCAGGTCGCGCACCGTTATCGCGCGTCGACCTCGCGTATCAAGCGCGACCTGCCTGACGGTGTGGAGTCGATCGTGCTCCGCGGAGCCCGCGAAACGATGTTCTGGTTGCCCGAGCAGCGGACTCTGGTCCCGGGGGACCGGATCCTCGGAGCTCCCGACGGGGGACTGATGCTGTGCCCGGAGTCGTGGTTGTACTGGGTGAGCGTCAACCGGGACGAGCTCCGGACGCTGCTCCAGCCGTTGCTCGAGCTACCGATCGAGCGAGTACTGGTGTCGCACGGGGACCCTGTGTTGGTTGGTGGCGCAGAAGCCTTACGGAGTTGCTTGTCGAGCTAGAAGCCGGCGTGGCCAGTTGTCCGTGAGCGCCGGGCTGTCGGATACAGCCAGGCGCGAGACCGCCGCCGATCGACAGCCGCGCGAGCACGGATGCGGGTCTCCAGATGCACCGCGTCCGCGCGCCTGGGTTTCGCCAAACCCACGCGCAAGATCTGACGTTGGCGGGGCGGCAACGAGCCGCGCCCGCCAGCCACGAATGCCAACTCGCCTACGGCTCGCTGGCCTTCGCGGCCGGCGGCTTCCCTCACCGCCGATCGTCACGAACGCCTCACAGATAACCCGTACGGAACAGAGCGACGCAAGGGTCGACACGCCTCTTGACCTCCGTTACGTACGCCACCCTGAAGCCTACGGATTACATGAAGACCACACCCCCAGTCTCCAGCTCTACGAGCATGACTGGTACTGCTACGGGGCGTGCCGGACCGGCGGCTCAATCTACGACCTCGGCGCGCTCCTCTACGGTCTCGGCACCCGCGGACGCGACTTCCTAGAACTCCGCCAGCGCCTCGCCGAAGAAGAACTGTTGCCGCTCACGCCAGTTTCCCATTTGAAACGTAGTTGGACCCCCTAGTTTCCCTCGTGACAACTTGTTGGACCCCGACCGCTCCGAGGAATCCCGGGGACCTGCTGAGGCGAGAAGCAGGGAAGTTCTCGTTTGACGGGTCGCGTCCAAAGATCGCTGTAAATAGGCGCCGGGTGCTGTCAGAGCGACGGCGTAGGTTCCCTCAAGTCCTGCCACAGACGATTGAAGGAGACCTACGCCGTGAGACGCACCGTACCGCCGTCGGCGGAGATACAAGTTGAGATCGACAAGCTGCTTGGTCGGGGGCTGGTCGATGACCCGCAGAAGATGCTCTCCGAGCTGGCCCGGCTCGGCGCACGGTTGATCATCCAGCGGGCGGTCGAGGAGGAGTTCGACACGTGGTTGGGTCGCGCTCGCTATGAGCGCAAGCCCGGGGCGGGGCCGGGGAAGCGCAACGGGTTTCGCCCGCGGCACGTGCAGACCGGGGAGGGTGAGTTGCGGATCGAGGTCCCGCAGGTCCGAGAGGCGGTGATCCCGTTCGTCTCGAAGCTGTTCCCGAAGTGGCATTGCAAGCGGCTGCTCAGGACGGATCCGCTCAAGGCGTTGGTGATCGGTGGGTTCGTGCGTGGGTTGTCGATGCGGGACGTCGAGTCGCTGTGCGAGGAGGCCGGGCTGGGGAAGACTTCGAAGTCGACGGTGGCGACGATCTGCTCCGAGCTGCATGAGCGGTTCGAGGCGTTCTGTCGCCGCTCGCTCTACGACGTCAACCTGGTCGTGCTGTTCCTCGACGCGATCTATCTCCCGGTGCGTCCGAGCGGCCCGAAGGAGGGAGTGATCTGCGCCTGGGGAATCGATGAGAACGGCCACCGGGACCTGGTTTCGGTCAGGTTGGGCGCGCGCGAGTCCAAGGAGGACTGGGTCGAGCTCGGCCGCGATCTGATCGCCCGCGGCCTCGCGGCGCCACGACTGGTCGTGGCTGACGGCGCGCCCGGGCTGATCAGCGCCGTGGAGGAGATCTGGCCGCGCGCGGATCGTCAGCACTGTGCCGTTCACCGTCTCCGGAACTTGCTGGCGAAGCTGCCGAAGTCCGAGCAGGACCGGATCCGTTTCAACTACTGGTCAGCGCTCACCGATGCCACGAGCGTCAAGGACGGCAAGCTCCGCCTCCAGGTCGTGATCTCAGAGCTCGAGCATCGCGGCTACGAGGCGGCCGCCCGCTGCCTCGCCGAGGATCTCGACGCGCTCGTTGTGCATCTCCGCTACCCGCTCAGACACCGCGAACGGTGGCGCAGCACAAACCTGCTCGAGCGCTCGCTCGGAGAGGTCCGCCGGCGCACCAAAGTGATGGGCCGGTTCCCCGGGGAGACCAGCTGCCTCTCGCTCGTCTGGGCGGTGCTCGACCTGTTCTTCAGCCACGCCAGCAACGGCGCAACGTTCACCGACGTCGACCGCCAGCACCTTTACCGAATCAAGTACCACCAAGCCGACCCGGACACCCTCGACGAGGAGGTGACCGCCGCCTAGACTCACCAACCGGGAACCTGAACCGCCAGCGAATTTACAGCGGTTATTGGACGCGACCCGTTTGACGAATTTGTCCTGCTTTCAGGTCGGAGGATGGATGCGCACGAGTGCAACGGCAAGCCGAACTGGGTTACTGCCTCTCGCCAGACGCGCACGTCCAGAGCACCGATCCGGCGCGCCTGTGCCTGCCAACGGCGCCAGACGCGGGCTGGGCGGAGCACTTCGCAGCCTGCTGACCGCCGCGCGCGCCAGAGCTTCTCGGTTGTGGGCCAGGGGTGGCGTCGCCAGCCATACGACGTCGACCTCCGACGGGATCTCGGGCCCCGAGGGCGGCGGCATCGTTGCCACAGCCAACTCTGCGGCCGGTTGCGTCCCGTCCAGCCAGGCGAAAAGGTGGCACTCGCTCGCACTGTCGGCCTTAGCCCTCGCGAGCTTCTCGCGCTTGGGCTCCGCCCGTTCGGCGACCAGTCGGTTAACGACTCCCGGGTCGCTCGGGAACCCGCCGCTGATCGTGACGAACATCTCTGCGTCGCCCGTGGCCCGCGGCGTGAGCACCCGCGCCCGAGTTACCCCGAGCTCCGGCGCGACAGGAGCAGGCGAAGCATGTCTAGCCGAAACCCGGAGCTGCGGTTCTAGATACTTCTTCGCATGATCATCTGGCTCAACGGTTCCTTCAGGGCAGGGAAGACGACGCTGGCTGTCGAGCTGCACCGGAGGATTCCCGGAGCGGTCATCTTCGACCCCGAGCAGCTTGGCCTGGTGCTTTGGAAGTGGGTGCCGCCCAATGATGATTTCCAGGATCTACCTAGCTGGCGAGAGCTGGTTGTGGCGACGGCCCTGGCTCTGCGCCGGCACCACACGGACACGCTGATCGTCCCCATGTCGCTTGTGCGCCGGCCCTATCAAGCGGAGATCCTCGGCGCGTTAGATCAAGCTGGTGAAGAGGTGTTACACGTTTTCCTCGAGGCGGACGTCGCAGTGCTTCGCGACCGTCAGGACGGGCGGCTGGACAAACCTGAGAACGAAGAAGCGAGCCGCCGGATGCGAGCCTGGGCAGACGAACGCATCGCTTACGCCGTCGCCGCGGCCGAGCATCAGCCAGAGGGCACGGTGAAGCTGCGTTCCGACAGGCTCACCCCGGCTGAGCTGGGCGACGCGGTGCTTGCGGCGGCCGGCCTGGGGTAAGCACACTCCCGGCCACAAAGCGGGTCTCGGCCGGGCACAGGCGACGAACCTGCTTGTCGCCCCAAAGCCACGGCGGAGCATCTGGCTTGAAGTACCGCGAGAGACATAAAGCGGGTGCCGAGTGTGGCTTCTTAGGTGCTTGGGACATCGCCGGTACAAGCCAGCCGTGTCGCTCAGGGGCCAGCGTCGATGCTGCTAGCCCAACTGAGCACGCGACGGCTGCGGTGGGCGGGCTGCTCAGTTATCGGCGGATGCATCAGCGCCGTCGGCGCCGCGTCGCGCAGCTTGTATCGTCGACGAGCAACTGTCGGAATGCATCGCCCTATTGCGCTGCTTTGGGCGGCGCTCGAGGTCCGCCTGCGAGCATATCGTCACGTGAACTGTTCATTACGCGACGAAGGCGTCCGGCGAGCGCTCGACCGGCTCCAGGGCGAACCGGAGTTCGAAAGCTCGATCACCCCGGAGGTTGGCGAGCTGATCTACATGCTCACGCTCACAAGGCGGGCAGCGCTGATCGTCGAGTTCGGCGGCCTGGTCGGGTACTCGACCATCTACCTAGCGAGCGCGCTCGCCGATCTTGGATCTGGACAGCTGATCACCACCGAGCTCGATCTCGGTCGGGCCGATCGCATCCGCGAGAACCTTGCTGATGCCGGGGTCGCGCAACGCGTCGATGTGCGCCCCGGCGATGCGATGCTGACGCTCCAAGACCTGGCGGCGCCGATCGACCTGCTGTTTCTCGATGGTCTCAACGACCTTTACCTCCCGCTGCTCCAGGCCCTCGAGCCCCACTTGGAAGATCACGCGGTCGTGGTCGCAGACCTCAGCAGCAAGGAGCCGCTCAGTGCGTACCGGGCATATGTGACCGACCCGCTGAACGGGTACGCGAGCGTGACCGTCGGGCTCGACGACGGTGTCCTGGTGTCCGTCCGTTAGCCAATGGCGTGTGACATCAACCCTCCGGGATGCGCCAACTATCCAAGCCGACCGTGAGGATCAAGCGCCCCGACTCCGACGCGCTGCTGGAGGCGCGCTGCACCGTGCGGTCGCCTACGGTGCGATCAGAGCAAAGGCTTCAGTAGATCCGTCACGAGTGTTCGATCTAGACCGGAGGAGAAGCGCTTTGCTGCGGTCGCGTCCGTCTTGTTACGCCTCGACGGCGCGCGGGGATTCGCCAGTCTGCGGCGCGGCTTAGCCTGGGACGCGTGAGCCGTCGAGGAGCACAAGATGGAGCCCGCATACCGGCAGACCGCGCCGAGGTCATCGCACGGCGTTTCGGCCCGACTGGCGCCAGGTTCCTCGACGAACTTCCCGGTCGGCTGACGAACATCGTTGGCCAGTGGGGTCTGACGCTCGGCAAGTCGCTCCCGATCGGCATCGGCGGCTACTTGGTGGAAGCGTGGACGTCGGCGGGTGATGAGGCGGTTCTTAAGCTATCTCCGACCGGTGGTGAGCAGGATCGGGCGAACAAACTTGAGGCCTACGCGTTAGAGCGCTGGAACGGCCATGGTGCGGTGCAACTGCTCATGGCAGACGTGTCGGCGGGCGCGCTGCTCGTCGAGCGCTGCGTTCCGGGCGAGACCATCGACACCCTGCCAGATGACGAGACGGTCACCACGAGCTGCGCGCTTGCCAAACAGCTTCATCGTGTGCCGGATGGTGAGGACGAGCGGTTGCTCAGCAACGCGATCGAACAGATCGCGGGCATCGTTGGTCGGCTCAGCAGATCGATGGAGACCATGGGTCACCCCCTGTCTGCGCACTCGGAACGGATGATCGAGCGAGTGCATCGGGACGTTGCCGCTGCCTCCGAACGAGTCGTCGTCTGTCACGGCGACCTGAACCCCGGCAACGTTTTATCTGCCCAGCGGGCGGCTTGGCTTGCGGTCGACCCGCTGCCGGTGCTGGCGCCAGAAGCCTACGACGCTGTCTCGTTGGTGTGGTCGAAGCGTGACTGGCTCCTGGCGCAGCCCGACCCCGCACGGGTTCTCCAGCGCCGCATCGAACTCGCAGCCGACACCATCGGCGTATCGCCGCAGAACGTGTGGGCATGGACTCTCGTCAGGGTGATCGGAGTCCTCATCAGCCGATTCTCGTGGGGCGGCTACAACGAGGCCCCCTTCGTGACGGTGGTCGAGCATCTCTGCTCGCAGCCCCCCACAGCAGCTTGACGCGCTGGCGGTCGACGAATGCCGGAGTTCGGGGCGTCTCGAAAGGACTCTGTTGACAGATTTCTTTCGAAATAGTAGTTTCGACAGCGATGGGTGTAGATCACGTAGATGGCGAGCCGCGGGACATCTCTGATGCTCGGACGCTGCGTGCGCTGACGCACCCGACGCGGATCGCGCTGATCGAGGCGCTGTTGCTCGAGGGGCCGATGACCGCGACCGAGGCGGCCGAGCGTGTCGGCGAGTCACCGTCGAGCTGCTCGTTTCACCTGCGCCAGCTCGCGCGCTATGGGTTCGTGGAGGAGGCCGGCGGCGGGCCTGGCCGGCGGCGGCCGTGGAAGCTGACTACGTTTGGGATGAGCTGGTCAAGCGTGCACGAGGATCCGGGGACCGAGGTTGCCGCGGACGCGCTCTCGCGGCTCATTACTGGCCGGCAGCTCGACCGCCACCGGACGTGGTTGGGGACACGGCGCAGCTATCCGAGATCGTGGCGTCAGGCGGCGACGGACAGCGAGCACATCGTCTGGATGACCCCGGCGGAGTTGCGCGTCCTGTTAAGCAGCCTCAACGACGAGCTCGTTGGGCTCCACCGCGACAGGCTGACCGACGCCACGCAGCGTCCTGAGGGGGCGCTGCCGGTTGAGCTGCTGATCCTTGGCTATCCGATCGCGCCGCCGTCGTCGGGCTCGTGAAAGTGCGGGCGCTCGCGCCGCTGCGCTACCGAGGCTTTCGTCTGCTGATCTCGGGGCAGGTTGCGTCCAACGCGGGCGATGCGTTCTACGCGATCGCGCTGCCCTGGTACGTCCTCTCGGAGCATGGCGGGACGGTGCACCTCGGTGTGGTGCTCGCCGCCTACGGGATCTCGCGAACCGGCACGCTGATGGTCGGCGGACATGTCAGCGACCGGCTGGGGCCTTGGAGGGCGATGATGGCCGCCGACGTGGTGCGTGCGCTCGCGCTCGCGACGCTCGCGATCGTGGCGGCCTCGTGCCCGGCGCGACTCGCGCTGCTTGTTCCGATCGCGATCGTGGTCGGCGCTGGGGAGGGAATTTTCCTGCCGGGGTCCTTCGCGATCACGCCCGCGCTTCTGGACGATGAGGCGCTGCAGGCGGGCAACGCGCTCACCTCGGGCGCCACCCAGCTAGCGACGCTGCTCGGGCCGGCGCTGGGCGGCGCTGTCATCGCGCTCGCCGGACCCGCGCCGGCATTCGCGATCGACGCAGCGTCGTGTCTGATCTCCGCGCTCACCCTGCTCGCGATCAGGACGGCCGCGCAGACTCACACCGGCGAGACGCACCGCAGCGAGACGCGGCAGCCGATGACGCTGCCGCGGATGATCGCGGCCGAGCCAGTCATCCTGCTCGTCTTTGCCCTCAGCATCGCCGCCAACCTCGGCTCGGGCGGGATGTCCGAGGTCGCGCTGCCCGCGCTGGCGCACGGACCACTTGGCGCCGGCGCGGGCGGGTACGGCGCCCTTATTGCTTCGTTCGCAGCGGGCGCTCTCGCCGGCACGCTGCTCGCCGCCCAAGCCCCCCGGCCACGACGGCCGGCGCTCCTCGCATCAGCCGCGTTCCTCCTAAGCGCGATCCCGATTGCGCTCATCCCGTATCTCGGCGGGACGATCCCGGCCGCCGCGGCGCTCGTCTGCTACGGCACCCTCAACGGGTTCGCCAACGTGCTCACGATCACCGCGGTACAACGCTTCGCACCCCGCCTGCTGCTCGGGCGGATCATGGGCTTTCTCATGCTCGGCAGCTTCGGGATCTTCCCCGTCTCGGTACTACTCGCTGGCGTCGTCGTGCACGCGGACGGACCCGCGATCTTCTTCCCGATCGCAGCCGCCCTGCTCGCGCTCACCGTCACCCTCGCCCTAACCCAGGAGACGTGGCGTGAGTTCGGCCAGCAGAGTCACCCGCAACAGCCGAAGCCACCAGTCCGAACGCACTGCGCACCGATCAACCTCAGCAAGGCGCAGCACCAAGCCATCGAGCGCGCGTAGGGCACCGACTGTGTCAGCGCTCCAGTTCAAGGTCTGCTGTCGACCGAGATCGCACTCGACGCCGGCCACCGGGCCGTCGGCGCGCGACCCGTCTTGATCCCTGTAGACATTGTCGGCCCATGAACGTGACCGTGTTCGCCGATCAGTCGGCGCGTCGCGCGCAACAGGGTGATCCAATGCCGGCGAGCTCTGCGCGAGCAGCCGCACGAGGCGGACCTTCCCGCCGCGGGTTCTTGGACGGCGATCCCCTGTGACGGTCGAACGGTTTGCGGGTCGGGGCTGAGTCCGGATTTAGAATTGCGGTCTGTGATCGAGCCTAGGTTCGATGTCGATGAGGTGTTCGACGCGGACTATTTGTATTTCTACGAGCCTTTGCTGGCGGAGGTGAGCGATGCCGACGCGCAGGCGATCTGGCAGTTCCTCGAGCTTGAGCCCGGCTCTGAGGTGCTCGACTTGGCGTGCGGCCACGGGCGGATCGCGTCGAGGCTCGCGGAGCGGGGAGCGCGAGTCACGGGACTCGATGCAACGCCGCTGTTCCTAGAACGCGCCCGCAAACAGGCCGCGGCTGCGCGGCTTCGAGTTGAGTACGTCCAGGGGGACATGCGCTCGCTTCCTTGGCCGGATCAGAGTTTTGATCGGGTGATCAGCTGGTTCACGTCGTTTGGCTACTTCGAGGATGAAGACAACCGCCTGGTGCTGCGGGAGGCGCGGCGAGTGCTGCGCCCGGGCGGAAAGCTGCTGATCGAGAACAACAATCTCGCGGAGCTGCTGCCCCGCTGGTTACCGTCGGTTGTGGTCGAGCGCGACGGCAACTTCTCGATCGACCGCGCAACGTTTGATCCGGTCACGGGCCGATCGATGACCGAGCGAGTAATCGTCCGCGACGGGCGGACTCGGCGGTTCGGGTTCTCCGTGCGGATGTTCATCGCCTCAGAACTGCGGGATTGGTTACTGCAGGCCGGGTTTGCTGCCGTGGAGTCCTGCGATCACGAAGGTGCTCGGCTGACCGCTCAAAGCCGGCGAATGGTCACGATCGCTCGGCTCTAGCCGTGGGCCGGAGCGTCACGCTTCATGCGATTCGGTTGCTGTGCGAGTGGAACGACGTGCCGCTCGAGGACTCAGGAGATGTCGTCTCGGACGTCGATTCCGAGAGACGTGGCCAACGCCGTCGCTAGCTCCATGACGTCTTCCCACGCCATTCGGGCGCCCTTGAGCGCTTCGAGGCCCCGAAGACCCGCGAGCCGGCACCCGCGGAACGCTGACCCGGCGAAGGTTCCCTGCGAGAGCTGGGCGCTTGTGAGGTCGCAGTCGATGAAAGTGCACGCGTTGGCTGTAACGCCTTGGAAATCCGCCTCGACGAGCCGGCATCGCTCGAAGCGGACCCGGTTAAGCCGTCCGAACCGGAAACACGAGAGGTCGATCGGGGCATCGCGGAAGACCACGTCAACCAGCCGTGGCTGGATGAGCACCGCTCCGGTGAGGCGGGATGCCTCGATCACCACGCGCTCTAGGGTGCAGCTGTAGGACGTTAGGCTGGCCATATTGCAGCCATTGATCGCGCCGTCCTCGAGATCGAGGCGATCGAGCTTCGCTTCGCTCAGGTCGACTTCCGTCAGGACGAATCGCTTCAGTCCGACCTGCTCGGCCTCGACGCCGGCGAACCGGAACCCCTCCAGGCGCAGGCCCTCATGGACCGCCTGGTCGATAAACACGTCAGCGGCGACCTGCGGGCGCTCGAGATCGAGTGCAATCCGTGGTGCGCGCGGCTCGCGGTCGGACACGCGGGGCATAGTCACGTCAACAATGCCAGCCCGCATCGCCAAGGAGACGAGCCGTGCTGCCAGGTGCGCTTTGCGCGCGGAAACCGGGGCACCCCCGGTGGGGTCCAACTACCTGTCACATGGGAAGCTAGCCCGAGCGGCAACAAGAACTCCACCTCGCCGACCCGCCCCAGCCAGACCGCTCACCGTCCGGGCGCCCAGCGCTGTCCGCTCGCACGCGGCGACGGTGATCAGCGCACCAGATCGCCGGGCAGCAGATCGACCGCCCTCCAGCCGGTCGGCTGGCGGCTCAGCACCACCGCCCAATCCCGAGGCCGTACCGTCTGCCGCAACTCGAGCACAGCCGTCTCGCCGTCTCGCAGCACGCGACGCACGATCACCGAGAAGCTCGTGATCCGCGCGAAATAGCTCGTGCAGCTCCCATGGACAGCCGCCCCGTATGCCCGCGCGAGCTGCAGCGAGAACAGCTCAGAGCACACCCGCGTCGGGTTATCAATCGCCGCCGCCTCATACGCATCCAGCCAAGCCCGCGGCGTTGCCGGCAACGGCCGCTGCAGCGTCGGCGGCGAAAGCACGCCGCTGACCGCAACGGACGCGGCGACGATCGCTACCGCGAGTATCCCGAGGGCGCCGAGAACCAGCCGGTGCCTCGTTCGCCCGCGTTCCCACCCGCTCGCGCCTCCGAGACGCGTCGGCCGGTCTGGAACGGCGATCTGGCCTACTGGCGCGGTAGTGCCCTCACGGCTCACGCGCGGGCGCCAGCGCCCCCAGTCGGTGTCGTGCTCACCCCGGATCCGAGCGCTCATCGCTTCCGATGGTGCTTAGCGCGGTGACGCTTGCGAGGACCGGGGTTCGTCGACCCCTTAGGCCCCCCGCGCGGCCGGTGGTGGTGATGATGATGATGGTGAGGCGTTGGACGTCCGAAGGTGACGCGGATCCACGAACTTCGCGATGCAGTGAACGGAAAATCGCTCTCCGTCGCGGTCGTCGCGACCGCCAGCGGGTAGGTCACGACTCCCGATCCGGTCCCCCACGACCAATGGATGACGAAGTTCCCTTCGGCGTCAGTTCGGAATGCCAGGGGCTCATACGGGCGAGCACGATCGGGTAGGTCGATCAATAGCCGAAGCGCGACGCCGTCCGGCGGGACGTAACCGCCGTCGAGATGCCCGCGCAGGGTGACTATCCCGTCCCACGGGACGACATGCGCACGTACCGAGAGACTTATCCGGGCGGGCACGTTCAACTCGACCGGCGTCGAGGTCGCCGGCAGCAGCGCAGCGCTGCCGCCGTAGACGGCCTCCACCAGCCGTGAGGGACCCGGACCGATCGCCGCGCTCCACGCCCCGTCGGCCGCCGTCGTGGTCGCAGCCGCCGCGGTGAACTGCCCCTGTCCGTTGTTCGGAGCGGTCAGGATCTCCACCGGAACGCCGCCGATCGCGATGCCGCTGGCGGTGCCGAGCCAGCCGCTCACCGTCGTTCCACGACCGTATGCGACCTGCTTCTTGGTCTGCGTCACCGTGTGCGGGATCAGCGCGACGCGGACGCGCTTGGTTCGCCTCACCGCGACGAGTTTGCCGTGCCGGTGGACCGTGACCCAGACCGTCTTTCGCTGCCACACTATCCGCGGGTGGCAGCGCTCGACGCTCACCGTCTTGGTGTGTGCCCGCTTGCGCACACGCACGAGCTTGTGGTGCCGGCGCACGGTGACCCAGTGCGCTGGGATGGTCACCCGCTCGCGAGCGCGGCCGCACTTCAGCGCGTCGACGATCCTCGCAAAGCCGATCGCGCTGACGGTCGGCTGCCCGATGTCAAGCGACCAGGTCCGGGTGGCCGAGTAGGCGTACTGGCCCTGCGGGTCGATCGCGCCGTTGTGAGCTTCGCAGGAGACGACATGGTCTCCCGCTCCGCCGACCGGGACCTGCTCGACGGTTCCGTTCTGCCACCGTTGCGGGCCGCCATCGAGCGAGCAGCCGATCGCCACACCGCTCGGCCCGGCGCTCGCGGTCGCCGTCACGTACTGCGTCCCCGAGCTCGTCGACGCGGTCGTCGGACCCGACAGACTGAGCTGCACCGGATCGTTGTCCACGTTGACCGTCTCCGCCGGTGCGCTCACCACCCCCGCGGCGTTGCTGCCAGCCAGCGTCAGCGCCAGCGGACCGCTCCCGGGCACGTAGTTACGCGTGTCGACACTCGCGTTCCACGACCAGTCCGGGCACTGCTGCCACACCGCCGGGTCCGGCGTCTGCCCAGGCGAATTGATCTGCACGCCGTTCAGCGTCGCCCACATCTGGCACACCCCCGACGGGTCACTTCCCGACAGTCCGATCGACCACAAATCCCCCGGGGGATTCCACACCCAGTGACCGGCCTGATACCACAAGTTGTCGCTCCCCACCGCCGTCAGCGATGGACCCTGATCCTCCTCGGCGGTCAGCTGGATTGAGTTCAGATAGATAGACCCGAAATTCGAGCAGCTCGACCAGCCGCAGATCATCTGAAAGCCCCAATAGCTCGAGCTAAACCCGGAGTCGGATTCGGATGGAGCCCCCGAGGCCCATCCGTTTCCACCGCCGGCGTAGTACGAGCCCCCACCCCACCCCTGGTTGTTGTTGATGTTCTCTATCTCGTACGGGTCGACCAACGCCGAGATGATTGCGACTCCGGGAGGCGCATCGGTCTGCATACCAATCCGCGCACCTGCGGGAAATGAAGCGCCGCCCCCGCCGTAGAAACCGAGCGGCGAGCCGCTGCACGGCGGGTCATAGCCGAAGGTCGTCAAACCGTTCATGGCCCACGCTCCGCAGCCGGGCCCCTGATTGTCATAGGCGTCAAACGTCACCGTGTACTGCCCGGCCATGGCAGGACCTGCATTCACAAGCACAACGAACATCGCGAGGATCGCCGCCAGGGCGCCGTAGCGTGCGGGGTTACGAGTCCGCGTCGAGAAACCCCCGCGCCGGCCGCTCCGTGCGCCTCGTAGCCTCCAAACGCACGATGCGACCGCGGGCCTCACGAGCAGGGCACCGCCACGTTGAACGGTTCGTCGGCCGCCGTGAAGTTCCCGCCAACCACAACACCCGTAAAGACGGTGAACTTGTTGCTGCTGGTGAACGACTCCCACGCCTCCGGAAACTGTCCGGGGGTAGCTGACGAGATCGCCGTGTCGACGGTGATCTGCGGTGCCGTCGTGACGTTCGCGCACTGGGAGAGCGTCGCCGTCACGTTGTAGACACCTGTCGCCACGTGGTTGACTGTGATTCCCCGGGTGCCGTCACCTGTGAAGCCGACCGCGTTGACAGCCGCCCACGCCGTGACTTGGCTCTGCGGCGCCTGCTGGGTCCAAACCAGCCGCGTTTGCCCGCGGCCGCAGCGCTTCTGGATGTAGAGAGCGTGGGTGCTCTTGCTGACGCAGCCGTGGATCGTCTTAGTTTGAGTAGCGGCGAAGGCGTAGCCACCGCCCCCGCCGATCGCGAGGAACAGCGCGAGGTAGGCGATCACGTTGCGGCGGAGATGATGCAGTGGACGAGTCAGCATCAGAGCCTTTCTTTGGTTAGTCCGCTGCACTAGCGGCACTTTGGGTTACAGTTGCTTCCGACCGCGCCGCCGAGGCTCGTGGGCCCAGCTGGATGCGGTGCGCTGGCAGCCGCTTGCGCCGGCGAGCTGGTAGCGGCTTCGGTCCGCGGGGTTTGAGAACTGTACGCAGGCGAGGAACTCGAACTGCGATACGAACTCGTACTCGGCACGTTCGCCGAGACAACCGGTGCTGACGTGCTCCCTTTCTGCGTTGCCACCGTTTCCGAACGACTGCTCGAGGAGTGAGATCGGGTACGAACCGGGAAGAGGTGGGGGTGGCGGCGGATCCGAGCGGCGCGATTCACGATTTCGCTCGCGCGAACGTCGTGCCCGATGAGTCCAAGCCCCAGAACGATACGGTCGGTTGCCATCGTCAGAGGATCTGGGGTCGGTCTTGAATCTCCCTCGAGGAGCCCCGCAGGAGATCGCTCGGGCGAGCTCCGGCCCGTGTCAGACGCGATCGCGATCGTCGCCGCTACCGCGAGAGAAAGCGCAATCGCCCCGAGAATCGCAACCCATCGCAGTCGCGGCCGATCGCTTCGCGCGGAGGCAATGGCACCTGGCGGGGACCGCCACCCCAAGCGCTCGGGCGTCCGTGCCCCGGCATCGTCCCATTCCGGAGACGGCCGATCGCCCCGCCCTCCGCTCGCTATCGCGTCCGTCGGACCCTCATCTTCACGCGAACCGAGGCCTTGCGACGCTACCTCGGGTGCAGCACTTGAAGCGGTCATCGGGACATGCCCCTCAGTGGCTGTCGCCCGCCGGTGCCCGCGCTCGAGCCTCTGTCGGAGACGCACGAGCCGGTTCGGAGATGGCGAGACATTCGCGTGGCGCCACTCCAGAGCGAGCGGAACTCGGTGTTGCGCGGGTTCTGGCCCATCCGCCGCTCGGCTGCGCCCCGTGATCTGGCCGGTTAGGCGTTCCGTCTCATACCACTCCTCCGTGGCGATCGCCCCGCCTTCCGCCTCGTTCGCGAATAGGCTCCGGACGGAGCCTGTCGCCGACCGCTCCTCCGGCCCGGTTTGTTTCCCCGTGCCCATCCGATTGCTCATAGGCGACCCGGATACGTTAGCATCAATGATGTCGGATAACGTAAAGCCCACGTTGGGGCCGTAAAGACCGAAACCTTATGCCCGAACGGACCACATTCGAAGAGCTCATGACAGTCGCTGAGGTGGCCGAAGCGCTCCGCTACACCGAAGGCACAGTCCGCCACTGGATCCGCACAGGCAAGCTCCGCGCGATCCAGGTCACCGGTGGCCGCGAATACCGCATCCGGCTCCCCGACTTCCTTGCATTCGCCGAAGGCCTCGGCATACCCGTACGCGCTGCCGGCCCTGGCGCGGAGGCCAGCCTGGAAGATGAGCCGCTGAGCGCCCAGCTCCGCCGTAACGATGAGCGTTGAACGCGCCATAAACAACATGAACGCCGCCGACCACACGTTCCGATCGGCGCTTCGCCAGCATCGGCTCGCCCCGCCGGACGCCGGCTTCCCACGACGACTCAAAGACTTCGCTGACGCGTGCGAATCGCAACAGATCGCCTGCGAATACGCCGCCCAGGAAGGGCTCGGATGGGAGCCGCTTCCCCCGGCCCGTCGGCTGCCGCCACCGGAGCTGCGACCCGACAGCGGCCGGCGCGGGCCCGCTGAGCTGTGGGCGAACTTTGATCCCGCATGGGAGGACCTTGGCAAAGCGCTTGAGGGCATCAGCCTGCCCGCCGTAGCGCGTGCCTTTGGCGAGCTAGCGACGATCGCGCGTGACCTATCCGCCGCGGTCGCGGAAGAAGACAGGCAGAAACTGCCTGGCGTGCAGCACGGCTGAGCCCATCGCTGAGGGCCCGCTCGGCCGGCAGCCGATATCCGGGATCGTGGCGCGGACCGCCGCGGCATCCGGAAGCTCCGCCCGCTGTACCGGGAGAGTCCGGTGTTCTGTTTGACGGCACAGCTTGGTCCCCGCCGGCCGCTCGGTCATGGCCGCGGACCGAGCAAGCACATCGCCACGCGAACTCTCTGCGCCGGCTCACGTAGTCGACGCAGTCCGCCAAATCGCCTGGACAATCGTCCCTGCGCTGCCCCGACATCCCTTCATGCCGCCCGATCGCTAAGGCCTCGACCGGCTTTCGCGCTTCCTTTCCCGTACAGCTCATTGACGGAAACATACGTCATTGACGCATAAACGGTATCATACGCCCGTGCGCGTCGTTAGCGACCAGCTCGGGCTATGCGCCGGCCGGACTGCGACCCTTCCTCCTCGTTCATCCTGTTGGCGGGTCGTTGTCGACATCGATTGCGACGAGCAGGGGCGCGCAGCAACAGCTACTTACACGAACATCAAGCGCGTCAGCCTCGCGCGGGCTCGCGACCTCGCTCCTGAACGACCTGCTGGCTACGACCTGACAGATCAACTGGTTGGTGGAGAACCACCGGAGATCCCCTGGCCATGAGTGAGGTTGCGCGCGACCCTCTCGCCGAGTTGGCCCGGTTGCTGCCGACGGTACTCGACGAGTCCGCGCTCCACGAGCTCGCCGCTCGTCTGCAGCCGCTCCTCCCGGCAGGCGAAGCGCTGGAGACCGGTAAACGCCTGTACACCGCTGCGGAGGCCGCCGAGCTCGTTGGCGTCAACATCGAGACTGTGCGGCGCGCGATCCGATCGGGCCAGCTCGGCGTCGCTGGCCGTATCGGCCGCTCGCCGCGGATCAGTCGAGACGCGATCGACAGGTGGCTTACGAGCACGATCGAGGTGACCGACAACGGCCCGCGCCGTCGGCCGCGTCGTAGACAATCTGCCCTGCCAGAGCACTCCCTGCGAGCGGCGTTCCGAGACCCGTAGCACTGTGGAGATCCAGAAGCGAACACTCAGCGACGGCTCCATTCGATGGAAGGTCCGCTGGCGCCAGGGCGGCCGATACCGAGCTCGCACGTTCGACAGAAAGGGCGACGCCACCAACTTCGCCGCCGAGGTGCGCCGGCGCCAACAGGTGGGAACGCTGGCCACCATCGACAGCGGTCGGATTACTCTGGCCGAGTACGTGTCAGAGACTTGGGCTAAGGCCTACCGCGCAAGTCTCTCCGAGAGCACGCGTCGACGCTACGGTCATTTATACGACAAGCACATCCTCCCGGAGCTCGGCCCGCTCACGCTCATCGAGATCACCCCGGAGGTGATCTCCCGGTGGCAGAGCGATCGCCTCGCGGGCGGGGGCGGCGCTGTGGCCGTTCGCAACGCGGCGACGTTGCTCGGCGGGATTCTGCAGCGCGCCCTCGAGAGCGGACATTTGCAGGCCAATCCGGCGAGGGCGGTCAGAAAGACGCCGCTGCCCCGCCGCAAGGAGGTCCGCCCGCTCGCGCCCATCGTGGTGGAGCGCATGCGAGCGGTGGCCGGCACGCGCGACGCCACGTTGATCAGTGTCCTCGCCTACGCAGGCCTCCGGCCAGGCGAGGCTCTCGCCCTCCAGTGGCGGGATGTGCGAGAGCAGACCATCCTGATCGAGCGTGCTCTCTCGCTCGGCCAGGAGGACGACACCAAGACCGACGCCCATCGGACAGTCCGTCTGCTATCCCCGCTTGCCGCCGATCTTCGAGAGTGGCGCCTTCGCAGCGGTCGGCCTGGCGCACAACGCCTGGTCTTTCCATCCCGGTCAGGGGAGCCCTGGACGTTGGCCGCGTACCAGTCGTGGCGCCGGCGTGCGTTCCGGCGCTCGCTTTCGCTGGCGCACGCCGACCCAAGCAGCGACCCGATGGAACAAAGCTGCCCGGCTTGTGGCGCCGCTCCTGCCAAACCGTGCATGACGCCAGCTGGGCGCGCGATGAAGCAGTCGCACGTTGCCCGTCAACGTCCGAGGGTCCCGGGCCGGCCTTACGACCTGAGGCATAGCTTCGCGTCACTACTGCTTCACGAGGGCCGCTCGGTCATCTACGTGGCGCGCCAGCTGGGTCACGATGCGCGGCTCACTCTGAGCACCTACGGACACGTCATCGACGAGCTCGACGATGTTCCGCGCATCGACGCCGAGGCGGCGATCGCCGAGGCACGAGGCATGCTCGCCGGCACAGAGCGACCCACGCAGGAGTCGAGGGCGTGACCACACGAGAGACCCACCGACCGAGGGTGCATATAGGGTGCACCAGATTGCAGCCGCCGATGGTCTCCAGTCGACTTACACGTCACAAAAACCGCTCGTATGCAGCCGGTTTGGCTACTGGAGACGACTGGCCGTTACTCCTGCGCTTCTCTGATAAGGAAGAGGTCCCAGGTTCGAGTCCTGGATCGCCCACTCAGCGCCCCAGGGGCTTTCGGGCGCGTGACGCCGGCGTCTCGCCTGGCGCTGGCGGGTGGACGGATTCGGCCATGTCGGCGCTCTGACAATCGTCAACAGGCATCGCGAGTCCCGGGGGAGCACGTCCGTTCATCGGCGACAGTCCACATTGGTAGGGGGCTTTCGAAAACCTGTGGCGAGGTCGTGAAAGGCGGTAGGTAGGGGAACAAAAGGCAACGTGGCGGCGTTTTACCGCCGCTTTACCGCTGGCTTGCCGGGCCGCCCCAAGATGCTGGCCATACACGGACTCGTCGCAGGAGCTCGGATGCCCCACGGGATCCGCCGATCCGACTGGACCTGAGATTCGTCCGCACCACCTGAAGGGGGTTTTGGAAATGCCGATGATGCGTTGGTAGTCCTCGAACTTTGCGCCTTATGAAGAAAGAGGAACGGGCTGCCGGCAACGCTGGCAGCCCGAGAAGTACCTAGGACCCAGAAATGTTCAAGCTGCTCAAGTCATCGTCTTCGCTGCGCCGGTTCTTCGCCGCGCGTCTTCAGTCAGAGCTCGGGGACGGCGCCGCGTACGTGGCGCTGGTGCTGGTCGCCTACCAGCGTCTGCACTCCGGGTGGGCGATCGCGCTGGTCCTGCTGGCGGACTTCCTGCCGGGGATCCTGCTCTCGGTCCCGTTCGGGGCGCTGGCCGACCGGTTCTCCCGGCGTCGCCTGGCCGTCGCCGCCGACCTGTTGCGCGCCGGCGCGTTTCTCGCGATCGTGCTGGTGCCGTCCTTCGCCGCCACCGTCGGCTTCGCGCTGCTCGCCGGCGTCGGCACCGCCCTCTTCCACCCGGCGGTCAACGCGGCACTGCCGGGAATGGTGACCGACGAACAGCGCTCGCCCGCTACCGCGCTGAACGGCGCGATGAGCAGCATCGGCCTCACGGTTGGTCCGGCGTTCACCGCGCTCTTGCTCCTGTTCAGCACCCCGACGCTGATCCTGGCGGTCAACGGCGGGACGT
>Ga0335074_10000728_pt1 | contig 45556 bp, 42 predicted proteins | sample Lox_Sample_23_FD_206715 | JGI IMG/M metagenome (GOLD analysis project Ga0335074, IMG submission 206715) | Soil microbial communities from Loxahatchee National Wildlife Refuge, Florida, United States - Lox_Sample_2.3 | ecosystem: Environmental > Terrestrial > Soil > Wetlands | place: USA...
CGGACAGGACCGGCGCACCCAGCCGCCGGGCCAGCGCGGTGGCCGGCAGGAACACCGGCAGCGTCGCCGCGCTCGCGCCGGGCGCGGTCGCGCACAGCCCGGTGAACGCCAGCAGCCCGAGCCCGAGCACGGACAGCGACACCGCAGGCAGCGGCCGGGCCAGCGGGCTGGACTTCATAGCCCGGATGAGGACGCCCATCATCGCCTCGACCCGGCCGCCGGGGATCGGCGGCTCGGCCAGCCTGACGATGGGTGCCGCGCCGCGATCCTGCGCGGCGGTGTCATCCGGCAAAATGGCGGTCGTGCCCGCGGTCATCCCGCCACCTCACGCCATACCATGTGCCTTCTCCTGGCCGAATATCGCTTTCTTGCTGGTCGTCGATAATGTTTACCGCCGCCGCCGGATCCTGCCATCCCGGCGATTGACCATCTTCGGCCGCAGTGGCCAGGCCGCCGAAGATGGTGGATGACCTGGATGCCGACGTCAGGGGATCTCCGGTACGACTCTCTGTTAAATGACCCGGCGCCGGCCGCAAAGGGGCGAGGCATGAGCTCACGAGACAACCAGTGGTGGGTTCTCGACGTGATCCAGGCCCAGCTTCGAAGTGACGATCCTCAGCTGGCCGCCCTTTTCGCGGCCTTCGGCAACGTGGCCGGGCATACCGGTATGCCGCCGGCCGAGCAACTGAATGACAACCACCCGGCTGCCCGGCGCCGCAGGTGCCTGCGCCTGGACCGGCCGGGCTACGCGCTCGCGGCCCATCTGGTCGTGATCTTCCTGGCCAGCATGCTCGTGTTCTATTTCCTGAGCGTGCTGGTCAAGTTGACCTGGTAAAGGACCGGCGATTCCAGCCGCCCAGCAGCGAGGCGGGGAAGAGACGGGCGCGCCAGCGGGTACTGCGGCGGGCGGTCACCGCCAGGCCCCGCCGGGCGGCGGCGCCATCGCGGCGCAGGTCCTGCGCGGCGGACGGACGGCCAGCGTAACTGGCGTGTTCTTCGGCCAGGGCGAGCCGCCGCACCGCGGCACCCGCGGGCAGGGGCAGCGTCGCGCTGACCCGGGCGGCCAAGGTGCGGGGAGGCTCGCCCGGAGGGCCGCCGAGACCGAAGTCGGCCAGGTCGTCACGGAATTCGCGCCAGGCGGCGTGGGCCCGGGCGTCGTCATCGGCAGCGCGCATCCACCGCCACTGGCGCCGGGCGACGCGAAGGACGGCCGGAATGAGGAGGGTCAGTGCGATCGCCGCGACCACGGCCAGCACCGCCCCCATCTGCGGTGCACCTGCCAGGTGGCCGGACGCGGCAGGATGGTGCTGGCCCGTGAGCCGGGCCAGCCCCGGCCCGTGAGCGGTAGCGTGCGACCCGCCCGGCAGGCTGGCGGACCGGGTGGTCGCCGCGCCGGCCGGATCGGGCAGCGCGCTGGTTACGTTCGCGGTCGGCGCGGTCATGTAGTCCGGCCTGCTGGCCGTGCCGCCCGGCCCGGCCGGGGTGGGCTCGAAACGTATCCAGCCGAAAGTAGGGAAATACACCTCGGCCCAGGCATGCGCGTCGGTGGTCTTCACCTGGTAACCGCCATGCGCGCCGGGAGTTCCGGCGGTGTAGCCGGTCACGAACCTGGCCGGGATGCCGAGCAGGCGGGTAAGCACCGTCATCGCGTAGGCGTACTGCACGCAGTAACCGGTCTTGGTTGTGGTCAGGAACGACAGCAGGCCGTCCGCACTGCCGAACGACGTCGCGGACAGGCTGTACCGGAACGGGGGCGATGACAGCCAGCTGGCCAGCGCGTCCACCTTGCCGTACTCGGTAGCCTGGCCGGACGCCTGGTCTTGGGCCAGCCGCTCAAGCGCCGCGACCCGGTAGGACGGCGGGAGCTGCAGGTCCGGCGCCAGGGCGGCTACCCCGGTCAGCGGCGGAACCGCGGCCAGCTGTGCCGGGCTGGGATCCACGGCGTAGCTGGCCGCCCGGTACGTCAGGCCGGCTAGTGAGCTGGTCGTGGAGTAGACCATGAGATCCTGGTCGGCCAGCCAGCGTCCCGGTGCGGTGACCCGGATGGCCGGGTAGGGCAGCGAGAGGAATGCTGGGGCCCCGCCCGATCCCGGCAGGTCCCTGACCACGGTCACCGTCGTGGTCACTGGCTGAGCGGCCGACATGTTGGTCAGGCCGGGTGGCAGAGGTATTGCGCCGGCCTGCATAGCGTCCGCCGGATAGCTGGTCATCTGCCAGCCGGCGTCGCTCAGGGTGTCGAACACGTGCTGCCGGAAATACTGCGCGTCGTTCTGCTGCAGGCTCGGTGAGGCCGTGGTGGTGTAGGTGAACACCACGCTCGGGCGGCTCTCATGCAGCTGGGCGATGGTCTGCGACACGGTCCCGGCCTCGGTGTCCGAGGAGAACAGCTTGTTCACCTGAACGGGCAGCAGCGGGACGCTCAGCGCCAGGATGATCGAGGCCAGCCCGGTCCAGGCCGCCGCGGCCAGTGCCTTGGCGTTCATGCTGGCCCGGCCGTCGGCGCTGAGCATGGCCAGGTATCCGGCCCCGGCCGCGCAGAATATCAGGCCATCGGCCAGCTGGTCGTGCGAGGTGCTGATCATCAACGGCACGATGGACAAGACCCCCAGCGGCAGGCCGGCCAGCGCGGCGCGGCGCCACCGCACCGCGATCAGATCGGTCAGCACCGCGGTGACGCCGACTGCCGCCACCGCCGGGAGCAGCAGCCCGGGTACGTTCGGCACGGGCGGGGCGTACCGGTTCCTGTCCGCGAGCCCGGCGCCGACCAGGTCCCGCAGCCGGGCGACGGAATCCGGGGTCGGGATGACCAGCAGTGCCGAATGGCGAGCCTCGAAGACCAGGTTCAGGTACAGCAGCAGGCCCAGGACGCCGGCCGCCAGGCAGGCCGCCACGGGCACGGTCCGCAGCCGGGTCAGCGTCCCGGCGCCGGCCACCGCGACCACCGCGCCTGCCGAGACGGCAAACCACAGCGAGCTGATGAACAGCACAGACAGCGAGGTCGAGGCGAGCATGCAGGCCACCGCCGCGGTGATCGTCATCCTGCGATCCGCGGACACCTAGCTCACCCCAGACAGCCAGCCGGCGGAAGCCAGCGGATCCGGGGCCTGGTTCAGTTGCTGCCAGGCGGCGGCCAGCGGGGTGCTCGCGGCGATCAGGGCGACTCGCCAGCCCGCGGCGGACAAGACCCCGGCGGCCCGTTCGGCATCCTGGCAGGTGCCGCCGGACTCCCACGCCGAGACCGCGAGCAGCAGCGCCATCGCGGGTGTACCCGGCCGCCTGCTCGCGGCCAGCGCCGCCGCGTCACGAGGCGACAGGCGCCCCGCGATCACGATCAGCTGGCCGTCCGGGCCAGCCAGCGCAGACGCGCCGGCTTGCACGCTGACCTCTGCCGACGGGGTGATGGCCGTGAGTATGTCGAGCAGCGCGCCGCGCTGGACGACCTCGCCCGCCTCGGTGATCAGCCTGGCCCGGATTCCTGCGCCGGCCAGGTGAGCGTCGATCGAGGCAGCCGCGCTGACCGCGAGCTCAAAACTCGACGACGATCCGCTGCCCGCATGCGCGCAGCGGCGGGCGTCGAGGAATAGCGAGGCGCCGCTGCGCCACACGCGCTCCTCACGCCGCACCATCAGCTCGCCGTACCGCGCCGTCGATATCCAGTGCACCCGGTGCAGGCTGTCGCCCTGCTGGTAGGCTCGCGCAGCCGTGTCATCCTCGCTGGCCACCCCGAACGCCGGCCACCGCCCGTCGCCCTGGCCGGGCCGGCCGTAGGGCCCGCAGACCCGCGGCAGCGGGACGATCCGGGGCGTGACCATCAGGGTGCTCGTGGCGCTGACCGGCCGGCTGGTCTCGGCCAGCCCGAACGCATCCGCGGCCCGGATCCGGAGCGGGCCGATGGTGAACGTGCCCCGGATACCGGGAACGACCTGGTAAGTCAGTTTCCGGTTCCCGCCCGGCTCGATCTCATTCAGCGTGAAGCGGCGTCTGACACCGAACGTTTCCGGGATGACGTCCTCGATCATCAGCACCTCGGTGCGCCGCGGTGAGAGGTTCTCCACCCGCACGGTCACCGTGGCGGGCTGGCCGGCCGGGACCCGCAGCGGCCCGAGCCTGCGCAGGCAGGACAGCTGGGACCGGGACCTGCGCGCGATCAGGGCGGAGGCCGGCGGCAAGATGGCCAGCAGCGCGCCGACCCGGACCAGATTGAGCTCCGGGATGGCCAGGCCGCACGCCACCGCCACTGCGCCCGCGGCCAGAAATGACCGGCCCCGCGTGGTCAGCGCGCCGAAAAGCCGCCCCAGCACCTTCCGGAACGAGCTGGACATCGCGGAGCTCTCCTCGGGATACGTGTTCGCGGACCCGCTCGAGGCCCGCGGGCCGATGTTCATGAGCAGGTCTACCGGCCAGCTCGCCCGCTGCCATCCCGGTAACCAGCCATTTGCGGTGCCGCGTTATTCGTGGTTTCTCGCTGGCTCTGCATAGTGCCGGAGCCTGTCCGGAATGGTGGAAACCCGGGATGCCGCTCTGAGCTGAGCTCCGGTAGATATTTCGGCTAAGGAGAGGGTGATGAATAAGCCACGCGTCATGAGTTCTTCCCGGGCCAGCGCCGGCCGGCTGCTGAGATTCGCTGCTGTCGGCGGGACCGGAGTCATCATCAACATGTCGGCGCTCTATGCGCTTTCCCGGTGGGCGGGCCTGCCTCTCCTGGTGGCATCGGCCCTGGCTGTCGAGCTCGCGGCGATCAGTAACTATTTCTTGAACGACGCCTGGACGTTCGCGCTGCGATCGCCGTCCATCGGCCGGTTCGCGAAGTTCAATGCCGCTTCACTCGCGGGCCTGGCGCTCAATGTCCTGGGCGTCTGGCTGTTCACCCGGCTCGGGCTTTACTTCCTGGCGGCCGATCTGATCGGAATCTCGGCTGGGTTCGCCGCAAATTACGCATTCAGCGTCAGCTGGGTGTGGGGACGTGATGGAGCGCTATTGCGCGCGGGTCCGGACGCGGCCGCGTAAGCCCGCGGATCTGCGGGGCCCAGAAATAACCGTGGAAAGGCAATACGATGGAAACCCGGACTGAAGAAAAGCCTGCTCCCGAAGGCGTGCCGGCCAAGAAGCGGCGCAAGGTCGGCTGGAAGCGGCTGGCGGCGGCGGCCGTTGCTGTGGTGGTCGTCTGGCAGGTTGCCCACGTGGTCACCCAGACGCGCAAGGCATCGAGCGCGGCTGCTTCCGACGTGAGCTCGGCGGCGCCCTCACTCGTGCCCACGTCCCGGCCGTCCCCGGTGCCGGCGGTCACGTTCGGCCGCGAAGCGGTGGCGGCCGGAGGCGGGCCGGTCATCCTGGTCAATCCCGGCCTGGTGGCGCCCGGCGGTCAGGTGAGCATTGATGGCAGCGGCTTTAGTCCCAGTTCCTCCGTCGTGGTATGGATGCGGGCGCCGAATGCCAGCACGGGCACCGTGGTGGCCCGCGGCACGACGTCGAAATACGGCACCCTCAGCACCGGGTTCACCATGCCTGACTCCCTGACCGGCACCACCGCGACGCTGCTGGCCCAGCAGGCCGGGGGAGCGACGGCTACCGCCCAGATCGTGACTCCGATCGGCGTCGGGCGTGTCGTCGTCGACGGCAAGTCGGCCGGCAAGCCCGGTGACACGGTGACCGTATCCGCGAGCGGGTTCGGCCCCAACGAGAAGGTGGATGTCTTCTGGGGCCGGGTCGCGGGCACCCCCGCCGCGACCCTGACCGCCAGCGGCGGCGGGTCCATCAGCTACGCCAGCATCCCGGTCGGCGTCGCTCCGGTTGGTCCCACCACCCTGGTCCTGGTGGGCGAGACCACCCGGACCACGGCCACCGCGCCCTACCAGATGCTGGGCCTGTACCCGGTCCTGACGCCGCACCCCTACGCCGTCCAAGCGGGCCATCCGGTGAACCTGACCGGTACCGGGTTCGCGCCTGGTGAGCAGGTACTCCTCTACCTCAACGCCGCCAGCGGCACGCCGGCGCTGACGGCCACCGCCAACTCCGGCGGTAGCCTGTCACTCGACTTCGTAGTGCCCTTCGGGCTGAAGGGCAGCCAGACCCTGACCGCCATCGGCGAGCAGAGCCGCGCCGCGGTCGACTCGGGCTTCGATGTGCTGCCCTACAGTCCCTCGGCTCAGGCCAGCACCTACGGCGCCCTGCCCGGCACCACCATCTCGTTCTACGCCAGCGGCTTCGCCGCCAACGAGGTAATCCTGGTCTACCTCGGCCGCGGCCAGGGCAATTCCGGGCAGCTGGTCAGCGCCTTCCGCGTCAACGGCAACGGCAACGCAGCAGCGGCCGGGAAGTACGTCATACCCAACGGCACCGGGCCCGCGCTCTACTTCACCCTGGTCGGCCAGGAAAGCGGCAGCTCGGCCACGGCGAAAGTCTCGGTGACCGCGGCCAGTCAGCCGGTCAATGTCCCGACCCAGCCTCCGTACGTCCTGCCCCCGAGCCTGGGCGGCACGCCGCCGCCCGCGCCCTCGGGGACGAAGCCGTCCGACGGCTAGGCCGGCTGCTCCCGAACCTTTCTGACTGGAGGACTCCTCATGAACCCGCTCTTTGGCCGGAATGGCCGGCGCGTGCTCGCCCTCATAACCGGCATCGCCGACCTGTCCGCACCGGAGATGGACCAGGTGACGAACGCCTGGAAGCAGGCGCCGTCCGGGGAGCGGGCCGCGGCCTGGGCTTGGCTGGTTCGCACCGCGACCGAGCAGGAACGGTATCAGATCCTGACCGCGGCGTCCCTGGCGCGCCGGGAGGCCCTCGCGGCCGCGCATCGGCTATGCCGGGCGGACTGGGCGTTCTGGGCGGCCGCGAGCGATGCCGCCGCGGCCGTGGCGGCCGGCGCCCGGATCGGCCATCACTACGACATCCTGACCGCTCCGTTCGCGGCCGTCATGCCCGCACTGGTGCTCAATGCCACGCTGACCGCAGACCACAGCGCGCATGTCGCGGCGGACGGCCAGGCCGGGCCTGCCGCATATCAGGAAGGCGCCTGACCGTGAGCGCGTCCCGCTACCCGAGCGCGCCGTGAAGAGCCGGCTGGGTGCGCTGCCCGAGGCGTTCCCTGACGCCATCGTGGTCGTGGATTCCCGTGGCCGGATCATCCGGGCCAACGCCCGGGCCGCGTCGCTGTTCGGCTTCGGCGAGCACGAGATGAGCGGCCTGCCCATCCAGACGCTGTTTCCTGATCAGCGGCTGATTTCCGCGGGGGGGCGTACCGCGCGACGGGACCGGGCCGGCCGCCACCTCGAGCTCGTGGGGAGCCGCCGCGACTCCAGCCTGTTCCCGGCGGTCGTCGCCGTGATGTCCGCCCAGATCGACCGCCGCACGGCGGTGGTGATGAGCATCAGAGACCTTACCGAGGCGCAGCGAACTCAGTTCATGTTGCGGCGCGGCCTGCAAATGCTGGCCTCGGAAGGCTGGGATTGCCGCGCCCTGCTCCGGCAGCTCATCCAGGCCAGGGAGGAAGACCGCGCCCGCATCGCCGTCGACATCCACGACGACGTCATCCAGACGATGTCGGCGGCCAGCCTTCGGCTGCAGCGGCTCCGGCTCCGGCTCACAGACGAAGCGGCACTGCAGATCCTGGCGGAACTCCAGGAGGCGATCACCCTATCCCTCGGTCATCTGCGCCAGCTCATCTTCGATCTGCGGCCACCTGATCTGGAAGCGGGCAGCCTCTCTGTCGCCGTGCGCGGCTACCTGGAGCAGATGCACGCTGACTCGGGAATCGCCTACCAGCTCAATGACCTGCTGAGCGGGCGGGCACCGGAATCGACCGCCATGCTGATCTACCGGAACGTCCGGGAGTCCCTGGCCAACGTGCGCCAGCATGCGCGGGCCAGCAACGTCGCGGTTGAACTCCGTGACCTCGAGCACGGCTGCCTGGTGCGGGTGGTCGATGACGGCGTGGGCTATGACCCGGCCGACGTCGAAGACCGCCCCGGTCACCTCGGCCTGCTGCTGATCAAGGAACGCGCCGAACTCGCCGGCGGATGGTGCCGTATCGAAAGCAGCCCCGGCGACGGCACCACGGTCGAGTTCTGGGTTCCCTTCGGCGAGTCCTCCACCGAGCCGGACACGCGGCATGAGCGCGCCGGATAAGCCCACCGGCCGCATCCGGGTGCTGATCGTCGAGGATCATCCCGTGGTCGCGGAGGGATTGTCGAGCCTGCTCGAGGACTATTCCCAGATCATGGTCACCGGGATGGCTTTCTCGGTCGCCGAGGTCATTCCCGTCGCCGAGCGGGCCGCGGCGGACGTGGCCGTCATTGATTACCATCTCCCGGACGGCACCGCCTACGACGCGGTCGATCAGCTGCGGTCCCGGTGGCCCGCCACACCGGTCGTTCTCATCACCGCGGATGGCGGTAATGAGCCCCTGATGGCCGCGATCGACCTGGGCGCCAGCGGTTATCTGGTCAAGTCCGCGGACGGGGAGGAGATCGCCGGGACGATCCGCGCCGCGGCCGCGGGCCTGAACGTCATGCCGGCCGACGCCGTCGTGCGGGCCATGGCCCTGTACCGCGACCGCGCTCAGCAGCGCGCCATGCGGTCGCAGCTGGACAGCCTGACCGCCCGGGAGAGGCAAGTACTCGGCCTGATGACCAGCGGCGCCGACAACAGGACCATGGCCGGGCGCTTGCACATCAGCTACGCCACCGTGCGCACCCACGTCCGGTCCATCCTGGCCAAGCTCGGGGCGCGGAGCCAGCTCGAGGCAGTCGCCAAGGCCAAGGAGTGGGGTTTCCGCGGCTAGCGGACCCGACCACAGCGAAAGGCAGGAGCCATGACCGACGCAGGTGAATTCACCGGCCACATTGCGGTGGTAATTCCCACCTACAACGAAAAAGACAACATACGCCCCATAACAGCCCGGGTGCGGTCAGCGGTCCCCGGCGCGCACCTGCTCATCGTCGACGATAACTCTCCGGACGGGACCGGGCGGATCGCCGACCAGCTCGCGGCCGCGGATCCGCACGTACATGTGCTGCACCGGAGCGCGAAGGCAGGGCTCGGAGCCGCCTACGTCGCGGGCTTCACGGCCGCTCTGGACCAGGGGTACGACATCATCGTGGAGATGGACGCGGACGGCTCGCACCAGCCCGAGGAGCTGCCCAAGCTGCTCTGCGCGCTGGCCGGCGCCGATATCGTCCTCGGTTCGCGGTGGATTCCCGGCGGACAGGCACTGAACTGGCCGAAATCCCGCCAGGTCCTGTCCCGCGCCGGAAATACCTACGCCCGGATAATGCTCGGCCTCCCGTGGCGCGACATGACCGGAGGCTATCGCGCTTACCGCGCCAGCGCCCTGGGGAAAATCGGGCTCGAGAATGTCGAATCCGTCGGTTACTGCTTCCAGGTTGACCTGGTCCGGCGGGGGGGCCAGGCGGGGCTGGCGGTGGCCGAGGTCCCGATCACCTTTGCCGAGCGCACCCGGGGCACGAGCAAGATGAGCAAGGCCATAGTGGGCGAGGCGCTATGGCGGGTCACCCGCTGGGGAATCGCCGCGCGGCGCCGCAGGCGCGGTATCCGGGGCTAGCCGCGGCGCCGTAGTGTGCAGCTTGTTCCATCTGCGTACCCACCGGCACTGCCTCATGCCTGTGCGGCTTGCTGCCATGTCTGTGCGGCCCGGTGTGCGGGGTGGCGCCGGCGGGCGGCAGCGCGGGTGGCCCGCCGTTCCTCGTTGGTGGTGCCTCCCCAGATCCCCGATACGGCGCCCAGCTCCAGCGCCCAGGCCAGGCACAGTTGCTGCACCGGGCAGTCCCGGCAGATCCGTTTCGCCTGCTCGACCTGCTCCACCGCGCGTCCGATCGTCCCGATCGGGAAGAACAGGTCCGCATCGGCGTGCAGGCAGGCCCCCGCGTCGCGCCAGTCCGCTTCGTCGAGCAGCCCATCCCGGTCAATCGCCTCTGGCCTGGCATGCTTTCCCATCGGATTCTCACCTCAGTTCTCGTCGGTCTTTACCTGTGCTAACCAGCGTTGCGCCCGCCCTGGTGAGCCGGCATCGCATGTTCGATGTGAATGTGCCGGCCAGATCGATGTGATCGGGGGGCTCAGGGCACCACGGTGACCGGCCATTTACCCGCCTTGACCAGACGTACCGCCAGTGACCCGGCCAGCCGGCGGGCCACGCGCGTGGACACCCCGACCACGACGGCGTCGGCTCGGATATCCGCCGCGATGCGGCACAGCTCAGTGAACGGATCACCGCACGGGGCCATGAAGGTCACGGGAACCCCCCACTCCCCGAACAGCTCCTCCGCCCCGCGGCGCATGTCGTCGGCGAGCTGCGCAGCTGCCTCCCGGCGGGCCACCGCTACCACGGCGCTGCTGGCGACGGCGATCCCGATCGCCGGCCGGACCACGTGGACAGCGGTCACCCTGGCCCGCTGCCTGCGGGCCAGACCCGCCGCGTACCAGGCGGCTCGGGTCGAGGTGACCGAATCGTCCAAGCCGACCAGGATCGACCCCGGGCCATCGGTCCCCAGCTCGAACAGCGACATCGCGATGCACGTATCTGACCGTTGCTGCGCCTGTGTATGGCTATGCGGGCCGGGGGGCGATGCCCGGGGCCGGGTCGGGTATGACGAAGTCCTGGCGCAGCGGGAGGTCGCCGGTGAGCACGACGCGGGTGGTAACGGGCATCCGGCCGGCCGCGGACACCAGTACGGTGAGGGGTCCTTCGGGCAGGCCGTCGGCCGCGAAGCGGCCCTGGTGCTCGGTGGTGGTGCGCAGCAGCTGACGGCCGCCGGCGTCGATGATCGTGATGCTGGCGGCTGGTACGGGGGCACCGCCGGCGTCGGTGACCTTGCCGAAGAGCATGGGCGGGCGGGACCCGAAGCCATCAGCGCCGTTCTGCGCGTGCGTGGCCTGGTAGACGGGCGAGCTGATCACGGCGGGCGGCATGACGGTGGCTGCCGGGCCCGGTAGCTCAGGGATGGCCCGCTGGGCGACCTGACCGCCCCCGCCTTCGGCAGGCCCGTCGGCCGCTTGCGGGCCGGCGCTGGTAGCGGGCGCCTGCCGCCGCGCGGCCCGGTCCAGCAGGGCGGAGGCGGTGATCAGGGCGGCGCCCGCCGCGACCCAGCCGACCAGGACCAGGGCGGGCCGGGTCATGTTGGTGCCGTCGAAGTAATAGATGCTGCGCAGCGCGTCGATGAGGTTGCCGAGCGGCATGACCGGGTGCAGCCAGCGGAAGAAGGCAGGGACCATCTGATCGGGCACCAGGCCGCCGCTGGAGGGGATGCTCAGCAGCAGGAACAAGATGATGGCCAGCCCGGCGGCGTAACGGCCGGCCAGGTGCAGCAGGCCGTAGGTGACCAGGGCGACGGCTTCGAAGTTGAGGAAGGCAAACAGGATGGCCAGCGCCTGGCCGGGCGAGAGGCCCAGGCCGTAGCCGATGAGGAATCCCGCGATGCTGGCGAATGTGCCCGCCGCGGCGATGACGCCGAGCGCGGCCCGTCGGCTCAGGTTCCTGGCCCGCCCCAGCGACACTCCCAGCAGCAGCGGGACCACGTTCCACGCGTAGGACAGCCAGAACGTACCCGTCGCGGTCGGGTCCCCGGATATCGGGGGTACCAGGTCGACGACGTTCTGGTTCAGGTGCTGCTGCTGGGACACGCGGCTGAACGCCCGGATCACGTCGTACTCCACGAGCGGGCCGTCGGCTCCCGCGGTGTACAGGGTGGCCTGGCCCCCGTTGACCACGTAGGCCGCCTGCGCCTCCTGGTCGGTTACCTCCTGGCGGGCCCACCAGTCGTTTTGCACGGGGACGACGTCGAAGGCGTCCCAGGCACCCGAGGGCTGCCCGTCGTAGGACGGGGTGAGGTAGGCGCCGGCGCTGGTCGGGTAGTTGCAGAAGAGGCTGGAGCACCCGGTGCTGCTGACCTGGGTGTAGGCACTGTCGATGGTCCCGGTGAAGGTGATCAGGTCGCCGCCGCCGGAGCCTTGCCCGGGCGAGATGGAGGCGATGGTCAGGCTCTGGGACTGGTTTTGCTCGGACGTGCCCGTCCCGCCGTACAGGCCCACCACCTGGCCCGGCTGGTACGACGCGCCCTCGCCGGCGGGCACCGTCACCGACGACGCCCCGGCGCTGACTCCCGCGGTCAGCGGGGTGAACGCGGCCGCGGCCTCCTGCTGCAGCCCGGCGCTGATCTGTGAGGCGTTGACCGACCCGGCCACGGCCACCTCCAGATCATGCGGGGCCGGCGCGTGAAACGGCAGCGCGTAGCACAGGCAGAACCCGAAGAACAGCAGTAGCGGCACCCAGGTGGTGCCCCACAGCGTCTTCGCGACGCCTGCCGGCCCGGCCGCCCTGACCCGGGAAGCCGGGCCAGCGGCGGGTGCCTGGGGGGTGAAACTAGCCATGTGCGGATACTCCTTCCTCATCGCCAGACCCGACCTGGCCGCCGTCCGCGGACACGCCGCGCTCGTCACATCGCCGAGATGACGGCGGTCAGCATCTCCACGCCTCGTTCGAGAACAAATTGGGTCTCCTGTGCCTCAGTGAGGTCTCTGATAGTTATGGCGGCTATCGCGTCGCTCCCCGTCTCGATGGGCATGACGGCGACGACGGCCCGGAACCGCCGGGAGCCGCCCCGGCTGGCCATGAGCTCGGCGCAGCGGCCGGGCTGGTTTCGCCGCCGCGACCACCCGTCGAGCGAAGGCACCGGCTGACCCGGGAACAGGGCCTGGACCGGAAGGCCGTTCAGCTCGCCTTCGCGCTGGTCGAACAATGCCAGGGCCTGGGCGTTGGCCTGCAGGATCCTGCCCTGCGCGTCCACGATCACCATGGCGTCAGGGAACCCGCCGAACAGGCGGGGCCGGCGGCTCATCGGCCCTGCACCGCCTTGGCGTACATCCAGACGGGCGCGGCGGCGGTGGCCGGCGCCCCGGCGCAGGCCAGGGTGGCCACGCTCGCCAGCCGGCGAGGAGACAGGGAGACATGCATCGTGTCCTCCGTGGATGACGGCTCAGATAATGACGGCTCAGGGCTCACCGGGTGCGCCAGACCCAGCCGGTTTCCTCGTTCAGATGTATTTCCGAGTCAGGGTGATATGGCTTTGTGCAAATTACTGCGCCTGGAGAGCCCTTGAGCGGCGGGTATTCGTCACCGCAGAATGGCTGGTCTGGTTCCTCGCGTGCCCGGGAGTCCGGCGTGCTCGAATCGTGCTTCTCGATGTCCACCGTGGCAGCCTATTTGCGGTTTCTCGCGCTGCCATCACGGTAATCAGCCATTTTCTGCCGTGCCGGGCCGCCGAATCTGCATAGTGGCCAAGATGGTCCATTGCCGTGATGTCACGGTCCCGGTATCCCGGTGGACTTTTATCAGTTCCCTCGCGGGCGGGAAACCTTTAAAGGAGACCAGATGACATCGGGCAAGGGCGGTCTGGAGGATGATTTCGCGAGTACGGCCAGCGGGATCAGTGCTGCGATCCAGTCGGTGATCGAGGGCAAGGCCGAGGTCGTCCGGCTGGTCCTGACGGTGCTGCTGGCCGGCGGGCACCTGCTGATCGAGGACGTTCCCGGCGTGGGCAAGACCATGCTCGCCAAGGCACTGGCCCGGGCGGTGGATTGCTCGGTGAGCCGGATTCAGTTCACGCCGGACTTGCTGCCCAGCGATGTCACGGGGGTAAGCGCCTACATCCCGGAGACCGGTGAGTTCGAGTTCAAGCCGGGCCCGGTGTTCGCGAACATCGTGCTGGGCGACGAGATCAACCGTGCCCCGTCCAAGACCCAGGCCGCGCTGCTGGAGTGCATGGAAGAGCGGCAGGTGACGGTGGACGGGACGACCCGTCAGCTCGAGCCGCCCTTCATGGTCATCGCCACTCAGAACCCGGTGGAGATGGAAGGCACCTATTCGCTGCCCGAAGCGCAGCGCGACCGGTTCATGGCCAGGATCTCCATCGGTTACCCGACGCTGGCCGCCGAGCTCGGCATGCTGAACCTGCACTCGGCGGCCTCCCCGCTGGACGGGCTGCTCCCGGTCATCGACGCCGCCGGTGTCCGCGCCCTGGCCCGCATGGTGCGCAGCGTGCACCTGTCCGAACCGGTCGGCCGGTATGCCGTCAGCCTGGTCGCCGCGACTCGCACCCATCCGGACCTGCGGCTCGGGGCGTCGCCCCGGGCGACGCTGCACCTGGTCCGCGCGTGCCGCGCGTACGCGGCGCTCGACGGCCGCGACTACGTGATCCCCGATGACGTGCAGGCCCTGGCCGTGCCGGTGCTCGCGCACCGGCTGTTCCCGGCGGCCTTGGCCGGGCCCGTGCTGGCCGACCTGATCCGGTCCCTTCCATCGCCGGGAGCAACGCCGGCCGTGTTCCCCGCGTCCTGGGCACGCCCGAGGCCCATGGCCGGATGACCGGCCATGGGCCTCAGCTTGGGACGGGCCGGCCGCGGCCCGTTCAATGGCGCGGTCAGCGGCCCGGATGCCTCGCTGCCCGGGCGAGCATCCCCAGCTCGGACTCATACCCCTTGCCGTAGGCGGTGGCGGCGCCATCGTAGCTGGTGATCAGGCCGGGCCCGTTGGCGCAGTTGAAGTCGGTGTTCCAGGCCCAGGCCAGGTAGCTGACGGACTTGGAGTTCAGCCAGTTCATCAGCGGGCCGATGTAGGTGTCGGCGCAGTTGTTCTCGCCGATCTCTCCCGCGACGACCGGGACCTTGGCGGCTACCGGGGCGATCTGGCGGGTCCAGCACGACCGTGTACTGCAGGCGTTGAAGTTGTAGGAGTGCCAGGAGGCGGCCAGGTCATGATCGGGATCGACGGGCTGGTGGGACAGCCATCCAGCCAGGTCGTTGGACCATTCCAGGCCGCCGAGCATGATCACGTTGCTGGCGCCGGTCGAGCGGACCGCGTTGACCAGGGTCTGCATGCCTGCTACCCGGTAGCGAATGCCGATGCAGGCCCGGCCGCCGTCCAGCCAGCACTGCCAGCCCTCGGTCTCGTTGCCGCCGTCGGCGCGTTCCGGGTAGGGCTCGTTGAACAGGTCGAAGATAACCGCGTCGTTGCCCTTGAACGCTCGCGCCACCGACCTCCAGAACGGCACCGCCTGCGCGGCGTCGGGCATCGGCTTCTGGCACGTCGCCTGGGCCGAGGAGCAGGCCGAGGAATTCCCGGTGTAGGCGCCGTCGGTCCAGTGCAGGTCCACAATGGCCACCATGCCGCTGTCATTCAGCAGCCTGACGTACGACGTGATGGCCGCCCGGTAGCGGGCACCGGCATAGGCGGGGTTGACGTAGGACTCGCCGTTCCAGCACGCCTCGTTCAGCGGGACCCGCACCGCGTCGATGCCGCGGGTCCGCATGGCGGTGACCGACGCCTGGCTGCTCGGCCCGTCGAAGATGCCCTTGCCCTGGACGCACTGGTATTCGGTGCCCGAGCGGTCCACCCCGCGCAGGACCACCCGCTGGCCGCTCGCGCTGAGGAGTTCGTTGCCCGACACGTGCAGCTGCGGGGCGGACCCCGCGGCCTGGTGCGCCGGGGTCTGGCCCGATGAGGGCAGCGCAACGTACACGCCAATGCCCGCCGCGGCGCCCGCGGCCAGTGCGACCAGTCGCATACCTTTGCCGCGGGCCCGCCGCGGCCACGGTTTCCCCCGGCGCACGGGAACCGGATCGCTGTCCGGCTCGCACTGAGTCTTCGCTGCCAACGGAATTTTCATCCTTACGCTCCATGAGTGTCCTCGGGAGCGCTCTGGTCATGCGAGCTCTCCCGCCACCAAGGAAGCGTAGGAGGAAGTCCTTTCGAAAGCGCCGTACGGGTGGCTGAAATTACCGCACCCCGGCTGAGGTATTCTGGCCTACCTCAATTGAGGCAGCCGCGCCAGGCCGCTTTGCCGAGAACCTGGACCGCGCCGGCGCTGGGAATGGCGAGCAATGCGGCTACGAAACCGCCGAAGAGGCCGCCGACCCAGGTGCCGATCGAGTAACCGGCCAGGACAGATACGAGCACGAGCAGCGGGCTGATTTTAACTGTCCTGCTCATGACCAATGGGTTCAGGACGTGATTCTCGATCTGGGTATAGACGATAAACACCACCAGGGTGGCGATCCCCGCCGTGACCGAATGGCCGAGGGCGAACAATATCACGGGTATGCCTGCCAGGGCGCCGCCGATTATCGGCAGAAAGTCGACTAGGGCGACCCACGCCCCCCACAGGGGGGCGAAGGGAACGCCGGCGATCAGGAGCGTCACGAATACGACGGTCCCGGCCATCGCCGACGTGAGCAGGTTGCCCAGCACATAGCCCAGCACGCACGAGCGGACCTCGGCCGCCACCGCAACGCAGCGTGCCGCCCGCCCAGGCGGCATGAGGGCCAGTATCCCAGCTCGCAGCTTCGGTCCCTCGAGCAGCATGAGCACCGCGAGCGCGAAGACCGTCGTCATCGTGACCACGAGCGATACCGCGCCCTTGCCCGCGGCCAGCGCTGACCTGCCGAACGCCTGCGCGGCATTCATGAGCACGGGCGCGTTGCGCTGCGCCCAGGCCTGGGCGTGGTAGCGGCGCAGCAGATGACCGACCCAGCCCTGGCCGCGCTCCGCGTGGGCGACATATCCGGGCAGCCGGCCGGCCAGCTGGCTAATCCCGGTGACCACGGGGTAGCCGCAGGCCAAGACCAGGCTGGCCAGGATCAGCAGCGCCAAAACGGTGACGATCGCCACCGCGGTGCTCCGGCGCGGCGCGATCCGGCACTGCACCGTCACCACCAGCGGGTTCAAGATCAAGGCGATGAACCCGGACATGGCCAGCCAGATCACGATCCCGCGCAGATGGTAAAGTGTCTCGCCGCCCAGGTAACACCCGGCGGCCACGGCGACCACCATGACGACCGTCCACAGCGGGATGCCGCGTGATTCCGCTGCTCCCTGCAGCCGGGCCCACCGGGCTGCGGGGGCCGTGACAGGCGGCTCGGATGGCATGTGGTAGGCCCGGCCGGTGTTAATGCTGGACCTTGTAGATGGCCAGCTGCACGTTTCCCCGGCTGGCCTGCCACACTTCTACCGAGTGATTGTCCAGAGCGTTGAGAATGTAGGCTTCCGCGCCGCCGGCGTTATTGCCGATCATGGCCTGCCGCATGCCGTTCGAGAGCACGATGTAGTCAATGTTCTGCCACTTCGCGCCGAATATGTTGTTCCGGACCTGAGGGTCGGTAGCGGCGTTCCAGTGCGACCAGGCATAGGGGTAGTACGGCTTGATGTCGTGCAGGGCGACCCAGATGTCGTCATCGGTGATGATCGTGTCGCCGGGCGGGATGTGCAGGCGTATCCAGGCGATCTGCTCCTGCTGCAGGTAGGTCAGCGGCAGGTAGTAGACGTCGGCCGGCTGCAGCTGGCCACGCTGGCCGTGAGTGAGGAGATACCCGCCGGACGGCAGCAGCAGCAGGGCGGCCAGGCAGGCGGAGAACGCCGGCGCGGTCAGGCGGTGCGCTGGGAGCCTCTTCAGGATCCGGTCGGCGAGCAGGGCGATGTTCAGCGCGTACAGCGGGATCACCGGGATCACGTAGAAATCCAGGATGACGCTGCCCCGGGCCAGGTAGCAGGCGATGCCCAGGGCCAGGCCGGCCGCTACCAGCAGGCTCGGGTCCCGCTGCCGCTCACGCCATCCCGCCACCAGGTTGATCAGCATCGCCGCGGTGCCGGCCGCCAGCAGGAACGCGTCCTTGGGCAGCCAGGCCGAGTAGAGGAAGCTGCCGGGGGTGAACAGGGTCCCCTGGTTCCGGTGGACCTGGTACCACATCTCGTAAAGCAGCGACACGTGACCCTGTGGCGGCTCGTTCAGGTTGAAATCGAGCCCGGCCGGCAGCAACTCGCCCTTGAGTATGGCCAGCAGGAAATAGATCAGGATGGGTGCGCTCGCCGTGAAGACCCAGAGCATCATCGCGAACCGCCGGTTGGGATCCGCTTTGGCCCGCCGGCTCAGCAGATAGAAGATGGCGGGGGCGAAGAATATCGCGTTCTCCTTGGTCACCACGGCGATGCCCAACGCCAGGCCCGACCACATCCCGGTGAAGAGCTGACTTTCGCGCCGCAGCAGCAGGTAGATGCTCAGCAGGACCCAGAAGACCATGATGTTGTCGAGCAGGACCATCCGCTGGTAGTAGATGCCCAGCGGCGAGAAGTTGAAGAAGAACGTCGCGATCATGGGCGCCAGCAGACCGCCGGACAACTTGCGCGTGATCTCGAACAAGAAGTACACGCTGGCGGCGTGCAGCAGCAGCATCAGGACACGCCCGCTGTTGACCGGATTGCCGAACGTCTCGAAGTGGCCGGGTAGCACCCACTCCCAGAAGGCGAGCAAGATCCAGCCGCCGGGAGCGTGGTCGTAGTAGTACGTCTCCGGGCTCAGCCGCCCTTCCCGGACCACGGCCCAGGCCCGCTCAACGTAGATTCCCTCGTCCGTGCTGTACAGCGGGTACTCGAAGAGATGGTAGCCGTGCGTGATCAGGCCGCTGGCTACCGCCACGACCAGTGCGATGACGCCCAGGCGGCCCAGCGGCTGGGACGAGGGGCGCGGGGCAATCGCACCGGGTGCCGGGGCGAGCCGGACCGGCTGGCCGGCCGGGCGTCCGGGCGAGCCGGGACGCCCCCAGGCGCCGGCTGGCACGCGGGCGGGGTCACGCTGCATTGTCGCCTGCCTCGGTGAGTGTCTGCGGTCCATCGGTGCATCCGGCGCTGGCGTGTTCGCGGTGCGCGCCGACGTGCTGCGTCTTCTCCCAGTTATTGATGCCGCGCAATTGCCGCGAGACCGCGCGGGCCGAGGCGTAGGCCAGCACCGCCTGGTAGGGGAACCACGCGAGGGCCAGCCCGGCCATGGCGGCCGGCGAGACCCGGAGGCCGTGCGCCTTGGCGAACTCCTGCAGGCCGACGACGGCCGTCAGCAAGTGCGCGATCAGCATGAGAACGGGCAGGTAGGTGATGATCGCGACGAGCACCGGCGTCTTGAAGGCGAATATCGTCACCGTCGAGAGCAGCAGGTAGATCCCGAGCAGGGCCTGGACATTGGGAAAGGCCAGGGTGTAGACGGCGAGCCAGCGCTGCCTGCGGGTGGGTAGGGTTTGCCAGGTGCCCTTGCGCAGGGTCTGCATGAACCCCTGGCTCCACCGCGTGCGCTGCTTGATGAACTGCCCCAGCGTGGGGGGTGTCTCCTCCTTGGTCACGTACCGGTCGTCGTAGACCACCCGGATCGGCTCGCCGGTGGCCGACAGCCGCAGCCCGATATCCGCGTCCTCGGTCAGGTTGTGCTCGTCCCAGCCGCCGATGCGCGAAATCAGCTCACGGTCGAAGAAGACCGTGTTCCCGCCCAGCGTGACAGCGCCGGACCGGGCGTGGTAGTGCAGACGGCTCTTGAACCAGAAGAAGTATTCCAGGACGTTCAGTGCCGAATACCAGCTGGAACCGAAATTCATCAGCTGCACGCCGGCCTGGACGACCTTCACGTGCTCTGTTTCCATGACCGTGTTCACGACATTGAAGATGTCGGGATGGACGTCGTCTTCAGCGTCGAAGATGGTCACCACGTCATGGGCTGCGCGCGGCAGGGCGGCATTCAGCCCGTGCGGTTTGTTGATCGGCTTGTCATGAAACACCACCACGGAAACGTTGTGCAGTCCTTCTAGCCGCAGTCTGGCGATCTTCTCCTCGGCCTTGCCGATGGTGCCGTGATCGTCTGCCGAGCAGATCACCATGACCTGGAGCAGGTCCGTCGGGTAGTTCGCCTTCACGACGCGTTCGATGGTGGTCTGGATGACGGCTTCCTCATGCCGCGCTGGCAGCATGACGGTGAAGGACAGCCGGGGCGGGACGAACTGGACCGGCGCCCTGGCCTCTTCCGGCGGGCGGTCCCAGGTGTAGAGGGTCAGGTACAGGGTGTGCGCGGACTGCACCGTGACCAGCAGGGAAACCAGTACGAGAACCGTGTCGATCAGGCCGGATATCACGTCGCCCCGTCCCGCGTCACGGACAATTCCTCGTCACGTCGTTGTGCGTTTTCGGCGTCGCTGGACAGCCGGGCTGCCCACGACTCGGTGCATGATTGGCACATATGCGAGGCCCGGTAGAGCCGGCGGAACTTCCCGCATGTCCAGCAATAGTTAGTCACGTGCGCTCCCAGTCAGTTGAGCGTTATGCAAAACGGAGTCGGAATATCGCCGCTGCGGTGTTCCAGCGGTTAGCTGCCGGCGGATACGGTCATGCCGCCGGCGGCGAGCCGGGGACCGGGCCCAGCTCGAACCACACGGTGCGGCCGTGGCCGTCGCTTTGGCTGCCCCAGGCGGCCGCGAGCTGGCTCACGATCATCAGCCCCAGGTGCTGCCCCTCGGCCTTGACCCGCTCCATCCAGCGGCCGCCGCCGTCTTCGACCTCGACACGGATCCGGCCGTCGCCGTAGCGCTCGGCGCTGACGGTGAACTGCCCCCCGGGCCGACGGGAGTTGCTGTGCACGATCGCGTTGGTGGCCACCTCGGACAGGCACAGCACCGCGTCGGAGGCCAGCGCCGGGTCGTCGATGAGGCGCGCGACGAACTGGCGAGCCGTGCCGATCTGGCCCGCGATGGCGGGAAGGGTGATGCTGGAGCGCCGCCCGATGGGGGTCGGTGTCAGCTCTGGATCCTTCCAGCTCGCCGAGTTGATCATGGCCTGGCTCCCTGCTCCGGCGACTTGTGACGGAGACGCCGGCGAGTTCCGGCGCGTCAAAAGGATTCCTACCGAAGCGGTTCAGGCTCGGGCATCGGGGAAATCGACCATCTTGGCACCGTGACGGCTGCGGGCCCGGCTATGCAGGCACGCCTCAGTGACCATGCAGGCGCTCTCGGCCTGCTCCGATGCCGTCAGGGCACGGTGATCGCCGCGACCCGTGCTTGCTGCAGTATTTTCCCGGCGGAGTTCCGGACGAGTCCCTTGATCGTGTACCGGCCGGCCTGCGGAGCCGCCGTCCAGGCGCAGGTCTCGTTCAGTTTCTGTTGCGGCGCCACGTTCTGGCCCGGCCATGACTGGGAGCCCACGACGGTGCCGGCTGAGTTGACCACCTCGATGACCAGGGTCACGTCAGCGGCCACGGCGGACCCGGAGTTGGTGAAGTCGACCGTGACGTCGGTCGCGGTGCGCGGCGTCGGGGAACCGGGCGAGATCGCTTGCCGCGAGATGGTGGTGCGTGGCCCCGGCGCAGCTGGGGCGCGGACCCGGGCCGGGGCCAGCGCGGCACTGCCGAGGCTGGGCCGCAGACGGACGGAGAAGGAATCAGTCGCCAGGCCAGCGCCGCCTCGCCACAGTTCGAAGCCCGCCTCGACATCGATGAGATACCACGACGCGCGGATGTAGCCGCGCCCGACCGCGTCCGCCGCCAGCGCGCCGACGTCCAGGCCGCGCACTGACGTGGCCGGCCTGGCCATCACGTAAGAGACTGTGTCTCCCCACGACTGCGCGCCTTCCCACACCTGGTACCGGACGCCGTTGATGGTGGCCGTGCCGACTCGTGTGCCGAACGGCTGGACGGGTCCGTGATGGTTCAGCCAGATCATCAGCTCCGCGCCGTCAGGCTGCCCCGTGGTCACCGGCGCCTGGTTGAACCACACGTCGTAGGCGACGTCGTAAGCGGCGCTGCCACCGGGCTGGACCGTGGTCCAGCTGGTCGTGACCGTCCCCGGATCGGTCAGCCGGGCCACCGGGACCGGATGGGCGGCCAGCCCGCCCCGCGTGCAGTCACCCCAGTGGCAGCCCGCGTAGATGGACGGGTAAGCGCCTGGGGCGCCGTTAGCCGGATTGGCGATCGACGAGCCTGCGACCGCGAAATCCGCGCGGCCCGCGGTGCTGATACTCTCCGGCTGGCCAGAGCCCCACTCGTCGTTCTGCACCGTGTAGGCGCCGCTCGCCACTGACCTGCTCTGCATGCCGCTCAGCGGCGTGCTGGCCGCACTCGCCCCCGCCGCGTTAGCGCTGGCCGCGGCCAGCGCGGTCATGGCTACGGCGGCGGCCAGGGCCGGACCCGACACGGTCCTGCGCCTCGGACGTGGTCTCGGCACGGCCTGCTCCTCCTGCTGCGCTGTAGTTTGCTACAGCAGGGAAGCCTAGGAAAAGGCAGGCCGGAAGTCGTCGTACCGAGGGCTGGGCTTGGCCTACCCCGGCGGGTGGAGTTTCTCCTCCTTCAATTGCGCCAAGAGCAGGGACGGCCACAGAAGGGGAGGCGAACCAGGGCAGCTGGTCAGAGCGCGCACTGGCCGGTCGCGGGACCGCTGCTGATATTCGGCTCGCCGCGATCGGCCGGCGCCGGCTGGTTGCCCGAGCAGGACAGCGACCCGCTGACCGAGTTGCCCGCCACCACGGTGCCGCCGGTGTTGCCGGTGATGCTGGCTGGCCCGCCGATCGTGTTTCCGGACACGGTTACCTGGCCGTGATTGCCGGCGACGCGGGCGGGCCCGCTGATCGTCGCCCCGTCCAGCGTCACCCCGCCGGCGTCGCCCGTCACCGTCACCAGGCCGGTGATGGTGTCAGCCGGGCAGAGCGTGCCGCCGGGCCCGCCGAGCAGCACTGGGCCGGCCGCGCCGGTCACCGTGGCCGGGCCGCTGATGGTCGAGCCGCACACCGCCAGCCGGGCCGGTCCCTGGGCGGATAGCGGGCCGCCGAGCGTGGAGGCCTGAACGGACACCACGGCCCCGGCCGTTATCGTGAGCGGCCCGGAGATGGTGGCCTGGTCCAGGCAGGTGACCCCGGCGCCGATGGTCAGCGGCCGGTTGCGGGTGCCGGTGACCACCGTGGTGCACCCGCCTACCGTCAGCGACAGGGTCTGGGCGGCGCTGTCCCCGGCGGAGTCGGCGGCCCGCACGGTGAACTGGAACGTGCCGGCCAGCACCGGAGATCCGGAGACTATCCCGGCCGGGCTGAGCGACAGCCCCGGCGGCAGCCACCGGTTGGAAACCGACCAGGTGTAGGCCGGGGCGTTGCCGCCGGTGGCCAGCATCGGCACGTCGTATTGGGCACCCAGCGTAGCCTCGGGCAGGCTGGCCGTGCTGACCGAAAGCGGGCAGGCCCGGGCCGCTCCGGGGCACGTGCTGGCCGGGCCGTGTCGGCCCTCAGCCCATCCGGAAGAACCGGGCCGGCGATCGGCAGCGTGGCGCTGGGTGCGGGAACCGGGGTTCCCGGCCGCACTCGCCGGAGTCCCGGTACGGATCACCGAGGCCAGCAGCCAGCCCGCCAGGCTGAACGCCAGTGCGCCCGCCACCAGCACCGGCCATCTCATATATCTGGGCATAGCTCCTCCGGCTCTCGGGCCAGCCGCCCGGTGGCGACGGCCTTGCGCCGAATTCTCATGGCCTAGCCGGGCGGCGGCAATGGAGCCAGGTACAACCTTGATTAGATGCCGGTACAGCGCCGGCTGTACTCGGCTCACCGAGCGGCCGGGCAGCGGCCCGGTGAGCACGATGCCGGTTCCGTCGGCCCCCGGTAGCCCTCGGACGCGGACCTCGTAGCAGACCGGTCGCGGTGATTCATCCATGTCGTCAGGTCCGTTTCGTCTCGGCATCGGGCTCTTCTGAGCCTGGCCACTGACGGGGTGAGCAGGCATCGCATCGTTACTGCGATTTACGGACCGGCCGGTTAGGCCTGGAAGGTGACACCTGCGGCCCGTTCGGCCAAGATCTTTTATGCCGAACGATCCGGGGTGCACGCTGATCGGTCACATGGACCTGATGACCGGCAGCCGGCGGCCGGGGGCCGGGCCCACTGCGGCCGGGCGGCGAATTCATCCAGACCTTGTGTTTACCGCTCATCCTGATCGCGAGCACGCTGGTCTCTCGTTGGAGCGAACCAATCCCCCGGCTGACGTTCAGCCGGATATCACCCCGCCTGGAGGAGGCGTCATGACCTCGATGTTCGGCCCGCACGGCGAGCGTGTCCTGGCGCTGATCACCCGCATCCAGGATCTGTCGGCCGATCAGGTCGACCAGGTGACCAGCGCCTGGCGAGGCGGCAGTCCCGGCGGCCGGGCCCAGGCTTGGGCCCGGCTCAACGGCGCCGTCGCCGAGGATGAGCGGTACCGGGTCCTGGCCGCGGCTGCACTGGCCCGGCACGAAGCGCTCGAGGCCGCCCGCCGGGCGCGACGCACCGACTGGGCGTTCTTGGCCGCCGCGTGCGACGCCGGTGCGGCCGTGGCGGCCAGCGCCCAGATCGGCAGTCATTACGAGACCCTGGTTGCTCCGTTCGCGCGGGTGATGCCCGCCCTGGCCGGCCGCGGGGCGCTGGCGGCAGGGTTAGCACCCGGCCAGCAGATCGCTGCCCGCCAGGGTGGAGCCGAGCGCGATCCAGGCGCCCCCGTAATACCGCGGGCTGCGTAGCTGCAGGGCCGTGGCCTGGCTGAGTAGCCGGCCGCTGGCGGCACCGGCGGCTTGGGCGGCGGCCGCGGCCGCTACCAGGGGCAGCACGCTGGTGGTGGGCGTGAGGATGGTCCCGTCGAGCCCGAGCGCCAGGGCCTGGGCGCGGGCCGGCCAGCGCAGCAGCTGCCACCAGCGGGCGGCCAGGGTCCGGGCCCGCGGTAGACACGACGCCGCGAACCAGACCACGGTCCTCTGGGCGTCAAGGCCGTACTGGACCTGCGGCTCGGAGCCATCCGGAGCAGGTACGGGCCGCGCTTGGCCGGCGGCGGTCAGCTCGGCCCAGTCCGGTGGCAACAGCGCGCCGTTTCCCGTCAGCTGCGCGGTCAGGGCTACGGCGCCGTTCGCCATCCGCTCCCACCGCCGGTCGCCGGTCAGGCAGGCCAGGGCGGTCATGGCCGGCAGCGACCAGTAGCTGGGGTCCACAGTGGCCGGCCGGACGGTCGCCCACGGGCCTGCGGTCAGGATCGGGACTCCGGCCGGGCCAGCGGTTACCTCATGGGCCAGTATCGCGTGGGCCACCTTCTGGCCGTCTTGGTGCAGCCCGCCCGCGCCGGGGCCCTGATAGCGGAGCAGCGCCCAGGCGATCAGCAGATCAGCATCGCTTGCCGGCTCGGCGCTGAGCACGTGGCCGGCCGCATCTGCATGGAAGGCGAACAGGCCGTCGCCCAGTTGCAGGTGCTCCCGCGTCCACCGCCAGATCTGGCCGAACAAGGCATCACGGCCGGCCACCTCAGCCAGCAGCAGGCCGTAGGCCTGGCCTTCGCTGACCGTGTCGCCGCCTTGGTCGGGCCGGTAGACACGGCCATCGGGCCGCACATAGGTAGCCAGGAACCGGGTCACCGCCGGTGGCGGCGGCTCGGCTTGGACTCCCGCTCCGGGGCAGCCGCCCGTGCCTGGACTCACGCCCGTGCTATGACTCGTGCCCGCGCCACGGTGTACGCCGGCCGCTGCGTCGCCGCCGACCAACGCGATCAGCAGCGCGCATATGACCACGGCGCAGGCGCCTGCCGTCGGCCATCCGCGCCCCGCGGCGTCAGCTGCCGTCACCGCGAGCCATGTAGGCAGCGGCGTCGGCGCGGTTACGCACGCCGACCTTACGGTAGGCGTTCTGCAGGTGCCGTTCCACGGTGTGAACGCTGACCACGAGTTTGGCGGCGATCTCAAGGTTGGTGTGACCGCTGGTCAGCAGCCCGAGGACCTCGGCTTCGCGGTCGGTCAGGCCGTCCGGCCGGCGAGCGCGACCGCGGGGCGCCGAGGCTGGCCCGGCCGGGCCGACCGAGCGCTCGGCTTCGGCCAGCAGGTCGGCCAGGATGCCCGGATCCGGGCGGGTGGCGATGAGGTCACTGGCCTCGTCCAGGCGGACGCGCGCGTCAGCGATGCGCCCGGCGCGAGCATAGATCCTGGCCAGGGACACCAGCGCGGCGGCGGTGTCCGGCCACCACCGCTGATGCCTGGCGCGGTCCAGCGCGGCGAGCACGGCTGCCTCGGCCGCGGCCAGCTCGCCACGGTCGGCGAGCAGGTCGGCAGGGGTCAGGTCGGTGAGTACGGTGACCCCGGCGCGGCGGCCGCCCAGGTCCTCCGTCTCGCGCAGATAGCGCCAGGCCGTTTCGTTGTCGCCCTGCCGTGCCGACATCGCCGCCAGGCAGCTCAGCGCCAGCAGGCACGCCGAGTGATCAACCTGCTGGTGAACGGGCCGGCTTACCTGCTCGAGAAGCAACCTGGCGTCGGCGTCCTGGCCACGCCAGAACAAGATCGCGCCGAGCACCGCCAGCGTTCGAGTCCGCCAGTACCGGTTGCCCGATTCCAGCTCTAGTTCTGCTGCCCGGCGGCCGGCCGCCTCGGCCGCGGCCAGGTCGCCATCCAGCAGGCGGTGCAGCGCCCGGTGGTAGCAGATGGCCGCCTCCGCGGACGCCGGCCCGTAGTACCAGGAGCTCCTCGACGGGGCCGCCTCGGCCGCCGCCAGCCATGGCTCCGCGTCCTCCGGCCGGCCCTGGAGCCTGGTCAGCAGTCCGCGGATCAAGCACATCTGGGCATCGCCGGTGATCATCTCGGTCGGCAGCCGGTCCAGCCACCCCTCCACGGTCTCGGTCAGTCCCTCATCCAGAGCCTCACGCCAGTGCGCGGCGATCAGTTCCCTGGCGTCGGACAGGTCGCCGGCCGCGAGGGCGTGATCGATGGCCTCGGCGATCGTCCCGTGCTCGCGGTGCCAGGCCGAGGCGCGCCGGTGCAGCAGCGGCGCCAGCCCCGGCTCGGCGCGGTCTAGTTCGTGGCGCAGTGCCGCGGCGAACAGGGCGTGGTAGCGGTACCAGGTGCGGCTGTGATCGAGCGGTACCACGAACAGCTGGCTGCGGCTGATGTCCTCCAGCAGGTCCGGCGAGCCGGCCGAGCCGGCCACCGCGCCGCACAACGAGGCACAGAACCGGTCCAGCACCGCCGTGCGGAGCAGGAAGGTCCGGGTCTGGGACGAGAGGCCGGCCAGCACCTCGGCCGACAGGTAGTCAAAGATGTGCTGGTCATCGGCGGCGGCCGCGCTGGTGAACTCGGCCGGGTGGCCGTTCTCGCGGCCGCGCAGCGACAGCCCCGATAGGTACAAGCCCGCGGCCCAGCCCTCGGTGCGCTGCCACAGGGCGTGCAAATCCCCGGGCGGCAGCTCCAGGCCTAGCGTCTGGTTGAGCAGCTGCTCCGCCTCGTCCAGGGAGAAACGAAGCTGGTCGGCGCGGATCTCCGCCAGCTCGCCGCGGGCCCGCAGCCGGGCCAGCGGCAGATCCGGGTCGCAGCGAGCCGCGACCACCAGGCGCAGCGTCGGTGGCAGGTGGTCCACCAGGAACTCGAAGCCTGCCCGCACCTCCGGGCTGGTGACCAGGTGAAAATCATCGAGCACCAGCGTGATCCGCCGGGGCATCCGGGCCAGGTTGTCAATGAGCAGCGTTTCCACCCATCCGGGTGCCCGGTACCCGGCGGTCAGTGCCTCCAGTGCCGCCGTGCCGATGGTCGGTGTAACCGTGCTCAGCGCCGCGATGACCCCCGACCAGAACCGCACCGGGTCGTTGTCGCCGTCCCCGAGCGACAGCCACGCGGCGCCTGAATCCTCGGCCAGCCACCAGTCGCGCAGCAGCGACGTCTTCCCCCACCCAGTCGGCGCCACCGTCAGCACCAGCCTGGCCGCCGAGCTCTCGGCCAGCCGGTCCAGCAGCGCATGCCGGGCCACGGTGTCCGGCGGCGCGGCAGGCGGACACAGTACCGAGGCGACCACCATCGTGCGGTGAGCGGCGCCGTCGGCCGCCCGCGGTGTCACGTCGAGAACGGACTGCTCAGTCAGTTTCATGATCTCGGTCATCGCATCATCTCTCTGAGGTTTCGCGGGCCAAGAGCTGCTCCCGTTGCTGTGTGGTACGGCAGCCAGCGCGCTGGTCCGGTGAGCTCAGCTCGCGCGAGCTTCATCCGTCACCAGACAGCATCACCACCACCACTGTGAGCGGTCATCACAAGCTTGATGTGATTTCGTTCTGCATCGGGAAACCGTCTGCACAGGGCCCACTGCGGGTCTGCGTAGTGGGCCGGGCCGCAATGGCATCACGAGACCCATGCGACCGGCTGCGATGCCCGGTACGTGTAGAGCGCGCCCTCGACAGCGACGGCCTGACTGCCGACCGGATGCACACCCGCCATATCTTCACCAAGCTCGGCGTCCACCACCGCACCGATGCCGTTACCCAGGCCCGCCCCGACCCGGAAGACCTTTTTGGGAAAGCATTTCGCTGCCCTGCCGATATCGGATTGGGCGGGAACGTCCAAGTTGTCTCCCACTTGGCATCCCCTAGGGCGTGCATAGTGACCGGACGGCGCGCAGATGGTTGATTGCCGGGATGACGGCGTGCGGCCTCTGCCGGGACGCTGAGTACGCGCCGCGTCCTTCAGGTAGATGTGGTCCTGACGAGAGGCAGAAAACGGATATGAGCTCGCCAGAAAACGACCAGCGGGTTCTCGACGCGATCGAGAATCAGCTCCGAATCGAGAATCCCCGGCTGGTGGACTGTTTCTGCGATCTCGGCAGCAAGACCCCTTGGATAAAGCAAGCAGATAACCCGGGCCATCCGGCTCCGGTCCAGCAGGGAGCGCCTGGCGGCAGGCACAGGAAGACGGAGGCGCGCGGAGGCGCGTTCGCAGGCCAGCTGTTCTTGGTCATCATCGTCCCGGCGCTCTCGGCGGTGCTCGTGGCCGGCGTTGCATGGTGGCTGCTAACCGCGTTCATCCGCTAAGCAACCGGCGCAAGTGGTCGAAATGACAGCTGAAATTCCCGCCCGTATGAGGTATGTCGGACGTGACTGGATGTCGCGCGGAGCCTGCCGGGACGCGGATCCGGAATTGTTCTTCCTAGACCCGGAGGATAACGCGGCATTTCTCGCGGAGAAGGCCGCGCAGGCTAAGAAGATCTGTGATAGCTGCCCGGTTATGACGGAATGTTTGCTCTGGGGGCTGCTGGAACAGCCAGGAGACAAGTGGTCGATATTCGGAGGCACCACCTATTGGCAGCGCAGACAGATCCGGAGGAAAATAGGGTGGGCCGCAAGTCGTCCAGCGCTGCCCGTGCAGGCGCGTGCGGACGGAACGCGACCCGCGCCGCTGACCGACCCGCGACAATAGAGCCCGGAAACTACATAGCACCGGCCCTCAGCCTGCGTAGTGGGCGGCTTTGCCGAAGATGGTCGATCACCAGGATGAGCGCGTGGCGTCTTCCGATGGATGCTCGGGTTATGTCCCGCCCCGATCGCCGTGGGCAGGATCTCACGAAATGACCCGGCTCCCTGTCCGGAGGACCTGTCCATGATCTCGACTTTCGGATCGAACGGCCAGCGTGTGCTGGCCCTGATCGCCGCTATCTCGGGCCTGTCGGCGGACCAGGTTGACCAGATCACCAGCGCGTGGAGGCAAGCCAGCCCGGACGGCCGCGCCCGGGCCTGGGCCGAGCTCAACCGGCTGACCGGCCAGGATGACCGCTACCCCGTCCTGGCTGCGGCGTCGCTGGCCCGGCGTGAGGCGCTGGAGGCGGGCCAGCGGCTACTCCGGACGGACTGGGCCTTCTGGGCCGCAGCCTGCGACGCCGGCGCGGCAGTGGCGGTCGGCGCCCAGATCGGCGCCCACTACGACACGCTCGTCGCCCCGTTCGCGCAGGTTATGCCGTCCCTCGTCGGCCGCGCGGCCCTGCTGCCCGGCGCCGCGCTGTCTGCCCCGAGCCAGATATCGCCCGGCTTCCTGGCCGAGGGCACCTAGTGGATCGCTCGAGAACCGGCACAGGGAAGTCAGGGTAACCATGCTGAAGGGCTACACCGCGCTTGATTAGGGAAGCGCTTCACCCCGGGGGCGGGGCGTCTTGGACACGCGCTTAGGCCGGTGAATCGAGAGACAGGACGATTTCCAGGGCAGTGCCCGCTCCGGCCGGGCTGGTCAGCGAGATCCGGCCGCCGAACGCCTCCACCCGGTCCCTTAGCCCGGTCAAGCCCGAGCCGCTGAAGTCCGCGCCTCCGCGGCCGTCATCACGGACAAGGACCCGCAGGATGCCGTCGGCGGCGGCCACTTCGACGTCGGCGCCCGACGCATCGGCATGCCTGGCCGTGTTGGTGAGCCAGCTCGGCACACCTGCCGACGCGCGGAACCCCCGGTCGCGGGCAATGTCACCGAACTCACCCGAGGCCGCGCCGTAGTCGTCCATCCGGTCCGGCTGTCGCGTCTGAAGCACCAGCGTCTGAATGTTCCGGCCTTCGGGTTTCAGGCGAAGGCCGGCAAGGAGCGGGTGCCCGGGGTCATCGGCCCAGCCGCCGATGACGGTGACCATGCCGTCCTGGTCATACCTGCTCACGGCCGTATAGTTGGCCCGCAGCAGCTGCGAGGCCTCCGCGGCGACCGAGGCGAACACCTCGTCCGGTGGCGCCCCCCCGGGCCGCCAGCGTTGCCACCCGGCGCAGCGTCGCCTGCTCATCGGCGAAACCGCGCTGCTCCGCCTGGGCCTGCGCGCCGGCGATCGCGGTGGCCACTGGATGAGTAATTCCGGTTTCCGGTCAGTGTGTACCGCGGGGGCGGACCTGGCGGAGAAGAAAACGTTTCCCGAGATGCGCGCCGGTCACCTCAGCCCCGCAAGTACCGCGACCCGGCTCCTCCTCTGCACTGAATGCCGTTCAGCCGCGAGGACCGGGGCCCCGGGGCAGGATCCGGGGTCTGTGGCCTGCCCGTGAACCTGGCTGGCCTGGTCTCGCCCACCTCCCGATCAGCCACCTGTCCCGACTAGCCACCTGTCCCGGTCAGCCACCTGTCCCGATCAGCCACCTGTCCCGATCAGCTGCCTGTCCCGCGGGCCACGCTGGCACCACGGGCCACCGCCGGGGCGGCCCGCACCGCGGGCTATTCCGCGATCCGGAAATGACCGCGGATAGTCCGGCTTCGACGGAACATCCGGGCAGCCCCAGCAGCCCGCAATTACCGCGCAAGCCCGATGTTCCGCGCAAATGGGACCAGCGGGACCAGCGCGCAGCACGAGGCACACCGGCCCAGCGAGCCCGACCCGGATGCAGGCCGGCAACCAGAGCAACCTGGCACCAGCAAACTGGGCTGCACCCAGTACTCCCCCAGGCGGCTATCCACCCAATCCCGGCGGAACCGCAGAACCGGCCCACCACCAGACACGCAGCTACCACACAAACACCAGCCACCGCGCGACCAGGACCCGCCGCACGTCCGCTCCTGATGCACACGGCAACTCAACCATCAGGAATTACTCATCCAGTTCGGTGAAACTGACTAGCCGTTGCCCGGTGTCGGGGGCGAGCCGCCCGCGCCGCGATCCGACGCCGATCCGGCCCCAGACATGGCCTTCGCCCACGATCGGAACAACCACCGCACAGCGCGCCTCCTCCAAACGCATCCCGGGGAACGCGTAGGCGGACGCCGGGTCGTTGCGTCGAACCGGACGGGGCCGTCGTGCGGCAGACCGGGATACCGGCTCCGCGGTCGCCGGGCCCGACGCGCTGTCGCGGCTCGAAGCGCGAAAGCCCGTGACCGACATCACTGTCATGTCTCCGTCCGGCTCGTGCCGGACGATCGCGACGATATCGGCGCCGAACAGCGCGACGACCTCCTCTGCCACCACGGCGAATACCGACTCGGATTTCGCACCGCGGGCCATGAAGGCAGCCACCCGGTGCAGCGCGGACTGCTCCGCGGCGGCCCGTCCGCCCGGCCGGTCGATCATCGGGCCGCTACCCGATCGGACGGCCGCGCCATCGCGTCGCCGGGCCGCCCCAGCGCCCCGGCATGCCCACGGGCATACCTAGCTCGGAACCTGCCGGATAGCACGGGTGGACGGCTCAGCGCTGGACCATGCCCGGGACAACGACTATCCAATCTTCAGTTTCGAGGACCTTCGTGGCGGGCGACGACTGATCTCGCCCTAGTCGATCACACCAGCCGGACGTTGTGCTCGATGGTCGCGATGACGTCGTCCAGGTTGCCCTGTATCGCCTGCTTGGCCAGGCTGAGCGAGAAGTTCTCGGCCTGCCCGAAGGTGGCGTGGGGCGGCAGGGCCAGCGCGTGCGGGTCGACCACGGCGTCGAGCAACGCCGGTCCGGGAGCGGCGAGGAACTCCTCGACGGTCGAGCGGAGCTTTGCGGGCTGCTCGAGCCGGAATCCGGCGATCCCGATCGTCTCGGCCATCTCCGCGAAGTCAGGGTTCTTGAAGTCCGTGCCGAACGGCGCGATTCCGGCCTCCATCATCTCGATGTGGACGAATTCCAGATGCGAGTTGTCGAACACGACGAGCTTCACCGGAATCTGACGTTCAGCGATCGTAAGCAGGTCGCCCATCAGCATCGACAGACCGCCGTCTCCGCACAGCGCGATCGTTTGCCGGCCAGGGAACGCAAGCGCGGCGCCCATGGCGTACGGCATCGCGTTGGCCATCGACGCCCAGTTCAGCGAGGCCAGGATGTTGCGGTTCCGCTTCGCCTTTACGTAACGGGCGGCCCAGATGACGGGTGTGCCCGTGTCTACCGTGAACACGGCGTCATCTGCCGCCAGCTCATCGAGCGTGGCGGCGAGGTACTCCGGCCGGATCCGGTCGAGCTTCGGACCATGCGTCACGTAATGTCCCATGCGTTCATGCCACTTCTTGGTCACGTCCAGCGCATGGACGAGGTGGTGGCCGGGCTTCCTTGCTTCGACGAGCGGGAGCAGCGCCGCGACTGTCTCGCGGATATCGCCGACGAGTCCCAGGTCTACATGCGTGCGCCTGCCGATCATCGTGCCCCGTGAGTCGATTTGCACGGTGGTCGGCTTCGTCGGGTAGAACTCGGCGAACGGGAAGCTTGTGCCGAGCAGCAGCAGCAGATCGCAGTGATGCATCGCCTCGTAGCAGCCGCCCCAGCCGAGCAGCCCGATCTGGCCCACGGCATTCGGGTTCTCCCACTCGAGCCACTGCTTGCCGCGGTAGGCCCAGCCGACCGGCGCCCCGATCCTGGTCGCGAGCGCCACGACTTCGTCGTGCGCGAAGCGACATCCGTCACCGCCGAAGATCGTGACGTTCTGGGCGCCGTTGATCAGCTCGGCCAGCTGGCTGAGATCCGCGTCCGCTGGACGAAACACCGACGGGTGGTAAGTGACCTGCTGGAGCGGACCGTGATAGGGCTGAGCCGCGACGTCGCCGGGAATGGCGAGTACCGTCGGTCCTGACTCGACCACGGCCGTGCGGATCGCGGTCTGCACGACCGTCCGGGTCTGTTCCGGGTTGATGATGCGCCCGGTGTACAGCGAGGCTGTCTGGTACAGGTCGTAGGGGTTGATCTCCTCCGGGACCCCGGTGTCCAGCGCGTACGACACCGTGTCCCCGCATACCGCGATCACCGGAACACGTTCCCGCGATGCGTCCAGTAGTCCGTTGAGCAGGTTGGTGGCGCCCGGGCCGGCCGTACCGCATACCGCTACCGGCTCGCCGTGGGCCAGCGATTCCCCGACGGCGGCGAGTGCGCCGGCCCATTCGTTCCGGACATGGATGAACTCGATCCTGCCGTTGCGGCGAAGCGCGTCGATCATCGGGTTGAGCGCATCGCCGATAATGCCGTAGCACCTCTTCACCCCGGCGTCGGCGAGCATCGCCCAGGTTGCGTCGGCCACGTTGGTCATCATCTTCTCCTTGTCGTTTGTTCGTCAGTTCTGTGTTGCGGTGTGGTCTGATCGGGCTGGCCAGATGGGGCGACGTCAGCTGCGGTGACGTCAGCCGCGGTGCCGTCCGCGGCGGGTGAGAACGGCCAGGGCGACGAGGGCGAAGGCGGCGCGCCTGCCGGACGTGTGCTCCTCACGCGGCTGCTGCGGGTGCATCGGTGGCAGCGGTGAGGGCGATGCCGGCGCGGCCGGGGCCGTCCCGTTATAGCCCGCACCGAGCAGGCGGCGCCGTTGCAGGGTGAAGAGCAGGGTGTAGGACGGCGCGATGAGCACCACGGCGGCGATGAACACGACAACGAGCGCGGCCAGGGTGGCGTGCGGGGCGCCTGCGTTGCTGAGGGTGACCGTGGTACCAGGCAGCAGCACGGGGTACTGGGCCACGCCCCAGCCGCAGATGACCGCGGCGACGCCGAGGGCGGCGGTGACCCGTGCGCATGCGGTCCGGCCGGCGGTCAGCAGGGCCAGGACGGCCAGGCCGCAGGCCCCGGCCACCACCACCAGCGGAAGCGCCCGGCCGGTGAGGCGGCCGTACAGGGCGGGGTCCGAGCCGTGCAGGACGGCCAGTCCGGCCAGCGACAGCGCCCCCGTCACGACGCCGGCGGCCTGGCCGCGGCGGGTGAAGTAGGCCTGCATCCGCCGGTCGCCGCGGCTTCGCGCCTCCTCGGTCAGGTAGACCGCGGCCAGGTAGCCGCAGCCGGTGACGAACGCCAACCCGCCTAGCAGCGCGGTCGGGCTGGTCCAGGCGGCCAGGCTGGCCCGGCTGGCGTTCGCGGGCACCGCCCCGGTCGCGATGGCGCCGACCACCGTGCCCATGAAGAACGGGGTTAGCAGGGAGGAAAACGCGAAGATAGCGCCGGCCGCGCGCTGCCAGGGAACCCGGGTCAGTTCCTTGCGGAAGGCGAACCCGGCCCCGCGCAGTACGATCCCGGCCAGGGCCAGCCACAGCGGCAGCGCTAGCGCGGTCATCACCGCCGCGAACGCATGCGGAAAGGCGGTCCAGAAGATGACCAGGTCGAAGATGAGCCAGACGTGGTTGGCCTCCCACACCGGGGTGATCGACTCATCGATCAGGGTGCGCGGGGCCCGCCCGCGCCTGGTGCCTCCGGCCAGCAGGTCCCACAGGCCGCCGCCGAAATCGGCTCCGGCCAGCACCGCGTACAGGGTGACCCCGGCCAGCAGGATGGCCCCCAGGGCGTCTGGGGCCATTACCGTCCCGCCTCTCTCGCGGGCCAGCGCGGCGCGGCAGGGGGACCGTAGGGGACGGTGGCCGTTGCGACATCTCCGCGCCGCCAGCGCCTGGCCAGCATCTGCAAGATCGCGATCGTGGCCGTGCCGAGCGCCGCGTACAAGGCGATGACCAGGCTCAAGGTGATTATCACGCTGCCGCTGGTGGTGGCCGCGGCCGCGGTGGTTTGCAGCCGGTACACCACCCAGGGCTGCCGGCCCACCTCGGTGACTACCCAGCCGGATTCCATGGCTGCGACCGCGGCGACCCCGCTGAAGGTTCCCAGCAGCCAGAACAGCCGCTGGGCCGGCAGGCGGCGGCGGCGCCACCACGACCAGGCCGCCCACAGCCCGGCCAGCAGCAGCATGAAGCCCAGCCCGATCATGAGGTCGAAGCACAGGTGGATCAGCCAGACCGCCGGCGGCCGGTCGGCCGCCGGCACGCTGTCCCAGCCGGTGACCTGCGTCCCGGGCCTGAACCCGACCAGCAGCGAGTCCATGTCCGGGATCTTCAGCCCGCCGTAGACGCGCCCGTTGACGTAGACCCCCCCGAGCCATTCCGGGACGTGCGATGCGGTCTGCGGGACGTATTCCATGGCCGAGAACTTGACCGGCTGGTCATGCGCGACGGCCCGGGCCGCGGTGTCCCCGACGAGGATCTGGAGCGGAGTCAGCAGCGCCGCCGGGACGAACCCGAGAGCGAATCCGGTGTAGTGGTAGCGGTCGCGGCGGCCGCGCAGGATGCCGGCCGCGTACACCCCGGCGACGATGAACCCGGCCACCATGTAGGCGGCCAGGACCATGTGCGGCATCTCGTAGGGGGCCGCGTGGTTGAAGAACACCTGCCAGGGGTCGACCGAGGTGATCTGGCCGCCGTGCTGGGTGAACCCGCCCGGCTGGTTCATCCAGGCGTTCACCGCGATCACCGATATTGCCCCGAAGATGCCGCTGACCGCGATCGGCACCCCGGACCACCAGTGCGCCCAGCTTGGCAGGCGATCCCAGCCCCACAGGTAGATCCCGGTAAAGATCGCCTCGAGGAAGAAGAAAATGCCCTCGAGCCCGAACGGCAGTCCGAGCACCGCCCCGTACTGCCGCATCAGGCCCGGCCACAACAGGCCCATTTCGAACGACAGCACCGTTCCGGTCACGGTCCCCACCGCGACCAGCACTCCCATCGCCTGCGACCAGCGCCGCGTCAGCCGCATCGCGGTGTCGTCCTTCCGGCGCAGCCCGATGAACTCGGCCAGCAGGACGATCGTCGGCAACGCGATCCCCAGGCAGGCGAAGATGATGTGGAATCCCAGCGTGAATGCCATTTCCGCACGCGCCGGAATTACCGTGCTGGCCGAGTTCATGGCATCTCTCTCCTATCCCGTCGCACCTGGACCGACGAGCGTGTCGATCGCGTGGAAGAATTGCCGGACGAATTGCGCGGCGGACTCGGGATTCCTGATCACCCACGTCACGGCGATAATCACGGCCGTGATCGTCCACAGCCTGCGGAGGATCATGTCGGCTGCCCGATCACGCCGAGCTGGCCGGTCGGCCGGGTCAATTCCTCCAGCAGGAAGACGAACGCCGCGTGCCTTTCCCGGTCGCCTTGGTCGGCGAGGCGGGGGGTGATCATGAAGTGCAGGTTGCCGTAGGCGGCGTGCCCGGCGGCGTTGGGCCGGAAGCCGTGCTTGGACTGCAGGTCCTCCAGGTCCTGGGTGCCCTCGGCGATGCGGTCCGGCGGGAAGCAGACGTCCTCGATGACCAGGGCGGTACCGTCGGGACGCTGCTGGCCGGCCACGCCGGGCAGCCCGTCGCGGATCTTCCAGTACAGCTCGATCTTGTCCTCGTCCCGGGTGAACTCGACGGGGTGGACCAGGTTCGCGTCCGCGGCCAGCACGGTGGCCTTGGCCTCAGCGGCGTCGAGCTCAGTCCGGCTGTCCCCGCCGGCCAGGTCGTCCTTCAGGGGCGCCGGGGTGCCCTCGGCCAGGCCGGGATCGATGGCATCGTCCTGCACTGGGCCTGCGGGACGGCCGATGAGCTTCACGTGGGGCGTAAGCAGCTTCCGCATGTGGTTTCCCTTTCGCCGCGGTCGCCCGGGAGCAGTGATTCCTGCTGATCACGTGACGGGCCGCGTAACGAGAGTTCTACAAGTGACCGGGCCAGCCGCCATCGCTGTAATCCGCCATCATTGGCCCCGGGAGGCACTATGCAGACTGGTCCTGGCCGGCACCGTGGGCATCGAGACGACCATGGTCAGACCGCCGCCGGGAGTGTCCTCCGGTTCCAGGGTGGCGCCCATCATCTCGGCCAGGCTGCGGGACACCGGCAGCCCGAGGCCCACGCCGGCCCGGTCACTCGCGCCGCCGAGGCGCTGGAAGGGAAGGAACGCGCGCTTCCACTCGGCGGCGGAGATGCCCGGTCCGTGATCGACCACGCGCAGCTCCACCCGGTCGCGCCGGGTCCTGGCCGTCACCAGCGGCAGCGATGCCGCGGAGTATCGCAGGGCATTGTCGATCAGGTTCGCGATAACCCGCTCCATGATGGCCGGATCGGCCATCACCTCCGGCAGCCCGGACGGGATATCCGCCAGCACCGCCGGTTCCCGTGGTCCGCGGCCATCGAGTACATCCGCGACGATCCGACCCAGATCCGCGGGCCTGGGGAACATCGCCAGCGTCCCCGCCTGCAGGCGGCTCACGTCCAGCAGGCTCGCGACGCGATGGGTGAGCAGGTCGAGGGATTCCTCGGCGGTCCTGAACAGTTCCTCACGATTTTCCGCGGTCAGGCGGGCGTCGGATCGCCGCAGGCCACTGACCGCTGCCGTGGCCGCGGCCAGCGGGGTGCGCAGGTCATGGCTGACCGCCGCGAGCAGCGCCGCCCGTTGCTTGTCCGCGTCGCTCGCTCGGGCCGCCTGCCGGGCCAGGCCGCAGAGCACCAGCCGCCAGGAGTCGGCTTGGGTGTTCATGACCAGCTTCACGCTCGGTCCAAGACGCCGTCGTCGCGGCGGGCGCCTTGGCCTTGATCAGGGAGGACGAAGTCCTGGCGGACGGGGAGATCGCTGGTGAGCGCGACGCGGGTCGCGAGGGGCATCCGGCCGGCAGCGGACAGCAGGACGGTGAGGATGGCCCCGGGCAGGCCGTCGACGGCGTAGCGGCCACTGCTGTCGGTGCTGGTGCGTGTGAGCTGGTGGCCGTGTGCGTCGATGACGGTGATGTTGGCCGCCCAGACGGGGATACCCGTGGCGTCGGTTACCGTGCCGAACAGCATGGACGGCCGGTGACCGAAGCCGGTGGTGCCGTTGACGGCCGGCACTGGATGGACGGTGGGCGCCTGCATGACGGCCGGTGCCGCGGCCGCGGGGGCCGGCCGCTGCCTGGCCCGGCGCAGCCGCACGGAGACAACGATCAGGGTGGCGCCCATGATGATCCAGGTGAACAGCACCAGTGTCGGCCGGACCATGTTGGTGCCGTCGAAGTAGAAGATGCTGCGCAGGGCGTCGATGAGGTTGCCCATGGGCATGACCGGATGCAGCCAGTTGAAGAAGGTCGGCACCATCTGGTAGGGGATCGCCCCGCCGCTGGACGGGACACTGATGAAGGCAAACAAGGTCAGCGCGACGGGGATGATGTATTTGCCCAGGAACAGACCGAGCCCGAAGACCGTCAGAGCGACGGCTTCGAAGTTGAGGAAACCGTAGAGCACCGCAAGCGCCTGCCCGGGAACGGGACCCAGCCAGTAGGCGATGAGGTAGCCCAGGATGCTGGCGAACGTGCCCAGGCTGACGATAACGGCAAGCCTGGCCCCCAGGCTCAGCGTCCTCCCGACGATAATCAGCGACACCCCCAGGAGGTAGGGCGACAGGGTCCAGGCCAGCGCCAGGTAGAGCATGCTCTCGCCGAGCGAGTCGTCGGGCACCGTGGGCACCAGGTTGACGACGTTCAAGGTCAGCTTCTCCGCCTGCGCAATCGGCGTGAACGCTTTGACCACGGTTTCTTCCAGCAAGATGCCGTCGGCGTTAGTGACGTAGAGGGTGGCCTCGGCTCCATCAACGACAAAGCCCGCCTGTGCCTCCTGGTCGGACACTTGCTGACGGGCCTGGGCCGCGTCTGACACCGGAATGACGTCGAAGGCGCCCGAAACCTGCTGGTCCAGTTCGGGGGCAACCTGCGCCGCGCTCACGAACCCGGCCACGGCGACCTTGACTTCGTGGGGGGCTGGGGCGTGGAACGGCAGCAGGTAACACAGCAAGAACCCGAACAGCATCAGCAACGGAAGAGACAGGATGTCCGGCAGCTTCTTCGCCAGGTTCTTTGCCCCGTCTAGCCTTGGCTGGGCCGCCGGATCTGCGGTCGGCACCTGAGGGCTGGGGTACGACATAGCGTGTTTCTCCTTCGTCATTGGATGGCGTCAAGCTGAGTCCTGGCTAACCCGCGAGGGCGCGCGGGGGCCGGCGCCGTACTGGACGCGCCGTCGGCCGATCAGCGGCGATGACCGAAGCGCTCGGCTGCGCGATGCTCATGCCTCTGGGTAGCCCAGGTTGAGGTCGTGGGTATGCGGCTGGCCGGACGCGACCCGCAGCGTGCTGGTGGCCGGCGGATAGCCGCTCGCCATCAGCGTGTAGTCACCCTCGGTAAGGTTGCTGAACGCGTACCGTCCGTCCGGGCCCGTTGTGGTGACGGCTGACACGTTGCCGTCGGGGTCCAGCAACACGACCCGGGCATCGGGCACTGCCGTCCCGCGGGTGCTGCGTGCCGCGCCTTCTATCCGAGCCCTGCCGCGCAGCTCCGCGTCCACGGTGACCTGCGTGCCGTCAAGGACGGTGACAGGCAGCGCGGACGGCTGATAGGACGGTACGCTGACCGCGATTGTGTAGCTGCCCGCCGGGAGCTCGCCGAACAGGTAGCGGCCGGCCTCATCTGTGCTGACTGCCGCGACGACCTCGCCGCGCGAGTCCGCCAGGACGACAGTGGCGCCGGGAATCGACCCGCCGGTGCCGGCCGCGCGAACCGTGCCGGCCACCTGTGCCGCGCCCGCGAGCAGCACGTCGTGTTCCACCGGGCCGCCGCCGGCGTGCACCACGGTCGCCTGTGGCTGATGACCGGCCGCCATCGCGATGAGGGTGTAAACCCCCTGGCGCGGCACCCGGACCTGGTAGGTCCCGTCCGCACCCGTCCTGCTCCGGCCCGCCTGCCCGCCGCTCGCATCGATCAGCGTAACGGTGGCCCCGCTGACCGGCACGCCGCCGGCCTGCCGGACATGGCCGCACACCGGCGAGCCGCCGGTTCCGTCGGACCCGTCAGCATCTGCGGGCCATCCAGGTGCGCTCTGAAACGTTGTGCTCATAGCCATTCCCGACGGACTGGCCGCGCCTGGCCGGCGAGGCGGAAGGTTGCCGCGAGCCGGATCACCGGGATGACTTCAGGAATGAACATTGGCGAAGATCTCCTGGTGACGTGCTCGAGACCCGCTGATCCCAGACGGGCCGATCTGCCATGAAAGGGTTTATCGCTGATGCCGGTTTTCGCCATCCCGGGAATCAACCATTTGCGGTTTGACCATCTGGCCGCGTGGCCGGGATTCCCAGCCGCTTGAGCTGTGCCGCGCCGGTGGTGCACAAGAAGCCCCTCGTTGCCGATAACGTCCGGCGCGCCTTGCGGGATCATCGCGTCCTCCTCCTGTCCGTCCTCATCAGGCGCTCCCAAGCATCGGCGTCTCCTGGGTGAGCCGGCATCGCATCATTGCTGTGATTTGAACGGGACGGACCCGCGGAGGCTAGCTCGCTCTGCCCCACGGGATACACACGGCAGGCGGCCCCGCGGACCTGAGTACAGTGAGCGCCGACAACACTGGCGAGATGACGAGCAGGAACCACCCGCACCAGATGAGGTGCTGCGGGGAAGCCAGACCATATTCCGCGCTCACCCCGTCGACCGCCGTGAACTACCTGCCCCGGGGGTCCGTCCTCGCACTGCCCGGGGCTAGCGGGGGAGACCCGTCGCCCGTGGCGGTGAGCGGGAGATCGGCATGCAGGCTGGTTCCCGCCCCGCCCCGGCTGTCGAGTATGATCCGGCCGCCGGCCGTCTCCACGCGTCCTTCAGGTCGGCCAGGCCGTGCTGCGGGCCAAGTCGGCCTGCACGATGATGGCTGAAGCGCGGGAATGCTTGGCCGCGTTGGTCAGTGCTTGGGTGACGCCGTAGTAGGCGCTGAACGCGGCTGGATCAGGCAGTCTCTGGCCGACGCCGACCTGCAGGTGGTACGCCCCTGGCCTCGGCGACGGCCTCATCGAGCTGCCCGCTCAGGTCGGGAGGCCTCGCAGCCTGCGCCGCGCGCAGCTTGCTGAGGGCCAGGGAGACGAGCCGCTGCTGGGTGCCGTCGTGCAGGTCCCGATCGATCCGCCGCCGGACTTGGTTGGCGGCGGCCGGTGGATCACTCCCCGCTGGTGCATCCCCGCCACCGCCCAGGCCAGCGCCAGCCCCAGGCTGATATTTACCGAAACGATTCCCCGGATGAATTCATCCGTCCCTCACGCTGCCGAGCCCCGGGCTCCGGCAGGATCGTCCACGCAGGCCGACGGTTCTTCTCCGGGGCGATACGTTCATCAGATGGACTCTGTTTGCCTTCCCGCCGCGGAGCCGGCCGATGCCGCCAGCGCAAGCGCTGGCATACGGGACGGCTCGCACGGCGACGTGGTGATCCTGGGCGCTGGATTCTCACATCCTGGTCTGCGCCAGGCCCGCCATCACCGCGCCGCGGCGTTCCCCGCTGATCAGCGCCTCGATCATCGCCGTCGCCGAGCCCCCGGTAACATCGGACACGACCGAGGACAACTTGATCCCGGCCGTCTCCAGCGTTTCCTGCAGCCGCTGGATCTCCGAGGTGCGGGCCTGGACCGTCTTCATCCGGTACCGGGCCAGGTCCCGCACCTCCCGCAGGTCCTCACTGGGCATGTAGGAGCCGGACAGCAGCCCGCACTCGTACAAATCCAGCAGCCGGACCGCGTCTTTCGCGTCGGTCTTGTGGCCCTTCAGCGCCTTGGCGTGCGCCGGGTTGATCACCATCACCTCGGTGAAATCCAGCTCGCGCAGCGCGTAATACACCGGGTCGGTGTATACCCCGGACGCCTCCATCACCACGTGCGTGACGCCGCGGCGGCGCAGCTCGCGGGCCATCTCCTGGAGCACCCCGTAAAACGTGCGGAACTCCAGCACATCGGTCTTGCGGGTCCCGCGCTTCGCGCCCGGCACCCGGATCGCGACCTTGACCATGTCTTTGTGCACATCGATCGCGGCCACCCGGTCATACAGCACTCGCATGCGCCACCTCCTGAAGCGGCTGTCGGAACTAACCGGGACAGAAGGCATGCCGCCCGACGGGACCCCTCACCTCAATCAGGAGACTGACACACGCGCTCGCAGCGGCAGCGGGCATGACCCGCAACGGAGATCCCAGCACCACACTCAGTTACGGCCTCGGAACGGTCCAGAGTAACCCGGTGACGACGGACGGCGCGCCACCCCCAGCATGCCCCTTTCCCCGCCCAGGCACCGCCTCCGGAACCACCATGGCCACGCGCAAACCCCAGCCCGCCCCCAATTTCATCCCGGGCATCGCGTCACGCAGTGGCGCATCTCTTTCTCAGTTAGTTACTCAGCCCTCCCGCTGGGAGGTCCACGCAACACGTTTGTGCTGGTGGGCGCAACTGGGTTCGAACCAGTGACCCCTCGCTTGTAAGGCGAGTGCTCTACCGCTGAGCTATGCGCCCGCGATGCCGGCCATCGGGCCGTGCATCTGGATCGCAGCCAGCGTACCGGTCCGCGCGTGATGACCGCACCCCACGGGCGGCGTTACGGCGGCGCGGGATCTTGGACGCGGACCGGTAAGCGGGCTCCGACTCGGCGACGGCGGCCCTGGTAGTCGGGGGTCTCGGCCGGGCGCCTGCGCACGGTGAGGCCGACCAGCAGGCCGCCGCCGACCAGGAAGACGGCGACGACGGCGGCCAGGAGGTCAACGGACGTCGACGGGCCGGAGCCGTGGGGGGCGGGCGCGGGCGCGTGTATCAGGACCTTGACCGCGGTGGTGGTGCGGGCTGGGCCGGGCGACTGGGACGTGCCGGTGACGGCGGCGCGGGCGGTCAGCGGGTAGGAGTGGCCCGGACGCGCGCTGGCTGGCGGGCGGCCGGAGATGCCGATCCGGCCGGTGGCCCCGGCCGGCAGGGTCCCGGTGCAGGTCAGAGTGCGGCGGTCACAGCGCCAGCCGGACGCGGCCCCGGCAGCTTGCACCGCGGTCGCCGACCAGCCACGGGGCGGGCCGAACGCCACGGACACCCCGTAGGCCGTCTGGGCCGAGGCCGCGTTGGCGACGGTCACCGACGCGCCGAACGTCCCGCCAGCGGGGCCGCTGCCCGTGCCGCTGCCCGGGCTGCGACGGAGCGTGACGGCGCTGTAGCCGATGCTCCAGCGAGGGCTTCGCGAGCAGGAGGACCGGACGATCTGGGTTCCGGACGACAGCGGCCCGCCCGGCGCGGCGCAGGCGCCAAGGCTGGACAGCCGGCCGGCCATACCGTTGTAGCGCCAGACCTGGCCACGGGAGCCGCCGCACTGGCTGGCAAAATCGATGTAGAGGGGGGTCCCGTGGGGCTGGCCGGGCAGCGCCTCCAGGCAGTAGCCGATCCCGTTCATCAGGACGCCGTCGGGGGTCAGCGACCACTGCTGGGCCTGCAGGGCGGAATCGCAGGTCTCCAGCAGGATGGGGGCGCCGTTGCCGGTGGCCTGCCAGCACAGGTTCCGGTGGCCAACCGGGTTGATCTGCACCGGGCCGATGGTGGTGCCGCCGCCCGCGAAGGCGGGTACTCCCCCGCCGAGCAGGAGCCCGGACAGCACGGTGGCCAGGACGGCGACCGTCCGCAGCCAGTGCATGCCCCCACACTCCGTCACAGATAGCGAGCGAACGATTACAGGGAGATCTTACGAGACGGCCCGGAAACGCCGGCCCTGATTCGGATAACTGGCCGGCCCGGATAACAGGGCGGTCCGGGCTCCCCGGTGGGCCTGGGGGCCGCCGGACAGGCGCTCGGCTGACCAGGCGCGCCGGTAGTACAGCTGCGCGTCGTGCTCCTGCGTGAAGCCGATGTCCCCGAACTGCTCGATGGCGGCGCCGGCCGCACGGCGGTAGGAGTCGCCGGACTGCAGCGCGGCGGCGCGGGCCGCCTTGTGCGCGTCGGCCGCGCCGACGTCGGTCGCGGCCGCGGCGTACAGGGCGGCGGCCGAGACGTTCTCGAGGTCGGCGAGCATGTCAACGCAGAACGTGGCCACCTCCTCGAAGGAGCCGGCCGGCCGCTCGAACTCGCTCTGGTCCCGGACAAAGGCCAGGCTGGCGTCCAGGCACCAGCCGATACCGCCCGCGGCTTCCGCGGCGGTGGCGATCAGGAACTCGCGTTCGGCCCGGGCCAGGGCCGTGGCCCCCTCCTTGGTGAGCAGCACGGCGGGGGCCGTCTCGAAGCTGATAATGCTGATCCGCCGGGTCAGATCCAGGTTCAGCTGCCGCGATATCTCCAGGCCCGGGGAGCCCGCTTCGGCCAGGAACATGGCCAGGCCCGTTTCGGTCTCCGCCGGGACCAGGACGATGCCCGCCGCGTGGGCCGCGACCACGTACCACCGGCGTCCGGACAGCCGCCAGCCGCCGGTGCCGTACTCGGCCCGGACGCCGCCGGGGCCGGGGGCCCAGTGGCCAGCCTCGTCGGCGGCCGCCACCGTCCCGGCCACCGACCCGTCGGCCAGCCGGGGCAGCCACTGCTCGCAGGCCTCGCGGTGACCGGTGGCCAGCAGCGTCCCCGCCGCCACCGAGGTGGGCAGGAACGGGCCGGGATACAGGGCCCGGCCGAGCTCGATGTGGATCGCGCACGCCTCGACCAGCGACTTGCCGAGCCCGCCGAACTCCTCCGGGATCGTCCACCCCGACAGGCTCAGCTCGCTGACCAGCTTGGCGTGCAGTTCGGGACCGTAGCCGAGCTCGCCGCCCACCGAGTTGCGCAGGTCGACGGAGGACAACTGGTCGCTCAGGATGCCGCGCAGGATGTCCTGCTCGGCAGGCTGATCCTCGCTGACGTCGACCGTGTCCCGGATCGTCATGAAAAGCCGTTCCCTCCGGTAGGGGTCTCATATTCTCAGACAAAGCGCGTGTATTCAGGGCAATCTGAGTACCGGGACGTTCGGCCGGGAGAGGTATCGCGCTTGGTGGCGGAAGCACCACGGCCCGTTCGGAATAAGTTTGAGGACAGGACCGGGGATCGCGGGTCAGGGGGCCGACTGAGATGAGTGAGCTCGTACGGTACGAGACGGCCAGCCAGGTCGCTACCGTCACTTTGGACTCTCCGCACAACAGAAATGCGCTGTCGGCGCAGCTCGTGGGCGAGGTGTCGGACCGACTGAGCGAGGCAGGTGCCGACCCGGCCGTACGCGTGGTGGTGCTCACCCACACCGGGCGGGTGTTCTGTTCCGGCGCCGACCTGGCCGCGGCGGGCACCGGCTCGCTGGGCGACGCGGGCGCGGCGATCATGGGCCTGCTCAGGCTGATCGTGGAGCTGCCCAAGCCGGTCATCGCTAGGATCGCCGGGCACGTGCGGGCCGGCGGCATGGGCATCGTGGGCGCGTGCGACCTGGCCGTGGCGGCCGAGGGCGCGTCGTTCGCGTTCAGCGAGGCGCGGCTCGGCCTGGCGCCGGCGATGATCTCGCTGACCACACTGGACGTCATGGAG
>Ga0335074_10000729_pt1 | contig 45552 bp, 38 predicted proteins | sample Lox_Sample_23_FD_206715 | JGI IMG/M metagenome (GOLD analysis project Ga0335074, IMG submission 206715) | Soil microbial communities from Loxahatchee National Wildlife Refuge, Florida, United States - Lox_Sample_2.3 | ecosystem: Environmental > Terrestrial > Soil > Wetlands | place: USA...
CGCCCGCATCGCCGGGCAGAAATGACGCCGTTTTCACTTCTATGTTTCCTACTGTTTTCTCACCTTTGTTGTCATTAGCGTGGTGGGAGGGTCGGGCAACGATCGGGAGGCATCATGCTGGCTGCGCGGCGCTTGGCATTAGTCCTGACGGTGGCCTCGCTCGCTGCGGCGGCCCTGCCCGGCGGAGCAGCGCTCGCGGCGTCGGCGCGGGCTGACGCCCCCCGGAGCGCCGCGCGTTCCGCGCAGCCTGGCCAGAACTGGGTGCCGCCGACGCCGGCCTACTGGGACCAGGTAGTCGGCGAGCAGGCCACCAAGCCGACGACCATCACCAGCGGCGTGCAGGAGTACACCGAGAACTACCAGACGGTCGGCGGGGCCCAGAACGCCCAGATCATGAACGTCGACCTGACCAACAGCAACCTCCATTTCGGCATGGTCGAGGCCGGGAACGAGCTGGTCGACCCGTCGGACGAGGTGATCTCGTCGATGGCGGACCGCACCGGGGCCGTCGCGGGCGTGAACGCCGATGAGTTCGCGATCAACACCACCGGCCAGCCGATGGGAATGGTCGTCCAGAACGGCGTGCTCCGGGCGAGCCCGGTGGCCTCCTGGCCAGCCGAGGTCGAGATCCTGAACAACGGCCAGTTCGAGTTCACCACCGAGACGTTCACCGGGAGCGCCGACGACACCACGTCGGGCAGCAGCCAGGCGCTGGCCGGAGTCAACCGCATCGACCAGACGGGCCTGGTGGCGGCGGACTCGTTCCTCGGCGCGGCCCCGATCTCCTCCTCGGTCGTGGCGACGGCCACCCAGGGCAGCAGCCCGCTCGACCTGACCATCGACTCGGTGACCAGCGGCGTCATCTCGCTCCCCCAGATCGCCGCCGGGCAGGAGGACCTGTTCGCTGCGGGCGGCACCGCCGCGGCCACGTGGCTGTCCGATGACATGCACCCCGGCGACAGCGTCACCCTCTCCGAGAGCATCGCTCCCTACGGCATCGGCAGCGGGCCGGCCGACGTGCAGACCGCGGTCAGCGGGGCGGCCTTCCTCGTGCAGAACGGCCAGATGGCGGTGCCGGCCCAAGGCGGCGGCGAGAACAACGTCGACTACCCGGTCATCGGGATCGGGGTGACGCAGAACGGCAAGCAAGCGATCATGGCCGTGTTCAACGGGCGCGAGAGCCAGAACGTCGCCGTCGGGCTGACCAGGCCGCAGCAAGCTCAGTGGTTCATGGCCCACGGCATCTACAACGCTATCGAGTTCGACTCGGGCGGGTCCGCTGAGATGGTCGCCAGGCTCCCTGGTGACCAGCAGGTCAGCGTGCTCAACACGCCAAGCGACGGACACGAGCGGCCGGTCGCCAACGGGCTGTTTATCTACAGCACCCAGACGTCACCAGGCCCGGCGGTCTATGCCGTGGTGAACGGCGGCGCCCCGATGACTGTGCTGAACGGGACCACCGAGCCGGTCAGCGCGTACGCGACCGACGCGGAAGGGAACCCGGCGTCGGGGCCGGTCCAGCTGTCGGTCCAGCCACCCGGCCTGGCCAGCGTGACCGGTACCGGCAGCGGCAGCGGCCTTTCCGGCGGCCTGAGCATGCAAGCGGAGCAGCCAGGGCACGGGTGGCTCATCGCTGCGGATGGATATGCGGTGTCGCGGGAACCGCTCACCGTTGCGAGCGCGCCCGCCAGCCTGACTATCAGCCCGGGCCAGCCCGACCTGGAGAACAGCGCGACCCAGCAGTTCACGGTGTCCGGCACCGCTGGTGGCCCGGGTCGGCAGGGCGGCGGCACGCTGACGCTCGGTGACCAGGACGTGACCTGGAACGTGAGCCCGTCCGCGCTCGGCAGCATCGCCTCTGACGGCCTGTTCACGGCGGCGGCCAGTGGCGAGGGGCTGGCGACGGTCACCGCGACCGCTGACGGGATCAGTGCCACCGCCTCGGTCGCTGTGGGCAACCAGTCGGTCGTGGCCGACCCGATGACCGACGTCAGCAACTGGGGCCTGAACCTGACCAACGGCGCGAGCGCGACGCTGTCGGAATCCACCACCCAGGTCGCTGTCCCCGGCGACGCCGCGTCGATGGACGTCCACTACACCATCCCGAAGGCGACCGGCGTGTCCCAGGTGGTCCTCCTCCCCTCCGCCAGCCATACGGTGGACATCGGCCTGTCGTCCAGCGGCGCGGCGCCGGACGCGATCGGCCTGTGGATCAAGGGGGTCGGCGGCACCCCGGGCACTCCGCTGGCCAACGGCGAGCTGACCTTCGCCGAGGCGTGGATCGAGGTCAACGGCCAGGAGGACGTCTTCTACCCGACCACGGTGACCTACAACGGCTGGCAGCTGATCACCGCGGCGGTACCGGCGGGCACCGAGTTCCCGCTCAGCCTCAACTTCCTCGACTTCCTGGTGATCAACCCGTCAGAGACGCTCACAGGCGACGTGTACGTGGCCGACCTGCAGGCGCTGTACTCGCCGCGGCCGCCGGTGCCGTTCACGTACACCGCGATCCCGCAGAACCCGCCGTGGCTTCAGTTCACCGGCAGCCCCGGGCAGTTCGCACCCGGCGGTGAGACGATAGCCGCGTTCGGCGATTCGCATGTGAACTCGGCCGACCACGACACCACCGGCGCGGTCGTCACCGGCGACATCAGCCAGGACATCCAAGCGCTGCCGGCGAACGCCATGCCGAACACGCTGCAGGTCGACGGGAACCTGGTTGATCCGGGCACGCTCGCCGACGTGCAGTACGGGCAGCAGGTGCTGGAGTCGTTCGGGCTGCCCTACCACACGGCTGTTGGTGACTCTGATATCGGCCAGGGCGCTTACCCGGAGAACACGAACTGGACGTCGGTGTTCGGCGACACCCACTACAGCTACACCGACGGCAACGCCGAGTTCGTCGTTGACGACAGCTCCTGGGAAGGGCTGCTCGCGTCCGACCCGTACCAGGTGCCTGACTCCGAGCAGTACGCGTGGCTGGTCTCGACGCTGTCAGCAAGCACGTCGAAGGTCATCTTCGTGGTCACGCACGCGTCGCCCTACGACCCGCATCCGGTCGCCAACAGCCAGTTCACCGACAGGTACGAGGCGCAGATGTATGAGCAACTGCTCGCCAACTACCAGGCCAGCCACCCGTGGACGCACGTGATCCTGCTCAACGGCCAGGCCCGCGGGTTCGCCGAGCAGGTGATCAGCCCGCTGGGCGCCGCTGACCCGCGGGGGCTGCCGAACTTCGACGTCTCGGACGCGGGCGTGACCCCGTATGCGCCGGCCAGCCAGGGCGGCTTCTACAACTACGTGCTGTTCCACGTGCTGCCGGACGGCGCGGTGCAGTTCGCTGTGCAGCCGGTGCTGGCCAGCATCGCGGTCACCGTGCCTCAGCCGAGCCTGGCCGCCGGCACGACCGAGCAGCTTTCGGCTGCCGGCACCACCCCGGCCGGAGATAACCTCGCAGCGCTGCAGGTGCCGATCGCCGACCCGGCGTCGCATCAGTGGTCGAGCAGCGACCCGCGAGTCGCCGCGGTAAACCCGCAGACCGGCGAGGTGTACGCCCGCTCGGCGGGCACGGCCACGGTCAGCGTGGTGTCCGGTGGGGTCACCGGGACGGTCACGATCACCGTCACCTGAACGGCGGCGGCCGGGCGGCCCGTTATTGTCCGGCCCCCGCTGGGCGCAGGCCGTCAAAGATGATCGTCAGGACCCGGCGCTGAAGGCGGTCGTCCCAGCCGCCGTGCAGGGCCCCGTGGCACGTGCTGGTGATGAGGGCCATGAGATCGGTGGCCTGGACGTCCTGACGGACGGTCCCGGCTTGCTGAGCGCGGCTCAGCAGGGTGCCTATCCGCTGCTGCAGCCCCTGGATGGCCGCGGCGACCCCGACATCTGTGCCTGCCGCCGCCAGCAGGTCGACGACTGTCTTCTTCGCCGCCGCCTGGCCCACAACGCTGGCGAAGAACTCCGGCAGCGCGGCGGCAGGGTCGCCCTCGGCCGCGAGCAGGCTCGCCTGGCTGGTGAGCTGCTCCAGCAGGTCCTTCATGATCGCCCGGAGCAGGTCGTCCTTGGTGGGGAAGTGCCGGAAGACGGTCCCGATCGCTACCCCGGCCCGCCGGGCAATCTCCTCGGTGGACGCCGATGCCCCGTGCTCGGCGAAGACCTCACCGGCGGCGGCGAGAATGCGGGCCCGGTTGCGCCGCGCATCGGCCCGCAGCCCGCCTGCACCGCTCCCCTGTGCGCTTCCTTGACAAGATGAGTCGTCACTCATAATCTCTTCCCGGGCAGAACAAGTCGAGTATGTACTCATATTAGTTCCGGGAGGCGTGCGATGGCCGTTCAGCCTGATGCCGTGCTTGGACCGCGCGAGGTGTTCGCGCGGATGAAGCAGCAGTGGCTCGGGGACAGCGCAGACTCAATGGACAGCCTGCTTGCCGACGATGCCGTGATCGAGGCCCCGTTCGGGCCGCCGGGCAAGCCGCGGCGGCATACCAGCCGTGCGGACTTCCTGGCCTTCGCCCGGGCAGAGCGGGCGTCGCTGCCGCTCAGGCTGGAGGAATGCCGCGAAAAGGCGGTGCACGAGACCGCCGATCCCGAGGTGATCGTGGTCGAGTACGAGCTGACCGGGACCGCGACCAACACCGGCCACCGGGCGAGCGCCCCGTTCATCGGCGTGCTGCGGGTCCGCGACGGGAAGATCATGGGCTGGCGGGAGTACCAGGACACCGCTGCCATTGCCCGGGCCCTCGGCCCGAACGCCTGAGCGGCCATCAGCTAGCGTTACGACTGTGAGCTGGCCGGGGGCGTCGTTCAAGGACTGGCGCGAGACGTGTGACACCCTGCACGCGCATACTCAGGTGCTGGGCAAACTGGCGGTGCGGCTCGCGCCGCCGGAGCCGCAACTGCAGCACGCCGCTCTGCGGCTGACGGCGCGAGGGTGGGAGACGGCTCCGCTGCCCGCGCCGGATGGCTCGGGCTCGCTGGTGGTGGCGCTCGACTTGCGGTCACACGAGGCGGTCATCGAGCACAGCGCCGGGCGCGGCGAGCGCGTGCCGCTGACCCCCGACCGGCCGGTCGGCGAGGTGACCCGGGACGTCCTGGCTGCGGCCCGCGCCGTGGCCGGCCCGGTCGAGATCGACCCGACGCCGCAGGAGGTCCCGTGGAGCGTTCCGCTGGACTCCGACGAGGAGCACGCGCGGTATGACGTGGGCCAGGTCGCCAGCTACTTCGCCGCGGCTACGCAGGCAGCGCTGGTGCTGGCGGAATACCGCGCTCCTTACCGCGGGCGGTCCACGCCGGTCAATGCCTGGTGGGGTTCGTTCGACCTGGCCGTGAGCCTGTTCTCCGGGCGGCCCGCCGAGCCGCCGTCCGGCGACTTCATCATGCGCAACGCCATGGATTCACAAGAGATCGCCGTGGGCTGGTGGCCTGGCGACGCGCGTCATCCCGTCGCGGCTTTCTACGCTTACGCACACCCCAAGCCACCCGGCTTTGGCGAGCAGTCGCTTTCCCCGGCGCCGGGCCGATGGGAAGACGGCCTCGGCGAGTACATCCTGGACTGGGACGACATCAGGAACGGGCCTGATCCGCACGCAGCCGCCGTGGAGTTCGCCCGTTCGGCGTTCCGCTACGCCTGCACAGCCTGCCAGTGGGACCCAGCCCTAGCGGCCAGCGGCGAGGGCCAGCCCGCACCAATCCGCTAGGGCCTCGCGCCCCCGCCCCAGTCGGCTCCGCCGTTGATCAAAGTGGCTGCGGTGGCGTAGGGACGGCACTAAACGTTCAACCATCCGGACCGACGGCGCGGCCGAATACACCAGCAGTCACCCCTGTCCCATACACCACTCGCGCGGGTGAACTGCCTGGGGCCGGGCTGACCGCGGCTTAGCCGCGGTATCCGGGGTACTCCTGGTCGGGGTAGCCCTCGTTCGGGTAGCGCGGCTGTGGATACTGCTGCTGCGGGTAATCCTGATAGCCCGGTTGCGGGTATCCGGGATAACCCTGTTGCTGGTTCCCTTGGTAATCCTGGCCCGGGTAGCCGGTGTTCTGTGGGTATTCCTGAGAGCTGGGGTATCCGCCGGCGGCCGGCCTGCCCCTCGCGCCTGAATAGCCGCCGGTGTCCGGGCCGTTGTCACTGACCGGGCTGCCCAGCACGACCGGGGCGTCCTCTGCGGGCACCGCGCCCTCGATGGCCAGCGGGCCTCGGCTGCCCTCGATATGGCGCATCAGCGCTGCGTCGTAACGGATCTCTGAGGCGTCGGGCGAAAGGGTGATTCCGGCCGTCATGATGAACGACACGACGGTGATGCCGATGATGAGCGGCAGTAGGAAGCTCTCGGCCGTGGCACCGCCACCTCCGCCCATCACCATGCCCGTCGATGTGCTTGACGAGTACACCCGCATGGCCGCCATGCCGGAGTAGTGCATGCCGCTGATCGCGATGCCCATAATAACCGCGGCGATCAGCGTGGACCCGACCCCGTCCAGCCGCAGCGCTGCCCACAGGGCCGCTGTCGCGGCGACGATCGCGATCACGATCGAGGCGATGAAAATGGCGGGGTCATACGTGATCCGGGCGGGCATCCGCATTGCAGCCATGCCAAGGTAGTGCATGGTCGCCACGCCTATCCCGGTGATCACACCGCCAGCCAGCAGCGAGCCAAATCGCAGCTCACCCGACCCGACGATGAGCAGGCCTATGCACACGATCCCGACCGCCACCACCAGGCTGAGGATCGTGACCGGAACGTTGTAGTGAATGGTCTCCCCAGGGACCGTGAACCCCAGCATGGCAATGAAGTGCATGGTCCAGACGCCGATGGCGCCAATGGCCACGCCGCCGAACAGCAGCCACCGTGTGCGCGTCCCTCCCTCGAAGGAGCGGGCCCGGGTGGTGCACCTTAAGCCCAGGAACGAGCCCAGGCAGGACATCAAGAAGGCCAAACCGGGCGTGAGCAGCCCATACGTGAAGTTGTGTACGGTTAGCACGGCATTATCACCTGCAACCTCGACCCCTTCCGGTCCCCCCTTCGCGCCCTTACCGGATAAGCGTACTTCGCTTCCTTGCCCGTAAATGGACTTACCGATACACCGCGACTCTTAGTTGTCGGATAGTCGCTCGCATGGGATTTCAGGCCATACCTGCGGCCAGCGCCCGCTGCACCGCTATCTCCCAGGAGGCCCACCTGTCAAGGACGCTGAAGCCGAGTTCGGCGTTAATGGCGATCATGTGCTGGTTCACCTCGGCGTTGTCGGTGATGACCCTGGTGAGCTGCGGCTCATGCTCGGCGAGCAGGCCGAGCATGCCGACCTTGACGAGCAGGCCGAGCCGGTGGCCCCGGTGCTGCCCGGTCACGGCGGTCAGGTCCTGGTATCCCCAGGCGGGATTGACCGGGTCGATGCTCAGGTGGGTCAGCCCGGCCAGCTCCCCAGTGGCAGCACAGCGGGCCACGACCGTGTGACCGCGCAGCCCCTGGGCCGCCTCCCGGCGGTCGTTCTGCCGGACCCGCTCGGGATCCCATCGCTGCGGCTCGTGGCCGTCCGAGTGCGGGATGTCGGCTGCGACCGCCGTGTTGATCGCTGCGACTCCCGCGAGGTGTTCTGCTGGCACGGGGCCGTCCCAGGACAGCAGGGTGTAGGCGCGAGCCACCGACTCGGCGTTGCGCCTGAGCCCAGTCAGGCGGTCGGCTGTCAGCGTCGCGACCTCCAGCACCCGGCGCTCGTCGGTGAGTCCCCGTCGCGCGCCGAGGGCGCGGGCGAACGCCGCTCCCGGCGACCCCTCCCTGGCGCTCCCCGACAGCGCGCTGCGGCCCAGCTCATCGGCCCGCGCAGCGGCGTGCCTGACCAGGGTGGCGCCAAGCCCAGTGCGCCGCAGCGAAGGGGATACCGCCGGGCTGACCTCGGCGAGATGCAGGTTCTCACGTCCGGGCAGGCTCAGCACGTACCAGCCGCACGGCGCACCGGCGTCGTCTCGGGCCAGCCAGTGCTCGCGGGGGTCCTCGGTCCAGCCGAGCTTCAGCCAGCCTGAGAAATGCCGGGGCGACATCGGCGGCCCGGCAGGGTCGTCGGCGGGCGTGCCCGCGAGGTAGATGTCATAGCAAGCCCGGGCCGCGTCGGTGTCGGCCGGGTCGAAGCGCTCGATCCTCATCCGGCCAGCCAACCGGGGCCGGTGCCTGGATGCCAGCGAATATCCCGCCGGCAGTGATCATTCCCCGGTCGGGCCCCCAGCCAGCTCGCAGACAATGTCGAGATGGCCCACGTGCCGCGCGTACTCCTGCAGCAGGTGAAAGAGCACCCGTTCGAGCGAGGCGGGCGGCGCGCCGTCCCATCTGTCCCCAGGCTGGCCGATGTCGTCAAGGTCGTGGGCTGCCACGATTTCCCGGGTGCGCGCGGCCCGGGCCTGCAGCGCTGCCGCCAGGTCGGCCAGCGTCTCCTCTGGGCCGACGTACCAGCGGCCCTCCCGCACGTCCCCCCACGGGTTGGCAACCTCACGGCCGTCGAAGCCCCACTCCAGCCACCGCATCTCGACGAACTCAAGGTGCTTGAGCAGCTCGAGGGGGGTCCAGCCGGACGGCAGCCGGCTTTTGCGCAGCTCGCCGTCAGGCAGGGCGCCGAGCTTGCTCAGCAGCGTGGAGCGGAAGAAGTCGAGGTATCTGAGGAAGACGTCGGCGCGTGACGCAGCGGGCGCGGTCGGCTCAGGAAATGGGATGCTCACCCAGCCAGCGTGCCACACGATCCCGACAGTCCCTCTTGGCAGCGGCCGGGGGCATCTGCAGCCAACAGCCGGGGGCGCACTGGCGGCCGGGGGCATCTGCGGCCGGGGGCATCTGCGGCCGACGGCCGGGGCGCACTGGCGGCCAGACCCGCAGCGGCGGCCGTGGAACCACGCCCGGCGGCGGCGCGCAGCCCGAAACAGTCGCCACATCCGTCACATCGGCCACGTCAGTCACGCCAGCCACGTCACGCGGGCTGCCTGGCCAGCGCGCCCAGGTGTGAATGTGGCTTCGCTGTACACCTGACTACAGCAGAAGCGCATCGATCATGACCGGCGGCTCGGCCGGCCCCAGCGACGGCGGAGGCCGGTCCTAGCGAACCGTGCCTCAGCGCCCGCGGGCGGCACCCGGCGGCGGGACGGTCTCCGGCAGCGACGGGACGGTCTCCGCGACGGGACGGTCCCCAGCAGCAGGACGGTCCCCGGCAGCGACGGGACGGTCCCCGCGACGGCGCGGTCCCCAGCAGCGGGACGGTCCCCGCGACGGGACGGTCCCCAGCAGCGACGGCGCGGTCCCCAGCAGCGGGGCGGTCCCGGCGGCCAGGCGACGGCACCTGGCGGCCGAACCCGTCCGCCGGCCGGATGGCTGCTGACCGGCCGGCGGACGGGGGTCAGCGGCCCGGCGCCGCTAACGCCGGGATGTGTACCGGGGCCGCCTCGCGGGTCATCCAGCGCTCGACGACCTGATCACTCTGCCAGGAGGTGATCAGCGCGTACCGCGGCAGCGGGCCCGGGTGCCAGACCACGTGGTACAGCCGCTGGCTGTCGATGACAAGCTGCATGCCAGGGTGCAGCCGGATGCGCGTCTCGGTAGTGGGATCGTCCTTATCCTCGCGCAGGATGAAGACCGATTTGCCCGGCGAGTTGTCGAGCTCAAGCCAGGACCGCACGACCCAGCCGGCGTCGCTGGGGTTGAGGCGGTTGTTGTCATCGGTGTGCAGCTGGCGCACCGCGGTGGCCTCGTCACTGGGATTGAGCTTAATGACGCGGACCCGGCCGAAATTGCCGCCGATGTCCTCGACGTACTTGACGAGGTTCGGCGCAAGATCGCGGTTTTTGGTCCAGATACCGTCGTAATCCGGCTTTCCGTGATCCCAGAAGCCACGGCAGTCCATCTCGCCGTTCGCGGACGCGAGCGGAGCGAAGTTCGTGTCGCCTCCGCTCTTCCAGTCCATGTACTCGAGTGATTCCCAATCCGAGCGTGGGACGGGCCACCCTTCCCAGTCGCGCAGGATTGCGTAGCCTCTTTCGGCGAGAATGTCGAGCTTATGGTGCATAGTATCCCCCGGTGGAACGTTGACTTTGTTCTGCGCCTGCCGGACGCTATTTCCCGGGTCTGCTCCGTTTAGTCTCGCCGCCGACGCCGCTTCTTCAGTCGTGACGGCGATTTTATGGTCCCATGACCCGGGAAAAAACAAATCTCATCCACTCATTTTCTGATTACTCGCCGTGGTCCGTTGCTGATGCCTCTGCCATGGATTGCCGGATTTGGCAGCTGCGCGTTCCGGCGCCCACTGTGCGCTTCGGCACCGACTGCGCGCTCCGGCGCTGGTAGCACGCCCGCTCCGGGAGGAGGCTGCCTATGAGAAGGCGGCGCCCCGGACGGCGCCGCCTGGGTGGATGTTGCCTATTGGCACTGGCCACGCTCCATACGGCTGGAGATCAGCAAAGATCAAGATTGCGAAGAGCAAGCTTTCAGGTTTCTTCCAGTGACCGGACCGACTATGAGGGGGAACGAGACAACACGAGCAGTCGCAAGGGAGGCGTTGCCATGAGCAGCGTCGATTACTACCCGCCGAGCCCGCCGGCGGCCGACCCCGCGCCCGGGTACCCACCGTGGCCCGGTTATGGCGGCCCCGGCTATCCGGGTGGGCCGACCGGCTACGGCGGAGGCGGGCCACGCGACCCCGGCGGCCGCATCCGCCGGTTCGGCCGCCCGCTGCTGCTGGCCGGTGCCGCCGTCCTGGCCGGCGTCGGGGCCTTCGTGGGTGTGCAGGCGGCCACGGGCAGCACGGCCGCTACAGCGCTGACCACATCGCAGATCACCGCGCAGACCGACCCCGGCCTGGTCGACGTCGTCTCCACCCTCGGCTACCAGCAGGAAGAGGCGGCAGGGACCGGGCTGGTGCTGACGTCATCGGGTGAGGTGCTGACGAACAACCACGTGATCGAGGGCGCGACCTCGATCACCGTTACCGACATCGGCAACGGTCACAGTTACAAGGCCACGGTCGTTGGCTATGACCAGACCAAGGACATCGCGGTCCTGCAACTGCAGGGAGCCTCCGGGCTGAAGACCGTCTCCCTGGGCGACTCCGATTCCGCCGCGGTCGGCCAGAACGTCGTGGGAATCGGCAACGCCGGGGGCACGGGTGGCACGCCATCGGTCGCCACCGGCCACATCACCGGCCTCGGCGCCTCCATCACGGCCTCTGATTCCGGGTCGGGCACCACGGAACAGCTCAGCGGGCTGATCAGTGACAACGCGCCGATCGAGCCCGGCGACTCGGGTGGCCCGCTGGTCAACTCCAGCGGACTGGTGATCGGCATCGACACTGCCGCCTCAACCTCTACCGGGTTCCAGTTCGCGTCGAGCCAGACGTCGACGGAGGCGTTCGCGATCCCGATCAATGAGGCGCTCTCCATCGCCAGCCAGATCGAGGCCGGCACCGCATCCTCGACCGTGCACATCGGCTCAACCGGCTTCCTGGGCGTGGAGGTCATGTCCGCCAGCAGCGCTGAGGCCGAGGGCGTGCAGTCTGGCACCGGCGCGGTGGTTGCCGGGGTCCTCTCCGGCTCGGCCGCCCAGAGCGCAAGCATCACCGCGGGTGACGTGATCACGTCCGTCGACGGTCAGGCCATCTCATCGCCGTCGGCGCTGCAGTCGGCGATGGAGCAGCATCACCCCGGCGACAGGGTCACCCTGGGCTGGACCGACCAGTCCGGCCAGTCCCATTCAGCCACCGTCCAGCTGGCCACCGGCCCGGCCCAGTAGCCAGTCAGCCTTATCACCGGTGCCCCGCAGGCCCGCCCGTCAGCGAAGGCGGCGGCTGCGGGGCACCGCCCTTCTGAGCTGCACATCAGTCGCTTTCGCCAATTCCACAGATTTCTGTCACTTCCTGAGTGCATCATTGGCTCGCAATTGGGAGACAATGGTGCGTACCTGTCATTGCGCCGCGGGATACCCGCGCAGCGATCGGGCAGCGGAGGTGCCGCATGAGCATCGGTGCGGAGTTGGCGGCCGCACGGCGCCAGGCTGGTCTAACTGTCACAGAAGTCAGTCACCGGACCCGGATCCGCGAGGCAATCGTCCAGGGAATCGAACGCGACGATTTCTCCCCTTGCGGCGGCGACTTCTACGCGCGCGGGCACATCCGGGCGATCGCGAGGGTCGCCGGCATTGACCCGGAACCGCTGGTGCGCGAGTACGACGAGGCCAGGGAAGCCGCCACGCAGGAGATAACGATCCCGGCCGGCCGGGCCAGCCGACCGACGCCCGGGGTTCCCGGCAAAACCGCGGTAGCGAGCAGCCCAGTGGCGGTCGGCCAGCCAGTGGCCGCCGGCCAGCCAGAGCCGGCCGGAAAGCCTGAGGCAACCGGGAAGAAGCCTGAGTCTGCCCGGGTGCCCGCCCAGGGCGAGCCCACAGCAGCTGACAAGCCATCGGGAAACGGGAAGACGGCACTGCCGCGCAGACCAGTGCCCGCGGCCGACACCGGCATGGCTGCAGCCGGCCGGGCCGCTGCGCTGTCCGGCCGGGCGGCCACGCTGCCGGCCAAGCTCGTCATCCCGGCACCCGGCGGTCCCGCCACCGGGAGAGGCGGCCTGGCGCCACCATCACTGCCTCCGCTGCCCAGCGGGCCCCGGCTGCCGCTGTGGGGCACGGCTCTGGTAGCCGTGCTCGCCGCAACGGCTGGCGTGCTGATCTATCACGCGGTGTCGTCGCACCCGTCGTCGCACCTGACCGGGAGCCCTGCCGCCGCCGCCAGCAGGCCGGCCACGCCGCCCAAGGTCTCGACTCAGCCTCCGGCTACGCCCGCCCCGACTGCCACCCCTACGCCGACCCCGACCCCAACGCCCAATACCGTCGTCATCGCCCTGGACGCGGTGAGTGAGCCGTGCTGGGCCCAGATCACCAGTGCCGACGGAACGACGCTGTACGAGGGCATCGTGAGCACGGGCACAACGATGACCTGGACGGAAGGTCAGGCGGTCACACTGAGCATCGGCAATCCCTCCGCTATCACGCTGACCGTTGACGGCAAGGCCCAGACCGGACTCGGGGTGAATCCAGTGACGCTGAACCTGGCCCCTGGCGGCCAGTGAGGCGGTCGCCTTCCGTTCAGTGACTCTCGTCTATGCGAGCATGCCGGGCCGCGCCCGGCCGGGCAGCACCCGGTGCCTGCCCGGTAACCGGCACCGGAGCCGCGGCCCCGGCGGCGGGCCGGCGCCCCGCCTTCTGCACGTCCAGGTGCGTGATGGCCAGGAAAGCGACCAGCACGAAGATGATCAGCGTCAGCACCACGGCCACGCTGCCGTCACCCCAGCCGAGGCCGCCGACGCTCTGCGGCTTGCCCATGTAGTCAGCGAAAGACGCGCCGAGCGGCCGGGTAGCAACGTAGGCGAACCAGAACGAGAAGATCGCGTTCCAGCGCAGCAGCCAGAACCCGATAGCGGGGATCGCGATCACCCCGGCGAACAGGAAACCCGAGTCCAGGTAGCCGAGGTGGAAACTGGTCGCGGTCAGGTCACCGAGCGCCGTGCCCATCGCGAACGTGGCCACGACCGCTGCCCAGTAGAACAGCTCGCGGCGGGTGGTATCGATGCTGTGGATCGACAGGTTCTTCTCGGTCAGGTACCAGCCGACGAACACTGCGGCAAGCACGACGGCATACAGCGTGGTCGACACTGGGTACGGGACGCCGAATCCCACGTGCAGCACGTCAGCGGCCATGGTGCCGAACACTCCCACGCCTACGACCGCTAGCCAGTACGTCCAGGCAAGGTAGCGGCGCATCGACAGCTGCAGCACCAGGGCCACCACGAAGCCGGTGAAGCCGAGGAGCACCGCCGGCACCGGGTGGAGCTTCTGGACAAGGGAGTCGGAGGTTGCCTCACCCATTGCCGTCGACAGTGCCTTGATCACCCAGAAGTAGACGGTGATCTCGGGAACGCGAAGGGCGCCACGAGTGCTCAGTCGCGTAGCTAGCGAGCGATCGGACACCCGTACAGTATGCGGCAGCCCGGCCGGTGCCAGACGCCGCTATCGGTCCGCCGGTGTCATGGGATAAGCACAATCTTGCCCAGCGTGTGGCCGCGCATGATCGCCCGGTGCGCGGCAGCGGCATCGGCCAGCGGAAAGGTCTGGTCCACGAACACCCGCAGCATCCCGTCGGCGGCGAGCCGGGTGAGCTCCAGCCGTGCCTTGTCACGGATCTCGGTGCCCGGGTCGGCGCCCGGCGCGCCGCCGAGGACCTTGATCCCCTCCCGCAGCCCGCGGGCGAACACCACGATCGTGGCGATCCGGGCGCGGTCGGCGACGAGCGCGAGCGAGACATTCATCGCCTCGTCGCTGCCGATCAGGTCGAGCGCCGCGTCGATGCCGCCAGGCGCGGCCGCCTGGACCCGCTGCTCAAGACCATCGCCGTAGGCGACGGGAAGGGCGCCGAGCGCGGCAAGGAATTCATGCCGGGCCGGGCTGGCCGTGGCCACGACCGTTGCTCCCCTGGCCGCGGCGAGCTGCACGGCTGTCAGCCCGACGCCACCGGACGCAGCGTTGATGAGCACCGTGTCGCCCGCGCCCACACCAGTGGCTGCCAGGGCATGCCAGGCAGTGGCCCCGGTCAGCAGCAGCCCGCTGGCCTCCGCCCAGTCCAGGGCGGCTGGCTTGGGCACCAGTGCCTGGGCGGGCACCACCAGCTCGGCGGCGTAGGCGCCTGGCGCCCGGAACGCGATCACCTCCTGGCCCGTGGTGACCGGCCCGGCCGGGCCGATGGCACCGGGCCCGGCCGCTGTGACCACCCCGGCGGCCTCGGACCCCAGCCGGATCGGCAGCCGGTCCGGATCGCTCCCGAAAGCCCCGCTGTAGGCCTTGTAGTCGATGGGGTTCACCGCAGTGGCCCGGACCTCGATCCGCGCCTGGCCCGGCCCGGGCTCCCCGGCCGGCTCGTCGATGACCTTCAGCACCTCGGGACCGCCATAGCCGGCGGCAATCACGATCTCCGTCACGCCACCGGGCAACGCCCGCGCCGCACCCGGCATTCCGCACCGCCCCGCAGCAAGACGCACCTGGCCCGCCAGCGCGGGTGGCGTTCAGGCACCCTGGTGGCCGACGGGAGCCTGGGCTGGCTGCCTGTGGGCGACGCGGTCGGGGTAGCTCTTGGAGAACCTCAGCATGTAGATGATGATCACCACCGGGACGATCAGGCCGAGGAGGGTCTCAGGCAGCCTGCGGGTGGTGTGCCCGTTGATGGCCGCAGCGGCGAGCCTGGAGGCGCCCAACAGGAAGATCGCCGCGCCCCAGGCGGCGCTGAGCACCAGGTTGATTTTCTTGAACGTCGGTGACGACCACTGATCCCTGGGCACGGATTCCCGGGCGAACTGCTCGGTGAAGGGCATGACCGGGATCAGGATCAGGATGAGCAGCCCGAGGATAACGCCGACACCGGAGCCACCCCAGGTGGCCAGCCACCGGTCGTCATGTGTGCCCAGAGTGAAGCCGAGGACGGCGATCAGGGCGAACAGCACCAGCGAGCAGGCGTTGAGGATCTTCGGTGGCCAGATCGGACGGCTCACCAGGATCGCGACGAGAGCGGCCACCGCTGCGACAAGACCGGCGACGCCGATGTAGCCGTGCGGCAGGAACCGGGCCAGCACCGAGAACACGATCAGCGGCGTGAACGCGAGGATCAGCGAAAGTCTTTTCATGGCCGGAACATAGGGAAGCCGCACCGGTTAGGCATCGCCCGCAGAAGGTGATCGCCTGGGGGCAGGAAACCCTGTCCTGACCGGGTGCGGCTATGCCGTCCCGGACGGCAGGTAGCCCGCCAGCCAGTCGAGCATCTGAGTGTTCGTGAGCTGGCGCCCGGTGGGCTGGCAATGGAAGTTCGCGCCCTGCGCCTGGGTGAACCCGATGATCTCCTTCTCGCCCGGCAGCAGGTCATACAGCTCCTGGGGCTGGCCGGGAAAGAACTGCTCGTTGTCCGGGTTCAGGATCAGCAGCGGGGTGGTGATCTGCCCGGCCACGTCGCGCACCTGGTACTTGCGAACCTCGGTGTACACGTCGTAGGGATCGGTCATGCCGTACGGCTTGCTCCTGAAAGCAAACCTCTGTGCGGCTGCCGGGTCTGAGATGGCCTGACCCATGGCGGCATTGAACGCTTCCAGCTGGCCCGAGTTCAGCATGTTGATCAGGGCCTGCGGCAAATGGGCGGTCCAGGTCGCCGACACGTCGACGGCGCCCGGATCGGCGACGGCCGCGACCATGCGGTTCTCGAACGCGATCGCCCTGGTGATCCAGTACCCGCCCTGGCTGATGCCGTAGCCGGTCAGCGCCGAAGCGTCCACGTCCGGGCGCCCGACCAGGAAGTCGAGAACCGGAGTGAGCACCGCCTCCCAGTCGTAACGGAATGGCATGCCCCGCTCGAACAGCATGGACTGCTGTCCAGGGCCGTCGAACACGAAAGCGTTCCAGCCGCGGCTGAGCGCCTCGGCCGCGCCGTAGCCAAGCAGCGCGGGCAGCGAGCCGTCGCTCCCGTTGGTCATGACCAGCGTCGGCCGCGGCGCTCCGGTGCCGTCCGGGCGCAGCAGGTAGCCGGGCAGCGTGGTGCCGTCATAGGGGACCTGCACCCGGACGAACCGGCCGGCCGAGGCGTCGACGACCTTCTCCCAGCAGGTGCGGCCCTGACGGAAAGTCGGCAGCAGCACCGACTGGTCGGCGAGCCCGTCAGCGAACATCAGCGCCTTGGCGTAATACTCCGCAGCGGCCAGATGCGCCCAGCTCGCGGTGGCCAGGTGCCCGCGGCCAAGCGCCTCATCGCCGCGCGCCGCCAGGTCAGCGGCCGCCGCCGTCCAGGCGTCGAACCAGCTCCGCGGGTCGCCGTCGGTGACCCGGTCCAGGGTCGCGAGGACCAGCCCGACATCGCCGATGCCGGAGGCCGCGGCACCGAGCGCGAGGCGCGCTTCATAGTCGAAATCGGCATCCTTGAACAACCCGCCCGGAGCGCTCATGCCGGTCATCTCGCCATCACGTCCTCTTCGCGTGGCGAGCCCGGTGCCCGCCGCGCCGATGGCATTCCCAGCGCAGACCCCGCTCACGCGGCCGGGCTGAAGCTCAGTTGCCGACCAGGAGGGCCGGGTCGGTGAGGCCAGCCTCGGCGAGCACGACAGCCGTGGGCCGTGGGCTCGTCCGCACCCCGGCGGTCACGCCGCGCCGCAGCGCTGACCAGAGCACTGCCCGGTCATGCGAGCGCGCGAACGTGCGCGCCCAGCGGCGCAGCGTCGACCCGCCGTAGAGCAGGCGCTCCAGCGGGGCCAGCGGAGCGGCCGAGCGGAGCGTCCAGATCTTGTTGCGGACCTCGTAGAAGAACCGCTCCCCCGGGTCGGTGTCGCTGCCCCCGAACACCGCGGTCTTGTGCACCACGACGCTGGCCGGGCAGAGCAGCCCGGTGCCGCCGCGCAGCAGCCGGGTGGTGAATTCGAAGTCGTCGTTCCACAGGAAATAGTCCGCCTGCGGCAGGCCCCGCGACCGGCAGAGGCCCGCGTCGACCAGGATCGATACAAAAGATGCAGAACGGATAGCCAGGCAGCCGGATGCCGCAGCAGTTCCACGTTCGCGTTTCGAGGCGAACGGCTTGACCCGGGGCGTATTCATCGGGTGGGCGCGCCCGTCGGTCCAGACGACGCGGCTGGCGACCACGGCGGGCGGCCTGCCGGGATGACTGCGCCAAGCATTCACGAGCGCCTCCAGCGCGCCCGGCTCGGGCACCGTGTCGTCGTCCATCAGCCAGATCAGGTCGGCGCCGCCGGCCAGGGCCAGAGCCGTCCCGCACGCGAACCCGCCAGCGCCGCCGGTGTTGACGGTCAGCGAGACCAGTTGCACGGACGGGAAGTTCCGGCGCACCGCGGCGGCGGTGCCGTCGGTCGAGCAGTTGTCGACCACGATCACCGAGTCGGGCGCGCGGGTCTGCGAGCACACCGCGGCCAGCGCCTCGAGCAGCAGCTTCAGCCGGTTGAAGGTGACAACGACCGCGGTCACGCGGGGCGGGCCGCCCGCGGCCGCCGCGGTTTCGTCAGTGCTGGCCATGCTCGGACCGCCTCCGGGTCCGCTCAAGGACCGTCCACGCCAGCACGCGGAGCCGGCGCACCACCGGGTAGCGGCCGCTCAGATCCCGGACAGTGCGCTTTAGCCGGGGCGAGCCAGCCAGGGTGGATTCCACCCGTTCGGCCAGTCCCCGCCCGGCGGGCCGCTGCCTGGCCGCGGGGTACTCCTTGTGGTACTGGCTGAGGACAAGTGCCGACGCGGCGTCGACCGCGGCGTCGAGCACCCGCTCGGCTGGCTGGCTGGCCGACGTCACAGCGGACGCGGCCGCTGGCCGGGGCATCAGCTCGTCCGGGTTGCCGACGATGTCGTAGCCCGACTCACCCAGGCCAGCGATGAGGCCCTTCGCCTGGTCTTGCGCCCAGGCTTCCCGCTCGGCGGGCAGGGCGAGCCGTCCGGAGCGCGGCCGGGCCGCCAGGGCCTGGTGCGCGACAGACTCCTTGACGTTCCACATGTAGAACCAGTCGGGGACCTCCTCCGGCAGCGCTTCGTTCAGCCGCCGCAGGAAGTCGATCTCGGCCAGGCCCAGCGAGGCGTTCGGGCGCGCCCGGGCGGTGTCGGCGGCTGCCGGGTCGACGCCGAGCAGGGCGGCGAACCGCTCCCACAGCAGCGAGGTGCCGGCGTCCGCCGGCGGCGTGATGATCACGTGCACGTGATCGGCTGGCACAAAGCGCGACCAGATGCCGAGAATCGCCAGCGTGTCGTGCACCCGCCAGAACCACCACTGGCGCCGTTCCGGATCAGCGCACTCCCGGTCGATGACGTCCCCGAGCCAGTCCTCCCATCCGCGGGTGCTGCGGTGCTTGACGGTCTCCTGCCACTCAGCCGGCAGCAGCGTCGCCATGTCCCGCACGGTCAGCACCACATGCACGTCAGCCGGCCACAGCGACCTGACGGCGCGCTCAGCGTGCTCCTCGTCAGCGGCTGAGAACAGCTCGTGCGAGATCACGGCGGCCCGGGGCGCCTGCTGCGCCTGGCGGGCGAGGATGTCCCACTCGCCAGTCCAGGAACCCGCCGGGTCTGACGGCAGCTTCTGGATGCCGCGCAGGTCCTGGCTGGCCCGGAAATGATCCTGGGGATGATGGCCGGGCAGCACTACTCCCTGGGCGGCCAGTTCGGCCCGGTTCGACCACATCACCTGCTGCAGGAACGTGGTACCGGTCTTGGGCTCACCGATGTGCAGGAAGACCGCAGTCATCGAGGACACCTCCTTCGTGACACGGTTCCTTAATGACACCGTGCAGTTCCCGGGCAGCGGTCTGCCGGCCGCACTGACCAGGCGCTGTTAGGCTTGAAGCTGACAGTACCCGGGCCGTCGCACCCGGCTCTGTCACCAAGTTCTGCCCGTGACGCAGCGTTCGTCAGCTGGCTGTCGCGGTACATGCTAAATCGTGCGAACAGCGGGCAAGACCGGCTACGGTGGCGGGCACTGCCGCGGCCCAGGCCGCATGTTATCCGCTCCCGGCAGGCACCTCCCTCGCGACGGAAGGCAAGTTGCGTTGATGCACGAGCCGTTCACGCTCTTGGTCTCGGTGTACGACGGCGACCAGCCCGGCTACCTCCGCCGCGCGCTCCGCAGCGCGGTCGGCGACCAGACGGTCCGGCCGGACCAGGTGGTGATCGTCAGGGACGGCCCGGTCCGCGATGAGCTCGCCGCTTGCCTCGACGAGGTCATCCGCGACTGCCCGGCGCCGGTGACGTTCGTGCCGCTGCCGGCCAACGGCGGGCTCGGGCCTGCCCTGGACCGGGGTCTGGCCGAGAGCCGGTTCGACGTGGTCGCCCGCATGGACGCCGACGACGTGGCCATGCCGCACCGCTTCGAGGTGCAGCTGCCACTGATCGAGAACGCGGACATCGTCGGCGCGGGTCTGCTGGAGTTCGTGCGGGACACCGACGAGATCGTCGGGCAGCGGGTCCCGCCCACCGACCCGGACAAGATCCGTCGCTACGCCCGGATGCACGATCCGTTCAATCACCCAACGGTGGTCTATCGCCGGAGCGCGGTCACCGCGGCCGGCGGTTACGGTGAGTTTCCGCTGATGGAGGACTACGCGCTGTTCGCCAGAATGCTCGCTGGCGGCGCCCGGGCGGTCAACGTGGCTGAGCCGCTGGTCTTCTACCGCGTCGGGCCCGAGGCGTTCAGGAGGCGGGGAGGACTGGAGTTGCTGCGCTCGGAGTTGCGGCTGCAGCGCGAGTTCCGCCACCGGGGGTTCACCACACCAGCCGAGTACGTGCGCAACGTGATCGTCCGGGGTGGCTACCGGCTGATCCCCTGGCAGCTGCGCCGCGCGGTCTACAAGCCGATCGTTGCGCACTACACGGTGCAGTCTGCCGAGCCGACGGAGGGATCAGCGGGTGCGGAGCCCGCTGACTCCGGCGGCCCAGCGGGCACTGCGGAACACAGCGAGCCGACATTGCCGGTGGGCCCGTGAACACTGACCTGGTCGTCGTCGGGTCCGGCTTCTTCGGGCTGACCATCGCCGAGCGCTGCGCCAGAGACCTGGGCCTGCGGGTTCTGATCCTGGAGCGCCGCAGCCACATCGGCGGCAACGCCTACACCGAGGCCGAGCCGCAGACTGGCATAGAAATCCACCGCTACGGCGCGCACCTGTTCCACACGTCGAACGCCAAGGTCTGGGAGTACGCCAACCGCTTCACCGCGTTCACCGGCTACCAGCACCGGGTATTCACTGTCTACAAGGGCCGCGTGTACCCGATGCCGATCAACCTCGGCACGATGTGCGAGTACTTCGGCACCGCACTCACGCCTGACCAGGCGCGGGCGCTGATCGCCGAGCAGTCGGCCGAGGTGGAGCCTGGCCGCGCGGCCAACCTGGAGCAGAAGGCCATCTCGCTGATCGGCCGGCCGCTGTACGAGGCGTTCTACCGCGGCTACACATATAAGCAGTGGCAGACCGACCTGACCGAGCTGCCAGCGGAGATCATCACCCGGCTGCCGGTCCGCTACACGTTCAACAACCGCTACTTCAGCGACACCTTCGAAGGGCTGCCGGTCGACGGCTACACCGCCTGGCTGGAGCGGATGGCAGACCACCCGAATATAGAGGTGCGGCTGGACACCGACTTCTCGAGGCTGCGGTCCGACCTCGCGGGTAACGTTCCGATCGTCTATACGGGCCCGCTCGACGAGTACTTCGGCTATGCCGAGGGCGAGCTTGGCTGGCGCACTCTGGACTTCGACCTGGAGGTGGTCGGCACGGGCGACTTCCAGGGCACGCCGGTCATGAACTACGCCGACGAGGACGTCCCGTATACCCGTATCCATGAGTTCCGTCATTTCTATCCCGAGCGTGACTGGTACCCGGACGACAGGACAGTGATCATGCGGGAGTACTCGCGGCTCGCCGCCCGCGGCGACGAGCCGTACTACCCGATTAATACGGCCAGTGACCGGACACGGCTGCTCGCCTACCGTGAGATGGCCGACCGTGAACCTGGCGTGCTGTTCGGCGGCCGGCTTGGCACATACAAGTACCTCGACATGCACATGGCGATCGGGTCAGCGCTGAGCATGTACGAAGGCCGCCTGCAGCCGCACTTCACCGGCAAGGCTTCGCTGAACGGCGGAGGTGCCGCTCAGTGACCAGCCATGCCACGAATCCGGTGCTGCCGGCGGTGCCGACGGCACCCGCCGACCTGACCAAGGCTTGCAGCCTGCGCGTGGTGCAGCGCGTGGTGTTCCCGGGCGCCGACCTCGACGTCGTACCGCTGTACGTCGAGACCAACCCCGACCGCGGCGCCGCCGAGCTTGCCGCCGAGGTCGCCGAAGAGCTCGCGACCGGCAAGAAGCCGACGACCAGCGCCGCGTTCCCCAGCGCCGCCGTCGGCGAGGCACAGTCCAGCATCCGCTTTGGCGGCGATGCCCCAGCACACCTGGCCGAGGAGGCCGGGCCACGGCGAAGCGCGGTGATCAGCGCGGGCCGCCGGGTCTCATTCGGCACGTACTTCAACGCTTTCCCGGCGAGCTACTGGCGCCGCTGGACCACTATCGAATCGGTGACGCTGCGCGTCCGCCTAGCCGGCGAGTCAACGATCGTGCTCTACCGGTCGACGGGCAAAGGCCACTGCTATCCGGTGGAGACGATCCGCACCGAGTCCGACGAGCCGGAGACCATCGAGCGCACGCTGCCGCTGAACCCGTTCATCGACGGCGGCTGGTACTGGTTTGACATCGTGGCCGGCCCAGAGCCGGTGACCCTGGTCGAGGCTGAGTGGCTGACGCCGGCGCAGGCCGATGGCCAGGGGCGGCAGGGCAAGGTCAGCATCGGCATCACCACGTTCAACCAGCCCGAGGACATGCTCGGCCAGCTGCGCACGATCGCCGAGGCCACCGAGATCCACGACCTGCTGGACACCGTCTACGTCATCGACCAGGGCAGCATCCGGCTGACCGATCAGCCTGGCTTCCCCGACGCCGCGAAGAAGATCGGCGACCGGCTGCAGGTCATCGAGCAGGGCAACCTCGGCGGCTCGGGCGGCTTCGCCCGGTCCATGGCCGAGACTCTGTCCGCTGCCACCAGCGACTACCTGCTGCTGATGGACGACGACGTGCAGTTCGACCCGGAAGGTCTGCTGCGCGCTGTCGCTTTCGCTGACCTTGCGCGGCGGCCCACCATCGTCGGCGGCCATATGTTCAGCCGGTACGACCGCTGCGTGATGCACGCGTTCGCCGAGTCGGTCGCGCCTCACCCGTGGTGGTGGGGGTACGCGCCGAACACCAAACCCCGGCACGACTTCGGCCACCGCAACCTGCGCAACACCCCGTGGCTGCACCGCCGCGCCGACGCCGACTACAACGGCTGGTGGATGTGCCTGATCCCGGTCCAGGTCATCGGGGAGCTCGGGCTCGCGCTGCCGGTCTTCATCAAGTGGGACGACGCTGAGTACGGGATCCGGGCCCGCGACCGCGGCTATCCGACAGTGTCGCTCCCGGGCATGGCGGCATGGCAGGCGCCATGGGACGACAAGGACGACGGCCGGGACTGGCAGGCGTACTTCCACATTCGCAACCGGCTGGTCTCCGCGCTGCTCCACTCGCCGTTTCCCCATGGCGGCGGTGTGATCAGGGAGAGCGTGGAGCGGCAGGTGCAGCATCTGCTGTCGATGCAGTACTCGACAGCCGCACTGCGGATCGCGGCGCTCGAGGACGTTCTCTCCGGCCCCGGGCACATGCACAGCCAGATCCGGACCAGGCTCGGCCAGCTGCGCGAGATCCGGGCGCAGTACACCGATGCCCAGGAGGCCGCTGACCTCGACAGCTTCCCCCCGGCCCGGCGCCGCGCCCCGGAGGCGGTGAAGGACTCCCTAACCCCGACCAACAAGCTGAACCTGATGGCCAAGGCGTGGTCCGGGGCCATGCGGCAGCTGAGGCGGCCACGGAAGGGCGCGGGCAAGCGGCCGCAAATGGTCCTGCCGTACCAGGACGCTTCGTGGTTCGTGCTGGCCCGGCTGGACAGCGCCGTCGTGTCGAGGGCCGACGGCACCAAGGCCGCGTGGTACCGGCGTGACCGGCGGCTGTTCCGGACCTTTATGCTGCGCAGCCTCGTCCTGCACTACCGGCTGCGCCGGCAATGGAAGCGGCTGGCGGCGCAGTACCGGGCGGCAGCAGGTGAGTTCACCTCGCCGCAGGCATGGCGGCAGACCTTCGACGCGTCTCTCGGCGACCGTGGTGACCGTGTGGTCTTGCTCGAGCACTCCAGGCACCAGGCTGAGCCGGAGCCTGACCGATGAGCCTGACCGGTGCCGGGACCCGCGCCGGAACGTCCACCGGGACCGATCGCCGGACAACTGCCAGGAACCGGGCGGCCAGGTACCTGGCACCAGTGGCGGCGGGCGCCGTGATGACCGCCTTGGGGCTGTGGGGGCTGGTCCGGCAGAACTCCATGGGGAACGACGAGGTGGCCACCAAGTATGCGGCCACGCTCAGCCTGGGCCAGCTTGCCCACCTGCTCAGCAACCTCGACGCTGTGCACGGCACCTACTACCTGATCATGCACGTCTGGGTGACGCTCGGCAGCAGCCCGGCCATGCTGCGCGTGCCGTCGCTGATCGCCATGGTCGCCGGGGCCGCGATGATAGCGGTCACCTGCACGCGGCTGACCGGGTCTAGCCTGGCCGGGCTGTTCGCCGGCGTGATCATGGCGCTGACCCCGTCGATCAGCTACTACGCGCAGACAGCCCGCTCGTACGCCCTGGTGCTGGCCTGTGTCGTCGCGGCGACGCTGGCGCTGATGCGCGCCCTGCAGGCCGAGGCCAGCGGCGAGGACGTCCGACGGCTGCGCTGGTGGTGGGTGCTCTACGGCGCGCTGGTGGTCCTGTCCGGTTACCTGAACGAAATGGCGCTGCTGATCCTGGCAGCTCACGCGGTCACCGTCCTGGCCGCACGGTACGGGCGCCAGCCCTTCAAGCATTTCCTCGTCACCGCGATAGTGAGCGCTGTCCTGGTCTCGCCGCTGGCGCTGCTCAGCGTGCGAGAGCGGGCCGCTGTCGGCTGGATCGGCCGCCCGGGCATCCGCGACGTCGGGATCTTGTTCCATGACTACTTCGGCGGGACGACGCTGATCTCGTTCATCGTCTTTGTCTTTGCTGTCGCCGCCGTGCTGCCTCCGCGTGGATGGCAGTGGCGCCACTGGCGCGAGCGCATCCGGAAGGGCGCACCGGCGGACGACGCTCATGCGGCCTGGTGGGAGCGTGGCGGGGTCAGCCTTCCGTCGGTGGCGCTGCCGCTCCTGGTCCTGCCCGCCGGGCTGCTCATGGCCGAGTCAGTCGTCTTGCACCCGCTGTACGTCGACCGCTATGTGCTGTACGGCGAGGCGGGAGCCGCGCTGCTCGCCGGAGCCGGCTGTTACCGGGTCGGGCAGTGGCTGGTGCAGAAGGGCGGGCAGAGGCTCGGCAGCGCGGCCAGCCGGCGGACGGCGCTCCTCGTAGTCCCGGGCGTGGTCGCGTGCCTGTGCGCGCTGGTACTGAACCTCGGCACGCAGCAAAAGATCCGCCTCCCGCAGCGAAGCCAGTTCGACTTCGGCACGTCCTCGGCCTACGTGGGGGCGCACGCCCAGCCAGGCGACGGGGTCCTCTTCATCAACTCGTTCTACCGCAAGGCCAGGCTCGGCTATCCGGCGGATTTCCGTGACGTCACCGACTTCGCCATGGCCAAGTCGCCGCAGCAGGTCGGGACGTACAACGGCACCGACAAGGCGCTGCCGGCCGTGGAGTCGCTCATGCTCCACTACCAGCGCATCTGGGTGGTCGGCAACGTGCCGTCAGCCGGGCTGTCCAGCCTGCAGATGCGGGACGAGTCGCTGCTGCTGATACGCGACTACCGGCTGGCAGCCAAGAAGCAGGCCCGCAACGTCGCGGTCACCCTCTGGGTCCGGCAGTAGCGTTCCCCGTTCAGGCCCTTACTGTTCAGGCCCGGCTGTTCAGCCCGGCGGCACGATCGTGCAGCCGTCGCACGGGCCACGATTGCTGAAGTAGGCCGGGATCGACGGCGAGTCGGTGGGCGGATTGAGGGGCAGCAGCACGGGCAGACGTGGCTGCTGGTTGAAGTCGAAGTCATCGGCCAGGTTACCCAGGATCGGCTCGTCCTCCCGGACGTCGGGCCGCGGGTCAGCCCGGCCGTCGGTCTTCGGGTTCAGTCTGTCGCCGCCGAGGAAGTCGTCTTCGATGAACTTCAGGTAGGCGTCGCTGCTGAGCGTCTGGTGGTCGATGAAGCCCTTACGGGCGTACGGCGAGATCACGATCGAGGGCACCCGCAGGCCGTACCCGTTCTGGTCAACCGCCGGGGGAACCACGTTGTCGTAGAAGCCGCCCCAGTCGTCCCAGGTGAGGAAGATAGCTGTGGAATCCCAGTCCGGGCTTTTCATCGCCGCGTTGATGATTCCTGTCACGTAGGCCTGGCCCTGGTGCACGCTGGCCGGCGGGTGCTCGCTGTTGGGCTGAGAGGGAGTGATCCAGCTCACCGCGGGCAGCGTCCCGGCGCTGGCGGCCGCGAGGTAAGCGCTGATGCCCTTGATGTTGCCCAGCTGGTGGTCCTGCTTGACGTCGCCGAACAGCGGCAGCGGGTTCCAGATCCCCGGAGTGTCCGGGCCCTGCGGTACCGGCGTGCAGGTCTCGGCCGAGTCGTTGTCGCAGTCCGGCTGGGTGCCCGCCTGGATGTAGTACGCCCAGCTCACGTGCTTGGCGTAGAGCAGCCAGGTGATGTCGGTCCAGGCCAGGTCGATCGACGTCTTGCCGGTGGCAAGCTCCTGCTGCACCGCGGTGTCGAACTGGTCGATGCCGTAGGGGCCGACGACGTTGTTGACGCAGCTCATCGGCGACTGGTTGGTGCACTGCGCGGACCAGGCCGATACCTGGTACAGGTGGTCAGGCAGCGACCAGGAGTTCACCGCCTCGAACATGTGGTCGTCCAGCACGAAGTCGCTGGCGTAGGTCCAGTAGTTGGGGATCTCAGCCGCGGTGTGGTATCCCATCACGTCCGGGACGTTGCCCAGGCCGCAGGCAGGGTCATCTGGGTTTCCGCAGGTCGACTGGGCCGCGTCGCGCTGCTCGACGAAGCCGTCCATCTTGCCCCCGTCGACGTCGGCCACAGCGTTGTTCTCGCCGTGCGGGCCGCCGCCGTCCACGTCGGCGGTGTCGTGGTAGGGCCGGGTGCAGGCGCCGGCCGGGTTCGGCGCGCATATCGCAGGAACGCCATTGCGCATGGGGATGCCGTCGGCGCCCGGGTAGGTCCCGAAGTAATTGTCGAAGGACCTGTTCTCCTGCATGATGATGATCACGTGCTTGATCTTGTGAATCCCCTGGTTAACCAGGTACGCCCCGGACGGGCCGCCTGCGACCCACTCGGGGGCGGCGATCCGGTGGGCGGCCACTTTCCGCTTTGCCGTGGTTGTGCTGGTGGGCGCAGTGGCAGTGCAGGCTGCCAGCGTACAGATGATGATCAAGCTTAAAGCGGACATCCCACCGCGTCGTCGGACCACGGCTTCGCTCCCCTCGCGATCGCCCAGGCGCTGCACACACAGCCCTGGCGTCCCCCCGCCACATCCCGGTAGATCCTGGGTGATCCCGGGCATTCCGCCAATATCGTGCGCACAGTATGGACTACCGAGCACTGGTCATGCCGGGAAAACCGTCAGATCGCAGGATTTAGCGATGGCCCGGGGCTCAGCAGAAGGTGTTCACCGGGTGGGGCTTGGCGAACCGGGGGGCTACTCCCAGAGGTTGTGCTGTGCCGCCATCGGGTCGCCCGCCCACTCGTTCATCGCGTCCAGGTTGTCGTTGGCCGGGTACTTGTCGGCTGCCGGGCCTTCGGCGAACGCGCGCAGCAGGTTCTCGCAGACCTGGTTGACAAAGGTCGCCGCGGACTGGTTCACGCCGAACTCGGTGTAGCTCTGCCAGTCCAGTGACCCGATGAAGCGCATCGTCCCGGCGTTGAACACGCCGGCGCCGCTGGAGTTGGTGTAGTAGGCGGAGTCCGAGTAGCTGTTGATGCCCCGGCAGGTCAGCGGCGAGTGGGAGACGATCTGGATCGGCCGTTCGACCGTCACGTCCGGGTTGACCCGGTCGTACTCGATACCGACCATCCCGGGGAAACTGGTGCCCTTCTGGACGCCGGTGCCAGCGAAGAGCCACGAATCCGGCGTGGCGATGATGTAGCTGGCGTCGGTGGGGTTGGACTCGTACAGGGTCCCTGTCATCGACGACTCGGGGTCCGGGTCCGGCGGCTCGCGATAGTCGTTGGTGACGATCGTGTTGTTCACGCCGTACATGGGATCTTCGCTGTAGCTGGTCTTGTAGCAGACGACCTCGCGCTGCGCGCCCAGCGGCGAGTCCTGGTACCGGATGCGGCGGAAGCAGCAGTTCGCACCCATGAACGCGATGTTGACCCCGGCGTCCCTGGCCGCGGTGACGTTGGTCCGTTCCGGCACCGACCAGTACTCGTCGTGGCCGAGTGAGAACAGTGCAGCCGCACCGTTCAGCAGTTGCGGGTCGTTATCGATCTCGATGCTGGAGATATATGCCAGCGGCACCCCGATGCGCTCGGCCACCGCGATAAAGGGCTGCTCGTGGGCCAGGAACATGTCCGCGCCGTTGCCGTCGAACGGCCGGTCCATGCTCACAACCAGCGAGCGGTTGTCATAGTCGGCGGCGCCAGCGGGCCCGTTGTAGAGGTCATAGCCCCACCAGGTGTTATAGGCCTGCCATGTAGCGGTCGAGGCCTTGATCACCACCTTGCCCGAGGTGCTCGGCGAGCGGACGGTCATCGGGATGAACCGCTGGGCCCCGCTTTCGGCGTCCATCCGCAGCAGGTAGGCGCCGGCCGGCCAGTCGTCGGTCGGCAGGGTCACCGACGATCCCCAGCCCGTGGAAACGGTGTTGGTACCCGAGCGCAACGTGGCCTGGGCCTGCACCGCGCCATTGACCGTCGGCGTGGAGTACACCAGCCGGGCCTGGTCGCCGCCGTACCAGCCCATCCGGAACACCTTCACGGTGAACGAGCGCGCGGTGGTCGAGGCGTACAGCGTGACCGGCTGGCCCTGGAGCACGCTGGACTGGCCGACATAGCCGACCATGTCATAGGCCCCGCCGGTGTTGCTGATCTGCCAGTCCGGGTAGCCGGGCAGGCTGTTCTCAGCGACGACCTTGGGGCGCGCAGGTGGCACCGGCTTGCGGGCAGAGGCCTGCTGGACCGGGTGCTCGTGTTCCCAGGCGATGATCTTGTCTGCCGAGACGGCAGCGGCGGACACCGCGGCGGCACCGCCGAGGAGTCTTAGGAAGGTGCGCCGGGAACGGCCGCTCCCGCTGTTGCGGGGGGAGTTTTGTGAGGGATGACCACCATGTGCAGTCACGGGGTAATCATGTCACAGGGCCCTGTAACCGGGCGGCAACCTGAGCGCAATATTTGCCGAAGGTTGATGGCGGCTGTAACGGCCGGCGGCAGCGTCCGTGCGGCGCTTTCCGGCGTGACCTGGATCTCATTGCCTGGTCACGGTGGTCGCCCAGACTGCCAGAAGCACCAGGACCTGCGCGATCTTCCGCATCAAGAGAAGGGAATACGTTTCCCATGACCTCGCGATGCGTGGGCGATCTCGAATTTCCTCCTAATAAGATGCTCTCGTGAACCAAGCCTCCGCCCGCGCGCTGCCGGGCACCTCAGTCCGGCGGCTGCCGGGATCAAGGCTGGCCATAGCGGGCGTGGTGGCGTTCGGCGCGATCCTGGCGAGCTGGCTCGTCTATCACGAGACCAACCGGGAAATCGTCACACAGCAGCCCGTCGACCTGCACGTGTACTACATCGGCGGCCTTATCGTCCGGCATGTCAGACCGTGGTACAGCCCGCACCTGGCTTCGCCGCTGTACGACTGGTCGGGGTACACGGCGCTGCACCTCCCGTTCGACTACAGCCCATTCGCCGCTGTCGTGTTCTCGGTCGTGTCGTTCATCCCGTGGCTCTGGGTGAGCCGGCTGATGATCGGGGCGAACGTCATCTTCCTGGTAGCCACCCTGTGGTTCACCTACGGCGGGCTTGGCTACCGGAACCGCAAGGTGCGGATCGGGGCGACGCTGCTCACAGCGGCGGCAGTGTTCTGGACCGAGCCGATTATCCGGGTGATTTACCTCGGCCAGATCGAGCTCGCGCTGATGGCCCTGGTCATGTGGGACATGTGCCAGCCAGACCGGCGGCGGTGGAAGGGCGTGGGGGTCGGGATCGCCGCCGGGATCAAGCTGGTCCCGCTGATCTTCATCGCCTACCTGGTGGTGACCAAGAGGTTCCGCCAGGCCATCGTGGCCAGCGTGTCGTTCGTGGCAACGATCCTCATCGGGTTCGCTGTCGCGCCGGCCGACTCGGTGAAGTACTGGTTCACCGGGCTGTTCTGGAGCGGAGCGCCCAAGGCCGGGTTCGCGGCCTGGGTGGGCAATCAGTCGTTGCGCGCGCTGGTGGCACGGATACTCGGCAGCCTGAACGGGTCCGAGCACCCCTGGCTGGCGGTGGACGCGCTCGCGATTATCGTGGGCCTGGCCTGCGCGGCGCTCCTGGACCGCAAGGGCTACCGGATTGCCGGGCTGATGGCCACCGCGCTGACCGGCCTGCTGGCCTCCCCGATCAGCTGGGACCACCACTGGGTCTGGATCGTGCCGTGCGTCGCACTCGCCGCGCACTACGCGGTCCAGGCGATGGCGGCCAGAGCCCGCGGGCTCACGACTGGCAAGGGCGTGGCCGCCGGCTGGCGGGACTGGCTGGCCCGCGCCCGGTTCTGGGCATCGAGCCTGCCCGGCTGGGGGTGCTGGGTGCTGGCCGCGGGCCTTGTGGCGATCTTCGGCGCCTGGCCGGGATCCCTCTTCGGCCAGCCCCGCGACATGGGCCCGTTCTCGCTCGGCGTGCTCTGGCTGGCGCCGGGCACGGGCATGGCCACATATGAGAAGTACGGTGACCGTCCCACCTACCCGGAGTACCGCTGGCATGGCCTGAACCTGCTGATCGGGAACGCCTATGTGCTGACCGGCATCGCGCTGATCATCCTGCTGCTGATCCTGGCCTGGTACGCGCCCTATCCGCGCGTGGCCACCAGCAGCGCCGCCGCCGCCGAGCCCGGCGGCGAGAAAGCCGACGCCCTCGCCTCTGCCGCGGTGAACGGCGCCGCGTCTGGCCGGGGCACCGCGTCTGACCAGAGCACCGCGTCTGACCGGAGCGCTGCCGATGAACCCGCTGCTGAGCAGCCGCAGCCCGAGCCTGCGGCCGGCAAGTCCGCGGCGAGCGGGGCGCAAAGCCAGGCCCCCGGCTGATCGGGCCAAGATAAAGAACTGGTGGCCGCGCCCGAGCATCCCGGGCGCGGCCACACTGCTGCGGGCTGCTGGCGGCTACCGCTCCGCCCCGGACCCGACTGGCTGGGTGAACAGGTAGTTCCCGATCCAGTTGGTGTACTCAGTGGCGTGCGGAGACACCACCGGGGAGAAGCTTGACGCCTCGCTGGCTGGCCCGGTGCCGTTGTACATCGGCACCTCCGGATACGGGTAGACCGGCCGGGTCAGCGTGGCCCCGTTGATGGTGTCGGTAGCCACCACCTGGGAAGGCGCTGTGCCCTGCTCCACCCATTCGACCAAGGGCAGCACAAGGTCGAAGCTACTGTCCGCGTAACCCCCGCCGCAGTGCGCGACGGTCGGGAACAGGAACAGCCTGGCCGACTTCTGGGCGCTGGAGAAGCCACCCATCCGCTGCGCCAGCGTTTCGTAGTAGTCAATCGTGCCGTAGACCGGGATCGCCTGGTCCGCTGTGCCCTGCCACATGATCAGCTTGCCGCCGTCGGCGAAGAACTGGCTCAGGTCAGTCGACATCGCGTCGGAGACATTCGCCGCCGGGAACATCTCATTGAAGTCCTGGTCGGTGAACTGCCACTGGTCCGGCGTAGGCCCGAGCTTGCCCGGCTGGAACAGCTGGTACTGCAGGTAGGCCTGGGACAGCGAGTAGTCGGCGATGTCCGTGGACGACACCGGCCCGCCGTTCGCGGGTGTCTCAGGCACCACGAAACCCGCCCAGGAGGACTCGGAGCCATACGGCAGGCCGCCGGGGTACAAGCGCTGGCCCTGGCTGTCCACCGGCCCCTGGTACAGGTCATCCACCACCGTTACCTGCGCCGGGGTCAGGCACGAGTCGGTGTCCGTGCCCGACGGGCACTCGATGCTGGCCGGATTGAAGGTGCAGTTGCGCGGGTCGGTGATGATCCCGTCGTTCGTTCCGTCATCGCCTGCGCACGCCTGGATCACAGCGGCGTGCAGTGCGGGCAGCTTGTCGCTGGTCAGGATCGCGTTGCCCTGCGCGTCGGTGTTAACGCGGTAGTTCCAGGTCTGCACCTCGGCGTTGAGCGGGCCAGCGATCATCTCTGGCGCTCCCGCGATGATCCCGTTGAAGTCGGTGGGATAGCGCTCGGCGACCTCCATCGCCTCGCGCCCGCCGTCCGAGCACCCGTCAAAGTAGGAGTAAGAAGGTCCCTGCCCGTAGTAGTCCTTGATGATCGCCTTCGCCACCACGGCCAGTGCGTGCTCGGACTCGTAGCCGTAGTCCACCCGCAACTGCTCGTCGTTGAACGCCCAAAGGCCGCTGAAGATGCTGTCGTTGTGCCCCTCGTTGTCGGTGGCCATAGCGAAGTCGCCGCCGAGCGTAGCGTCGCAACTGGGATACGACTGCGGGGTGACGCTGCCGCAGTAGCCGCCGCAGCCGTTCTGCAGATAGCGGCCCTGCCACGTGCTGACAGGCAGCTCGAGGTCGAAGTTGATCTGCGGCGCGATCATCCCCTGGACGTTGCAGTACTCGGGGTTGCTCCCTGAGGCTGCGACGTCGGTCACCGAGGTGACCTCCGTCGGGTAGTCCGGGATCGTGCCCAGGCCGGGCAGGGTCGCAACCGACGAGCACGGTATCTGCGCCGGAATGTGCGGGCTGGCGGCGGCGAGCGCTGCTGAGTCCGGGGCCAGGGAACGCGATCCTGTCGCTGTCGACGTCGCCGCCGCCGAGCGGGCGGCGGAGTAGCTTGCGGTCGCGCGCGCTGGCGCGGCCGCGCCGGCCTGCGGACCGAACGCCAGCACCAGCGCGGCGCTGGCCGCCACCGCGCAGGCGGCACGGGCTGCAACGAAGAGCGACGGACGGGCCGCTCCCACGCGCAGCCGGCCCGGAAGCCATCTGGAGTCCACTGCTCTGGTCATCGCCAGCCTTTCCCTTGGCTTCCGGCGGGCACTAGGGCACTGGCAGACCTAACCGACCTGGCCGTCCGCGCAGGAAGCGGTTTTCGGTACAACGGAATGACCCTCTTCTTGAGCGCCGAAATTCCGTACGAAACGGTAGTAGCAATGGATTCCTATGGTCAACAGGCAATGTACTGAATTACGGTGAACACAAGCGGCAGCCGACCGTTTGCCGGTCATGAGCCATCGGCTGTGGTGCCCTGCCCGCAACGCCGGCGGGCGGCTCGCTCCCAGCCCGCAACGCCACCAGCCCACTGGCGCCCAGCTTGCGACACCCCGGCCGCTGACGCCCCACAACTCCCCCGGAATGCGCCCGTGGCATTATGGGCGACATGCGATATTTGGTGCGGGAAAAGATCTTTTCCATCGGCGGCGACTTCTGGGTGACCGACGAGCAGGGGAACCAAGCCTTCCTCGTCGACGGCAAGGCCCTGTCGCTGCGGCAGACCTTCGAGCTTCAGGACACCTCGGGCGCCGTCGTCGCGACCATCCGCAAGAAGCTCTGGTCCTGGCGCGACACGATGGAGATCGAGCGGAACGGCGCCGTGATCGCAACAGTGCAGCCTGCGATCTTCTCTCCGCTGCACCACCGGTCGGACATCCGGCTTGCCGACGGCGGCGAACTGGAAGCCGTGGGCAACTTCCTTGAGAAGGAATTCGAGATCCGCCAGGGTGGCACTGTCGTCGCGCAGGTCTCCCGGTCCTGGTTCCAGATCCGGGACACCTACGCTGTCGACGTGCCCGACGGCGCCGATGCCGCCCTGATGATCGCTATCGCCGTGAGCCTCGACCGGATCGAGCACGATCAGGAGCAGCAAGGAGCGCGGTAGCGCCTGGTTCGGCCGGTCAGCGCAGGAGCGTGACGCACCGCGCGATAGGCTGGCGCGCCATGACAGACGACGCCGATCTCATCGTGCAGCTGGCGCCCGGCAGCCTGGTCGACCAGAACCTGCGGGCGCAGGCGCCGCCGAGTCTGGTGAGCGGGCGGGTTGTCCTTGACCACGTCGAGCCCGAGGAGACGGGACGTCTTGGGCCGCTGGACGCCGGCGAGATCATCCTGTCGGTGCTCTCCCCAGAGACGCTGAGGCGGGAGCCTGAGCAGGTCCGGGACGTAATCCGGAACGCCCCGGAGGACAGCCAGCCGCTGGTGATCCTGGTGGAGGCAGCCGAAGAACTGCGCGAGGACGAGCTCGTGGTTGTAGCTGACGCCGCAGCCAGCGCGCACCGCCCGGTCATCCTGCGCGTCATGGCCGACTCCTGATCTGACAGCCGTTCCGCGCCTGCCCGGTTTGGGGGCAGGGCGGCAGGAGTCACTGACGGCGGGTGCCGCCGAGGGCCAGCCGCGCGGCGCTGACGTCCTCCCGGCCGTATCCGGCGTCCACCGCCGACCGCCACTGCCGGGACAGCGCGGCCAGCAGCGGCAGGACGTCACTGCCAGCCGCCCCTACCGCGAGGTCGACGTCCTTCAGCGCCCATTCGAGCGGGAACTCGGGCTCGTAGTCGCCGCGCTCCATCTTGTGCAGCTTGGCCTCGGCGAGCGGCGCATCCAGCGGCCCGCCCTCGATGACGTCGGCCAGCTGCAAGCTCTGAATGCCCAGCCGGCTCGCTAGCTCGAGCGCCTCAGCCACGCCCTCGATCAGGACCGACATGTAGGCATTGACGACCAGCTTCATCCGGCTGCCCTGGCCAGCCTCGCCCAGCCAGACGGTCTTGCGGCCGACCAGCGAGAATACTGGGCTCACCACCGCCTGCGCCTCCGGCGCGCCCGACGCCAGGATGAGCAGCTGGCCGGACTCAGCCAGGCCCTTGCTGCCGGATACCGGGGCATCCACGAGCATCACGTCCGGCCGGAGACGGCGGAGCTGTCCGGCGATCTCGGTCGTGGCCGTTACGCCTATCGTGCCCATCTGCGCCCACGCCGCCCCGGAGGCCAGTCCAGCGGCCACGCCACCTTCGAAGATCACTTCCTTCACCGCCTCGGCGGTCGGCAGCATCGTGATCACTACCCGGGCGTTATGGACGGCCTCCTCCGGCGTTGCGGCCACCCGCGCCCCGGCTTCAGTGAGCGGCGCCGTCGCCGACGATGACCGGTCCCAGACCGCCGTCGGCAGCCCGGCGGCTAGCACATTGCGGGCCATCGCAGAGCCCATGATGCCGGTCCCGAGCACGGCTACCTCAACCCTGTCGCGATCGCCATCCACAGCAGCCACCCCACTCCCCTTCCCGCTGTGACCCCCTGGGGCAATGCTCCCTCCGGTCATTCTGCCCGGGTGCCCTGCAGGTCATCCCGGTACCGCGGCCGCGGGCGTGCCCGGCGGCGCCCGACGGGCGGCGGCCCTGCGGGATCAAAATGCGATAGGCTGGAAGGTGAGCAAATGCGAAAATAGACCCTATAAATAGAGCCAGTAACGAGCATCTACCAGAACAGCTCTTCAGGTGTCATTAGCCGCATATGTGGGTAACCGTGATGCCCAGCCAAGCTTGCAGCCCAGCCGAGACCTAGCGATGACAGCCGTTCCACGACGGGCGCTGATCATTAGCGCGACGATCGGCGAGGGCCACAACTCCGCAGGCCGTGCGCTCCAGGAGGCGGTCGAGCGCACCTGGCCTGACTGCGAGGTCGGCTGGCTGGACACGCTGTCGGCGATGGGCCCAGGGGTCGGCCCGGTGGCCCGGGCCTGGTACATCAGCCAGATCCAGCACCTGCCGTGGATGTATGAGTTCTTCTTCTCCGCCACCCGGCGCCGCCGTTGGCCGCTTCTCGCGACGAGGCGGCTGATCGGATCGTGGTGCGGGCGTCGCCTGGCGCCACGCATCCGGGAGTTCGCGCCGGACGTCATCATCTCCACCTACCCGCTCGGCAGCGCCGGCCTGAGCTGGCTCCGCCAGCACCGCACGCTGGACGTGCCGGTCGGGGCGTGGGTGCCAGCGTTCTGGCCGCACCCGTACTGGCTGTACCGGAACCTGGACATCACCTACGTCATGCATGCTCAGGCGGTGCCAATAGCAGCGCGTGCCGAGCCCGGCATCCGCGTCGCGGTGGGCGCTCTGCCCGTGCGCGACGCCTTCGCGCCCGGTGACCGGGCCGCCGCCCGGGCCAGGCTCGGGATCAGCGATGACAGTTTTGTGGCCGTGGTCGGCACTGGCTCGCTTGCGTTCGGTCGGGTGGACGCCGCCGTGACCGCGCTACTGGCGGCCGGGCCGCAGGTCCAGGCGGTGGCGATCTGCGGACACAACGACGGCCTCCGCGCCCAGCTCAGTGCCCGCGGCGAGCCACCCGGCAGGCTTCGGGTCGTCGGGTGGACCGATGACATGCCCAGCTGGCTCACGGCCTGCGACGTGGTCGTGGCCACCGCCGGCGGCGCCACCGGGCTCGAGGCACTGGCTTGCGCCGTCCCGCTGATCATGTTTGAGCCCATCGCCGGGCACGGCAAGGCGAATGCCGCGCTGATGACCTCAGCCGGCCTTGCCGTTCCGGCCGCGTCCCCGGACGAGCTAACGGCGGTCGTCAGCCGGCTCGCCGCCGATCCGGCCGAGCGCGCCGGCCTGGACCTGGCGGTGCAGGCGGGACAGGGGGACCACCGGCGGGAGGATGATCTGGCCGACCTCGCGGCCATGGGCGGCCACGGCCCAGGTCCGCCGTTGCCAGTACGGGCCGGCGACGCCCGGTTCGCGCACGTGCACTCGCAGGCTGTCCCTCAGCAGGTGGGCGCGGTCGTCATGCTGAACGAACCCGGCGCTGATCTGGCCGGCCTGCGCGCCGCGGTCGGGCGCGCGGCCGAGCAGAACCCCTACCTGCGCCGACGGCTGGCATCCAAGCCCAGCCGACTCGGGCGGGACAGGTGGCTCATCGATGAGTCCATCGAAACGCGCAGCAGGATCACTCTGGTCACGCTCGGATCCGACGGCACACCTGGCTCGCTGGAGGAGGTCGTGGGCGACTTCTTCGCTGCGCCGGTCGATCCCAGCGCGGCAGCGTGGCAGATGCTGCTCGTGCACGGCCTGCCGCCAGACCAGGGCGAGCACAGCGCGGTCGTTGTGAAGATTCATCATGCCCTCGGCGACAGTTATGCGCTGATCCGGATGCTGGCAGGCCTGCTGGACCCGGCCACCGAGCCCGCGGCCCGGCCGGCTCCCCAGCGAACGGCGCGGGGGAACGCGCGGCGAGCCGCCGCTGGCCGGGCGGTCTGCACGCTGCGCGTTGTACGCGGCCTCGCCGGGATGATGCTGGACGGCAGCACCCAGCCCACCGGGGTTCCTGGCGCCGCCACGGGCCGGCGCCGCGAGTTCGCCGCTGTCAGCCTGGATTCCCGGGCGGTGACGATCACCGCGCGGCAGTTCGGCGTCAGCCCGGCCGATCTGGTGCTCGCACTGACGGCCGACACGCTCGGCAGGCAGATGGCCGCGCGCGGCGAGCCGACCGAGCGCACAATCCGGGTGATGGTCCCCCGCACGCTGCGGACGACCGGCCGTCCCCTGCGCGGGCACCCGCCCCGCGCCAGTGCTCGGGGCCGGGCCAGGGACGCCCGCCTGCCGGCGAATCGCACCGCCGGGGTGCTGCTTGATCTGCCAGTCGGCCAAATGTCGCTTGCTGAGCGGGCGGCGGCCACCAGGACCATGCGCCAGGCCAGGATGCGCCGCGGTGACGCTGATGCCGCGGCCTTCGTTCTGGGTGCAATGAATGTTCTGCCAGCGCCGTTGCAGCGAGCCTTCGCGCGGGCGGTCTACACCAGCCGGCGCTTCAATTTCATCGTGTCCATCTTCCCCGGCCTGCGGCGGACCCGTCGCCTGCTCGGCGCCGAGATCGCTACCGTCTACCCTGTGCTCGCGCTCGCGGACGGCGTCGGCCTGGCCGTCGGGGCAATGGCCTGGGGGCGGTCGATGTCCATCGGGCTGCTGGCTGACCCGGCCCTGACGCCCGGGGTAACGTTCCTGGCGGAGAACATCAGCAAGGCGTTCGCGGCGGGCGAGCGGCTGGCCAGTGCGGCGTCAGCCGAGCGGCCCGCCGGTGCCGTGCCGGCTGACGCCAAGCCGGCCCCGCCCGACGAAAGCTTCGCCGATCCTGGCGGCACGGCCCGCCAAGCAGGCTGACCCACCGTCCCAACACCCCCGGCGCCGCCTGGACATACCATCCCGGCACGGTCCGAAACAGTGTCGTGGGCACCGCGCTGTTTCTCTAGCGACAGCGCGGGCACCTTCACCGCCCTGCCCGCGCCCCGCAACCACAGCAGGGGCCCCACGCCACGCCTGCCGACCGGCCCGCAACCACAGCAGGGCCCCACGCCACGCCTGCCTGCACCCCGGCAACCCCGAGCACGGGCCACCCGCGCCAGGTTCACTCGCAGCTCCGCAACTCTCGCCCCCGAACCCTGAATTAGATGTCAAACAGTTTGACATCTAATTTTTTCAGGCTAGGCTCGCGGGCGAGAGAGAGGAGAGGACAATGCCTCCGCAAGCAACGAAGCAGCCGCTCAAGCGGCAGCTCCAGCGGCGCATGTTCCGCGTGGTCAACGTGCCGATGCGGGTCATCCTGGGGTTCCCGTTCGCCACGCCGCTCAGCGACCGCCTGATGCTCTTGTTCCTCACCGGGCGCAAGACCGGGAAGTCTTACCGGCAGCCGCTGAGCTACGTCCGTGACGGCACCGTGCTGCTGACCCCCGGCGGCGGGAACTGGAAGCTCAACCTGGCCGACGGCGAGCCAGTGCGGGTAAGGCTGCGCGGCAGGGACGTGAGCCTGCGACCGGAGGCCGTGGCGGACACCAGCGAGGTCGAGCGCCTGCTTGGCGTCATGTCGGCAGCAAACCCGATGGCCGCCAGGTTCGTCGCCATCCCAAAGGACGCCGACGGACGGCTCGATCCCGCCAAACTGAACGCGGCCGTCCAGCATGGGTTCAGGATCATCCGCTGGCACCCGCAGCAGGACCAGCCCGCGTGATGATGCCACCGGGCGGGTCTGGCACCTGCCTGGCCCGCCCGGAGACTGCCGTCCGCTCGTGCGCGGCTATGGCCTCAGTACCCGGCTGCCGCAAGCTTGCGCCCGCTCGGCCGGGCTCGCGCCTCAGTGTGCGGTCAGCTCGGGCGGCTGCTGGGAGCCACCGGCGATCTGAGCCTTGAGCGCGGCAAGCTCCGAATCGACCTGCGCGGTATTGCCAGCCTCGTCCAGCTCTTGCTGGATGTCGTCGGTGCTGCCGCCGACGTCTTCGAGCACGCCGGACTGGAGCAGCTCGTCGGTGGCGCCGGCACGGGCCTGCATCTGGGCGATCTTGTCTTGAGCGCGCTGCAGCGCTGCTCCTGAGTCGGCATAGCCGCTCGAGATCCCCGCGACGTCCGAGTTCACCGAACTCTCCGCCTGGGCCGCGCTGTACTGGGCCTTCAGCACCTCCTTCTTGGTGCGGAAGTCGTTGACCCGCTTCTGCAGCACGTCGAGCGTCTGCTCCATCTTCTGCTCTTGCTCGGTGAGCTGCTCGTGCTGCGAGTCCAAGTCCGTGACCTGCGCCTGAGCCGCGGCCTTGCGGGACAGGGCTTCCCTGGCCAGGTCCTCGTTGCCCTGGGACAGCGCTGCCCGGGCCTGGTCCTGCAGGTGGCTAACGGAGTGCTGGAGCTGCTGTTCTTGCAGCTCGAGCTGTTTGCGCGACGCGGCGATCTGCACAAGTGCCCGGCGGACATTCGTGATCTGATCGAGCATCTGGTCGTAGGAGAGGTCGAGCATCTCATCGGGCTTCTCAGCCTGGTCGAGTGCCTTGTTGGCCTTGGCCTGGAGGATGTCATGTGCCCGCTGGAAAAGCGTCATGGGGGCGAGGCTACTCCTGGCCGGGCGCGTCAAACACCACCTGGATCGTCCTCTCGTCAGCCCCGCGGATCACCCGCAGTTCGATCGTGCCGCCACCCCCAGCGGGCAGTGCGCTGAACAGGTCATCGATCCGTGCCACCGGCTGCCCGGCAGCGGCCACGATCAGGTCCCCTGGTGCCAGCCCCGCCCGGGCGGCCGGGCTGTCCTCCACAACCTCGCGGACGAGCAGGCCATCGGCATCGGGAAGCCCGACAGCCCGGCGGAGCCTGAGGGCCACATGGCCGGGAGCGAGTGCGACACCGAGCCGGGGAGGGGCTGTGGTCTCGCCGCGGGAGAGCGCATCTACCTTGCCGCGCAGCGCCTGATCGGCCGGGATGGCCAGGTAGAAGCCCTCGCCGAGGCGGTTGGTGTTGATCCCGAGCAGCCGGCCAGCACTGTCCACGACCGGGCCCCCTGACGAGCCAGGCAGCAGCGGTGCGGTGTGCTCGACGCTGCCGGTGATGCGGCGGCCGCGGGGACCGCGGAACGAGCGGTCGATACCGGAGACGAGCCCGAAGGTCACCCGGAGACCGCGCCCGCCTGGGTTGGACATGGCGAAGACCGGCATCCCGATTTTCGCGGCAGCGTCTTCGGCCCAGGGCAGCTCTGGGGCACTGCCGGTGTCGACGTTGATGACGGCGAGGTCCCCGTCCTCGTCCTTCCCGGCCACAGTCCCGTCGGCGGTGCGGCCGTCGGAGAACGTGACATGCACCTGGTCTCCGCGCACGTTGTGCGCGTTGGTGAGCACCCGGCCGCTTCCGAGCACGATGCCGGAGCCTGCGCCCCAGCGCTGCCCAATACCCACGACCGAGCCGCCTGCGCCCTCGGCCAGCTGACTGACGCTTGCCTGGATCTCGTCGAGGAATGTCATCACTGTCACGCCCTTCCTGTTGCGCCGCACCCGCCGTGCACGCTCTTCGGCTGTCCGCGCCTGCCGCGCCGATCTCAGTAAGTAGTGACTTGCAATCTACTACTGACTAGTCGTATGTCAATGTGGATACCATCGGTGCCATGGCTGCACAGCAGAACGCCACGTCGCCGCTTGCCGAGGCGCTGGCCAAGGTCGGCGACCGGTGGACGCTGCTCGTGGTGGACGCACTGCTCGCCGGGCCGCGGAGGTTCAGCGAACTCCTCGGCCAGATCCCCGGTATCGCGGCGAACATCCTGTCCGAGCGGCTGAAGCGGCTCGAGCGGGAGGGGCTGCTCGTAGCCCGGCCCTACTCGCAGCGGCCGCCTCGGGCGGCCTACGAGCTGACCGCTGAAGGCAAGGAGCTAGCCGGGGCGCTCCGGCTGCTGGCACACTGGGCAACCCGCCATGCCGACCCGGCCGACCTGCCCAGGCATCCGGCCTGCGGAACCCCCGTGGAAATCCGCTGGTATTGCCCTACCTGTGACCGCCTCGCCGATGATGAGCCGCGGCTCGACAGCGCTGGCATCGCCGCAGCGGATGAGACGGCCGACGCCGGGGTGCAGTTCGTATAGTCAGGCGGAATAGGCGCTATTCCCGATCAGAGATGCCGCGTTTAATGGAGCCCGAGCACGACGATGATCAGCAGCAGAACGGTCGCCGCCGCGGCCACTCTGACGCCGTAGCGCATGCGCTCCTTGCGGTAGCCGCGCAGCTGAGCACGCCGGGCGGGGATACCCTGATGCACCCCAATGGCCGTGCTGACGTGCCAGCCGATAATGCACGCCACCACCGCCGCGATAAGCGCTATCGCCATAGGACCGTCGCCGACTCTCTCATACCTGCGATCGTAATCCGCCGTCCAGTGATTTATCTGGGCTTATCATTATTCGTCACAATGAGCTAAATGACCAATATATACCGCACGCCATTCCGCCACCGTGCGCGCCAAAGGGGCGCGCCGTTGTCCTGTACTGAGGAGCGAGAAGCCGAAGGCTTCGAGCGACGAGGGAGGACAACGGGTACAGCGCCCCCGAGGCGCAAAGCAAGCACAGAGCCAAAGGGGCGCGCCGTTGTCCTGTACTGAGGAGGGGAGCCTGCCAGGCAGCGCACCTCCATTCACTTAAGCCACAAATCTGCCGATAACCGTGTATCCCCGGCGCCAAGGGTCATCAGCACCTAGGCTCTCCCCCATGCCCGACCACCTCGAGCTGCCCCGGCCGCTGCGGCTGTTGCGCACTACGACCTGGAGCTTGACCGAGTCCGCTGGGCTCCCACTGGTCGCGTTCGCAATCGCAGCCTGGCTGGCCGGGCGCGACGTCGGACTGCTGGCCGGAGTCGCGGCGACCTGGCTGACCGCGCTCATACGCAAGATCGTCACAGGATCGGTGCCCGGCCTGCTGACGATCTCAGCGGTCGTGCTCACGCTGAACACAGCAGTGGTGATCGCCACCGGCAACATCTGGATCTTCCTGCTGCACTTTCCGGTCGGGAACCTGGTCATGTGCCTGCTGTTCGCCCGGACGGCCCGGAGTTCCGAGCCGCTGGTCGCCAAGCTGGCGGCTGAAGTCGTTGCGCTGCGTCAGCCGTCCGTGCACCATCCGGGTCTGCACCGGTTCTTCCAGCGCGCCACCTGGCTGTGGGCGGGCATCTTCCTGGCACTCGCTGGCGCGCTGGCCGGACTGCTCGAGACCGAGCCGGTGCCAACGTTCCTCGTGCTTTCAAGCGTTGCGACCGTCGCCCTTGTCGCCGCCGGGACCGTGGCCTCCGCGGTGTGGTTCGCGACCGTCCTGCACAAGACCGGTCTGCGCCTCCGCTTCGCCCCTGCCTAGCCGAGCCAATCCAGCACGGCGTTATTGAACTCGTCCGCTGCCTCGAGGTTAGGCAGGTGTCCGACGCCGTCGATCACCACCAGTTGCGGGCGCTTGAGGTGAGCGACAATCTCGGCGGTCAACGTCTCGTCAGACCAGGGATCCGCCGAGCCGACGATGACCAGCCCAGGGAGGTCAAGGCCTGCCACGAGAGGCCGGCAGCTCCATCGCGACAAGCCCGCCCATGGACAGACCGATGACGGCCGCACGCTCGATAGCGAGGTCGTCGAGCAGTTCGTCAACGTCGGCGGCGAGCTCGCACATCGTGACCAGATGTGGTGTGACTGGGCTTGCCCCGAAGCCCCGCAGGTCGAGAGCGATCACGCGAAATCGGCCACGCAAAGCCGCTAGCTGCGGTGCCCACAGGGTGCGGTCAAACGGGTGGCCGTGGATCAGGACGCGACCCCGGACGACCAGGCAGCCAAATGGGACAATGCCAGCAATGAACGAGCAGCCCATGCCGCGGATCCCAGCGGCAGTTCCGCCCCTCCCGGAATGGCCCATGGCTGACAGCCGGACCGCCGCGTACACGCTGCTGCGCGATGCCGGGCCGGTGATCAAGCGCCATCACGGCGTGTACATGATCGTGTCCAGCGACGCCTCCGAGTTCGCGCTCAGGCACCCGGAGCTGTTCTCGTCACGGCAGGCATTCGATGTGGTCGGGAGCCCGCTGCCGCTGGTACCGATCGCCTTCGACCCGCCGGAGCACACCCGTTACCGGCGGATCCTGCAGCCGTTCTTCAGCCCACGGGGCATCGCGTCGTGGCAGCCGACCGTGGGCGCCCTGGCCGGCGAGCTGATCGACAGCCTGGCCGGGCGAGGTGAGTGCGACCTCGTGGCCGAGCTGGCGGTGCCGCTGCCCGCGCAGGTGTTCCTCACGCTCTTCGGCCTCCCGCTTGCCGACCGCGATCAGCTGACCTTCTGGAAGGACGGCCTGATCCGCGACTTCGGTCCCCCGATGGAGCCTGCTCCGGACCTCGCAGCGACAGCGGCCAAGGCAGGCCCGGTGCCCCTCGGGGGCAGGATGCGGTTGGAGCGGGTCATGCGCCTCGGCGCGGAACTCTACGAATACCTGGCCAGCCACATCGCCAGGCGCCGGCAGCACGAGGACACCAGCGACCTGCTCGGCCAGCTGCTGGTCGACACCAGCGACGAGCGGCTCGACGACTCCGAGATCCTGGGTCTGTCATTTCTGTTCGTGCTGGCCGGCCTTGAGACCGTGACCTCGGCGCTGAGCACAGGGTTCGCGCTGCTCGCCGCGCGACCTGAGCTCCGCCGGCAGCTCGCCGACGATCCATCATGTATTCCGAACGCTGTCGAGGAGTTGCTCCGGTTCGACGGCCCCGTGGTTTTCGTCCCGAGAATCGCAACGCGGGACGTGACGCTGGCCGGCCAGCTCATCCCGGCGGGTGCGCACGTCAACGTGGCGGTGGCGGTCGCCGACCGTGACCCGGCCGAGCACCGTGACCCAGACGAGATCGACCTGCGGCGCCAGGAACGCCATCAGGCGTTCGGCGTCGGACCGCACCGCTGCCTCGGCTCGCATCTGGCGCGGATGGAGCTGCGGGTGACGATGGCCGAATGGCACCGCCGTATCCCTGAGTACCAGCTGGCACCCGGCGTCACTCCTCGCGCCACCTGGCCATCGGGTGTGGTCAGCATCCCCAGCCTCCCGCTGGTCTTCCCGCGGCCATCCGAACCAGCCCGGTAGCCTCAGCTCGTCTGCCCCGGCCGCGGCATCGGGGGAACGAGGGCTGGTCGTTGCCGCTTGGTCAGTCGCGTCATCGCGCCTGCCCTGCCCTGGCCGCGGCAGTGCGTGGCCTGCGAGTGGCGAGTAATGTCCGGTCCGTGGCTATGACACTTGGTGACGCTTTCAACCGGCGCAAGAAGCTCGCGGCCGACCTGCAGAGCTGGATCAACAGGCTGGGGCTGGCCGGCCTGGACCGGCGTTCCTACCTGGCGGCGGTACTGGAGGGCGAGGGCGCGTACGAGCCCGAGCCCGGGACCGAGAAGGTGAGCGCCCGCCAGTACACGGTTGAGGAGTGCCGAGAACGGATCGCCGCGATCCTGACCGAGGACCAGGAACTGGCGCTGCGGATCTCGCGCACGAATCAGCAGGCACGCGCGGAGATCGAGGATCTCGACGGGAACCTGCGTGTGCTGTCCATCCCGGAGTTGCTGGTGCTCAAGGGTGACGCGATCCCCAAGCTGGAACAGGCCGCGCGTGCGGTGCCGGTGCGCGCCGACAACGTCGGCGTGTACGAGAGCGCTGACGGCTGGGTTCGGTACCGGCTGGTCAAGAAGGTCGAGCGCAAGCGCGAGACGTTCAGCGACAAGGGCCTGAAGGTCGAGGAGGTGGAGTTGCTCGGCCATGATGTCGTCGAGGTGACCGACTACGGGGTGGAGCGCCGCCAGCAGTGGGATGAGATCGACCGGATCGGTGACTTCGCCCAGCGGGTCAAGCAGGCGATTAACCAGGCAAACAAGACAGACCTGGTCGAGCTAGACTAACGGGCAAGCGGGGCCGGCCCACCGAAGTGTCGGTTCGTAGCAGGTTTCTGGCAATGGGTTTCTGGTCTGTCTGCCTACCACTCACTTCGCGGTGTGTTTGTTGTACGGCGTATCACGTAGTACGGCGTCACCGGTAAGCGGAACTGAGCAAACGGCAACACCAACTCCAAGGGTCACCACACACCCTGGCTCGGGCCGGCCCCGCCCGGTCATGCAGAGCGGGAAGCTGACCTCAGACCGCCTGGCCGGTCTCGTGCAGGTGGCGCAGCACGTCCCCGTAGGAGCCGATGATCCCCTTCTCGCAGTACCGGACCCCAGCCTGAGCGCAGAACGCGCGCACCAGAATGCGGCACCGCCGCAGTGACGGCCGTGGCATCGCGGGGAACAAGTGGTGCTCGATCTGGTAGTTGAGGCCACCGAGGAGGGTCTCGGTGAGGCGGCCACCGGTGACGTTGCGCGACGTGAGGACCTGGCGGCGGAGAAAATCTCCGGTGTCGATGTCGGTCAGCACCGGCATGCCCTTGTGGTTCGGCGCGAACGCACAGCCGAGGTACAGGCCGAACAGTCCCTGCTGGAGCGCGATGAACGCGATAGCGCGCACCGGCGACA
>Ga0335074_10000730_pt1 | contig 45550 bp, 37 predicted proteins | sample Lox_Sample_23_FD_206715 | JGI IMG/M metagenome (GOLD analysis project Ga0335074, IMG submission 206715) | Soil microbial communities from Loxahatchee National Wildlife Refuge, Florida, United States - Lox_Sample_2.3 | ecosystem: Environmental > Terrestrial > Soil > Wetlands | place: USA...
ATAAGCGGCCCGCTCCGGCGCCAGCTCGTGCAGGCGAGCCCGTAGCCGGCGGCAGTAGCCTCGCGGGTCAACCAGCCCATCGACATGATCGATCCGCATGCCGTCGATCAGGCCGTCGGCGTAAAGCTTGAACAGTAACGCATGAGTCGCTTCGAATACCTCGGGGTCTTCCACCCGAACCCCGACCAGCGTGTTGATGTCGAAGAAGCGGCGCCAGTTGATCTCGTCGGCGGCGGTACGCCACCAGGCCAGCCGATAGTGCTGCCGTCTCAGCAGTCGGTGCAGGCGCGCGCGTCCTCTCGCGGTTGCCGGGTCATAGGCGTTGCGCGAGGCCAGTTCGATCTCCAATTGGCCGGATGGCGCGATCGGAAATGCGTGATCGAAGTAGCGCACCTGCCACTCCGTGTGGTCGCGGGTCAGTGCGAATTCACCAGCGGCCAGTGCATCGCCGTATGGCCGGCCGAGCACGGGCAACAGCAGCTTGCCTTCGAGCGAGGGGTTGTCGGGATGCCAGTCGATATCGAAGAACCTGGCGCACGGGCTTGCCTGGCCATGGCGGAGCACGTCCCGCCACCACGGGTTGGCAGGGTCGGCTGCCATGTGGTTGGGAACGATATCGACAATCAGCCCGAGCCCCTCGGCCCGAAGCGCCGCGACCAGGTGGCGGAAGCCGTCTTCGCCGCCCAGCTCCGGATTGACGCGGGTCGGGTCCGTCACGTCATAGCCGTGCATCGAGCCGGCTCGGGCGGTAAGGATCGGCGAGGAATAGAGATGGCTGATCCCAAGCCGCGCCATATACGGCGCCAGCCGCGCGGCATCGGCAAACGTGAACCCCTTATGAAGCTGCAAGCGCATCGTTGCGCGCACAACCGTCATCGGCGTGGTCGCTCCGCGGCAACATCGGCAAGCCGCCGCGCCGCCGCGGGATCATCCAGCAGCGTATCGGCCGCGCGCGGACAGCGTTGCCGCCAGTTCGGATGCTGATCGGTGGTGCCCGGCAGGTTGGGCTGCTCGCGCGAGCCCAGCACATCCTCCAGCGGCAGCAGCGCCAGCGGCGAAGCAGTTCGGGCAACGAAGCGGATCGCCGCATCGACGAAAGGTTCCGGCGTCTCACGCGGAGGCACCGCGCCCTCTGCCACCCCAGCGGCATGGAATGTGCCCCACAATGTGGCGCGCTCGTGCTCGCGCTCGGCGTCCAGTGCCTCCTGCTTTTGGTGCGCGCCGAGCACCCCGTACCTGGCCCGCAACGCGATATCGGCGCCCAGCCACCACGACGCGGCAGTCGGCAGATCATGCGTGGACGTCATGGCCATTGCGTTCTGGTCCCAATGCTCGGGCGCCAGGAAGCCGTGGCCGTCTCGCTCGAACCACAGCACCCGCATGCCATAAACGCCGTGGTCTTCCATCCGTTCGCGAAACCCATGCGGAACGGTTCCGAGATCCTCGCCGACCACGATCGCGCCGTGCCGCTGCGATTCCAGCGCCAGCAACCGCAGCATGTCGGTCAGCGGATAAGCCAGATACGCCCCGTCCGCCGGCGACTCCCCCTGCGGCACCAGCCAAAGCCGAAGCAGCCCCATCGCATGGTCGATCCGCACGCCGCCGGCATTGCGCAACGCCGCGCGCAGCGTCGCCAGGAATGGCGCAAAGCCGGTCGCCGCAAGCGCGCGGGGCGAGAACGTCGTGATCCCCCACTGCTGACCGTTCGGGTTGAACAGATCCGGCGGCGCCCCGATCGTCAGCCCGACAAGCAGGTCTTTCTGTCGGCTCCAGGCATGGCTGCCGGCAGGGTCCATCCCCACGGCGAGATCGCTGATCAGCCCGATCCGCATCCCCGCGGCGCGCGCACGCCGCTGCGCCGCGGCAAGCGAGCGATCGGCGATCCATTGCAGGAACATATGGAACGAGACTTCGCGCTGGTGCGCCTGGGCGAAGGCGGCCACTGTCGCACCGTCTGGATCGCGCAGGTCAGAAGGCCAGTCGCGCCAGCACTCGCACCGCGGCACCACGGCAAGCTGTTCCGCACAGAGTGCTTCGAAACAGGCATGGCCGGCGAGCAACGTGCCGCCTTCCGCCTGGAATCGGGCAAAATCTTCATGCAAGCTTGTCGCCCCGTTGGTAAAGGTAGCAAACAACGCACGCAGCAATCGTAGCTTGGCCGTCGAGGCGGCCGGCCAATCGATCAGAGAAAGCGCTTCCAGCCGCTGCATCTCACCGGCCACGCCGGCAGTTTCGATTGCCTGCCTGACGATCATGTCGTCGAACAGCAACTCCGGCGCAGCGTGCAGCGGGTTCAGAAACAGCCGGCTGGACGGCGAATAAGGGCCATAACGCTCCGGTTGCGCCGGAAACAGCGCATTGACCGGGCTTAACGCCAGCGCGTCCGCGCCACGCGGTGCGGCGGACTCGGCGAGCATCGCGATGCCCAACGCGTCGCCGACGCCGCCATCGCCATCGCGGCGAACACCATAGGTCTGCACCGCAAGGCCCCAGCTTCGGCCACCCGGTGCTATCTGCGCGATACTTGCGGCACGATCAGGTGCAACCGCGAGCACCACTTCGCGGTCACCGATCAGCAGCCGATGGTATCCCGGTTCAGCTATTGCCGGGAGTTCGATACCGTTATGGGTCTCACGCGGCACCAGATCGCGTGCAGTCCCCGATTCCGGCAGCAGACGCGCATGCCGCGGAGCCTCAGCGCTCAGCACCAACCGCACCGGCCGACCGGCGATCGCAGTAAGCAGCGGCGGCAGCGCCTCGAACCCTTCAGGGGCAGCAAGTCGGTTGCGACTTTCCGCGATCTCGTCAGTATTGTCACAGGGATAGCCAAGCGCTTGCAGCACTTTGCGCAGGATCTCCGGGGCGACGACGCGCGGCGCGCCAGCATAGTTCTCCCACTCGACTGCCACCCCGGCTTCGCGCGCCAGGGCGCGCAACGTATCATCGGTCACGTGTTCCATCCAGGAACGCCACGGTTGCGTGCTCCGGCAGTTCGCCATCCCGCACCCGCAATGCAGCAAGATCGGGTATCGCAAACAACACCTCACCCGCCGGCAGTGAAACCGGCACCGGAGCACTGCCGAGATTGACCGCGAGCGTCAGCACACCGGTCGTACCCAGATGCCAGCGCGCCAGCACCGCCGTGGCACCGATCGGCTTAGCGTCGATACTGCGGGTGTTCGCAAGCTCCGGCGCAATGTCCCGCATGCGGATCGTGATCAGCCGTTCGTACATCGCGCGCCGTGAGTCGGCGCGCATCGGGTCCGGTTGCGGGATCGACGCTTCGAACGTCTCCGGTGCGTTCGGATCGGGGATCAGTTTGCATTTTTCAGGATCAGAGAATTCGGGCAGGTGCGCGAATTCTCCACGCCGCCCTTCGCGCACCGCTTCCGCGAGCGCAGCCGAATGGTCGGTAAAGAACAGGAACGGCGTGCGAGACGCAATCTCTTCGCCCATGAACAACATCGGAATCTGCGGGCAGAGGATCTGCGCGGCGATTGCTGCCTCCAGCGCCGCCGGATCTGCCAGCCGCGTAAGACGTTCGCCAAACGCACGGTTGCCGATCTGGTCGTGATTCTGCAGGAATAGCACGAAGGCTGTCGGCGGCAGGTGCCCGCTTTTTGTGCCACGCACACGCCGGCGATGCGATGACATCTGGCCCTGGAAGAAGAACCCCTCCGCCATCACGCGCGCAAGACCAGCCGCACCCGCCTCGGCATAGTCGCGATAATAACCGCGGTCCTCCCCAGTCAGCAGCACGTGAAAAGCATGATGCCCGTCATCGTTCCACTGCGCGTCGATATCGTGCATGAGATGACTGACTTCGTTGCGTTCATTCTCCAGCACCAGATGCACGTGACGGTCCGGCCCCAGCGTGCGCCGCACCTCCTGCGCCATCTCGTCCAGCCAGTCGGGCTCGCAGATTTCGTGCACCGCATCGAGCCGCAGCCCGTCGAAGCGATATTCGCTCAGCCAATACAGCGCGTTCTCGGTGAAGAAGCGGCGCACCTCCGGTCGCCGGAAGTCGATCGCGCTGCCCCAGGGAGTGTGTATATCCTGCCGAAACATCTGCGGCGCATATAACCCGATATAGTTCCCATCCGGCCCAAAGTGGTTGTAGACGACATCAAGGAACATCATCAGCCCATAGCCATGGGCAGCATCGACCAGCGCCTTCAGCTCCTCCGGCCGGCCATAGGCAGAATCCGGCGCGAACGGCAGGACGCCGTCATAACCCCAGTTCCGGCGGCCGGGAAAATCCCCAATCGGCATCAGTTCCACTGCTGTGATGCCAAGCCGCGCCAACCTCGGCAGCTCTCGCATCACCCCGGCGAAACCACCCAACAAACCGGCATGCAGCTCGTACAGCGTCGTCTCGTGCCACGGCCGTCCGCGCCAGTCCTCATGCTGCCAGCTATAGGCGCGCGGATCGATCACTTCGCTCGGCCCGTGCACGTCGTCCGGCTGAAAGCGCGAGGCCGGATCAGGCACCAGCGTGCCATCGCCCAGCCGATAGCGATAGCGAGTGCCATCGCCGCCCGGCGCAACCGCCTCGAACCAGTTGCCATCGCGCCGCATGGGCACGCTGACACCGGTTTCGATCACAACCGACACTTCGTCCTGCGCCGGCGCCCACAGCCGAAACCGAACGCGGCCGCCGTCCAACACCGTCGCGCCGAACGGCAGCTTCACGCGAAATCCTCCCCGGCAACTCCCAGCAGCAGCACTGCGCTGCGACCCGAAACCAGCAATTCCGAACGCTCCAACTCGCGTTCCGGTTCCTCCGGCGCCGCGGTATCGACCAGGATTCGAGTCGGCAGCGCCGGCCGCGGCAAGGTGAAAACCCGGTCCTCCTCGGTCGGGTTCAGCATCAAGGTAAGCACCGTCGCTTTTCCGTCCGGCAGCGGCGCGGCGCGGCGCAGCACCAGGGTACGTTCCTCCGGATTGTTCCATGCCTCGGCGGGAATGATCGCGCCGCGCTCGTCGAACCATTCTATATCCAGCAGACCGGGTGCCGGCTTCTGTCGCCCGTAAAGGAAGCGCGGGTTGTGCAGCGCCGGATAAGCACCCCGCAGCGCCGCCAGTCGCGCAACGAAAGCGGCCAAAGCCCGGCCACGAGGCGAAGCCGCCAGCTTCCAATCCAGCCACGACGTCTCATTGTCCTGGCAATAGGCATTGTTGTTGCCGCGCTGCGTGCGGCCGAACTCGTCGCCCGCCAGCAGCATCGGCGTCCCCTCGGCAAAAAACACCGTCGCCAGCATAGCCCGGCAAAGTCGCTCGCGCACAGCCACGACCGCCGGGTCTTCGCTCGGACCCTCCACGCCCCAATTGGCGGAGTAATTCTCGCCCTGCCCGTCGCTGTTTCCCTCGCCGTTCGCCTCGTTATGTTTACTGCTATAGCTGACCACATCCAGAAGCGTGAAACCATCGTGGCAGGCGGCGAAATTCACCGACGCCCAGGACCGCCGCCCGCCATAGCCCAGCAGATCCGCCGACCCCGCCAGCCGTGCAGCAAAATCCGGCCGCTGGCCGGCATCGCCGCGCCAGAACCGGCGCACGCCGTTGCGGAACCGGTCGTTCCATTCGGCCCAGCCCGGCGGGTGTCGTCCGAGCTGATACCCGCCCGGACCCAGGTCCCAAGGTTCGGCAATCAGTTTCACACGCGACAGCACAGGATCCTGGCGCACCGCATCGAAAAAGCCGGCACCGTGATCGAACCCATGCGCCTCCCGGCCAAGTACTGGCGAAAGGTCGAAGCGGAATCCATCCACATGGAACGAAGTCACCCAGTAACGCAGCGAATCCATCACCATTTGCAGGACACGTGGCCTGCTCATGTCCACCGTGTTGCCGCATCCCGTATCATTGGCATAGTGCCGGGGATCGTCATGCAACAGCCGGTAATAGCTGGCATTATCCAGGCCACGGAACGACAGGGTCGGGCCGTCCGCGCCGCCTTCCGCCGTGTGGTTGTAGACCACGTCCAGGATCACCTCGATGCCGGCAGCATGCAGCCGTCGCACCGCGGCGCGAATCTCGTCGGCCGAGCCGCTGGCCAGATAGGCAGGCTCCGCACAGAAAAACCCGAGCGTGTTGTAGCCCCAGTAATTGCGCAGTCCGCGGCGCAACAGCGGCCGGTCCTGCACGAACGCGTGCACCGGCATCAGCTCGACGGCCGTGATCCCGAGCCGTCGCAAATGATCGATCACCCCCGGCGCACCCAGCCCGGCGAAAGTGCCGCGCGCATCCGCAGCGACATCGCCGCGTTGCGCGGTAAGCCCCTTCACATGCGCCTCGTAGATCACGGTGTCGGCCCACGGCACGTCCGGCGGCCGATCATCGCCCCAGACGAAAGCGTCATTCACAACGACCGCCTTGATCATAAAGGGGGCGCTGTCACGCCTGTCGTACGACAGATCCGCGCGCGGCGAGCTGATCCGATAGCCATACAGCGCATCCGACCAGTGCAGCTCGCCCGCCAGGCCGCGCGCATAGGGGTCTAGCAGCAACTTGTTAGGATTGAAACGGTGGCCGTGCCGCGGATCGTACGGCCCATGCGCGCGGTAGCCATACACCGTGCCTGGTCCGGCCCCGGGCAGATAACCGTGCCAGACCTGATCCGTGAACTCCGGCAAGATAAATCGCGCCGTCTCGTGCCGGCCGGACCCGTCGAACAAACACAGCTCGATCCGCTCCGCATGTGCCGAGAACGCAGCGAAATTGACCCCAAGCCCGTCCCACGTCGCGCCCAGCGGGTACGGCTTGCCCGCCAGCAGTGTGTCGGCAAATCCGTGCACGCCGGTCAGCCGCCGGGTCGGAACAGCACTGTCGCCAGGGGGGGCAGCGTCAACTCGATCGACTGCTCCTCGCCATGAGCGGGGATCGGCGCGGCCGAAGAACCGCCTGCATTGCCCATGTCGGAGCCGCCATACCAGGCCGAATCAGTGTTCAACCGCTCCTGCCACCATCCCGGCTGCGGCACGCCGATGCGATAACCAGGCCTTGGCACCGGTGTCATGTTGCACACCGCCAGGATCGGCGGCACTTCGCCGGCGCCGAACCGCAGGTAGGCAAACACCGAATTCCCAGAGTCGTTGCCGATCACCCAGCGGAAGCCCGCGGGATGCGCGTCGTATTCGTGCAGCGCCCGTTCCGCGACATAGACTTGGTTGAGATCTCGCACCAGCCGCTGAATGCCGCGATGCGCCGGATCGTCCAGCAGCCACCAGTCGATCTCCCGGTCGTGGCTCCACTCCCGGTCCTGCGCGATCTCGCCGCCCATGAACAGCAGCTTCTTGCCCGGATGCGACCACATGAAACCAAGATAGGCACGCAGGTTGGCGAATTTCTGCCACCGGTCACCGGGCATTTTGCCGATCAAGGATCCCTTGCCGTGCACAACTTCGTCATGGCTCAGCGGCAGGATGAAGCGTTCCGACCAGGCATAAATCAGCCCGAACGTGAGTTCATTATGGTGCCATTTACGATAAACGGCGTCCTCCTGCATATAGTGCAGGGTGTCGTGCATCCAGCCCATGTTCCACTTGTAATTGAACCCCAGGCCGCCTTCGCCGACCGCGCGCGTCACCCCTGGCCAGGCAGTCGATTCTTCGGCAATCGTCATCGCGCCGGGGCACCGCTCCGGCACCACCGAATTGAGATGCTGCAGGAACCCGATCGCCTCCAGATTCTCCCGCCCGCCGTAGATATTCGGGATCCATTGCCCCTCGGCGCGGCTGTAATCGCGGTACAGCATCGACGCCACCGCATCGACACGCAGCCCATCGACATGGAAATGCTCCAGCCAATAGATTGCGCTTGCCAGCAGGAACCCCGACACTTCGCGTCGCCCGAGATTATAGATGAACGTGTTCCAGTCCTGGTGATAGCCCTCGCGCGGATCGAGATGCTCATAAAGCGCGGTGCCATCGAATCGCGCCAGCCCCCACTCGTCGGTCGGGAAATGCGCCGGCACCCAATCGATAATGACCCCGATCCCGTTGCGATGACACGCATCCACGAATCGTGCGAATCCCTCCGGCGGCCCATAGCGGCCGGACGGCGCGAACAACCCCAGCGGCTGATAGCCCCACGACCCGGCGAACGGATGCTCGGCGACTGGCATCAGCTCGACATGCGTGAAGCCCATGTCCTGCACGTACGGCACAATACGCCCGGCAAGATCATCCCAGGTCGGAAACCGATTCGGATCGCCGACATCGGGCCGCAGCCAGGATCCTGCATGCACTTCATAAACGGCAATCGGCGCATCGACCCGATGCTTCTCCGCGCGCGCCGCGATCCACTCTTCATCGTGCCATGCAAATGGCAGGCAATCGGCCACCACCGAAGCGGTGGACGGCGCCGGCTCCGTCGCCCGCGCCAGCGGATCGGCCTTCAGCGGCAGCGCCGCCCCATCAGGGCCGACGATTGCGAACTTATAGCGCGCTCCCGGCCCCAGCCGTGGCACGAACAGCTCCCACACGCCAGAGCCGTGCCGCACGCGCATCGGATGGCGTCGGCGGTCCCAGGAATTGAAGTCGCCGACGACCGATGCCGCGCGCGCACTCGGCGCCCACACCCCGAACCGCACGCCCGCCACCCCGTCGATCGTCATCGGCCGAGCGCCCAACGCGAACGGCAGCTCGAAATGCCGGCCCTCGTTGAACAGGTAAAGGTCCAGCTCGCCCAACACCAGGCCGAACGAATACGGATCCTCGGTCTCCTGCACCGCGAGCGGCCACGTAATGCGCAGCACATAGGGCTCGGCGCACTCGACGCGGCCAGCAAACAGACCGTGCGGCTCGGCGGGAAGAAGCGTGCCGATCACGCCGCCACTTTCGCGCGAAACCACCTCGACACGATCGGCGCCCGGCAGGTATGCACGCACGATCCGACCCTGCGCCAGATCGTGCGGCCCCAGTACCGCGAACGGATCAGGAATCCGAGCATTGGCGAGCGCGTCCGCCACCGAAGCGTCAAGCGGCGGCGCCTCTTGCAAAAGCTGGTCAGTCATCGGCTGCCTGCTTCACTGGCCCGACCAGCCGATCGGCAAGGCGCGCCAGCCCGTGCAGCGGCACTTCGATCCATCCCGGCCGGTTGGCTGATTCGTAAACCACTTCATACGCCGCCTTCTCTATAAGGAACAGGTCCAGCAACGCCGCGCTCGCGGCGTCGGCTGCCGCATCCGCAGCCCCACGATATCCCGCCAGGAAGGCAGCGTTCGCCCGCTCGATGAAAGCGGCAAGGAAGCCGTCGCGCCTAGCGTCGGGAAGATGCGCGTGGCTCTCGCGACTCTTTCGCTGCACCACGGCGGCGGCGTAATCAAACGACCGCAGCACCCCCGACACGTCCTTGAACGGGCTCGCCTTGGCTCGCCGTTCCTCCAGCGTGCGCGCCGGTTCCCCCTCGAAGTCGATAATATAGATCTCGCCGCTGGCCACCAGCGTCTGTCCCAGATGCAGATCGCCATGCACCCGGGTCAGCCTGGACCCAAGCCCGCGCTGCGCCGCGTCCCGCACCGCGGAGAGCAACGGCTCCCGCATGGAGCGCAGAAACGCCGCCTGCGCCGCCGTCGCCTCATCCAGTTCGCGCTGTGCATCGATCGCCCGATAAGCAGCATCGAGCTGAGTCGTCACCTGCTCGATCCAGCCGCGCACCCGGTCCGCATCGGCCGTCATCGGCGCGAACGCCGGGTCGTCCGAAGGCTGCCCCAGCGCCGCGTGCATCTCGCCAAGCCGGCGCCCCAACAAAGTGGCGATCGTCTCGTAATCCTCGAAATGCTCGTGCGGGGATGCGCCCATATCGCCTTCGGCGTCCAGATCCGACAGGCCGCGCATCAGCCACTCCAGCGTCCAGTTCCAGCCATCGCCCTGGTTTCGGATGAAACCCTGAGCGACCGCCAACGTGTGCCGCGTCCCGTCAGCGCCGATACGCACCAGTTCTCCCAGCAGTGGCGGTATTCCCGCGAAGCCCTGCTCGGTCAAATAGCGCCCCATCTCGGCTTCGGGATGCGGGCCACCGACGATGCGGCGAAAGATCTTCAGCATCGCCAAGTCGCCGACAATTAACGAGCTGTTGGACTGTTCGGCGGACAGCCAGTTGATCCCGGCATCCGGCGCGATGCTGACCTCCCGCATGCGATAGCTCGGCTCGAACCGCAGTTCTCCATCATCCGTGGCGAGTTGCCGCCCCTCGGCAAACCCCGTCATCATCGCCCGGACGAAAGCCGGTACCGCGAACCCATCGGTCAGCAGGCCGACCCGGCTGCGATGGCGCACCCGCGCCAACGCAAGCTGCGCTGGCAGCGCCGCGGCCGGCTCATCCTCCCAATAGACCGACAGCGGCAAAAGCCAGCGCGCCGTTCCGCCCGCCAGTTCGGTCTCGACCTCGGCCAGCAGCACCTCCCGCTCGGCAGTCGCCAACCGCGACAGCAATGCCAGACGCACCGCGCCCAACGTCTGATCCTTGGCCGAAAACCACCGGCGCTTCGCCAGGTAGGTTGGCAGGATGTCCCGCTCCATGGTCGCACCCGCCGAAGCAAGCGCATCCGACAACGAGTTGCGCAAAACGACCGTCTGATAGTCGGGCATTGGCTCCGGTGCCGGTGTGTGCCACGACGGCCAGTCGACCTCGGTGGCCAGAAGAAACCAATAGAAACCATATGGCGGTAACGTCAGCAGATACGTGAGTTGACCCACCGGCGGAAACACCGAGGCCCCATCCAGTTCCACCGGAAACCGTCCGGCGAATTCCGACAGATCCAATTCCACCGCCTGTGGTGTACGAGAAAGATTGGCCACGCAGAGCAGCGTCTCCTCACGATACGACCGCAGATACGCGAGGATCTTTCGATTCTTCGGATACAGCAGCCGGAAGTCGCCGCGACCGAAGGCGCGGTGCTGGCGCCGTACCGCCAGCACGCGCCGCATCCAGTTCAGCAGCGAATGCGGGTCGCGGGTCTGCGCCTCCACGTTGACCGCCTCATAGCCATAAAGCGGATCCATGATCGGCGGCAGCACCAGCGAAGCTGGATCGGCACGCGAGAAACCGCCGTTGCGGTCAGGCGACCACTGCATCGGCGTGCGTACCCCGTTGCGGTCGCCCAGATGGATGTTATCGCCCATGCCGATCTCGTCGCCGTAGTAGATCACCGGCGTGCCCGGCATCGACAGCAACAGGTAATTCATCAGCTCGATGCGCCGTCGGTCGTGCTCCAGCAATGGCGAAAGCCGGCGACGAATCCCCAGATTGAGCCTGGCCCGACGGTCGGCTGCGTATGTCTCCCACAGATAGTCACGTTCGGAATTGGTGACCATCTCCAGCGTCAGCTCGTCGTGGTTGCGCAGGAAGATCGCCCACTGGCAATTCGCCGGAATATCGGGAGTCTGACGAAGGATGTCGGTGATCGGAAACCGGTCCTCCCGCGCGATCGCCATGTACATCCGCGGCATCAGCGGGAAATGGAACGCCATGTGGCATTCGTCGCCGTTGCCGAAATACTCCTTGGTGTCCTCCGGCCACTGATTTGCCTCGGCCAGCAGCATGCGATCGGGGAACGACGCATCCACCTCGGCGCGGATCCTCCGCAGCACGTCATGCGTCTCCGGCAGGTTCTCGCTGCTGGTGCCTTCGCGCTCGACCAGATACGGCACCGCGTCCAGCCGCAGCCCATCGACGCCCATCGCCAGCCAGTACCGCATCACCGACAGTACTTCCTTCATTACGCGCGGATTGTCGAAATTCAGGTCCGGCTGATGCGAATAGAAGCGATGCCAGTAATAAGCGCCCGCTGTCTCGTCCCACGTCCAGTTCGACCGCTCGGTATCCACGAAGATGATACGCGTGCCCGCATATTTATGGTCCGTGTCGGACCACACATAGAAGTTGCGGTTCGACGAGCCAGGCTTCGCCGCCCGGGCGCGCTGAAACCACGGATGCTGATCCGAGGTATGGTTGATCACCAGCTCTGTAATCACCCGAATACCACGCGCATGCGCCTCTGCGATGAAGCGCTTCACGTCCGGCAGGGTCCCATAGTCCGGATGCACGCTGCGGTAGTCGCTGATATCATACCCATCGTCCACGCGGGGCGAGGGGTAGAATGGCAGCAGCCAGATCGCGGTCACACCGAGCGAAGCGATATAGTCAAGCCTCGACAACAGCCCGGGAAAATCGCCCACACCGTCGTTGTTCGCATCAAAGAACGACTTGATATGTATCTGATAAATGACCGCGTCCTTGTACCACAGCCGGTCGTCCTCGACCGCCGGGGCAGCGACAAACGGCAATGGGGTGGCGAGTGGCGCGTTCATGCCGCTGCTCCCACCGGTGCGATGCGCCAGATGCAGAACGGCATCTCAGCAGGATCCAGCAGAACGATCTGGTTCTTCCCAATCCATGTGAACCGGTGGTTGCGCATCAGGTCCTCGGCGGCAAGCGCTCCGTTGTCAGGCAGACCCCATTCCCACAGCGGGATCTCGATCCCCGCCTCCTGAACGTGATGTGGATCCAGGCTCAGCGCCACCAGCACCATCGCACGGTCGCCTCGCGCCATCTTGCCATACAGCAGCACCTGGTCGTTGAACGCGTTATAGAATCGCACGCCCAGGTGGGTTTGCAGCACGGGATTGGCGCGGCGGATACGGTTGAGCGCGGCGATCTCGCCGGCAATGTTCCCGGGCGCCTGCCAGTCGCGCACCCGGATCTGGTACTTCTCGGAATCGAGGTATTCCTCGCGCCCCGGCAGCGGCGCCGCTTCGCACAGCTCGAACCCCGAATACATTCCCCACAGCCCGGACAGCGTCGTCGCCAGCACCGCCCGAATCAAAAACCCGGCGCGGCCCGACGTCTGCAGGAAATACGGGTTGATATCCGGTGTGTTGACAAAGAAATTTGGCCGGAAGAACTCGCTCACCGGCAGCGAATTAAGTTCGGTCACGTACTCCATGATCTCCTGCTTGGAATTGCGCCAGGTAAAATACGTGTAGGACTGCGTAAAGCCGACCTTAGCCAGCCGGTACATCAGCTTCGGCCGGGTAAATGCCTCGGAAAGAAAAATCACGCCGGGATCACGCGCACGGATATCGGCGATCATCCATTCCCAGAACGGCAGCGGCTTGGTGTGCGGATTGTCCACCCGGAAGATCCGCACGCCCTGATCGGCCCAGAACAGCACCACGTCACGCAGTGCCAACCACAGGTCGGGGATCGCCGCCGGCGAATAGAAATCGACGTTGACGATATCCTCATATTTCTTGGGCGGGTTCTCCGCGTACCGCACCGACCCGTCCGGGCGCCAGCGGAACCACTGCGGATGCTGCCTGATCCAGGGATGATCGAGCGAGCATTGAATGGCGAAATCGAGCGCTACCTCCAGCCGGTGCGCCCACGCCGCGGCGATCAGCCGGCGGAAATCCGCCAGTGTCCCCAGCGCCGGCAGGATCGCATCGTGCCCGCCCCCTTCGTCGCCGATCGCATAGGGGCTCCCCAGATCGCCCGGCTCGGCCCGCAGCGCATTGTTGCGGCCCTTGCGGTTGGTCTGCCCGATCGGGTGGATCGGTGGGAAGTACAGCACGTCGAAACCCAGATCGCGGATGCGCGGCAGGGCCGCGACCACGTCGTCGAACGTGCCGTGCCGCGCCGGATCGCGCGTCGCCGAGCGTGGGAACATCTCATACCAGCTCGCGAATGCCGCCTGCGCGCGGTCGGCGTCCAGCGGCAGCTCGGCATGGCGCATGGCGAACGGACGGTGCCCAGCAGCATCGACCGCAGCCACGGTTTCCTCGGAAACCAGCATCTCGACGCGCTCCGCGGGGGAGGCGCCATCCAGTTGCCGCAGTATCGCCTGCAGCGGTGCCGCCGCCACGACCTCCGCGGCGATCCGGCGCAGAAGTTGCACCCCCTCTTCGATCTCGGCCGCCACGTCCTGTCCGGCCTCGCGCTTGCGCATCATATCGCGGCGCAGCGACCGCCATTCATCCCACCAGGCCTCGATGGTGAACCAGTGCCGGCCCACGCGGACCGGGGTGAAGCTCGCCTCCCAGCGATCGTTGACCGTCGGCCGCATGGGCTCGCGCTGCCAGGTGCCGTCATCCGCCGTCCGCCATAACAGCGCGGCGCCCAGCACATCGTGCCCATCGGCGAAGATATCCGCCGCCACCGTGACCGAATCGCCGGCCAGGTGCTTGACCGCGAATCGGCCCCCATCGACCGCCGGCGTGACCGCCTCGATGACGATCCGCGGCGCCGCGGCGGCCTCCACCGCCCCCGCTGTGCCGCGAATCCGCGGCACAATGACCGGCGGCGCGCGGTCATAGCGAAATACCCGCACTTCACCCGGCCCGAGCGGGGAGCGCAGGTCGAGCTCGCCGTCTGCGAGAGCGGGCGCCCCAAACGCCGCTCCCGCCGTGACCGGCAGATGCAGCAGCGACACGCCATCGAGCCGCGCCGGCCGGGTCAAAGCCGGATTGGTCACCACCACCACCGCGTGCCCCGCCTGCCGCACATCAAGAGCATTGGCGCGCAACAGCGCGGTCACCGCCGACTCCGGCCCCGTCAGCGCGCGAAGCTCCCCATCGACGCCGAGCGCGGCGATCTGGTCGGCCAGCCGGTTGGCAGCCCGGATCTCGTCGCTCAGGTCGCGGTGCGCCTCCTGCCGTGCCTGCTCGAAATCCTGCGGCACCGCGCGTGCGGGGTCGAACGCGCGACGGGTGACGTATTCAAACCCCATCGGCACGAACAACCCGCTGGCGGTGGCCGCCGCCAGGCGCAGCGCCCGCTGATAGGCGACGACGGGATCGGCCTCGGGATCGACATGTGGTGCCAGCCGCTCCACGAACGAGGGCTCCGGCGAGGCGATGCTCGGCGCCACCTGTCGCAGGGTCTCCGCCTCTTCGACGAGCCAGCTCGCCCGCGCGTCCCACCAGGCGAGCGAGGAGGCCACGAAATCGAATCCCAGGCCCTGCAACCGGGCGATGGCGTCACGCGGCAGACCGGGCGTCCAGGCGATGAACAGCGTTCCGGCTGCCGTTCCGCCGACCTCGGCGATGATCTGGCGCCAGATCGCCGCCGGCACATGGTGCGGGTGGAGGCAGCGAAACCCAGCCACGCCGGCGCGCGCCAAGCGGGTCAGGCGCTCCGCCCACCACGCGCCGAGCCGGCCGGCGGGCTCGTCGGCGTCGTATCGCGGCTCGGCGGCGTCGCGCGAGCGCGGCTTATGGCGCGGATCGGGCGGCTCGGCGCCGGCCTCGGCGACCTCGAACCACTCCGGTTGCTGGGCACGGACAACCGCATCGATCGCCACCCGGTCGGGCACCAGGTCCAGGATCAGCCGCAGCCCGTGCCGGGCGCAGTCGTCTGCCAGTCTGGCAATCCCCGCGTCGGCCGGCCCAACCCATCCCAGCGCCGGATGCAGCGCCTCATGGTCGGCGGAGAGGAAGATGTCGCCGTCGCGGCCGGGCGCGAACATCGGCGCCGAGCCGACGTAATCGAAGCCCATGGCACGGCATCGCGCCAGATGCCGCGGCCACTCGGCGAGGGGTCCAGCCACCAGCGGATGCATATGATAGATCTTCGGCGCCATGTCGTCCGCTCGCTCCCTTCCCGTGGCCGTCCACGCAAAATGAGCGGAGACGCGCCGGACTGAACCTCACAAAATGCGGAGTCTCGGTAAGCCGCCCAAGAGGGGCAGCCGTCATTGATACTCCCCAACGCGTGACGCGCGGCCGGGTTCGCCGCCGCGCTGTTCCGCGCGCGGACGGCCCGGTATCGTGCACCGGTCGGAATCGAGGGCGGATCACGCTTTGCGAATCGTCACCTGGAACATCAACTCGCTTCGGCTGCGTTTGCCGCTGCTGAAGAAGCTGACCTCCGCTCTGAACCCGGACGTGATCTGCCTTCAGGAGACGAAGGTCCCCGATGAGCTGTTCCCGGCGGATGGACCTCGCCGGCTTGGTTTCCCGTACGTCGCGTTCCGCGGCATGAAAGGCTACAACGGCGTCGCCATCCTCTCGCGCCGTCGCGTCGAGGTGGTGTCGCTCGCTCCCGATTGGTGCGCCAGGGGCGACTGCCGGCATCTGTCGGTGTGGCTCGACGCCCCGGGCGGGCCGGTGGAGCTGCACAATTTCTACGTGCCCGCGGGCGGCGACGTGCCGGACCGCTCGCAGAACCCGAAATTCGCGCACAAGCTCGACTTCGTCGCCGAGACGCGCATGTGGTTCGCTGCCCGCACCGGGTTGGCCCGTACCGTGCTGGTGGGCGATCTCAACATCGCACCGCTCGAGCACGATGTCTGGAGCCACAAACAGCTCCTGAAAATCGTCAGTCACACGCCGCCGGAGACTGAGGGCCTGACCGCCTGGCAGCAAACCGGCTTCGTCGATGCCGTCAGGCATTTCGTGCCCGCCGACCAGAAGCTTTACACGTGGTGGTCGTACCGCAACTGGGACTGGCGGGCGTCCGATCGCGGCCGACGGCTCGACCACATCTGGGTCAGTTCCGACCTGACCGGCACGCTTCGCCGGCAAATCGTCCTGAAAGATGCACGCGACTGGCCCCAGGGTTCAGACCACGTTCCCGTCTGCGTGGAGCTGAGCCTGTAGTGCGTTCTGAAGCTGCGCTTCCAGTGCATCCCTGTCGGCCGAAAGCAACGCGTCGAGGGTGAAGGGACACTGGTCCGGCAGCGCAGCAGGTGGCCGGCCGTCGATAGTGGTCGCCCGCACTTGCTTCAGGGCGTCGCCGTACACCTCTTCGACGCTGATGCGCTTCCGCATGGAAGGCGCGAAGCGTCGCCTGGCCAAAAGGAGGAAGCCGATAACCTCGGAACGCCAGTGTTCGCTTGGCGGCGCATCAGGCCATGCTGTTGCCTTCAGCAGATGAACCGTTGCTTGCAGCAACAGCGCTTCGACGGAACGCCATTCCGATCGGCCCACGTCCTCGACCTCCTCGATGACGTGGTCCCAGTCCACGCCATCCACCCGCTCTCCCCGGGCGAGGCGGCGCAGCAGGTCGGCTTGGACTTCCGACCAGAGCAGGATGTCGTGCCAGTAGAGTTCGTTCTCCACGCTGCTCCTTAGGCCGGCACCGAGGCTGCCGGCACGCCCTCGGGCACGAGGCGATAGCCACCGCCCTCGGTCACCAGTAGCCGGGCATTGGCCGGGTCGGGTTCGATCTTCTGGCGCAGCCGGTAGATGTGCGTCTCCAGCGTGTGGGTGGTAACCGCGGCGTTGTAGCCCCAGACCTCGTTCAGCAGCACTTGCCGCGCCACCGCTCGTTCGCCCGCCCGGTAGAGGAACTTCAGGATCGCGGCCTCCTTCTCGGTCAGCCGGATGCGCCGGTTCTTCATCGGGTCCTGCAGCAGTTTTGCCGACGGGCGGAACGTGTAGGGCCCGATGGTGAACACCGCATCCTCGCTGTTCTCGAAGATGCGGAGCTGGGCGCGCAGCCGGGCGAGCAGCTCGGCGAGGCGGAACGGCTTGGCGATGTAGTCGTTGGCTCCCGAATCGAGGCCGCGCACCACGTCGGTCTCGGCGTCCGAGCCGGTCAGCATGATGACCGGCATCTTGTGGCCCTGCCGGCGCAGCTTCATGCAGAAGTCGCGCCCGTCGCCGTCGGGCAGCGTGACGTCCAGGATCACCGCGTCGAAGCGGGCGTCCTTGCCGCCAAGCTGTCGGTCGGCCTCGCTGAGCGAGGCCGCCTCGACCGAGGTGAACTCGCCATCGACGGCAAGTTGCTCTGCCAGGGTCAGGCGCAGGTCGTTGTCATCATCAACGATCAGGATCGGTCGTTCGCTCGACATTGCCTATTATCCTTCGCACGTGCCGGGCGCGACAGGAGCACACCGCCAATGGGTGATCCGGGGCGCCGGCGGGACGACTCGCCGGTACACGCGAGAGAGTACATTGGATGCCATCACGCTTGAAGAACCACCAGGGCCGAAGGGGCGACCGGAAAGGCGCTCACATCGCTGTGAGCGCAGCCGCGACAGTGGGTCCGGTCCGCCATATACTCCCTCGCCTGATGGTCCGCGGTTCGTGGCATGCTGGCCTCGCGCAGGTGACCTGGCAGTAGGGTCGGGGTGAATAGTGACGAAAATAGGCCAAGTTTATTTCGCTTTATCGTGATCGAACCGTGAATCGAACGACGTCGGCCGCCCTGGATGCCTCGACCGCCCCTGCTCCCGGCTCCCCGCTGGGGAGCGGATTGCCGGTGGCACGGCTGCGCGCGGTCCATCGTGCCGGCGCCGAGTTGCGTCGCGGATCGCCGATACTGTTGGCCGGCCCGGCGCCGCTCGTTCTGCTGGCGGCCGAAACGGCGGGGCCGCGGGGTCTCGACGAACTGGCTGCGCTGACGCCGGAGCCTCCGGTACTGCTGCTGGCTCCCGTGCGGGCAGCGTCCGTGCTGCACCGCCCGGTCGAACAGGCGGGCCCGGCGATTGCGCTCCGCCTTCCGGCCGCACTGCTGGCGCCCGAGGTGCTGCACAGCATCGCCGATCCGACCGAGGATCAGTCGCTGCCGCTGCATCCCGAGACCACGACCGCGCCGCCGGCCAGCGCGGCCGCGCTGGAACTGATGAAGCTGGCGCGGCTGTTGCCGGCGGTGCTTTGCGCGCCGGCTGGGCCGTCGGCGGCCGAGGAGGCGGCACGCCAGGGGCTGCTCGCGGTGGAGGCAGCGGACGTGCTGGCCTATCGGCCGTCCGCGGCGGCTGGGCTCCGCAAGGTTGCCGAGGCGGCGGCGCCACTCGATTCGGCGGCCGACACCAGGATCGTGGCGTTCCGGACCGAGGATGGCGGGTTCGAGCACCTCGCCATCATCGTTGGCGCGCCCGAGGCGCAGGAGGCTCCCTTGGTGCGGCTGCATTCCGAATGCTTCACCGGCGATCTGCTGGGCAGCCTGCGCTGCGACTGCGGGGCCCAGCTTAAGGGCGCGATCCGGCGCATGGCGGAGGAAGGGGCGGGGGTCCTGCTCTATCTGGCGCAGGAGGGACGCAGCATCGGGCTGGTGAACAAACTGCGTGCCTACGCGCTGCAGGACCGTGGCTTCGATACGCTGGACGCCAACCGGGCGTTGGGCTGGGGGGCGGACGAGCGGAATTTCCTGGTCGCGGCCACCATGCTGCAGCAGCTTGGGATCCGCCGCATCCGGTTGCTGACAAATAATCCCGACAAGGTCGCTGCCCTGGAGGCGTGCGGGATCGAGGTGGTGGCCCGCGAGCCGCATGCCTTCCCGCCGAATGGGGTGAATGACGAGTACCTAGCGACCAAGGCACGGCGGTTCGGGCATCTGCTGGACTGAGCCGATGCGGGCGGTTGTCCACCCGGATGGCCGGTTGGTCCTGAGCGGGCGGACGTTCCGGGTCGGCCTGGGGCGCGGTGGGGTGCGGGCTGACAAACAGGAGGGCGACGGGGCGACCCCGGCCGGCCTGCTGCCGCTACGTCGCGTGCTGTATCGCGCCGACCGGGTGCCGCCGCCGGATTGCGCCGTGGCGATCGAGCCGATCGCGCCTGGCGACGGCTGGTGCGACGATCCGTCGCATGCCGACTACAACCGCAGGGTGCGGCTGCCGCACGACGGGCGTTGCGAGGAGCTGTGGCGGGCGGATGGGCTGTATGATGTGGCGGGGGTGCTCGGCTGGAACGATGCGCCGGTCGTGCGCGGGCGGGGTTCGGGTATTTTTATTCACAGCGCGCGGGCCGATTACGCGCCGACCGAAGGCTGCGTCGCGCTGGCCGCGGAGGATCTGCGGCGCGTGCTGGCGGAAGGACTGACCGAACTCGAGGTCGTGCCCTGATTTGAGGGCGAATCAGGACGGCGGGGCTGGCCGTGGGCCGGCCCCTTGTCAGTTGTCAGGTGTCAGTTGTCAGTCTTCAGGGGGGCCGGTGCAGGTAGGAGCGGGGGAGTGAGGGTGTCGCACCGGCCATGGGGGGTAGACGATGGGGGTGTCGGTGGCGGAATGCGCTTCGCTTTTCCGCCCTACGCCAGGTGCGCCGGTCGGGGCGGGATCGGCAAGGTCCAGGTGGCGGGCTTCGAAGGGGGCGGGGTCGGCGCCGTGGAGGGAGATGGCGAGGCGTAGGGCGTTCCAGGTGGCGGGGTCCATCTGGGCGGGGACGATGCCGAGATCGACGCAGATGTCGAAGAGGATGGGGCCGATCTCGCGGTCTCGGTCCTGGTCGACGATCTCGGCGTACATTTGCTCCTCCGGGGTGGGGAGGCGGTCGAGGGAGGAATCGTGGGCCGGCCAGCCCGGGGGAAGGTCCTCCATCCGGCGACGCGCGGCGTGCGTGGGGCGGGGGCCCGGCTTGGCCGCTCTCGGCGTCGGTGCGCTCGACGGCTCGGTTCGGCGGCGAGGAGAGGAGGGACAGGGAGGCGAGGCCCTTGCCGAGCCTGGCCTGGAGGGCGACGGCACGGAGCAGACCGCGGATCATGTAGATGGTGATCAGGGCGGGATTGGTGGTGTCGAAGATGCGGGTGAGGACGGCAAACCAGGGGAGGACCTCGGGGTCGTCGGTGTGGCGCAGCGTCTGGACGACGTTCTTGCCGTAAGCGATCAGGGTGTGGAGGAGGCGGAGGATGTTGCCGGCGCCGGGGCGCGCGGACACGGCCCGATCGGGATCGGGCTGGACGGCTTCGGCCTGGGCGGTGGCGATGATGGACATGGAAGCATTAAAGCACAGATATGGCGGCCCGGGCCAGAACTTTTTCCTTCATAAGGTGAATTTTGCCAGAGGTGTGGCCGCGGGGCGTGACGGCGGCGGTGGAAGTCCGGCTGGTCAGGTTCACCAGAAGAGGCGGATCCGTTGATTTTTCTCGCTCGCCACCCCGGGAATGCCAGGAGCCCGAAAGAATGACGCTCTACCGCCGTCGCCGACGTGCTGGAACTGGCCGGAGATGGCCGGCACAAGGCCGCCCACGACGTTGGGTGCCGCGAGTGCCGGAGAGTCGATCGGTGAGGGCGCTCATCGCTGGCGTGCTGGCGAATTTGTCTGGACTGGTCTGCCGATCGTCGGCGTCTGTGCGCTTATGCTGTACACTGGGCTGATGGTGCTCATTGCGATGAAGAGGGCGCACTGAAGGCTGCCGCGGATACCCGTCGGTTACGTTATTATTCATAGCGTATCGACATCGTCCCACGGCACTTGTTGTCGGTGTCTGTCGTGTCGATGCGCCAGAATCCGCTTTGGTGAGTCGCTAGTGCACCCAGCGGTCAGTCAACTGTCAGGGTACGCGTAAGAATCTCATCCACCACTTGCTCAAGTGGTCGTGTGGCGTCGATGATGATGCCGACTTTTGGAATGTCTTCTTTCGTCTGATGCATGCGTACAGCGAGTTCCCATTCCTGTGGTTTTCCGCCGAAGTCAGTTGGGTCCAGTGCCACTCGCTCATCAATCCGCCGGTTCATGGTGTCCAGGTCGACGTCCAGAACAAACACGTTGTCGAATAGGTCAATGAATTTGACAAAATTCCTCGAGCCACCGCAGAAAAAGGTGACCGCCTCCTCCTGATTGGCGACGAAGGCTTGTACTTTCTCCACATCCCAAATCTGGTGCTTGGACATCCAGGCAGCCGTCGGTGTATCCGTTTCCGGAGCCGTCGGCAGACCGGTTTCTGGATCGCCTCGATACACCAATTCCCGGTCACCATGAATGGCCTGGTAGCCGCGCCGCTGCAATTCTGTGCAGACCGCCGTTTTGCCGGCGCCGGACACGCCCTCGATGAGATAATTTCTCTTGCCCATAAGATCATCCATTACTTCGCCGGTGGCATAGGTGTAAATTTGTTCGTCGCGCCTCGTACGGGCAGCCTCGAAATCGTGCATCCTTGGGCGCCGGTCGGGACGCGGGCGTAGCCGTAGGTCATGGTGCTCATTCTGCATCAGATCCATGCATCGGGAAAGAGCACTCTTTTCAGCTCCCCAGGTCTGATACGATGATTTATGCACAGACCCATATGCGAAGACGAGCGCCGTCATTGCGGCGATTAAAAGACAACGTTCCAATCCCGCTTCATGCTGACGACGGTGATGCCGTAGTCCTGAGCCTTGTCGAGCGCCTCGGACAACGGGCTCAGCCGGAACTCCCGGTCGTAGGCTACCTCCCGGGCTGCGTCGTCGTGGTGGAGAAGCAATGCGAGCCGAGGCCCGGAGCCGGACTTCGTGTAACGCATCATGGCAAGATCGCCGTCGGAATTGCCGAAGGCGAATAGTGGTCTACGGCCGATATGCAGGCCGATGTTCAGCGCCTTCACCTCCCGATCGTCAAAGCTGTTGAGCTCCGGCAGCTTCACGAGTGAAACCCGGTTGTCTGTTAAATCGAAGCGCAGTTTCACGCTGGAACCGATCACCTGTTCTCGTGGGATACCGTAAGCTTCCTCCGCGAACGTGCGCATGAAGTCCACACCACCTCCCGACACGATATAGGTCTTGAAGCCGTTTTCCCGTAAGTAGGCGAGCAGTTCGAGCTGGGGCCGATAGGTGCATTCCTTAAACAGCCGGTCGAACTTGGGATGCCTCGCCGTTGCTAACCATCCGCTTGCGGCTTGCTCAAAGTCCTCATCGGTAATGCCCGCATGGGTGGCGAAAGCCAGCTCGAGCAGTGCCTGTTTGCCGAGTCCAAAAAGCGTATTGTAATCGTGTTCGAGCACGGCCTTGAACGGTTGACGCTCGCTCATTGTCGGATCCTTGCCTGACAACTGCCTGACGCGATCAAAGGCGAAAAAGAACTGTATTTGAAGCGGCTGCTCGCACCAGAGTGTCCCGTCGTTGTCAAACGTTGCGATGCGCCCGGCCGGCGGCACAAATTCGGTGCCTCCTTGCTTCGTCACACGCGCGACAAAGTCGAGGATCGCGGATTTCGCCGCGCTGTCGTTCCAGGAGGGAAGCGACTGACCATCCGGCATTGATGCCTCCAGTCCAGAGGTAGCTCGAAGCCCCACAGAAACGAGGAGTTTGACACCAGGTCAAGAAGGCGGCTAGTGCGACGACCCCTAGGTCAGGCACCCACAGGGAGGACGGAACATGCATGACCATTTGCAGGTCCTTACGGCCGTCGGGCTCGGGCTAGGGTTGGCGGTCGCGGTCGTCCAAGGCGCAGTCGCGCAACAGAATCCGGTGACCGCGATCGACATCGCGCTCGAACCCGACGCGACGATGGTTCAGCACGCGATGGACGCCAACGCTCGGCTCCGAAAGTCCTTCCCGAAGGGCTTTGCTCTGGATGAGACACACCATCCGCACATCTCCATGTTGCAGCAGTTCGTCCGCACGGACGGCCTCGACAAGGTATTTGCGGCGGCGAATGCGGTTATCGGCAAAGAGAAGCCGACGGCATGGACGCTGAAGGCGTTCAAGTATTACTACATCCCGTCTCCGCCGATCGGCCTCGCGGGAATCGTAGTCGAACCGACTGAAGACCTGCATCGGCTGCAAGACGAACTCATTGCAGCCGTCGCGCCCTACACTGTGAAGACAGGTACCCCAGCGGCGTTCTTCAGCGACGAGGGGGGACGCGACATTCAAAAATTCCTCATCAGCTACGTTGGCAATTTCGTCACAGACGCGGCGGGCAAGCGATTCAATCCACACGTGACGATCGGCGTCGGAACGGAAGCGTATTTGAACGAGATGTTGGCGGAGCCATTCGCGTCGTTCACGTTCTCGCCGGCTGGCGCTTCAGTGTATCAGCTTGGCAGCTTTGGCACGGCTCGAAAGGAACTCAGGGCGTTGACGCTGGCGCCCTGAAAGCGGCGGCAGAGTCGCTCCGGGCTCACGTCAGGGGGCTTGACGCATTTCGCTCGATCCGGGATCAGGGGGTGCAAGTCGGGGCGACCGCACCAGAGAACGCCATGAAAGGGCAAGTTGATCCCGGGTTGCGGCGCAAGTCGATCACCGCGTTCTGGGTTGCGTGTTCAGGTTTAGCGATCATCGGGTTGCCGGACGGCTCACTCGGCGTCGCATGGCCAAGTATACGCACCGGCTTCGGGCTATCGGAATCGGCGTTCGGCCTTATCCTGATATGCAAGACTACTGGCGGGTTCTGCGCAGGCATCATGTCCGGCCATTTGCTGGAACTGCGAGGTTCACGCCGTGTGCTCAGTGCCGCTGCCGTCCTGGCGGCATGTGCATTGTTGGTCATTGCCGTCTCTCCGGCGATGCTGGGCCTTTGTGTGGGTGCGCTATTGCTCGGCCTTGGTCTGGGCACGATTGACTCCGGCCTGAATGCGACGGCAGCGCTGAGTTTCGATGCTCGCGCGATAAATTGGATGCACGGTTGCTATGGTTTGGGCGCCATGGCTGGCCCAGTGGCAATGACTGCGATCATCGTCTGGTCCGGGCAGTCGTGGCGCATCGGCTACATCTGCCTGGCAACCGTGCTCGCGTGCGCGTCCTTGCTGTTTGCGCGGCGCGCCACAAACTCAATTCCCGCACGTACCGAAGAGAGAGGGCGCAGAGGTGGGTGGAATGCTGCCCGCCACCCACTTGTCCAACTGCAAGTCGTTTTGTTTTTCGTCTATACGGGCATAGAGATCATGCTGGGGCAGTGGAGCTACAGCATTCTGATCTCTGCCCGAGGCATGCCCGACGGTGTGGCGGGACTGTGCACCGGTGCGTATTGGGGCGGCATCGCGGTTGGGCGCTTCGTGTTGGGCGCGATCATAGACCGTTTTGGCGCGGATCGCCTGCTACGGTGCTGCACGGTTTCAATCGTGTTCGGTTCTCTCTTGTTTGCCTTTGCAAACGGGATCTGGGCTGCTGCCGGCCTGATCTTTACCGGTCTGGCTCTGTCGCCGGTCTTTCCGACGCTGATGGCGCGGGCACCGGAGCGACTTGGCCCTTCTGTGGCGCTGCATGCCATCGGGTTTAAAGTGAGCGCGGGGACGGTCGGCGGGACCGTGTTTTCCGCCATCGGTGGACTGCTGGCCGATGCCGTCGGACTAAATGTGATTGGCTGGTGCGCAGTGGGGGCATCCTGCGTGCTGCTGATGCTGCATGAAGCCCTTCTCGCGGCGGCACCTCCGGGACATGCCGTGCGAAATTCTTGATTTACCAGCAATGGCGGCTTCGGGCCGCGATTACGATGCGCGGGTGGCTGGAAATCGGGAGCTTGCACCGGCACCCTCACCCGCCGCGCAAGCGCGCGGCGACCTCTCCCGCAGGGCGGGAGAGGTGGTTCCGGTCACCGGCAAATCGGGGTAATATCCGCCCAGGAAACGTCGCACGGACCAACACCCATGAGCACGACACTCACGATCGGCGAGCTGACCGTCCACCGGATCATCGAGCAGGAGTTCCCGTTCACCGACCCGTTGGAGTTCATCCCCGGGCTGACGAGGGAGGTGCTGGAGGAAAATCGCAACTGGATGGAGCCCGCCGCCCTGGACCCGGCCACCGGCAAGCTGGTGTTCTGCTTTCAGTCCTATGTCGTGCGCACGCCGCATCACACGATCTTGGTCGATAGCTGCGTCGGAAACGACAAGGACCGCGCTCCCCGTTCGTTCTGGCACATGAAGAAGGACGACACCTGGATGCGCGGGCTCAACGCCGCCGGGCTGACGGTGGCCGACATCGACTATGTCATGTGCACCCATCTGCACGTGGATCACGTCGGCTGGAACACCCGGCTCGACAACGGCCGCTGGGTGCCGACCTTCCCCAATGCGCGCTACCTGTTCTCCGCGCGCGAATACGAGTACTGGACCGATCAGCACGCGAAAACGCCGATCGCGTGCATCGCCGATAGCGTGATCCCGATCGTGGAGGCGAAGCGCGCTGATTTCGTCACCAGCGACCACGCGCTAGACGACCACGTCCGCCTGCTGCCGACGCCCGGCCACACGCCGGACCATTTCGCCGTGCTGCTCGGCCGCGGCGGCAAGGATGCGATCCTCACCGGCGATCTGATCCACTCGCCGATCCAGGCGCGCTACCCGGAGCTGTCCATGCGTGTCGATACCGACCCGAAGCAGGCCGCGCTCACCCGGCGGAGCTTCCTGTCGAATGCCTGCGAGTCCGGCACGCTGTGCTGCACGGCGCACTTCCCGTCGCCGTCGTCCGTCCGGTTCACCGCATGGGGCGACGGCTTCCGCTGCCAGCCGGCATGACGCCAGCCACATCCGGCCGAGCCGCCGAGGCAAAGACCCTCGGGCTGATCTGCTCTGCCCATCTGGTCAGCCACTTTCATGGGCTGGTGCTGGTGCCGCTGTTTCCGCTGCTGCACCAGCGGCTCGGCGTGGATTTCGTGCGTCTCGGGCTGGCGATCACGCTCGCGAACGTCGCCTCTGCGGTGGTTCAGGCGCCAGTTGGCTGGCTGGTGGATCGCCTGGGCTCGCGGCGCATGTTGATCGGCGGGCTTTGCCTGTCGGGGGCGGCGTTCGGCTGCTTCGGGCTCTACCCGCACTATGCCTGCCTGCTGGGGGCGGCGATCGAACCGGCCCGTGTGGGCCGAGCCTTTTCGTTTCATACTTTCGCCGGATATCTGGGAGGGGCGATCGCGCCACCGGTGATGCTGCTGGTCAGCACGCATGGCGGGCTGAATGCGGCACTGTTGGTCGCCGCTCTGATCGGGCCGGTGGTGGCGGTGCCACTCGCATTCTCCCGCCGACTGGACGCTGTGACAGCAGTGCCGCATGCGGCTGTCAGCGGGCCGGCTCCGGCGGCGCGGGTGCCGGCGGCTCGGCTGCTGAGCCCCACCATCATCGGGTTGACGGTCTTCTTTGCGCTGCTCAGCCTCTCGACCGGCGCGCTGACCAACTTTTCTGTGGTCGCACTGAAGGCGTTGTATGACGTGCGACTGGTGGTGGCCAACGGCGCACTGTCCGCATTTCTGACGGCAACGGCGGTCGGCGTGCTGGCCGGCGGCGTCATCGCCGACATGACCCGCCGGCACGGCGAGGTCGCAGCGGCGGCATTCGGAGCGACCGCGGTGATCGTCTTCCTGATCGGCACGGTGCCTCTGAACACGGTCGTGCTGATCGCCGCCATGACGGCGGCCGGGTTCCTGTCGGGCATGATCGCGCCGTCGCGCGACATGCTGGTGCGCGCCGCCGCCCCGCCGGGCGCGGCCGGCCGGGTGTTCGGCATCGTCACCATGGGGTTGAACATCGGCGGCACGATCGGGCCCATGCTGGGCGGCTGGATCATGGACCGAGGGGCACCGCGCTGGGTATTCTATGCCTCGGTGGTGTTCATGCTGATCACTGTGGTGATGGCGCTTGGCACCGAATGGCGCGGCCGGCAGCGCGCGGCGCGGAGCCATGCGGATGCCACAGCTTGAGCGGCGCTGCGGCAACGACCAACTTGCCGTCATGACACGATTGGCGCGTTTGCCCGAACGGGGCGTGATCGAGATCGCCGGGGATGATCGCGTGACATTTCTCCAGGGCCTCGTGTCCAACGACGCGGCCGAGGCCCGGGCGGGCCGGGCGGTCTGGGCCGCGCTGCTGACCCCGCAGGGCAAGTGGCTGGCCGATTTCTTCATCCTGGCCGAGCCGGACCGGCTGCTGCTCGATGCCGAGCGGGCGCAGCTCCCGGCGTTGGCGCAGCGCCTGTCGCGCTTCCGGTTGCGCTCCAAGGTGGTGATCGGCGCGCGCGACGAGCTGTCGGTGTATGCCGCGTGGGATGGTGCGTGGACCCGGGGCGGGATCGCCGCGCCTGATCCGCGGCTGCCCGACGCGGGCTGGCGGGTGCTGGCGGCCGAACCGTTGCAAACGACCGCGAGCGCGGATGAGTGGGATTGGCATCGCCTGGCGCTCGGGCTGCCCGACGGATCGCGGGACCTGGAGGCCGAGAAGACGGTGCTGCTGGAGGCCGGTTTCGACGAGCTTGGCGGCGTCTCGTGGACCAAGGGCTGCTACATGGGCCAGGAGCTGACGGCGCGGACGAAATACCGCGGCCTGGTGAAGCGGCGGTTGGTCCCGGTCGAGGTGGAGGGTCCGCTTCCCTCGGCCGGCACACCGGTGCTGCGTAACGGCGTGGAGGTCGGCACTATGCGCTCCGGCCGCGACGAGCGCGGGCTCGCCGTGCTGCGGCTGGATGCGTTGCGCGACCGGCTTTCCAGCGGCGAAGCGCTGCTGACGCCACGCATTCCGGGGTGGATGCGCTTGCCGGAGCAGGTCGAATGAGCGCGACGCAGGTGATTGACTGGGAGAGCCGGTATCAGGAAGGCAGGACGGCGTGGGAGCGGCCGGCGCTCAACCCCGCCTTTGTGGCCTGGCGTCAGTCGGGCGAGCTTGCACCCTGCCGGATCCTGGTGCCTGGCGCCGGCCGGAGCGCCGAGCCGGGCGTTCTCGCCGCGGCCGGGTTCGATGTGACCGTGCTTGACGTGGCGCCCAGCGCTGCCGCGGCCCAGCGCGCGCAACTCGGGGGCGCTGCGGGCGTGGTGGAGGCGGATGTGTTCGCCTGGCAGCCGGCCGCGCAGTTCGACGCCGTCTATGACCAGACCTGCTTGTGCGCGCTGCCGCCGGCGCTTTGGGGCGACTACGAACAGCGGCTTGTGCGGTGGCTGCGTCCGGGAGGGCGGCTGTTCGTTTTATTTATGCAGACCGGCAGCGATGGCGGCCCGCCGTTCGATTGCCCGATCCCGCTTATGCATGAGCTGTTCGCGCCGGAGCGCTGGGTCTGGCCGGCGACTCTGCCGCCGCTGGTCCACCATCCGTCGCTCCGCGACGAACAGCCCGCCGCACTGTACCGGCTATAGGGTGTTCACCTCTCCCCCTCTGCGGCAGAGGGGGGATCGCGGAGCATGCCGTTGGCCTTGCGCTTGCTGCATCGCTATGTATAGCTGGATATAGCGGGACAAGCAGGCGGCAGACAATCCTGCCAGGCTCGCCGGCTGGCAGCCCATCTGGGACTCAGCGGAGGGAGGACAGAGCGATGCATCGGAATATCGGTTCAGCCCACAGCATCGGATGTGCGGGGCTGCTGATACTGGCTTTTGTGCTGGCGGGCCCTGCGGCTTTGGCGGCCGATGTCACTATTCCGGGAAGCAACGTCTATCCGGAGAGTATTACCGCAACGGCCGACGGGACCCTGATAAATGGCGGCCTCGGCAATGGCGGCATCTATCGCACCGCGCCAGGCGCCGAGGCCGCGCGGCTCTGGATCAGGCCGGGGACGGACGGCATGATGTCGGTGCTCGGCGTGCTCGCCGATGAACGCTCGCATACACTGTATGCCTGTTCCAGTGACCTGAGCTCGGCCGGGGCCACCATTGCGGGCGGCAGGAAGCCGGTGGCGCTGAAGCTGTTCGACCTGGCGACCGGCGCCGTGAAGGGGAGCGTACCGCTGCCGGGAGACCGCACCTTGTGCAACGATATCGCGATCGGCGCGGACGGCGCCGCCTATGTGACGGATTCGTTCAACCCGCATGTGCTGCGTCTTGCGCCGGGCGGCGACAGCTTCGAGGTCTGGGCGACCGATCCGCGGTTCACCGTCGCGAACGGCGCCGGACTTGACGGCATCGCATTCGGATCGGACGGCAATGTCTATGTCAATCTCTACAACGGCGACAAGCTGTTCCGGATCGATGTGAACAAGGACGGCAGCGCCGGGCCGGTGACTGAACTGCGGACCTCGCGCCAGCTCGACCGGCCGGACGCGCTGCGCCGGTTCGGGACAAACAAACTGTTGATGATCGAAGGCGGCGGGCGGCTCGATGCAGTGACGGTTGAGGGCGACCAGGCGACGATCGACACGCTGAAGGACGGGTATGACGTGCCCACCTCGGTCGTGCAGGTGGGCAGTACCGCCTGGGTGCTGGAAGGCCAGCTCGACCATCTGTTCAATCCGAAGCTCGGCAAGCCGCATCCGTTCCGGATAGACCCGGTGTCGCTGCATTAGTTTCAGCGGATTGCCGTCGAGCACCCGCTCGATTCTGGCGGAAACGATCGCCGGCATTGGGATGAGCCAGCCGCCCGGCTGGCCCGGGGTTATGCTATCTTCCACTCCCCGGAAGGGGTCTTGCACCAATTCAGGGTGTAGTCCCGCTGTCCCGTGACCCCACGCAACCGGATGACGTATCGAACCCTCCGACACGCCATCCCGGTCCTCTCGAAGCTGTGCAGCACCGTGACGGTGCCGCTATCGCCGGTCTTCGAATTGGACCAATGGCTTGCTGCACCATCGGCGACCGTGTCTTGCTGATAAAGCTGCGACGCCGCAGAATTCATCAGTGTGAAGTCGTCGCCGCGCAGGCCGGAGCGCGAGCTTCGGAACGGATTGATCTGCGCGTCCGAAATCGACGGCCAAGCAAAGACGCAGAGGCAGAGGGCAGTGGCGAACAGACCGAATCGGACCATTGAAGAGGCCTCACGCGCGGATTTCGGGGGGGCGGAGTTTCCTCGGATTGGCTCTGCTGGGCAATCCCGGCCAGGGCCGGGTGCTCGAGTTGTTCGAGGACGGCCGTTTCGGCAGGGGGCGGCTGCGGCGGATTGGCCGCTCTCCCGGGCGGGAATTGTCGGCATGAGCTGATCCGTGGTCCAATCCGTGATCTCACAAGGCGAGGAGCTGGTGGCAAATGCACCTCTTCAAGCAGAACGCGGTGACGAATTTCGCCGATGCCGCCAGCAAGATCCCGGTCATCGACTACGGCCCCTATTTCGCCGGCGAACCGGACGCGCTCGCCGTGCTCGCGGCCCAGGTCAGGCATGCCTGCGAACATGTCGGCTTCTTCTACGCCCTCAACCACGGCGTCGATCAGGCGGTGATCGACCGTGCCTTCGCCGCCTCCCGGCGGTTCCATGCCCTGCCGCTGGAAACCAAGCTTGCGCTGAGGCTGAACCAGAACAACATCGGCTACCTGCCGATGAACGCCTCGGTGCAGGGCGCCTCGACGGTGCACAAAGCGACTCGGCCCAACCAGAACGAAAGCTTCTTCGTCAGCCACGACCGCGGTGCCGATCATCCCGACGTGGTGGCGGGTCGCGCACTGCGCGGCCGCAACCAATGGCCGGACGGCGTGCCGGCATTGCGCGAGGACATGATGGCGTATTTCCACGCGCTCGGTTGCATGTGCGACCGGATGCTGCCGCCGTTCGCTGTCGCCCTCGGCATGCCGGCGGGCTACTTCGCCCGCTTCTTTGCCAACGAGGCGCACGCGAACCTGCGCTTCCTGCACTACCCGCCGCAGGACCCCGACGAAGAGAACCTGTTCGGCCAGGCGCCGCATACCGACAACAGCTTCATGACCGCGCTGGCCCGTACCGACGTGCCGGGCCTGGCCGTGCGCCTTCCCTCCGGCGAATGGTTTCCGCCGCCGCTGATCCCGGGCACATTCCTGATCAATCTCGGCAACATCATGCGTCGCTGGTCGAACGACCGGTTTCTCTCCACTCCGCATGGGGTGCTGAACGAGTCAGGCACCGACCGCTACTCGATCGCCTATTTCCACAGCCCGAACCCGGACGCGGTGATCGAACCCCTGCCGTCCTGCATCGGTGCCGATGATCGGCCCCGCTATGAGTCGGCCATGTACCGCGACCTGATCCTGGAGTTCTATCGGGCCAATTACTTCCACCAAAGCGGCCATCGTTCGGAAGCCGCCGTCGCGGTGCGGGCCTGAACAGCGGTTCGCACGGAGCGCCGCGGAGGAATGACGATCGGCCGGTAGCGCCGGCGTGCCGGAACTGGCGGGAGATGGCCGGCACAGGGCCGGCCATCACGGCTTGGCATACGGAAATTGCTGCACCGCACGGCTGTTTTTTGCGCCCCCGACAAAGAAAGGCGCATGCTCGGCGCCGAGACAAGCCGGAGGAACAGGTTCATGACCGTAGCGGCAATCCTGAAACACAAAGGCCGGCACGTCGTCACCGTCGCGCCGACTGCAACCATCGCCGAGGTCGCGCAGGTCCTTTCCGACAAGCGTATTGGCGCCGCCCTGGTGCAGGACAGCGCCAATCAGCTTCTCGGCATCGTGAGCGAGCGGGACATCGTCCGCAGCCTCGCCGCCAACGGCGCGCGAACGCTGGAGATGACCGCCGGGCAGCTTATGACGCGTGCACTCAGGACGGCCAGCCCGCACACCACCGTGGCCGAGGCGATGCACGAGATGACAATCGGCCGCTTCCGTCACATGCCGGTGATCGACCGCGGCGCCCTGGTCGGCGTCATCAGCATCGGCGACGTCGTGAAAGCCCGCATTATGCAGCAGGACCACGAGGTCGAGAGCCTGAAGACCTACGTCGCCGGTACCGCCTGACTCAGGCGCCGGCCGCCGCGTTATTGCGGATTATACTGCGCGCTGCCGACATGCATCGGCTGCTGCCACACCGGCTTGCCGAGATTGACCTGGCTTGGTGAAGTGGCAGCGCCGCCTGCCGCGCCCACGCCGGCGCCGACAAGCGCACCCACCGCCGCCCCCGGGGGTCCGGCGATGGCTCCGATAGCGGCGCCACTGCCGGCTCCGACCCCGGCGCCGCCGGCGGCACGGTTCGGCTGGCTGGAACCACAGCCGGCGAGCAACGCCAACGCGCCCACGACCGCGGCCAGCTTCATGGTCCGGTTCATCTGAGTCATATTCCTTTCGGTAGCTGACGTACTTTGGAGTACGAACGCAAAGTTAAACTATGGCGATCGCCGATCCGTTGAAGTGGCGAAGCATCACGTCAGCGTGCGAAACGGATCCGTGAGATGGAAAGGGAGCATGTCCATGGACCCTGATCCGGTCGCCTACTCGCCGATCCTGCACCGCCCGCGACTGCGCTGGCCGGGCGGCGCCAGGGTGGCGCTCTGGGTCGTGCCGAACATCGAGCATTATGAATACTTGCCCGACACGGTCCATGTCCGCGATCCGTGGCCCCGCTCGCCGCATCCGGACGTGCTGGGCTACGCCCACCGGGATTACGGCAACCGGGTTGGGTTGTGGCGGCTGTTCGCAGTGACCGACGCCCTGGGCATCCCCTGCACGGTCAGCCTGAACATGGCGGTGATTCAGCACTACCCGGCCATCTTCGAGGCCATGGAAGCCCGCGGCTGGGAGTACATGTCGCACGGTATCTATAACACCCGCTATCACTGGGGCGTCTCGCCGGCGGAGGAACGCGCGGCGATGGAGGAAAGTCTCGAAATCCACCAGCAACTGACGGGGCGGCGGCTGCGCGGCTGGTTCAGTCCGGCGATCAGCAACACGCTGGCGACGTTCGAGCTGGCCGCGGCGTGCGGGTATGACTACGTCGCCGACCTGTATCACGACGACCAGCCGTTCCCGCTGCGCACGCGGGAGGGGCGGCTGATCTCGATGCCCTATTCGGTCGAGCTGAACGACGTGATCCTGCACCGGCGCGGGGAGGAAGCCGCCGAGTTCGCCCGCCAGATCCGCGATTACTTCGATACGGTCTATGCCGAAGGGGCCGAGCAGGGCAGGGTGATGTGCATTGCGCTGCATCCCTATTGGGTCGGCCAGCCGCACCGGTTGCGGGCGTTCCAGTCAGCGATGGAATACATCCTGTCGCATCCCGGCGTCTGGCTGACCACGGGCGGCGCGATCGCCGATTGGTTCATTGCCGAACATCTGCCGGCGATCGAGGCGCACCTGGCCGCACGCGAGGCCGCCAATGGCTGACCGCGCTCCCGGCATGGACCATGCGCACTATGGCTTCCGGCCGCTGCCCGATGCGCCGCGCTTCGTATGGCCTGGTGGGGCACGGATAGCCTTCACGGTGACGCTGATGCTGGATGTGTGGGAGGTGAACCCGCCTGAGGGCGCCAGCCGTGATCCGCGCATGGTTTCGCCGCTCGGCGCCTTCTTCCCCGATTGGCTTACCTGGAGCCAGCGCGAATACGGAGCGAGGGTTGGCATCTTCCGGATCCTCGAAGTGCTCGATTCATTCGGTATTACCCCAAGCGTTGCCCTGGGCGCGGCCGCGGCGGCGCGGTATCCCGAGCTGGTCGATGAACTCCTGCGCCGGCGATCCTGTTTCGTTGCGCATGGTACATTCGCGACACGACGTATCAGCAGCCGGATGGACGCGGTGGAGGAGCAGGCGCTGATCGCGGAGAGCCGCGATGCGGTGGCGGTGGCGACGGGCTTGGCGCCGGCCGGCTGGTGCGGCCAGGACTTCAACGAGTCCACCCGCACGCCGGCATTCCTGGCCGCGGCGGGATTCGATTACACGACGGACTGGGCGAACGACGACCGGCCCTATCTGCTCGGCCCGTATGACGGGCGCACCCTGCTGGCACTACCGCCGCAGCCCGAGTGGAACGACCTGGAATGCATGTGGCTGCGACGTGTGACCCCGCCGGTCTGGGCGGACTGTATCGCGGACGCGTTCGAGTTCCTGCACGCTGAGGGTGGAGCGGCATTTAACCTCACCCTGCACCCGTTCGTCGCTGGCCAGGCGCACCGGATCCGTTGGCTGCGCGAGGCGCTGGCGCGCTCGCTCGGCCGCTCCGGAATCTGGCGCACGACGACTGACGAGCTGGCCGGGGCGGCACGCCCGCAGCTCAACAGTCCTCTTGTGCCTGGTGGTTCCTAATGCGCTTCATAAAGAAGATTTTGGAACCACAGATGCACACGGATTCACACAGATAAAATCAGTTGGACCGTCTTATCTGCGTGGATCTGTGGTTCCGCTGCTTGTGTTCAGCCAGCACGTCAGGGCCAGGCGTGGCGGACCAGACGGCAGCAGTTGATGCACCAGCGGCGCGTTGAATGTGACGCGCTCGTTCGGCAGACGCCCCGACGCCCCCTGGACGGCAACCACGATCATCGCTTGACTGCCCCTTCGGGAACGGAGGCGCCACATGACCCTGACCATTCAGGTCGCGCTGGTGACCGGGGCCGGCCGGGGGATCGGCAAAGCCTCGGCGCTTGCCCTCGCGGCGGCAGGCGCCCACGTTGTCGTCGCCGACATCGATCGCCAGACGGCGGGCGCAACGGCGAACGCGATCATGTCGCTGCAACGGCGGGCGCTCGCTGTGCAGGCGGATGTCGGCGACCTGCAGGACATCGATCGCATGGTGCGCCAGGCACTGGAGACATTCGGGCAGATCGACATCCTCGTGAACAACGCCGGCGTGACCCGCCACGCCGGCATCATGGAGCTGACCGAGGCCGACTGGGACCGCATCCACCGCGTCAACGCCAAGGGCGTGTTTTTCTGTCTCCAGCGCGTGGCGCGAGAGATGATCCCAAGGCGCAGCGGACGCATCATCAACATCGCCTCGATTGCCGGGAAGGGTTACGAAGAGACCTCGAACGCCGCCTATGCTGCAAGCAAGGGTGCGGTTATCAGCCTGACGAAGACCGCCGCGCAGCAACTCGGGGCGCACAACATCAACGTCAATTCGGTATGCCCCGGCATCACCCGGACCGCCCTGTCGGACGCCAACCTTCGGGTCCGCGCCGAGCAGGAGGGCGTCACGATCGAGGAGATGGCACGCCGTCAGGCCGACCTGATCCCGCTGAAGCGGGCCAATGATCCCGACGACATCGCGGCGATCGTGGTGTTCCTCGGGTCACCGGGCGCCCGCAACATCACCGGTCAGTCGTTCAACGTCGATGGCGGCCTGATCCCCGATTGAACAGAGGAGATGTGCGATGAGCGTTGCCGACCCCAACCAGGTGATTCTGACCGGCGAAAACCCGTTCATCCGATTGAGCGAAACGGACGGCGCTCCGTTCACCACCAATGCCAGCTTCTGGCGCATCGTCTTCTGTCCGGCTGGGCCGGGCCACGTGCTCTACCTTAAAAGCGAACTGACGAAAGACCGGTGGCGGATCTACTCGGACAACATCGCGATGGCGCGCTGGCTGCAATCGACGGTGCAGGGGATGCTGAATGCGGAAACCGCCGATCGGGCGATCCCGGTGATCGACGCCGTATTCTCCAGGTCGGGCAATGCGCGCGACTTTTGGACCGAGAGCCTGGTGGCGTACGACGAGGAGATCGAGCTGACGTGGTACAGCATCGGCGAGCCGCTGCTGCTCCACACGCAGCCCAATGCGGAACCGGGACGACCGTACGGTGTGTGCACCGTGCTGATCCCGACGCTGGGTGCGCGTCTGTCGGTAAATGGCGTCCAGGCGACTGGGCAGGCGTTCCCGCGGGAGCGTGAGGGCCGGCCGTTCAGCACGTGTGCGCTGGCGTTTTCCGAAAGCTGGACCGCAGCGCGATAACCACTGCGAGGGGGGCCGAAAGATTGATTCTTGGGCGAACCCAGTCCCCCATCGTCATGGGCGGCGCTGTGGCGGCCATCTCGTGCCTGTTGTGGCACCTTCGTGCGAACCGGCCGGAGATGGCCGGCACAAGGCCGGCCATGACCGCAAGGTGCCGCCATTTGCACGCACGCGACAAAACCCTTGCCAGCCGGGGGCCATCCACACATGACGGGTGGGTAGTGCGGGTCGCGGGCCGTGATCCACTCCCGACTGGCGGAGTGCCTTGTCAGTCCGCCGTAGGGCTGTATGACTGGCCCGCCCTCGCAATCAGGTTGCACCGCCGATGTCCTCTGCCTCGCCGGCCGCCCGCCTCGCCGTGGATATCGGCGGCACTTTCACCGACCTTGCCCTTGAACAGGGTGACCGGCGTTTCACCGCCAAGGTCCTGACCACACCGGCCGCGCCGGAGCAGGGCGTGATGACGGGCGTGCGCACGGTGCTGGCCGCCGCGGGGCTGGGCCCGCCGGATGTGGCGATCGTGATCCATGGCACGACGCTCGCGACCAACGCGGTGATCGAGCGCAAAGGGGCACGGACGGCGCTGTTGACCACCGAGGGGTTCCGCGACGTGCTGGCGATGGGCAACGAAAGCCGTTACGATCAGTACAACCTCAACATCGTTTTGCCGGAGCCGCTGGTGCCGCGCTATCTGCGGTTGCCGGTGCCGGAGCGGCTCGACAACGACGGCAACGTGCTGCGCCCTCTGGACGAGGCGGCGCTGCAGGCGTTGATCCCGGTGCTGGAGCGCGAGCGTGTCGAGAGCGTCGCGGTGGGTTTCCTGCACGCCTTCGTCAACCCGGTGCACGAGCACCTGGCGCAGCGCATCCTGGCGGAGGAATTGCCGGGCCTGCCGGTGTCGCTGTCCTCGGACGTGTCACCGGAGATGCGCGAGTGGGAGCGGTTTTCGACCACCGCGGCCAACGCCTATGTGCAGCCGCTGATGGCACGCTATCTCCGCAAGCTCGAGGCGGAGCTGCGGGCGATCGGGACGCACGCGCCGATCTTCCTGATGCTGTCCGGGGGCGGACTGACCACGATCGAGACCGCGTGCCGCTTCCCGATCCGGCTGGTGGAAAGCGGGCCGGCGGGGGGTGCGATCTTCTCCGCGCATCTGGCGCGGCAATGCGGCCTGCCGAGCGTGCTCTCGTTCGACATGGGCGGGACCACGGCGAAAATCTGCCTGATCGACGACGGGCGCCCGCAAACGGCGCGCAGTTTCGAGATCGCGCGGGTTGGGCGGTTCCAGAAGGGCTCCGGCCTGCCGCTGCGCATCCCGGTGATCGAAATGGTGGAGATCGGCGCCGGCGGCGGCAGCCTGGCTCATGTCGATACGATGGGGCGGATCGCGGTCGGGCCGGAGAGCGCCGGGGCCGATCCCGGGCCGGCCTGTTATGGACGGGGCGGACGGCAGCCGGCGGTGACCGATGCGAACCTGCTGCTGGGGCGATACGATCCGGCCCGGTTTGCCGGTGGGACGATGCGTCTGGACAATGAGGCGGCGCGCGATGCGATGGCCGCGGAAGTGGCCGAGAGGCTTGGACTGTCGCCGGAGATGGCGGCGCTCGGCGTCGTCGAGATGGTCGATGAGAACATGGCGAACGCGGCCCGCGTGCATGCGATCGAGTCGGGCAAGACGTATGACGGGCGCACCCTGATCGCCTTCGGCGGCGGCGGCCCGGTGCATGCCTGCCGGGTTGCCGAGAAGCTGGGTATTACGCGCGTGCTGGTACCGTCCGGCGCCGGGGTGGGCAGCGCGATCGGTTTTTTGCGCGCGCCGGTCGGTTATGAGGTGGTGCGCAGCCTGTATCAGCGCTTCTCCAGCTTCGACCTGGCGGCGGTGAACGCGCTGCTGGCGGCGATGGCGTCCGAGGCCGAAGAAGTGGTGCGGCAGGGCAGCTTCGGCGCACCAACCACCGAGAGTCGCCTTGCCTACATGCGCTACGTTGGCCAGGGCCACGAGATCCCGGTGTCGCTGCCGGCACGCACGCTGCATCAGGGCGACGTGGCGGCGATCCGGGCAGCGTACGACACGGAATACACGCGGTTCTATGACCGTCCGGTGCCCGGCTCGGATGTCGAGATCATGAGCTTCGCGGTGCAGGTAACCACCGACGACCCGCTTTCACCTCTGCCGCTTGCGGGAGAGGACGGATCGCGTGGCGATCCGGGTCAGGGCCGCCGCCAGCCAATCCGCGACACCGTCTCCGGCGAGGTCTCCGACTGGACCGTGCACGACCGCGCGTCGTTGCCCCGTGGCGCCCGCATCATCGGGCCGGCGGTGATCGCCGAGGACGAAACCTCCACACTGGTGGGACCGGGCTGGACGGCGAGTGTGAACGGATTCGGCTATATCGAGCTGGTGCGGGAGACAGCATAGTGTCGAAGGAAACCGATGCGCTTGCGCAGATCCAGCGGCAGGTGATGTGGAACCGGCTGATCGCGGTGGTGGAGGAGCAGGCGCAGACCATGATCCGGACGGCCTTCTCGACCACCGTGCGGGAGGCGGGCGACCTGTCGGCTGGCATCTTCGATCTGTACGGGCGAATGATGGCGCAGGCGGTGACCGGGACGCCGGGCCATGTCAACTCCATGGCTGAGAGCGTCGGGCATTTCCTGAGGAAGTTTCCGGCGGACGCCATGCGCCAAGGGGATCACTACATCACCAACGATCCCTGGCTCGGTACCGGCCATCTGCATGATCTGACGGTGGTCACCCCCGCGTTTCGCAACGGCCGGATCGTCGGCCTGTTCGCCAACACGGCGCACGTTATCGATGTGGGCGGGTTGGGCATGGGGCCTGAGGGGCGCTCGGTGTTCGAGGAGGGGATCTATATCCCGATCATCAAGTGCTTCGACCAGGGGCGTGCGAACGAGACCTTCTTCGACTTCATTCGTGCCGGCTCCCGCCTGCCGGTTGAGCTGGAGGGCGACGTCTATTCGCTGTGCGCCTGCAACGACGCCGGGGCAAAACGGCTGATCGAGATGATGGACGAGTTCGGGATGGACAGTCTCGAACCGCTGGCGAGCTTCATCTTCGACAGCTCCTTGCGCGCCACGCTGGCGGAGATCGCGCGGCTGCCGAAGGGGACGTATCGGGGCGAGGTGTGGTCGGACGGCTACGACGAGCCGATCCGGCTTTCGGCCGCCATGACCATCCTGGATGATGGGATCGAGGTCGATTACGCCGGCACCTCCGGGCTGTCGAACCGCGGCATCAACGTCCCGCCGGCGTATTGCCGCGCCTATTCCTGCTTCGGCATCAAGTGTGTGGTGGCGCCCGAGATTCCCAACAACTGGGCCAGCCTGTCGCCGTTCCGGATGAAAATACCGGAGGGCTGCATCCTGCATGCGCCGCGGCCGTATCCGGTTTCGGTGCGCCACGTGATCGGCCATCTGCTACCCGACCTGATGATGGGTTGCCTCCATCAGGCGGTGCCTGAGCGGGTGACCGCGGAGGGAGCGTCCTCGCTGTGGAACCCGCCGTTGCGGGGAGGCTCGTCGGTCTCCGGGCAGGCGCGCGGCAACAGGCCGGTGGTGGTGGATTTCGAGATCATCACCTTCAACTCCGGCGGCACAGGCGCGCGCCCATCGTCCGACGGCTTGAACGCCACCGCTTTCCCGTCCGGCGTGCGCACGATGCCGGTGGAGGCGACCGAGAACGTTGCCCCGGTGATCTTCTGGCGCAAGGAGCTGCGCCCGGATTCCGGCGGTGCCGGCCACACCCGCGGCGGAGTGGGGCAAATCATGGAGATCGGCACCAAGGGTGACCTGGAATTCGCGGTGAACGCCACGTTCGACCGGGTGGCTCATGCGCCGAAGGGCCGCGACGGCGGGCTGGCGGGCGCGGCCGGGGTGGTGCGGCTGAAATCGGGGACGCTGTTGCGGACGAAGGGATATCAGACCATTCCCGATAGCGACCGGCTTATCCTGGAGCTGCCGGGCGGCGCCGGCATGGGCGATCCGGCGACGCGCGACAGGACGCTGGTGGAGCGCGACGTGCGGGATGGACTGGTGTCGGCAGAGAATGCAGCGCGATTATACAAGGCGGCAAGCGCCGGGAATTAGTAAGCTGTAATGCGGCTCCGGTCCTTGGAGCCTCTCCGGGAAGGGCCACAAAGGTTGTTTTGGGCGCGCCCGGATCGTCATGGCCGGCCTTTGCCGGCCATCTCCTGCCGGTCCGCGCCGAGGTGCCGCCGGCCGCAGGTTATCCTGTCGAACCTCTGGCATTACTAACGGAATGAGCATAGATTCTTTGTGCGCGTCTTGAACCATTGTGTTCTCTGTGCCAAAAAAGCCGCACCGGGCCTCCGGACTTGGTTATCCGGGGGAGAATCCGGCAGCGGACGCGGGGTTTACCTCCAGGCCGGTCGATGTAATGCCAGGCCGCCGAAAGAATGACACTCTGCCGGTGTGCCGGAACTGCCGGGAGATGGCCGGCACAAGGCCGGCCATGACGGGTGGGCCGCTGTCCCGAAGGGTCGATCTTTCGGTTGCTTGGTATAAGTTTACGCTAAAGTCAGGATCGGGCGGGCTGCGGGATTGGCTGACCGCGCCAGAAACCAGCCTAAATTATAGAATGGCCAAAAATTAGCCCCGGCGCTTGACGGTGGTCGTTTAACGGTATATATGCGGCCTCCGGTGCAATATAGAACAACCAATCGGAGATCAAAGTTGGCTCGTAAACCCAGCCTCAGCCAAGTGTTCCGCTCGGCTCGCATCGAACGCGGACTGTCGGTCGCGGAAGTTGCAGCCCGTGTCGGGGTCAGTGCACCGTGCGTATATTTTTGGGAGATGGGCCGGACACGACCTCGTGATGCCAATCTAACAATGCTGTGCAAGACCCTGAAGTTGCCGATTCGGGCAACGCGGGAACTCGCCGGCTATTAGTCGAAAGCCACGCTCTGCCGATTCGCGGCGGGCAAAGTGCTTGCCGGATGATCGATTCGCTCGATCCGGTTGACCGTCATCCGCGGAAGCGGGTTTCCGTGCTCGATACGGAGATGAGCTATGTGGATGCCGGCGACAGCAACCCGATAGTCTTTCTGCATGGCAACCCGACCTGGTCCTATCTGTGGCGCAACGTGATTCCGCATGTGCGCGACCGTGGTCGATGCTTGGCACCCGACCTCGTGGGAATGGGGCAATCCGGGGCTTCGCCGGGCCGCGCCTATCGTTTCCGGGACCACGCCCGCTATCTCGATGCCTGGTTCCAGGCGCTCAACCTGACCCGGGATGTCACCCAGGTGCTGCACGACTGGGGGTCTGCGCTCGGCTTTTACTGGGCTCGCCGGCAACCGGAACGGGTCCGCGCAATTGCCTACATGGAAGCGATCGTCCAACCGCGCGGGTGGGATGACCTTCCGCCCGATCGGGCCCCGCTCTTTAGAGACATGCGCTCCCCGCGCGGCGAGCACATGATTCTCGACGAGAACGCCTTCATCGAGGTGCTGCTGCCCAGGCTGATCATCCGCCGGCTGAATGACGCGGAAATGGAAGCATACCGCCGGCCATTTCGCGGGCGCGCTGCGAGGCTGCCGACGCTGATCTGGCCGCGAGAGCTTCCGATCGGGGGCGAACCTGCCGATGTCGTGGCGCTGGTCGAGGACTACGGAGCGTGGCTGGCCAACACGGAGCTGCCGAAACTGTTTATCTCCGCCGAGCCCGGCTCGCTACTGATCGGTCGGGCTCGCGCCTTCTGCCGGACATGGAAGAACCAGGAAGAGGTAGCCGTCCATGGTATCCACTTCATCCAGGAGGACAGTCCCGATGAGATTGGGACCGCGCTGGCGCGCTTCTTGTCAGTTGTCGGAAACTAACGCCTGGTAGGGGATCACGACTTCGGCCGCAGGGTCACGCCCTGACGGGCCATCCAGAAAACACCATGTCGAACTTGGCGCGTTCGGCCTTGTGCACAACGCTCAGAAACGACTGGAAGAGAGAACTGCCGTCCGCAGGCACGTCCGGATGTCGCCACGAGCCGACGTGGTATCCCATGTACCGCATGGAGAGGCCCAGCTTCATCTGCCTTTTGTTCATAGAGGAACCCTCCATTGGCAAGCGTGGAGCCGACGACCTGGCGACCGCACGATCCCGACCGGACGCGCTTTTGTTGAGGGCAACGTCCGACGTCGGCTGGACATTGTAAACGCCGAAAAAACTGTCGTTGTTGCGTGTCCAAATGAGCCTGGCCGACCGCATCCTCTCCGGTCTGAAGACCGTCGTGCTGATTGAGGAGCGGGTGTCCAGGCTCGGTTCCAGCGTCGACGCACTCAAGGACGCAACCGAAACCAAGCTCGCGAATCACGAGACGCGGCTCACGCGGATCGAGACTTTGATCGAATCGCCCGACCTGACGGATCCGTGCTGCGCATCGCGGCGCCGGGAGAAGCCTCTGACACGGACAACTCCTGGTGGTGGAGGGGCAGACCGCTGATGTCGTGTTGCCGCTTGGACCAAGAAGTCTCGGGGTCGCGCTGGCGTTGAACCGAGAATTTCCATGGCGCACGGTGCTGCAAGGTTGGGGAGGACGCTATCACTCGGTCCATCCCGTGGCCAGATGACTGGCACGCGAATCGGATTGCGCCGACTAACGGCAAGGAAATGACGATGGAAAGTTATGAGATTGGCTCCAGCGCGCTCACGGCTGGCGTTCTGGAGATCGGGGCGGAGCTTTGCTCGCTGCGCGATGCGAAGGGCTGGGAATATCTGTGGCAAGCGGGGCCGGCTTGGCCTCGGCACGCGCCCAACCTCTTCCCCATCGTCGGCCGGCTCAAGGATGATCGACTACGCCATGGCGGCAAGGAGTATCATCTGACGCAGCACGGCTTTGCCCGCGATCGCCGCTTCGCCTGGTTAAGCCGGCAGAAAACGTCGTGTAGCCTGGAACTCAGGGACGACGCGGAGAGCCGCGCGATCTATCCTTTTGCCTTCCGCCTCATCCTCAGCTACGAGGTCGCGGGCGCTACGCTCGACATCAGCTTCTGCCTGGAGAATCCTGGGGATGTCGTGCTGCCGGCCTCGGTGGGCGCGCACCCGGCTTTCAACTGGCCACTTGCGCCGGGGACGGCGAAGGATGCGCATCGCATCGTGTTCGCTGGGCGTGAACCGGGGCCGATCTTCCAAGTGAAGGACGGACTGCTGCAGGAGGCCACCGTGCCGAGCCCGGTGCTTGAGCGCACGCTTGCGCTCAACGAGGCGCTGTTTGACGCCGATGCGTTAATCTTCAAGCCTTCCCACACTCAGGCGCTGCGCTACGAGGCACCTGGTGGGCCAGCGCTCAACGTATCCTGGGAAGGTTTCACCGAGCTCGGAATCTGGTCCCGGCGCGGGGGCAATTTCCTCTGCATAGAGCCGTGGCTTGGATACGCCAGCCCAGTCGGGTTCGACGGGGACTTTACGGAAAAACCTGGGCTGATGCACCTCGCCCCGGGCGAAACCCGTACGATGACGATTAGGATACGAATCGAGTAGACTCACGGAACGTGGCGTGCTGCATCCATGGGAGATGCCGCGATAGAGCCGCTGGGTTGGCGCCCGCGGAGGACGTCTGATGCCGCGGAACGGATCGATGGGGGACGGGGCCGAGCCCATAACGGACTATCTCGCACACACACAGAACGCACGGATTCGGAGCGTTCCCATGGATGCTGCTTTCCCAGACCTGACGACCAGGAGCCGCTCGCGGTCTATGCGGCGATCACCCGGCACTGAATCTTGCTCCTGGAAGGGGCGAGGGCGTCATAGTTCGGGGCGGCGATCCCGGGTCCCCGCCGCCATCTCAAAATGGTGCCCCACTCGCAGCACCGTCTGATCGCCCCACGCCGGTCCTATGATCTCGATCCCGAGCGGCAGCCCCGCCGCCGTGAAGCCACCGCAGACCACAAGGGATGGCAGCGCCGCCACATTCGCTACAGTGGTCAGGAACGGGCGGGCAAACCCCTCGTCCGGTCGCTGCTCCGACACCGGTGGCGCCGCATCCGCGGCCGGCACCGACAGCAGCACATCGAACCGCTCAAACAGCTTCGCGGCCTCGGCGATCAGGTCGGTCCGCCGGCGCTGGGCGGCAATGTAGTCGGCGGCCCGAATCAGCGCGCCGCCGAGCACCCGCATCCGGAACACCCGCGAATAGTCGGCCAGCCGCGTCGTCAGCATCGGTTCGTGCAAGGCGAAGGCTTCGGCCGAGATGATCACCCGGCCGACGGCATTGAACTCCTGCACCGGCGACAGGCTGGCTTCCTCTATCCGGCAGCCCAGGTCGTGCAGCACCGAGACGCTGTGGTTCATCATCCGCAGCACCTCGGGCGTGGCGGGTACGTCGTGTTCGTAGAAGCGTCGCAGCAGGCCGACGCGCAGCCCCTTCACCGGCGCCGTGATGGCGCGCGCATAGCCGACGCGAGGGCTGGGGACCGACGCGGGGTCGGCGGGGTCGTGGCCGGCGAGTGCGTCGAGCAGGATGGCGCAGTCCTGCGCAGTCCACGCCATGGGGCCGGCGGTATCGAGGCTCGGGGCCAGCGGGATGACGCCGCGTCGCGAGACCAGGCCCGGCGTCGGCTTGAGCCCGGCAATGCCGCAATAGGCGGCGGGCAGCCGGATGGAACCGCCGGTATCTGAACCGAGCGCGCCCAGCACGAGACCGGCGGCGACTGCCGCGCCTGACCCGGAGCTCGAGCCGCCGGTGAAGCGCCGTGTGTCCCAGGGATTGCGCGCCGGCGGCCAGGGCAGGTCGAAGGCCGGGCCACCGATGGCGAACTCATGCGTCGCCAGCTTGCCCAGCATCACCGCGCCCGCCGCGCCCAGCCGCCGCACGGCCTCGGCGTCCTCCGAGGGGACGTTGTCGGCGAGCAGCCGGGAATGCGCCGTGGTCAGTACGCCGGCGGTTTGGTAGATGTCCTTGTAACCGACCGGAATGCCGCGCAACGGCCCCCTGTCGGTCGATGCCTGGGCGCGGCGCGCGGCAGCCAGTGCCTGTCGCTCGGTGACAGTGATGAAGGCGTTGAGCTGCGGATCGAGCGTGCCGATGCGCTCCAGCAGGGCGCGCGTCAGCTCGAGCGGCGACAGCTTCTTTGCCGCGATCAGTCGGCTCGCTTCGGCAATGGTGAGGAACGGCGGCGGCGGCGTCATCGACCGCCCGTCATCGGGTGGGTCGAGCGCGCTTGCGTGCGGGCTTCCTGGTCGGCTTGGGCGTCGGCTGACGGTCGGGGGCCGGAGGTGGCAGACGGAACACGTAGGCCTGGTCGTCGGCCAGCGGCCGGTCGCGCGGGATCGCCGCGATCAGCCCGGCAAGCTGGCGCCAGGCGAGGACGAGGTCGGCCATCTGGCCGGGATTCAGGGTGAGCCCGGCGCGGGCCACCATTGCCTGCATCTCGGCCGGGCCGACCGACGGCACGGGTTTGGCCGGCATC